>Ga0209980_10000737_pt1 | contig 18081 bp, 14 predicted proteins | sample CR02metaG_FD_183611 | JGI IMG/M metagenome (GOLD analysis project Ga0209980, IMG submission 183611) | Deep subsurface microbial communities from Mariana Trench to uncover new lineages of life (NeLLi) - CR02 metaG (SPAdes) (version 2) | ecosystem: Environmental > Aquatic > Marine > Ocean trench...
CACCGGTGCCCCGGCACGGCCCGCCATTGGACCCGGGCGCTGGTTTGCGGGACAATGCGGGGTGTGATGGCGCGACCCTAACCCCGCGCCCCGCCGACCAAGAACCGCCGACCAAGAATGGGAGAACACCATGGCCGAGACCTATGGAGAGGCGGTGCGCCGCAAGCGCCTCAAGTTCCGGGAAATTCTAGCGCGGCCCACCCTGACCGTGATGCCCGGCGGCTTCGGTCCGGTTTACGCGCGTGTGGCAGAGGCGGCGGGCTTCGAGTGTTTCTTCGTCGCCGGTTCCCAAGTGTCGGGGCACCTGCTGGGGGTGCCCGATTCCGGCATCATGGGGTTGCGCGACATCGCCGATCACGCGCGCCACGTGGCGGCGCACACCGAGATCCCCATCCTGCTGGATACCGATACCGGCTTCGGCAACGTGGTCAATGTCCATTTCACGGTGCAAGAGGTCATCCGGACCGGCGTCGCCGGGTTGCAGATCGAGGATCAGGAAGCGCCCAAGAAATCGGGCACCCTCCCCGGGCGCCGCTGTATCCCCATGGAAGACGCCGTGGTCAAATACCGGGCCGCCGTGGCCGCCCGGGACGAAACCGACCCCGATTTCGTGATCTGCGCGCGCTGCGACATCCTCGGCGCCGAGGGCGGCACCTTCGATCAGGCCATGGAACGCTCGGTCGCCTATGTGGAGGACGGCGGGGTGGATTTCGTGTGGCTCAATTCGGTGGAGACCCGCGAGCAGATCGCGGCGGCCGCCGAAACCATCCCGGCGCCCCTTCTCATCATCTGGGGCGGCGGCGACCCCATGCCGAGCTGGGAGGAATACGAAAAACTGGGCGCCAGGATCGTGCTCTACCCGACCCTGGCCTCCTCGGTCGGGCTGCAGGCGGCCTGGCACGCGCTCCACGACCTTAAAGAACGAGGCACCGACGCGCTGGCCGATATCGCCGCCCGCGCCCGCTCTTGCCCCTATGGCCGGGCCGAGCTCAGGCGCATCGTCGGCTTCGAGCGTATCCAGGAGATCGAGGACGCCTTCCTGCCCCAATCCCAACGGCGCAATTACAAAGACACCTGGGGCCATGTGGGGATGCTGGCGCGCAAGGGTGGCCCGCCGGCGCCGGGCGAGGAGGAGGGGTGAACCGCGGCCACGCATCGAGGGGCCGGGCGCCGAGACCCGGCCCCCGGTCGGCGGCGTCATGAGGGGGAGGCGGTCAGGCATGACCACCGGAATAGGGGCACCGTTACCGCGCAAGGAGGATTCCCGCCTTCTGATCGGCGGCGGTGCGTTCAGCGACGATGTCAACCTCGCGGGCCAGCTCTATGCGGCCATGGTGCGCTCAATCCATGCCCATGCCGAAGTTTTGGCGATATCGACGGTGGACGCCCGTGCCATGCCCGGGGTGGTCGCGGTGCTGACGGCTGGCGACCTCGCCGCCGACGGGATCGGCCCCATCCGCCACCCGCCGCCGCGCATCGGCCCGCCCGACATCCATCTCACCCATCGCAGCGGACAAGATCCCGTCATTCCCGCCCAGACCTTGCTTGCCACCGACCGGGTCCGCTTCGTCGGCGAGGCCATCGCCATGGTGGTGGCGGAGACCGCCGCCCAGGCCCAGGCCGCCGCCGAGAAGGTGGCGGTGGACTATGCGCCCCTCGATGCCGTCGCCCGGGGCCTGGACGCCGCCCAAGACGGCGCGCCCCTGGTCTGGGAAGGCCATGGGACCAATGTCGTGCTCGATGCCGATGCCGGCGACGAAGCGGCCGCGGCGGCGGCCTTCGACCGGGCCGATCACGTGGTCCGGCTCGCCACCGAGATCCAGCGGGTGACCGGCGTGCCCATGGAGCCGCGCGCCGCCGTCGGCGATTTCGATTCCCGAACGGGGCGCCTCATCCTTTACGCCGGCAGCGGCGGCGTCGTTCGGCAGAAGCGCGAGCTCGCCAAAATCTTCCACGTGGACGAGGAAACCGTGCGCGTGGTGGCCGGCGATGTGGGCGGCAATTACGGCACCCGCAACGCCATCTATCCGGAGTTTCCCCTGGTGGTTTGGGTGGCTAAGCGCCTGGGCCGCCCGGTCAAATGGACGGCCGACCGGTCCGAGGCGTTCCAGAGCGACTACCAGGGCCGGGATCTCGCCTCGGATGCCGAACTGGCGCTCGATAGCGACGGCAAGTTCTTAGGCATCCGGGGCACCAATACGCTCAACGTCGGCGCCTTCCCCATCACCTTCGTGCCGCTGATCAAGGGCGTCGAGCTGATGACCGGGGTCTACGATATCCCCGCCGCCTATTTCCGAGCCCGGGCGGTGTTCTCCAACTTACCCCCGGTCAACAACTACCGCTCCTCGGGCCGGCCCGAGGCGATGTTCATACTCGAGCGGCTGATCGACCGGGCGGCGGCCCAATTCGGTTTCGACCGGGTGGCGCTCAGGCGCCGCAACCTGATCACCCGCCAAGGCGAGGGGTTCACCAATGCGCTGGGCCTGGCTTACGATTGCGGGGCTTTTGGCCCGGTGATGGATAAGGCGCTGGCGCTGGGCGATTGGGACGGCTTCCATGAGCGCAAGGCCGAATCCGAAAAGCGTGGGTTCTATCGCGGCATCGGCGTCGCCAATTACATCGAGCTCACCGGCGGCTATCCCCGGGAACGGACGGAGATCACCGTGCGCCCCGACGGCCGGGTCGACATGGTCATCGGCACCTTGTCTTCGGGCCAGGGCCACGAAACCAGCTTCGCCCAGTTGATCACCGAATGGCTCGGCGTGCCGGTGGGCGACGTCAACCTGATCACCGGCGACACCGATATCGTCAAGGAGGGCGGCGGGTCGCATTCGGCCCGTTCCATGCGCCTTGCCGGGATCGTCATCGGCATCGCCACCGCGGCGATCGTCGCCCGGGGTAAGCGCATCGCCGCACATCTTCTCGAGGCCCCCGGCGGCGAGGTGGACTTTGCCGACGGCCAGTTCACGGTCAAGGGCACCAATCGCGGGCTCGGCCTGTTCGAGGTGGCGGCGGCCGCCTTCGAGGCCCCGGGCCTGCCCGATGATCTCAAGGGACCGCTCGAGGCGGTCAGCGAGGAAACCGTGCGCATCGGCGCCTTTCCCTATGGCTGCCACGTCTGCGAGGTGGAGGTGGACCCGGCCACCGGCTTCGTCGCCCTCGAGCGCTACGCCGCCGTCGACGATGTCGGGCGCGCCATCAACCCGCTGATCCTGCACGGCCAGAGCCACGGCGGCGCGGCCCAGGGGATCGGCCAGGCGATGGGGGAGCATTGCGTCTATGCGAGGGACACGGCCCAACTGCTTTCGGGTTCCTTCATGGACTATACCATGCCCCGGGCGGCAAGCCTGCCGAGCTTCGCCGTGGAGATCAGCGAGGTGCCCTCGCCGCGCAATCCGCTCGGCATCCGGGGCGGCGGCGAAGGCGGCACGACGCCGGCGCTGGCCGTGGTCGTCAACGCCATCGTCGATGCCCTTTCGCATCTCGGCGTGACCCATATGGAAATGCCGGCGACACCCCAACGCGTCTGGCGCGCGATCCGCGACGCCGAGGCCGAGTTGGGCCCGGGCAGCTAGCGCCACCGGGCCTTGCGCGGTGAACGCTGCGCGGTCAGTATCGGGGTCATGAATAGGGAGGATTTGATGATCAAGACCCAAGGTTTTTTGCACGTCACCATATCGGTGACCGACGTCGAGCGCGCGACCGCGTTTTACCAAAACCTGCTGGGGTGCGAGCTGGTCCGCCAGAACACCAAGAAGACCATGTCTTTCATGAAGACCGGCGAGGATTTCTTCGTGCTGACCAAGATGCCCAACCACGTCAAGCCGAACCTGCCGGGGCCGCTGGACCTGGAGACGACGCTGTTCCATCACGCCATGATCGTGGAGCCCGATGAGTGGGACCGGGCGATTGAATATTTCGAGGCGGAGGGCATCGAGTACTACATCTGCACCGGGGACGGCCACACCACCTTCCCGGGCCGCCGCCACGCCTATATCCAGGATCCCGACGGCAATTGCATCGAAATCGTCACCACCTCCAGCCTCGATGCGGTGGAGGTGGGCGTCCCGGGCCGCAGGCCCCCACCGGAGACCTAAAATTAACCATGGGTACCGCGCCGCTACCCAAAAAACCGTTATTTTCCACGGCTGAAAATTTCTAAATTAATGACCCGTTAACCATAACCATTGGTTGCCCGCAGGCGAAGGGCGGGCAATACTTGGCTGCGGACAACGATCCGTGAAGGGAGGCCTAAGTACCCAAGTGATTTACGCGTTTATGATATTGGCGGCATTTACGCCGGTGTTCCTGTGGGTCAAGTACCTCCATGAGCGGATCGGTATGGCCACGCCGTTCACGCATCTCTGGCCCGCCTTTCTGGCGGGGATGGCGATCTCCTACCCGGCGCTCTTGATCGAGACTTTCCTGATCACGTCGCCGGCGGTGTCGTTTGCCTGGCTCCACGACCTTGCCTTGGTGCGGGCGGTGACCCTCGACGGGGAATTCGCGGATCACTTCGTGCGCGCCTTCGTGTTGGGCGGGTTGGTTGAGGAAGCCCTCAAGCTGATGACCGTTTTGGCCCTCCTCTGGGTGTTCAGAAGCACCGTGCGTCCGGTATCCCTGATTCTCTTGGCCGCCACCGTGGGCGGCGCCTTCGCCGCCGTTGAAAACGTCCTCTTTTCCGCGAATTCGGTGCATTGGGGCCATATCGCGACCCTGCGGGCCCTGGTCTCATTGCCCGGTCACGTTTTCCTCGGAATCATCATGGGGTTTTTCCTTGCCTGCGCCTGGAAAGGGCGCTTGCGGGTCCCGATGGCGTGCTTGGCGTTTTTGGTTCCCGCGCTGCTCCACGGGACGGCCAACTACCTCCTCTCCTTGGGTTCGCCCGAGCTCGGCGCGCCCGGCGTGGTCGAGGCCCTGGCGCGGCAGTCCTACGGTTTCGTATTGATCGCCCAAGCGCTGTTCGCGGTCATGATCCTGGCCCGCGTTTCATGGCTGGATTCGGGCGCGGCCGGTGAAGGGGGCGCCCGGCAGCCCTCCATGGGACGCCGCTATGGCGGCCTGAGGCGTGCCTTCTGGGCCCAGGTGGCCTTGATCATCGGCGTGTTCGGCGTCATCAACCTGCTGCTGATCGCCGCCGGCCCCACGTGGCCGGTCCTCACCCTCGACGTGAACAGCACCTTCCTCATCGGCGCCTTGTCGCTGCTCTATGCCCTGGTGATCTGGGGTCACGCGCAAACCCCGGCGGCGGGGCTGTCGACCCCACGCTGAGCGCCTTCTTCCTGGCTTTCTTGCCGCCGATGGAAATCTTTGACCGCCGGCCCGGCCGATGTGACAACGCCCTACCTTGTTGGTAAAATTGTCCCGGCCAAATGGTTCAATTTGGCCGGAATTTGCTCTAGAACCGAGCGGTAACCACAATGGACGAACTTGTCGAAAGACTTTCCAAGCTCGATGCCTGTACGGTTTCCGACGCGCTGGACCGGCTGGGCCTCAGGGGGGCGACGCTGGGTATTTTACCCATGTGGCCGTGCCCGCGCATCTCGGGCCGGGCGGTGACGGTGAAGCTCAAACCCCAGGGCGGCGTCCCGCCGAAACGCCATCTCGGCACCGAGGCCATCGAAGCGGCCCAGGCGGGCGACGTGCTGGTGATGGAGCTCTCGGGGCGCACCGACGTGCCGGGCTGGGGTGGGTTGCTGTCCCTCGCCGCCCAGGTCAAGGGACTGGCCGGGATCGTCATCGACGGCGCCTGCCGGGACATCGACGACAGCGCCGAAGCGGGCTTTCCGGTGTTCGCCAAGGCGGTGGTGCCGATCACCGCCCGCGGCCGGGTGGTCCAGGACAGCGTCAATCAAGAGATCGCCTTCGCCGGGACCCAGGTGCATCCCGGCGACCTGGTGGTGGCCGACGGTAGCGGCGTGATCATCGTTTCCCAGGCGAGCGCCGAGGAGGTGATCGATGCCGGCGAGGAAATCGCCGCCCGCGAGGCGGCCATGACCAAGGCGGTCCGCGACGGGATGTCCATCGTCGAGGTGTTGGAAAAGGGCGGCTACCAATCGATGTTGGATAAAGGCAAGGCGGGTGACGGTTGATGGACAGGACCATCGAGCCTTCAAAACCCTTTCGGCGGCGGTGCTAGGATAAGCCATGGAGAAATCCTCCCAAGCGCCGTCGAATGTCATGACGGCGGAACTCAAGAGCGACCTCGATGAACTGGCGGTGGCGTGCCGCATCCTCGAGATGGAGGGCCATGGCAGCCGCATGCTCGGCCATATGGCGCTGCGTGATCCCGAGGGAAGGGGGGTGTGGCTGAAACGCGCGGGTCTCGCCCTCAGCGAGGTATTCGATCACCGCGATTTCGTGCTTATCGATTTCGACGGCAAACAGCTCGCCGGCGACGGCAAGCGCCACAGCGAATGGCCCATCCACACCGAAATCATGAAGCGGCGCGACGACATCTTTGTCACCGCCCATAGCCATCCCTTCCACGGCCGTGTTTTTTCCGCCGCCACCGAGCCGCTCCGGCCGGTCGCCAATGCGGGCATCTATTTCACGGTCCCGCCGCCGCGCTTTGAGTTGACCTCGGAACTGATCCGCACGGTAGACGTCGCCGCCGCCATGGCCGAGGCATTGGCCGACAACCCCGCCATCTTCCTGCGCAACCACGGTGTCGTCTTTTGCGGCGAGTCCACCGCGCAAGCCACCATCATGGGCATTCGCCTGGAAGAGGCCTGCCGCGAGCATTTGACCATGGCGGCGTCCGGCCTGGCCTGGTCTACCCCCGGGCCCGCGGAAGTGGCGCGCAAATCCAAGGGCATCGGTGGACCCGCGGCCATCCGCGCCAATTTCGAATTCCACCGCCGCCGGCTGGCGGCGCTGGAAGCACGCGGCCATCCGGCCTTTCCGGCCAGGCGGTTGGACGTGGGGCACTAGGCGGCGGCCGGGGGGAGGACCCCTAGTCCATTAGCCCGAAAATTCGATGACGTCGAAGCCGTGGGCCTTATCGGTGATGTAGAGGAGGCCGCGATGGTCCATTTCCACGTCGTTGGTTTGCGGCGCCATCTGGCGGTCGCCGGGGACGGGAATGAAATAGCCCAGTTCCTCGGGTTGCTCGGGCGTGGAGAAATCGAGGATGCGCAATCCGGCCGCGAACCAAGTGACGAAGGCCACGTTGTTGTCGATGGTTTCGCGGAACTGATGGGCGCCGAAACGGATGCCGGTGCCGTGATAGGGCGAGGATTCCTCGCTCACGTGATGGGTGTGGATCAGCAACATGTTAGTGGGGTCGGTGACGTCGAAAACGTAGAGCGGCGCATGGGGCTCGTCCTCGTCGCCGCGGCGGTTGGACCGTTCCTCGTCGGTGGCGATGGCTATTTCGCGCCCGTCGATGGGGTTGGGAATCTTCAGGAACGTGTGGCTCGGTTCCAGGGCCGGGGGATGGACGTCATAGGTGCCCAGGGTCTTGGGCTTGGTGATGTCCGCGATATCGATGATGGCGTAGCCCGATCCCCAGCATCCGGCGTACATCTGGTCGCCGCAGCGCAGCGCGTGATGGAGGCGGTGCTCCCGGCCTAACGGGTTGGGCTCCTCTCCCGCTGCGGCGTTCTGGCCGGGCATCCACCATTGCGATATTTTCTCCGGCTTGGCCGGGTCGCCGATGTGGTAGATCTCCAAGATGTTGCCGATGAATCCTTCGGCCTCGGTGGACAAATAGAGGGTGGTCTCGTCCATGTCGAAACGGTGGACGCCCTTGCCGAAGGTTTTTTGGAAATGGATCAGCTTGGGATTGGATTTATCGGCGATATCGTAAATACGAAAGCCGCCGTCGTCGTAGGGTTGGCCGGTCACCGGGCGCTCTTCGCTGTTGACCACCATGATGTCGCCCACCACCCGGACCTTGTGGGAATGGGACTGCTTGTTTTCGAGCATGATGGTGGTCAGCAGCTTGGGGTCGCGGGGATCGGAAATATCGAGGATGGAGGTCCCCTCTGGCCCGTACATATAGCCGAGATAGGCGGTATTGCCCTCGATTGTGACTTGGCCGGCGCCGCTCAACCCCATGCGGCAGAGGTGTTTGACGTTGGCCGAGCCCATGGGGCCGGAATCGTCCATCAGGGGTAATGCTTCGGACATGGTGTCCTCCCTTAGTTCATTGGTGTTTGAGGCCTCGGCTTGCGGTCCGGGCGTCCCTTCTTTGCCCCAACAATTGCGACCTTGCACGCCCCTGTCAATGGCCCTCGGGTTTGAGGCCATTGGACCGGCCGGGCCCGCGGCCCGCTCCAACCCACCTGGGCCCGGCGGCCAATTCGCGTGACAAGGCCCGGCGCGGCAACTAACGTGAGGGGCCAAGAGGCCCGGAGGTGTGGCTTTTGCGGGCCATGAGATAAAATTCTTCAAGCACAAAGATCATTCAGGGAGGTTGCCATGCGTAAGATCGTTCTTTCGACCATTGCGGCGTTGGTCGCCGGTGTCCTGGCCGGGCCCGTCGCGCCCGCCGACGCCGCTTCCACCGCCGATTTTTACAAGGGCAAACGGCTGAGGTTCCTGATCGGTTTCGGCACCGGTGGGGGCTACAATCTCTATTCGCGCCACGTGGCGCGCCACATGGGGCGGCACATCCCCGGCAAGCCCAGGTTCATCGCCCAGAACATGCCGGGCGCGGGTTCCATGCGGCTGGCCAACTACCTTGCCGTACGGGCACCCAAGGACGGCACCGTGATCGGCATGATCAGCCAGGCGCTCCCCTTGTCCCAGTTGCTCAAGTACAAGAACATCAAGTTCGACATCAGAAAATTCCTCTGGATCGGCAATGCCAGCGTCTCCAACGGCGTGACGTCAGCCTGGTACAAGACCTCGTTCAAGACCATCGATGACGTGAAAAAGCGGGAAATGATCGTGCCGGCCACCGGTGGCCGGTCCACCTCCACCATCATTCCCCGGGTGATGAACGCGATCCTGGGAACCAAGTTCAAGATCATCCAGGGCTTCAACGGTGCCGGACAGATGAACCTGGCGATCGAGCGGGGCGAGGTCGACGGCCGCGGCTCCAATACGCTCGCGAGTTGGGCCGCGACGGCGCCCGATTGGGTGAAACACAAGAAATTGGTGCATCTGGTGCAGCTCGGGCCCAAGGTGGACCCGCGCATTCCCAATGTGCCGCTGATCCAGAACTTGGCCACCAACAAAGAGGATCGCCAGGTGCTGGAAATCCTGTCCGCTTTAGTGACCCTCGGGCGGCCCATCACCGCGCCGCCGGGTGTACCGGCCGACCGCATTGCCGCCCTTCGCGCCGCCTTCGACGCCACCATGAAGGATAAAGCCTATATCGCAGAGGCGGCGAAACTGAAGATGGAGCTCAACCCCATGGGCGGGGCCGAGCTCGCCAAGGTTGTCGCCAAGTTGATGGCCATCCCCAAGCCGGTATTGGAGAAATTCGCCATCGCGGTCAAGTTCGGCAAGACCTTCAAATGCAAGGCGGTGATGACCGATTCGAAGCGCTGTAAGAAGAAAAAGAAGAAAAAGAAGAAGAAATAAAGCTGAGCGCGGCCGAGGACGCCCATCCGCCACCAGCGAAGACATCACCGGACCCCGGGCTGAAGAGGGTCCGGTGAAACCCGCCCGTAGCCTCGATCCCTCTTTATCGGGAGTAGCCCATCAGGGAGAAAAATCATGGGGAAATACGCGCTGGGGCAGCCGGTATGGCGGGCCGAGGACCAACGCCTCCTCAAGGGCGGGGGGCGGTTTGTCGACGACGTGGTACTGCCGCGGATGGCTTATGGCGTGGTCGTTCGTTCGCCCCATGCCCATGCCGTGATCCGCTCCATGGACACTGCCGCAGCCAAGGCGGCGCCCGGCGTGCTGGCCGTCCTGACCCATGCCGATTGGCAAGCATCGGGTTTCGGCGACCTGCCCAATGCCAAGGGGCGGAAGCGCCGCGACGGCTCCGATTCCTATGTCACCCCCATCACTCCTTTGGTCCGCGATCGGGCGCGGCGGGTCGGCGACCCCATCGCCTTCGTCGTCGCCGGGACCCGGGACCAGGCCCAGGACGCCGCCGAACGGGTCGAGGTGGACTATGACCCGCTACCGTCGGTCACCGATACCGCTGCCGCTTCCGCGCCCGGCGCGCCCCTGGTGTGGGACGATTGCCCCGACAATATCTGCTTCGTGCATCTCGGCGGCGACAAGCAAGCGGCCGATGCGGCCTTCGGCAATGCCGCCCATGTGATCTCACACACCTTCGTCATCAATCGGGTGATCGCCGCGGCCATGGAGCCCAGGGCCTGCGTCGGCGATTACAACCCGGCGGAAGATCACTACACCTTGTACACCACCGCCCAGGGCGTCCATCCCTACCGGTCGACCCTCGCCAATCGGGTGCTGAGGGTGCCGGAAAACCGCGTGCGCGTGGTGGCCCAGGATGTGGGCGGTTCTTTCGGCATGAAATCCAACATTTACGCCGAGGGGCCGCTCTGCCTGCTGGCCTCCATGATCCTCCACCGGCCGGTCAAATGGACCAGCACCCGGGCCGAGGCCTTCCTCAGCGACAACCATGGGCGCGATCTCATCGCCGAGGTCAGCCTCGCGCTCGACGCCGATGACAACTTCTTAGGCGTCAAGGTCAATGCCATCGCCAATCTCGGGGCGTACTGCACCAATTCGACCCCCAACCCGGCGGTCAACAATATCGGTTCCGTCGCCGGGGTCTATAAGACGCCGGTCATCACCGTCGACGTGACCGGCGTCTTCACCCATTCCAATTCCACCGCGCCCTACCGCGGCGCCGGCCGGCCCGAGGCGGCCTTCATGATCGAGCGGATCATCGATATCGCCGCCGACGAGTTGGGCGTGGACCCCGTGGTTTTGCGGCGCAAGAACACCATCCCGCCCGACGCCATGCCGTTCAAGACCGGGCTCAACCTGACCTACGATTGCGGCGAGTTCCAGAAGAACCTGGACATGGCGCTGGCCGCCGCCGATTACCATGGCTTCGAGGCGCGGCGCGCCGAATCCAGGGCGCGCGGCAAGTACCGCGGCTTCGGGTTATCCAACACCATCGAACGCGCCGCGGGCCCCGGCATCGAAGGCTCCGAGCTTCGCTTTGACCGTTCGGGAACGGCGACCATCCTGGCCGGATCCGTCACCGGCGGCCAGGGCCATGAAACCATCTACAAGCAAATCGTCTGCGACCGTCTGGGCCTGGAAATGGACGATGTCCACTACGTCTGGGGCGATACCGACAAGGTTCCCTTCGGCCATGGCACCGGCGGCTCGCGCTCGGCCACCCATGGCGGCAACGCGGTGGCCCTGGCGACCGAAAAGGTGTTGGAGAAGGCGACGGCCCTCGCCGCCCATATGTTGGCGGTGGATTTGGGCGACGTCGCATTCGAAGACGGTGTCTTTTCAAGCCCGCTCTCCAACCGCTCGCTCACCATCAAGGAGGTGGCATCGGCGGCGGCCAACCCGGCCAACCTGCCCGACGGCATGGAGCCGGGGCTGATGGCGACCGGCGTGCGGCGGGCCAAGGTCGCCAATTTCCCCAATGGGTGCCATGTGGTGGAGCTGGAGATCGATGAGGAAACCGGCGCCGTGGAGGTGCTCAATTACCAGGTGGTGGACGATGTCGGCGTGGTCTTGAACCCGCTTCTCCTGGCCGGCCAGATCCAGGGCGGGGCGGGCCAGGGGCTGGGCCAGGTGTTGCTCGAGAACATCGCCTATGACCCGCAATCGGGCCAGCTCATGTCGGGCACCTTCCTGGATTACGCCATGCCCAAGGCGAGCCATTTCAGCGCCATCACCGTTCAATCCAATCCGGTGCCGACCGACACCAATCCCCTTGGCGTCAAGGGAGCGGGCGAGGCCGGTGCCGTCGGCGCCCTGCCGGCGGTCGCCAATGCCGTGGTCGATGCCCTTTCGCCCTTGGGCGTGCGTCACGTCCCCATGCCGGCGACGCCGGAGCGCATCTGGCGGTTGATCCAGGAGGTGAAGGCCGGCTCAGGCAACGGCGGCGGGCGCGCCCACGGGCTCCGGCGCGGTTAGGCCGGTGGCCTCGCACCAAATGCTGGTGTCGTAAAAATGCTCCGCCGTCTGGTGAGGCGGGGGATAAAGGCCGAGCTCGATCCTGAGTTCCAAGTTGCGGCGGATGGCGTCGGGATTGATGCAGCCCTTGGGCACCACCCGGTGATAGGCGTGTTCGGCGCGTTGCTCGCTCAAGCCTTCCCGGTCGACCAAAAGGCGGATGGTTTCCTCGCGGTTGTCGGGGTCGAGCAGCCAATCGGTGCTGGCCGCCCAGGCGCGGATGAAACGCACCACCAGAGAGCGGTTGAGTTCGACCCAGCTTCGCAAGCCCCAGCCGCAGGCCAGCGGCCAGTCGGGGACATAATCGTCGCCGCTGGCGAGCAACACGCCGCCGGCCTCCAGCACCCGGTCCGATGACGGCGGCGTCAACATGGCCGCGGCCACCCTGCCTTCGAGGAAGGCCTTGGCGCGGGCCGGCGTGCTGCCGATGATTTCGTAGGTGTATTCGTCTTCGCCGATGCCATGTTCGCGCATGATCTTCATGCGAATGACATCGAGATTGGAATCGACCGGGTCGGCCGCCAAGAGTTTACCGCGCAGGTCTTCCACCGAGGTGATTCCCGGTTGGCCGATCAGGTAGGCGCCGAGTCCCTCCTCGGCCTGCATGAACAAGACATAATCGACCCCTTCCTTGGTCGCCCGGGCGATCATGGTATCGGCGCTGGACAGCGTCATGTTCCACTTTCCCGCCGCCATCTCCTCGTTATGGAGAGGAGCAAGCTTCACCAGGTGGAAATTGACGTCGAGCCCCTGGTCCTTGAAGAAGCCTTTTTCATCCGCCACCACGTGGGGCGGCCTGCGCGAATAGCCGCTGACGGTCAGTTGATCCATGGATTTCCTCCCCTCCGGGCGTGCCCGAGCCTGTTTGTCGGTCTCCTAGGTCAATGCCGATCGAGGGAAATGATGAGCGTTTCAGGCTCCTGCCACAAGGGTTTTCCGCCATTGGGCGGCTTCTCGCCGTCGACAAATCCAGGCAGACGTCAGGCCTGGATTGCAAAAAAAGCATTGCACCTTCCACACGATCATCGTTAGATAAAAGGGTGACGCCTCCGCATTTGGCTTGGCAAGATGCCGACGGTTGCCTGCGACCGGAATAATCTCCTCAAATCATTGTGAAGGAAGTCCGCGCTTCGCGTATGTTGCGCGACGGCGAATCATCGAATGGGAAAACAATTTATGGCTACAGGTACCGTGAAATTCTTCAACACCACTAGGGGATTTGGCTTCATCTCTCCCGAAGACGGCTCGAAGGATGTCTTCGTACATATATCCGCAGTGGAACAGTCGGGAATGACGACCTTGAACGAAGGTCAAAAAGTCACTTTCGACATCGAACCCGATGCTCGGGGTCCCAAGGCGGTAAACCTTCAGGACGCCTAAGCACCCAGAAGTCGTATACCGGAAGGACCGCCCTCGTCGGGGTGGCCCATTCTGATTTTGGTCTGATTTTGGATGGAATCGCTTTAGCGGCCGATTCAAGAGCGCTTTCCGGCCAATTGGCTTAATTTGGCCGGAAAGTGCTCTGGCGGCGGAGACGGGCCAGCGCCCCGCTCCGAGATCCCCCATCACGACTGTTTGGCCTGGATTTTGGCCCAGCCGTCCCGCAACCCCATGGTGCGGTTGAACACCGGTTGGGCGGGCGACGAATCTTGGTCGGCGCTGAAATAGCCCTGGCGCTCGAACTGGACCGTCGTGCCCGGCGCCATCCGGCCGAGGACGGGCTCCAGCTTGCAGCCCTCCAGCACTCTTAGCGATTCCGGGGCTAGATTCTCGAGCCAGTCGTCCTCCGCGCCGGGGTCCGGGCGGGCGAACAGGTGGTCGTACAGCCGCACTTGGGCATCGATGGCGTCGGCGGCCGAGACCCAGTGCAGCGTCGCCTTGACCTTGCGCCCATCGGCAGCATTGCCGCCCCGGGTCGCGGGGTCATAGCTGCATCTGAGTTCGATGACCTCACCGTCGCCGTCCTTCACCACCTCTTGACAGGTGATGAAATAGGCGTAACGCAGCCGAACCTCTCGGCCCGGCGCCAGCCGGAAGAACTTCCTGGGCGGGTCTTCCATGAAATCGGCCCGCTCGATATAGAGCTCGCGCCCGAAGGGCACCTCGCGGGTGCCGGCGCTTTCGTCGCCCGGGTTGTTGCGTGCAATGAGCAGCTCCCTCTCTCCCTCGGGGTAGTTCTCGATCACCACCTTGAGCGGATCGAGCACCGCCATGCGCCGCTCGGCCACCTGGTTGAGGCGTTCGCGCACGCAATGCTCCAGCAACGCCATGTCCACCGTGCTGTCGGCCTTGGCGACACCGATGCGGGCGGCGAAATCACGGATCGCCTCGGGCGGAAAACCGCGCCGCCGCAGGCCCGATAGGGTGGGGAGACGGGGGTCGTCCCAGCCGGCCACATGGCCGCCGGCCACCAGTTCCATGAGCCGCCGCTTGGACAGCACCGTGTGGGTCAGGTTGAGGCGCGCGAACTCGATCTGCCGCGGCCGGGACGGCACCGGCAGGTGGTCCAGCAGCCACTCGTACAAGGGCCGGTGATCCTCGAACTCCAGCGTGCACAGCGAATGGGTGACGCCCTCGATGGCATCGGACTGGCCATGGGCGAAATCGTAGGTCGGATAGATGCACCAATTTTCGCCGGTCCTGGGATGGGTGGCGCGGAGAATACGGTAGAGGACCGGATCGCGCAGGTTCATATTGCCCGACGCCATGTCGATCTTGGCGCGGAGCACGCGGGTGGCGTCGGCGAATTCGCCCGCGCGCATTCCCCGGAACAGCGCCAGGTTTTCCTCGGGCCCGCGTTCCCTGTTGGGGCTGGCGCGGCCGGGCTCGGTCAAGGTGCCCCGGTTTTCGCGGATCTCCTCGGCGCTTTGATCGTCTACGTAGGCATCGCCTGCCGCGATCAAATGTTCGGCCCAGCGGTAGAGTTGCTCGAAATGGTCCGAGGCATGGTGGAGGTGTTCCCCCCAATCGAAGCCCAGCCAACCCACGTCCGCCTTGATGGCCTCGATGAATTCCTCTTCTTCCTTGGCGGGATTGGTGTCGTCGAAGCGCAGATGGCAGCGCCCGCCCAACTCCTGGGCGATGCCGAAATTGAGGCAGATGGACTTGGCGTGGCCGATATGGAGATAGCCGTTGGGCTCCGGTGGGAAACGGGTCACCACCGTTTGCACCCGGCCCGCGTCGAGATCGTCGCGAACGGTGGCGCGAATGAAGTCGTGGGGGCCCTCATTGGTCTCGGTCTCGGCGGTGGTCATGTCTTTCTTTCCAGATCGGCGCGGGACGATGGCGCGGGGCGGTCCATGTTTGCCACAAAGGGCGCGCGAGGCCAAGGCCGGGGGCGGAAATTCGGTTCCGGCGTGCCACTCCGCCCAGTGGTTCAGGGCCGAACAGGCGCGGGCTACCCTCAAAATAAGGATTCCACCAGGCGTTGTTCCCTTTACCTGGATGCGGCAATCGGGTAGGGAGACTCTTGGCCGCCTGAATCAAAGGTGCCGAAGCGATGAACCGACATTTGAGCCCCAACCTCGTACCCGTGGCGGCCCTGGCCGCCGCCGCCGTGCTGTCCCTTCCCGCGGCGGCCCAGGATATGAAATTTCTCCGCATCGGCACCGGTTCCATATCCGGCGTCTATTTCCCCGTCGGCGGCTTGATCGCCAGCGCCATTTCCCATCCTCCCGGCGCTTCCTTGTGCGGCCAGGGCGGGTCCTGTGGCGTGCCCGGGCTGGTCGCCGTGGCCCAGGCATCCAGGGGCTCGGTGGCCAATGTCCGCCAGATCGCCGCAGGAAGGATAGAATCCGCGCTGGTCCAGGCCGATATCGCCTATTTCGCAGTAAAGGGCGTGGGCCTCTTCTCGGGCGCGAAAGCGGTTCCCGGTCTTCGTGCCATCGCCAACCTCTACCCCGAGGCGGTCCATGTGGTGGTGCGCAAGAAGTCCCGCATTCGCGCCATCCGGGATTTGAGGAGGAAAAGGGTTTCCCTCGATCTCAAGGGGTCGGGGACCCGGGCCATCGCCAATCTGGTGCTCAAGGAGTATGGCATCGATGCGAAATCCTTGAGGCAGCGGAATTCCCAGGTGGGGCCCGCGGTCGACCGGCTTGGGGCCGGCAGCATCGACGCCTTTTTTTTCGTCGGCGGTTTCCCCGCGCCGTCCATCGCCCGGCTTGCCCGCGAGGTTCCGCTGCGGTTGTTGCCGATCTCCGGAGAGCCGGCGGCCTCGATCAGGAAGGCCGATCCGTTCCTCGCCCCGGTGACCGTTCCCGCGTCGGTCTACGATCGGGCGGAGCCCACCCGGACCCTCGCCGTGGGGGCGCTTTGGACGGTTTCCGATAAGGTCGACGCCGACCTCGTCTATGGGATCACCCGGGCGCTCTGGCACCCAACCAGCCGTTTGATCCTCGACCAAGGGCCGCCGTCGGCGCGCCGGATACGGCTTAAAAACGCGCTGAAGGGGGTACCGATCCCCCTCCATGAGGGCGCCCAGCGGTTCTATCGGGAGAAGGGCCTGATGGCGAAACCCGCGTCCAAGGCGGAACCCGTGCCCAAGGCGAAACCCCAAACTCCGGCCAAGGCCGCGCCCAAGTCCTAAACTTAGGATTCCCCAAGCCGCCGCGAAATTAGGCGCCGCCGTCTTCGTATTCAGGGATGATCCAAGGTTCCCTCCGTGCCGCTTCGCGCCACTCGACCATGGGGGGGTGGGCCAGCACCGCGCCCACATAGGCCTGGGCCTGGGATTCGAGGTCCACCGGATAGCTGGTGAAGCGGCTCGCCACCGGCGCGAACATGGCGTCGATGGCGGAAAACGCGCCCATCAGAAAGGGCCCTTCGCCCGAGGCGCCGGCGAACCTGCGCCGGGCATCCCGCCAGATCGCCTGGATGCGGTTGACTTCGGCGCCGACATCGTCATCGATGCGCGCGTCGGGGAAGGTGCGCCGCATGTTCATGGGCATGGCGCGGCGCAAGGCCACGAATCCGCCGTGCATTTCACTGGCCGCGGCCCGCGCATGTGCCCGGGCGGCCGCATCGGTGGGCCACAGCCCCGCATGGGGGAACTTTTCCGCCAGGTATTCGATGATGGCGAGGGACTCCCAGACCACCACCTCCCCGTCGATCAGCGCCGGCATCAGGCCCGATGGGGAGTATTTGAGGATCTCCACCCTGGTGTTGGCCTGGCGCATGGGGATCACCACCTCGTCGAATGCGGCGCCGGTCATTTTCAGGGCAAGCCAGCCGCGCAGCGACCACGACGAATAAGCCTTATTGGCGACGGCAAGGGTGAGATCGGCCATGGCGGGCGGTTCCTTGGAAGGGGCGTGGGACCGAAGCCACTGAACCATGAGGCCGCCCGGCGGCGCAAGGGGCACGAGATTTGCCCTTACCTCAAGCCTGGTGGCGGGCGACGGCAGGCTGGAACGAAGCCGGGCGGCCGGGCCGCCCCAAGGCGGTGAAGCCCAGGGCATGGGGGCGCTGTTCGCCTTGATCGAGAAGGAAATTTGCGTACTTTCGCGGCGCGCCCTAAACAAGCGAGGGGCGGGTTAGAGCACTTCCGGGCCAAATTGAATCAATTTGATGGGTGCTCATGGGCTTCCAGGGTAGGCGCGGTCCGAAGCGCGATGTGGCGCATCGGGCGAGGGCCGCAACGCACCCTGGGGGCCGTCGTGCGCATGCACGCTTCGCATGACGAGCCCCACCGCAGGCCGGGTGCTTTAGCCCCAAGGCGTCGTTGCCCATCTTCGCCGATGCCCCGCATCGCCGTGCGATGCGCGTCTAGCCTTGGGGCAAAATCATCCCGGTCAAATGGTTCAGTTGGGCCCGGAAATGCTCTCGGCCTCTCCCCGTCCACCCACAAGCCGTTGGCGAAAAGCATCGCCTTTCCCGGCCCACGCGTTGGCCGGATAATGCTCTCAGTAGCGGTAGTGATCCGGCTTGAAGGGGCCGTCCAAGGGGACGGCGATATACTCGGCCTGTTCCCGGGTCAGCTGGGTCAGGCGCACGCCGACGTGGTCG
>Ga0209980_10000739_pt1 | contig 18059 bp, 18 predicted proteins | sample CR02metaG_FD_183611 | JGI IMG/M metagenome (GOLD analysis project Ga0209980, IMG submission 183611) | Deep subsurface microbial communities from Mariana Trench to uncover new lineages of life (NeLLi) - CR02 metaG (SPAdes) (version 2) | ecosystem: Environmental > Aquatic > Marine > Ocean trench...
CGGGAATTGATTGCCAGAGCTGGGGCCGCGTGGTAACTGATAGGACAGCCGATTTCGGCAGGCCCTACAAAGCTGGACGCCACGCGAACCCGGTCCCCGCCTTCAGAAGCGTTGCTCGCAGGCCGTACTCTGACGCCGCTAGCTGTCGTCGTCGCTGTCGTCATCGTCGTCGTCGTCGTCGTCATCACCACCGTCGCCTCCGTTGAGGCCGATGCTGAACCGGGCCTGGCCCATCTCCACCGGCGGGCCCTGGCCGGTGTCCTCCCAGATCTGAAAAAGCGCCTCGCCCCAGGTCGTCAGGTCCGCGTACTGCCCGCCGGCGGGAAGGTCGCGGGCGCGGCCGCCATGGCTCTGGGTCGGCTCGACGTCGTGGTCCCGCAGGAACTCCATGTACTCCCGGTTGAACGTCTGGTACAGGAGCGTCGCGGTCACCTCGAGCGGCCCCAGCGAAAAGAACGGGATGTCGAAGGTGTAGGGCGTGATGTCCCAGTTCTGACCGTCAGGGTAGTCCGTGTCCTTGGGGTCGCGGGGGATGATGAAGGCGCCGTCAGCCGTGTAGGCGGCCTTGTTGAAACCCTTGGGCGGGATGCGGTTGTCCTTCTCGATGAAGTTGAGCAGGACGAAGTGGAACTCCTGCTCGTCGTGCTCGACCTCACCGCTGCCGTCCTCGTCAAGGAACGGAAAGCCCTTGGCCAGCGCGATGTGCTCGTAGACCTTGGTCTCGGGTGTCCGGATCAGCGCGCCGTCGGCGTCGAGGACGCCATCCTCGAAGAGCACCTGCCCCAGGGCGTCCACCACCTTGATGTGGATCCACATCTGCCGCCCCTCGGCGTACCCGGTGGGAAGCTTGTGACCGGCCTTGTTCGTGATCTTCACGTTGACCGTCACCTCGTCGCCCGGCAGGGCTCCTGAGGGCGTGTTGACGATCTGCACGCGGGCCGCCTCCCTGGCCATAAACCTGCGGTTGCGGTTCGCCGCGTCCTGCCAGGCCCTTCGTCGCGGGGGAATGTTGTAGTTGAACGGCGGTTGCCGCCATTTCTGATCCACCTCGCCCCAGAGCATGTCCAGCCCCGGATAGATCAGCCAGGTCTGAGCACCGAGGAACTTCATGGGCTTGTGACAGTCCTGGCAGCTCTCCTCTTTCCGGAAGTCGCTCCAGTACCACTCGGTGAAGGTTCGCTCGATGGGGTGCATCATCGGCGGGTCGGGGACCTGACCGTTGACCAGCGTCTGGGTGAAGAGCAGCGGGTTGGTTACGTCGTGGCAAGTTCCGCAGAAGACGCCCTCCTCCTGGAAGTCGAACTCCGGCTCCACCTCGTCGTCGAAGGGGTTGCGGGTGGCAACGAAGTATCCGCCGCTGCCATTGGCCATCACGCTGCCGTCGTACCTGGAGAACCGCTTGAAGTTGTTCTTGGCCCGATGGCAGAAGTCACACTGGAGCCCGTCCATCTCGGCCTCCGACTCCACGGCAAAGTTGGCCCGTCTCGGGTTGCCGCTGGCGTCCACAGGCGTCTCCAGCAGGGCCGCCCCCCAGAACTGGCCTCTCAGGTGCGGCGATTCCGTCGTCGGCGGCTCGGAGCGCCCCTCCAGCCAGCCAACCGGTGAGTGACATCGGATGCACAGGTCCGCCGTGAACGGCAGCAGCTCCTCAGGCTCCAGCCGTCCGGTATCCGGATCCCGGAAGATGTCCTGATCGAGCTTGTTGTCCACGAGGAACTCGCCCAATTCCGTATTCGGGTCGTCCGGCTCGCCAGGCATCGAGTTGATGAGCTCAATGATGTCGTGATTGGCGACCGAGAGCTGCGCGAAGAAGGCCGGATCGCGGCTGGCGTTGGCCATCATCATGCCGGACCAGTTATGGTAGATCTCGTCCTGCTCCTGGCCGCGAAAGGCCGCCGCCCGAAAACCGTCCACGATCGGATCCAGCAGCTGTCCCCGCTGGTTGGTGGTATTGTGCAGCGGCGTGCCACGGGGCTGGGTGGAGTCGTTCTCGGTGATGACGGCGGCCAGAACCACCGTCACGATCAGCAGCGGAATCCCGCCCAGCAAGATCGCTCGCAGCCCACGCAAAGAACGGAGGTCGATCATCCTCGTGCCCCTTTTGATTGTCGATTGATTGACGCGGTATTTGCCCCATGCGCCGTTGGCGCTCCGTCCCCGCCATCATATTGCCGCGCGCCCGCCGAATTCCAGGGAATTCTGCTGATTTAAACGCGCCTCTCAGCCAGAGGAGATCCACGATGCTGCCAGATCCACTTCACCCCGCGGTGGTCCACTTTCCCATCGCACTCGCGGCACTCGTTCCTCTGCTGGCCGTACTCGTGATCGTGGCGATCGGGCGCCGGTTTCTCCCGCCGCGTAGCTGGTGGCTGATCGTCGTGCTCCAAGCTCTGCTGGTGGGCTCGGCCTGGCTCGCCACCGAGACGGGAGAGGACCAGGAGGAGCGAGTGGAGAGGGTGGTGGCCGAAGGTCTAATCGAGGAGCACGAACAGGCCGCCGAGCGTTTCCTCTGGGTGGCGGCGATCGGGCTCGCGTTGATCGCTCTAGGGCTGCTTCCCGCGGGGCGAGGCAGCGCCGGCCGATGGCTCGGCACGGCCGCATCGATCGCCGCACTGGCGGCGGCCATTCCCGTTGGAGACCTGGGCGGGAAGTTGGTCTACAAGCACGGGGCCGCCAGCGCGTACGTCGAGCGGGCATCGCTGCGGGGGGCCGACCCTGGCCATGACAATGGTGATGAGCACAGGGACGACTGACGCGGCCGCCCTCCGCGAACCAGCCGATTGATCTAACCTGGAGTTACCCCGTTCCCGAGCGGGTGACGAAGGTGCGGCTCACGGCTCTTAGCCCTCGCCTCGGATGTCCGACAGCCGGGGACCGATCCTGTCTGTAAGCGCGCCGAGGAGCTCGAGATCGAAGCCGTAGACATTGGCGGCAGTGGTACCGAGCAAGGCGCGGATCTCGTCCTCGGGGTAGTCGGCGAAGGTTTCACGCAGCACCTTCATCGTGTTCGGCCACGTACCCTCGAGATGTGGGTAGTCAGTGCCCCACATCAGCTTGTCGAGACCAATCTTGTGGCGGTCCTTGCCTTCGTTCGGCGACATGAACGACGCGCCAATGTAACACTGGCGCGCGAAGTACTCGCTCGGCCGTAGCGATAGGTCCTTCGAGAAGTACTTGAAGATCGGAAGGTCCGCCTTGAACTCCAGAAGACGAAGCGTCTCGAGGATCCACGAGCACCCGGACTCCGTGAACACGAACTTGAGGTTCTCGTGTCGTTCGAACGCGCCCGACCATACGAGCGCTGTGAATGCTCGATGCGCCCACATCTCTACCTCGCTGATATACATGGCCGTTGCGCACTCGGCGTCGCCGTAGTCAGGCGACCAGCCCGAGTGAGAATGGAGAGGCATCTCGAGCTCTTCGCAAACCGCCCAAATAGGTTCGTAGCGGGGGTCGTGGTAGAAGGGATGCTCGCCCGTGGCCGTCGGAAGCAGCACGCCACCCCAGAGACCCATCTCTTTCGCGTTCCGAATCTCCTGCACGGTGACCTGAATGTCGTCAACGTTGATTAACGCCACGCCCGCGTGCCGGCCCGGGTTCGTCCCGCAAAAGTCCGCCAGCCAGCGGTTGTATGCACGGATGCCCGCAAGGTTGTGCTCCGGCGATACCGCATCACGGTATTGGATGAGGCCTCCCCCGAAGGTCACCATTTGCGGGAAGATCACTTCCCCTGCGACACCATCGGCGTCGAGATCCTTCACGCGAACCCCAGCGTCGAACTCACCCCGACGGGGAGCGAAGGGGCTGCTTTCATCGCTGAGCATTCTCAGGACGTCGTCATCGCCCAGGCTCATGTTCTCTGCGGACTGCCGCCCCATGAGGCCTCGGCCCCCGCCTCCTCCTTCGGCGTACGCTTCGACCGCTTCCTGGTCGAAGAAGGTACCCGCACGCGCCATCACCTCGCGCGCAAAGGAGAGCCACCAGGCCCTCGCAGCCTCGTGGAACTTCTTCGGCAGATACTCTTCGTAGGTCCCAGGAAGCGCACCGGCGTGACAGTCGGCGCTAATCATCAATAATCTTGACATCGACCATCCCTCCAGTGCGCGCAGGCCGGAACTCGGCATGAGCGGTTAGCGGACCCAAAAAACCGCCCATACATGACCTATACTCTCAATCCTCGCCGGACGCACCCAGGCCGAGACCGGGGATGAGGTGGCGATAGAGGAACGCGCGCAGCTCCTCGTCGTTGCGCTCGGGCGCCGTACTGATCAGCAGTGAGAGGCCTACGCGCAGGATGAACTCCAGGGCCGTGTTCGCGTAGCCCTCGTCCCACCCCGCAGCTTCGACCGCGCGGCCAAAGGCCTCGCGCGCCCAGGCGATGCCGCCCGGTTCGGTGAAGACCTCCGCCACCAGCGCGTCGAGCGACGACGAGTCCCAGATCGCATGGAGGACTGGATTGGAGCGCATCTCGCCCAGTCCCAGCACCATCGCTTCGACGATGATGTCCTCGGGCTCGGTCAGTGGAGCCAGCTGGCTGTCGATCCTCCGACGAAGCGCGTCACTGGCGGCGAAGATAGCGCGCAGGGCCAGCTCGTCGCGTCCAGCGAAGTAGCGATAGACGGTCTGTCGGCTGACCCCAGCTTCCGCCGCGACCGCGCCAACGCTCGTCGCGGCAAGACCATCTCTCGCGATGCAGCGGGCAGTGGCCTCGAGCAGTCGCGCCCGTGCGGCATCCACCTGCGGTGGATTGCCATCCCACGCCACCCTCGTCGGCAGCTGGCCAGGAGACGTCGAGCGAGTTGACACTATGTATGATTATGTAACATATTCATTACAATATTCAAGTATTTGTCAATTCCTCAAATTATCGAGGGACCATCCATCTCACGCGCCCAAGGGGGACGGACCGTGGATTACGACATCAACAACACGAGCCTGGGACTGGAGCGGGAGCACGAGCTGCTGGCATCGCTGCGCGCACAGGACCCGGTTCACTGGGATACCAAGAACGAGGCCTGGCTGGTCACGAGGAACGCCGACATTCGCGAGGTCCTGAATCGGCCGCGCATCTGGTCGTCTGCGCACGGGTACTTCCCCCCGCGTCACATGAATCACACCAAGAACTCGATCCTCACCATGGACGATCCCGAGCACTCGAAGCATCGGAAGCTGCTCGCGCGCGCTTTCACGCCGCGGATGCTCGAGCAGCAGCGTTCTCGCGTCCGAAGCTTGATGGATGATGCGATCGACGCGATCGCAGAGCGACGCGAATGCGATCTGGTCGACTCCCTGGCGACCCCACTTCCGATGCGGATGATCGCCGGGATGGTCGGCTTCGACGATAACGACTCGGACGAATTCCGGCGGCTGTCGGATGCGCTCTTCGAGTTCACAAGTGGTGGTCCAGCAGACCCCGCCCTGCTCCAGAGGGGGTTGGATGCCTTCTCCAGCCTGGGGGAGCACGTCCGACGCGCCGTCACCGACCGTCGCCGCCGTCCCGGCCCGGATCTCCTCTCGGTCTTGCTCGACGCGGTCAAGGAGGGGGTGTTGCGACAGCAAGACGATCCCGCCGGAGACGATCTCCTCCAGTTCGCCGTGCTTCTCATGAGCGCGGGGAACGAGACGACGCGGCATACGATCAGCTGGGGGATGCACGCGCTTCTCGAGCATCGAGACCAGCTCGCTCTGCTGCGGTCGGATCGGGAGAAAATCCCCGTCGCGGTCGAGGAGTGGCTCCGCTGGGCATCCGTCGTGCGCGGCTTGAAGCGCACGGCGACCACGAACACCTCGCTTGCTGATCAGAGGATCCGGAGCGGCGAGCAGGTGATCCTGCTCTTCCCGTCCGCAAACCGAGACGAGGCCAGCTTCGAGCGGCCCTTCGAGTTTCGCGTAACCCGGAAGCCCAATCGACACCTCGCTTTCGGCGAGGGGGTGCATTTCTGCCTCGGGGCGAACCTCGCGCGGCTCGAGATGCAAGTCGCCCTCCAGCAGATCCTCGAGAGACTCGTCGGCCTGCGCCTCGCCCCCGGTGCGACAGCGGTTCCGAAGCTGACGGCGCTCACGAACGGCGTCGAGCGCCTGGACGTCGTCTACGACTCCGTGAAGCCCCGCTCGTCGATCCACTAACGACGCCCTAGAGCGCGTCTCGATATAACTGCCCCCGGAGGCAGTTCGCGCGTTCGCTCGACTGAGGTAGCTTCCGCGAGCTAACCGAGGGTGCGAAACCGTCGGATCAGGCCGCGCTTTTGTTTTTCGAGCATGCGTACGCGGTCTTCCGCGGTTGCTCGCTTCGCATCTACCGGTAGAACCGACCTGAGATCAGATGCTTTCACCAGCTGCGTCTCGGGTCTTGGCCCATCCAACACCCCCATCCAGCGCAGGGTTAGATAGCCTTCCTCATGACCGGCCGGTTCCAACCAGTTGGCAAAGCCGGGGTCCTCGTGCGCCACCAGGACACTCAGGCTGCCATCGTCTTCCAAGACCACGCTATGTGAATTGAGCGCACAATGGCGATATCGATAATCGAGGGTCTCGAACCAGTAACTGCCGAATTCCAGATTGAAAAACGTGCAGCGCTCGGGGGGCGTTACCCGGACGACAAGCGCCTCCCCCTTCTTGACTTTCCAGTAGCATATGAGCGGCGTTCCCCCGGGCGTGGCGTCGACCGCCGTATCGTCCAGATCTCGCCAGGACAGGAATGTGTTGGGCTGCGCCTGCCAGAGATCGAGCATATCGGCCCAGAATGTCGTCGAGAACTTCAACCAGTCGGCGGCCGACACAAGGCTCTCCGAAACACTTTCGGGCGTTAGAAGGGGGAGAGGCTCGTGTCGGCTGAGATTCTCGATCCTGGGAGTGATCGGCTCCTCGTGCTCCCAGTCTCCAAAGAACTGACGTATCGTCAGGCGGTATGTTTCCGGTGTCGACTTCAACCAATTGCCAGCATGTTCCTCGGGACTGACGAGCAGTTCGAAGCCGCCGTCACTATCGCGCGCCAGCTCATCCCCGTACATGATCTGGGCGGCGGGACCGCCATAGGGGGATGCACCACGCTGTATGAGGGAAATGGCGAGGTAGGTGGCGGAGCCCCGGTTTCCCGTCACTCGAAAACTGTCCCGGCCATTGATGGGCGCGATCATGTAGAGAGCGTCGCTGTTGTCTCCACCCTGCTTACGTATCGGGTTGAAAATCGTCGTGAATTCGGGATGCAGTGGATCCTTGTTTTCAAGCTCGAAGGCCAGCGCAAGGGAAATATTCCGAGCGATGTAGCGGAGACCCGTCGCGCGATCTAGTGGCGTCGGTGGGGCAGTGTCTCGAAAGATGAGTTCACCGGCGTCCTTGAGCTTGTCGCAGAACTCGCTCCAGGTCTGCCGCAAATGGCTGTCCGCCTCGCAGTCTTTGAACATAGATCCCTGTCCTTTCCGCTCCCGCCCCGGCCATGCGATCAAGCCTACCGCGCCGATGCCTCGACCGGTAGGATGGGGACAGCGAAGACGGGGAGTACCTGCCATGAGGGAGCGCGCGTGACATCGGTCTGGCAGCCGGGCCCGCGGCCCGATTGGGTCAGGGCCCTGCACCAGGTGACGGATCCAAGCTGGATTCGCCTCGATCCAGACGAGCTCACGCAGGAGGCGCAGCAGCGGACCGGCCTCTCGGACTTCGGCGGCGATGAGTTCTGGGAGCCCTACCGCATCTTTGTGAAGGCGCTCGTCGAGGAGGCTCGACTCCACACCCTCGGGCGCATCATCGTGCGCGACGATCTGCTGAACTGGCTCCAGAACCGCCTCGAGCTGACCGAGTGGCGCAAGCGCCATCCCGAGATCGAAGACGAGGTGGTCGAGCGTCCGCTCTTCATCACGGGGCTGCCCCGGACGGGCACGTCGATCCTGCACGAGCTGCTGGCGTGCGATCCGGCGCATCGTGTGCCGCTCCACTGGGAGGTGCGCCACCCCTGCCCGCCGCCCGAGACCGGGAGCTACGCGACGGACGATCGCATCCAGCGCGCGGATCGGCAGATTCGCCTCTGGAACCACATCGTGCCCGAGTACGACCGCATGCACGAGGTCGGGGGCAACGTCCCGGTCGAGTGCATCCAGATCACCGCGCATGAGTTTCGTAGCGACGAGCTGATGGGACGCCATCTGGTGCCGAGCTACGCAGCGTGGTTCGCGGGCTGTGAGCTAGAGCCCGCCTACGCGTTCCACCGCCGAATGCTCCAACACCTGCAGTGGCGCTGCCCTGGTGAGCGCTGGGTGTTGAAGGCCCCCTCGCACCTGGGACAGCTGCGGGCCCTGCTCGCCGTCTACCCCGACGCCTGCATCGTCTTCACGCACCGCGATCCGCTCAAGGTGCTGCCGTCCGTTGCCAGCATCCTGTACTCGACGGCCTGGGTACGCTCGGACGCGGTCGATCCGGACACCATCCTCGGCTGGTTCACGGGAGAGATGTGCGCCACTCTGCTGGACAGCATGACGGCGCTGCGCGAAAGCGGCGCGCTCGCGAGCAACCAGTGTTTCGACGTGCGCTACGCGGACCTGATGCAGCGTCCGTCCGAAACCGTCGCCGGAATCTACGACTATTTCGGTCTTGAGTTCGCATCCGACGCCGAGACTCGGATGCGCGCCTACCTCGATGCCAAGCCGAAGGGCCGACACGGCGCGCACCCCTACGACTTCGCCGACACAGGACTCGACGCCGATCTGGAGCGCGAGCGGTTCCGCGCCTACTACGAGCGCTACGGCGTGGCTGTAGAGTCCTGAGGAGAAACGCGTGAGGGATGAGGAGCCGAGCGCCGGTGACTCCTACTGCATGGGTTCTTTGGAGAGGTATGCGCGGATCTCGTCGTTGGTGATCATGTCGCGTGTGAAGGAGTCGAAGGATCCGTAGTTCTGGAGCTCCACGGCGATTTTCCTCATTCGGGTCAGTGAGGCGCGCATGAGGCCGAGGCCCAGGCTGAGGCGAGCGATCCCCACATCTTCCAGCTCGCGAAGCGTGGCGCGACACGTCGGCGCAAATACGTTGATCGGCGCCCGGATCGCCTCGTAAAGCTTCTTGAGTGTCTCCAGGTCACCCAGCATGATGGGATAGAAGCAGTCGGCACCGGCTTCGAGGTAGGCCTTCGCACGCTGCAAGGCTTGATCGAACCTCTCGTTTTCCGCCATGGTCACTCGCGGTAAGTACACGTCGGTGCGCGCGTTGATCACGAGCGGGACGCCTTCCTCCTGAGCCATCTCCCGGACTGCCTGGATGCGCTCGCATTGGAAGCCGACGTCGAACAGGACTTCGCCCTCGCGGGAGCTGTCTTCGAGGTTGATACCCACCGCTCCCGCGCGCAGGACCCGCCTCATGTTCTCGGCAACGTCCCTGGGCAGCTGCGCGTACCCGGCTTCCATGTCGGCCGTGACCGGCACGTTGACCGAGGCGGCCACGCGGCCCACCACGTCGAGCATCGCGTCAAGGGTGATCTGCTGGCCATCGTCGTAGCCCAGGGAGTAGGCGACCGCCGCGCTGGCGGTGGCGACGGCGGGGTAGCCGAGGGACTCGAGCATGCGCGCTCCGCCCGGGTCCCAGATGTTCGGCAGGAGCAGTAGGCGATCCCCATGATGCAAGGCGCGGAGCCGCTCGGCCTTCTGAACCAGATGGCTCGTAGCAGTTTGGGTCATCGGATTTCCTACACCGTACCGGCGTGGGGCTGGAAGGGCGGCGACCGAGGGCTCCAGCCCCTTTGGAAAGACACAGCTTAGCATGGGATCTGGGGCGCGCTTCCCATTTCCGCCCTCGGATGAGACGATGGCCGATCGGAAGGAGGTCTCATGACCACGCCCCAGGCACTCTCCGGAAAGACAGCGATCGTAACGGGCGCCTCGAGCGGAATCGGGCGCGCGATCGCCGAGCAGTTCGGCGCCTCCGGCGCCCACGTCTACCTGGCCAGCCGCTCGCAGGCCCCGATGGAGGAGTCAAAGAAGAAGATCGCCGAAGCCGGGGGCGAGGCCACGATCGTCGTGCTCGACGTCCGAGACGTGCAGCAGGTGCGAGAGCTGGTCGACGGGGCACTGCGCGACACCGGACGCGTCGACATCCTGGTGAACAACGCCGGTCTCTCCTATCCCGGCACCATCGCCGACGCCGACCCGGAGCACTGGCGTGCGATGCTGGAGACCAACGTGCTGGGGCTTCTCGCGGGCTCTCAGGCCGCGATCCGCGCGATGCGGCAGTGCGGCGCCGAGGGTCACATCGTCAACATCTCCTCGATCGCCGCGCAGCGCAGCGACTCGGGAGTGTACGGTGCCACGAAGCACGCCGTGAATTGCATCTCCGCGACGCTCCGCTCGGAGCTCGAGGAGGATTCGATCCGGGTGATCAACGTGATGCCAGGCGCCATCGTGACGAACTTCGCACGTAACTTTGATCCCGAGTTCCTGGCGGGCTTCATCAAGGCGTCGGGTGTGGAGGTCGAGCTCAAGCGGGGGGAGAAGCTCCCAGACGAGGTGCTCGAGAAGGTCCAGCCGCTCATGAAGCAGCTAGTCGGAAGTCCCGAAGACGTCGCGAGCGCCGTGCTCTACGCGGTGACCCAGCCCATTTGCGTGAACATCGCCGACATCGTCGTCCGCCCGCCGAAGCAGCTCAATCTGTAGCCCCGGGCAGGCGCTGTATAGGGCTTGATCTAACGGGATGAGCGGACTGGGTCCGGGGATCATGCAGGCGTGTTCGGTTGAGCCTCTCGAGGCGTCGCAGGGCGGAGATGGACGCTAGCATCAGGACCCGCGGGCCAGTTTCTGGAACTCGGAAGCGATGAGTTCGGAGGTTGGGGACTGGTGGGTGGCCCTCCAGTCGCGCCAGGGGAAGATGGTCTCCCAGCGGTGGAGCTTCTCGAAGCTGAGGGTCGCCGTCACTAGCTCTTCGTGGTCGCCGGCTTCGGCATAGATGTGGCTGAAGCGGGGGAAGGCCGGGCCGGCGATGGTGCTGTGGCCGAGGAAGTCCGGGGTGCGAGCTTCCTGGAGGCGGCCGGCGGCATAGCTGTTGGCGGAGTCGGGGCCGCCGACCTGGTTGGCGCTGACCGCGTAGCAGAGATTCTCCTGGGCGCGGGTCGCGGTCGTCTGGACCATGTAATCGCGCTTGCCGGGGCCGGCGAAGGTCGCGCAGCAGTTCAGGATGAGGCGCTCGCCCTTCAGGGCGAGCAGGCGCGTGAGCTCCGGGTTGAACCAGAAGTCGTAACAGATCATGACGCCGATCGGGCCGAAGCGCGTCTCAAAGACCGGAAGTGCGTTGCCGGGCTGGAACGTGACCTCCTCGGTCACCCACGGCAGCGAGCCGAGGTGGAGCTTGCGGTAGGTACCCTGGATGCCATCGGGACCGACGACTGCAGCCGCGTTGTACAGGACCCCGGCATCGTGCGGGTCGCGCTCGGCCAGGCCGAACACCGCATACAGGTCGAGCTCGCGAGCCAGCTCGGCGACCCGCTCGGTCGAGGGGCCGGGCACGGTCTCGGCCAGGTCGTGGTGGTAGTCACAGTGTTCCGCCCCCGAGTGGCAGGGGTCGCACCCTCCACATCCCACTAGCGCCTCTTCGGGGAATGCCATGATGTCGACGCCCTAGGACGCGGCCTCGCGCAGGTTGGCCTCGATCTTGGCCAGGTTGGCCGCCTTATCACCGGGAATCGGCGTGAAGTTCGCGGCCCCAACGATGACGACCTTCTCGTAGCTCGCATATCGCTCTGGGATCATCTGGATCTCTCCTTGCGTCCGGGGCAGCGCCCGAACTCCGATTATGGCACGCGTATCCCGGAGATTCATGGGCGCTGTAACCCAAAGGGGCGTCGGCTCGTATGTAACCCGAGGAGACGTGAGTGCATCTGATGGTTGTGACTGACCTTGCGGCTATGTTACGCGATCCTGAATGGAGGCTCCCCGACTCGATGCGAGCCCGAGCGCGTATCGTGGTCTCATCATTTGTAGATCCGGACGAGCCTGTCTCGGATGAGGTCCCCGGGCTCGAGTTCCTCGATGGTACGGCCGTAATCGCGAGCGCCGGTGCGGAGCTCCAGCACGAGCTCGCGAGCTACCGTGAGTACCGCCGCTATCGCGAAACCGTTGTGCAGGGACTTGCGGACTCGGAGGCACGTCCGGCTCTGGAAAAGCTCCTGGTGGCGAAGCGCAGGCAGCTCCGTACCAGGATCCAGGACAAACGCCCGCGCATTGAAGAGAGCGCTCGCTTTTTCGGGCGGCTGCTCACGCGCCGGAACGGGAGCGGTCCCCCCCGATCCTCGACTCCCCGCATCCCGCGTACGATCAGGGTGTAGGTCCGTTGCCGACTGCGTTTATCCTCGCCGGAGATACGTACCACTTCACGCTGTATTCGAAGAACCGCGGCACTCACTAAACGACGTATTGGCGTTTGCTGGGGTCAGCCTGTATAGGGGCCTGATCTAACGGAATGAGCGGTTATCGTGCCCCAAAACCGCCCTTATATGACCTATACTCCCGAACCGGCCCTCTTCGAACAGTTCGTCGATTGTGACTAAAACACACGCCCAATCGAGCCAGCTCGCTAGAATGGGCGCATGTCTCATCGCACTTCGCTGCACCGGCCTGCGCCCTCCCCTGTCACTCTTCGACCAAATCGATCGCCCTTCGATCTTGGACGAATCGGATCGGAGGCCGACTCATGATCGAGACCCTGTCCATCATTCTGGGGCTGGTGCTGGCGATCCATCTCTTTCGCCAATACTGGTTCAACCGGCAGTTGCCGCAAGTCCATTGCATGGAGTCCGATGGCAAATTCTATTCAGCTGGCGAGACCAGCCTTGCGATCAAGCGACCGGAATCAGGGGCGACCAGGACCCTGCTCTGTTTTCCCGGCTTCCTCGAAGACACGCGCTACTTCCTATCGCTCTACGAGCGCAGAGGCTACGAGCTCATCCTGATCAACAACGCGAACTACCATTCGCCGTTCGATATGAAGGACAGCCAAGAGCTCTCCTGGGATCCGAACCCCCATCAGCCTGGCTCCATTGAGTACGACGGTTTTCATGTCGCACAGGCCGTCAAGCACCTCGCCACGACGGATCACATCGTTCTCCATGGCCATTCACGAGGGGGTGCTGTGGTACTGGACGCAGGCCGTCAATTCCCCGAGATCATGAAGGACGAGACGAAGCAGATTTCCGCCCTGCTGGAGGCCGCCGTGCTACCGCAGGGAACCCCGGCCGGAGGCACACGAGGACCCGTGCTGGGTGCTCTCACGCTCTACCTGATGCCCATCTTCCTTGGCCTGTCTCGCAACATCTCCGAGGCGCGCCTCCTGAAGCTTCCCATGATGAAGCCGACCAATCAGCTGAAGACTGGGCTGCTCCAGACGCTCTTCTGCAACGCGAAGAGCTATGCCACGTGTGTCGAGAACCTGCGTAACATCACCGAGTGGCAAGAGAAGCATCGCTACGATCTCTACGAGAACTACCACGAGATAACGGTCCTGATAGGCGAGCGAGACGACGTATTGAGCAAGAAGGCCATGACTGCCAGCGCCAACGAAGGCGCCAAGCGAAACCCGCGGGTCAGAGTCGTCGAGACGACCGAAACCAATCACTACATCAGCCTCGAAACGCCCGACGCGATCTACGACGCTCTGGGTGCGGAGTAGCGGCGGATTCAGCGCGCGTTGGGAGCCAGGGCCTCAAGGATGCGCAGGTCGGCGCCCGGCTGGCCGTCTGCCCGGAAGGGCTGGATGCAGACGTGGTCGGCCCCCGCGTCGTGATGGGCCTGGACGCGCGCCGCGATGGCCTCCTCGTCCCCCCAAGCAACGATCGCGTCAATCAGGCGATCGCTCCCTCCGTCCGCGAAGTCCGCGTCGTCGAAGCCCTGCCACTTCCAGCCGTTCTGGTAGTTCGGAAGCGAGAGGTAAACCCTCAGATTCTGCCGCGCGATGGCGCGCGCCTTCGTCGCGTCTGTTTCGAGCAGCACCATCTGCTCGGGACACAGCAGGGGGCCTTTGCCCAGGATCGCGCGCGCCCGCGCCGTATGCTCGGGCGTCACGTTGTAGGGATGGGCGCCGCTCGCCCTCTCGCCGGCCAGCCTCAGCATGTTCTCCCGCAGCGCCGCCAGCACGATGGGCGCCTCCTGCTCGGACTCCGGCCCCTGGTAGACGGCCTTTTCCATGCTCTCGAGGTAGCTGCGCATGGTGCTCACCGGCTTGCCATAGCGGTGGCCGCGTAGCCCAGACACCATCGGTTCATGCGAGACACCCATGCCCAACACAAAACGTCCGCCCGAGACCTCCGCCAGTGTCTTCTGAATGGCGCGCATGGTCATGGCATCGCGCGCGTAGATGTTGGCGATGCCCGTGGCCAGATGGAGCCTCTCGGTCCGAGCGGCCAGGTAGCCGAGGAGAGCGAACGGGTCGCGGCCTACGGCCTCGGGCACCCAGAGCGTGGAATAGCCCCAGTCCTCGAGCCGCTGGCAGAAGACCGCGGCCTCGGGCGCGGGAAGCACATCGAGCCACGTCCATACACCGAGCCGTCCGAGTTCAATCTGCCCTGGACCCGTTACCATTCCAACCCCCTGCTGTTGCGATCGTCAGAACTAGCGGCACTGTGCTGGCTACCTCTTACCCCGTTCAGAGATATCGCGAAGGGAGAGGATGAATGAGCAGCCTTGTAGCCTACAAACTCGAGCACCCGATCTGTACCATCACCCTCGATGATGGCAAGGTCAACTGCCTGTCTCTGCAGATGCTTGCCGGGATCAATGCAGCTCTGGATCGTGCCGAAAAAGATCGTGCGGCCGTAGTGCTGACTGGTCGCAAGGGCAAATTCAGCGCCGGATTTGATCTCGCGGCACTTGGCAAGGGTGGTAGCGATGCCATCGATATGATGATTAACGGCTTCCGCCTGGCCGAGCGCCTGCTCTCGTTTCCCATGCCAGTCGTCGTTGCCTGCCCTGGCCACGCCCTGGCCATGGGCTCGTTCCTGCTTTTGTCGGCGGACTATCGGATCGGCGTTTGCGGTGCCTACAAGATTGGAGCCAATGAAGTGGCGATTGGCCTGACGATGCCGCGATTTGGCGTAGAGATTTGCCGGCAGCGCCTGGCGCCTGCCCATTTTCACCGCGCCGTTATTTGCGCTGAAATCTATTCCCCGGCCGGAGCTGTCCAGGCCGGCTTTCTCGACCAGGTCATTCCCGAAGATAAGCTGATTGCTGCGGCCCGCGACAAGGCCACGGCATTGGCCGGCCTCAATATGCCCGCGCACACAGCCACCAAACTGCGCGCGCGGCACGAGGCGTTGCAGGCCGTTCGCAAGGCGATCGAAGCGGACGAAGCCGACCTGCGCTCGTAGCGCGTAGTAAACTCCTGAAAACGGTCGACGCCTGACGGTTACGGAGCGACGATGACCGCGGCCACGCTGGACTCATGCCCCACGCGGAAGCGGGCGTGTACGGGCTGGCCATCGAGCTCCCAGTCGGCGACGTAGTCGCCGATCGTCGCGCGCAGCTCGACGAGGCCATCCGCATCGGCGGTCTCGATCGATCGTGTGCGCCAACGGTCGTTTAAGAGCGCCAGGATCGCGGCCCCGTGGCGTGTGATGTTGCGATCGTCGTCCCAGAAGCCCACGTCGAACTCGTCACGACCGGCGATCTTGTTCCACGCGCCCCAGAAGACGATCTGCTCGACCGACGGATGCCCCCACCATACGCGCATCAGGGCCTCGGCCTGGGCGGCCCGAGCCTCGGGGTCGTCCGGCGCGATGAAGTTGGTCTCGGTGATATGGATCGGGAGGCCGGTCTCCGCCAATGTTTCGAGGGCGACCTGGTAGTCGTCGATTCGCGTGCGCTGGCTGAGGTCGACCGGAATCCCCACGAACGCCACGCCGGGAACGAAGTGACCCTGCTGGCCCAGGGCGTCAATCGGAACGCCCCGACCAAGCAGCTCGAGCACGCGGTCGCGCACCGTCGTGGCGAAGGGGCCCGGAAGACCGGTGAAGACCTCGTTGATCCACTCGTTGAAGACGAGTCGTGCGTCGGGGTCGGCGGCGTGGGCCCAGCGAAACACGTCCTCGGCGATCTCGGGCCCGAGGCGATCGATGTACCACTGCGTGAAGGGCTGAAGGGTCTCGTTGGTGGCATCGTAACTCAGGATGCGACCGCGAAAGCGAGCTACTGACTCGGTCACCCATGTACGCATGAGCTCCCGAAGCTCGCCTTTCTCGGACTCGCTCAGATCCGGGTCGGGGAAGAGCCCAACGATCCACGACGGCACACCCGACGATGAGAGCGGCGGGCCGTTACCCCACATCAGCGTATGACCCTTCACCGTGAGCCCGAGCGATCGCGCCCACTCCACGATCTCTTCGGCGGCCACGAAATCGTAGACGCCCTGCTCGGGCTCGGTGCGCCTCCACTTGAAGGTATTCTCGATGACCGCGGTTCGGATGTATTTCGTCGCGATCTCGGTGAAGAAGGCCCGGTCATTGGGATCCTGGAGCTTGAGCAGATCGATCGCGATGCCGAAGTCGAAGCCGTGCTTGATCTGCGTCACGGTGACCTGCGCACCAGGGGCCCCGATCAGAAGTCGCAACGGCCGCGTCCGGATCGCCTCTGCCCGCGCGTCTGCGGCTTCGACCACCGCACGCTCCGCCGCGTCGATCAGGGAGAGATCGGCCGGCTGGCCCGTTGGGAGATCGGGAAGCTCGGCGACTCCATCGATCATCGAGACGACTCCGTAGCCACATGCGGCCTCGCTCGCGCCGCGCGCTCGTGCACAGTGGGCCCGGCAAAGCGGGTTGTCATCGAAGCGGCAGCGACGCCGGCAAACGCGATCGTCCGCCCGCGCTTCCCGCCGGCACGAGCGGCCGGCCTTGCGGCACTCCAGGGCATCCCCGGGATCCGCGCACGCGAACGCGCAGGGATCGGCAACCGTTCCGCAGAGCGCGCGTCCCCGGGATCGATCCTCGTGACAACCGGCGCGGCAGCCGCGGACATCGGTCGCCACGTTGCACGCTTCACGGCACGCCCGCGCCGCGTAACGCACAGAGGCCAGGCAGCTCTTTCCCGCCTGCGGACATGCGCCGGCTTCGGCGGCCGCCGGATCGCCAAGGACCCCCAGAGCCACCGCAACGACCAGCCACCACGCACGCATGGCGGCAGTGTATCAGGCAGGGCGTAGTCTCTGAACAACATCTTCGACGACGGGATGGTGAACGGGAGGAGGAGAAAGTATTCACTCCGGGGCCTATATAGGTCAGACCTCGCGTATGGCGGAGATTTTTGCGTCTGGAGGCGATCGAGTAGCTGGAGCGGCATCACCCGCCCGCTGCTAGGCTGTCGGTTCGCGGAAGGAGGGGACGATGGGCAGCAAACTCGAAGACGACGCGCGAGAGACCTATCGGCGATTCGTCAACCGGCGTGACAAGATCGATGAGGGCGCCAGCTCCTGGGCGGAGCTCGCGGACTTCTTCACAGAGGATGCGGCCTATATCGATCCCGCCTGGGGCCGCATCGAGGGACGCGAGGCGATCCGCGAGTTCTTCGTGGACTCTATGGCCGGACTTACCGGTCACGGCTGGTCGACGCCAGAGAACTGGATCATGGTCGAGGGGCCTCGCGTCGTGAGTCAGTGGGACCAGGTCCTTGGCCACAAGGAAGACGGCTCCCCGTGGTTGGTGGCCGGACTCTCGATCCTCTACTACGTCGGGGATGGTCTCTTCTGTTACAGCCACGATATGCTGAACATGGCCCATATCGGGCAAACCATGAAGACGATGCAATGGAGGCCGCCCACCGAGATGGTCTATCCGCCCAGAACCGTGAATCGCGACATCAAGCTCCCCACCGCCTGGGCGCATCTCGAGAAGAACCGGCCCTAGCTCAAGAGCTGACCCCAAAACCGCCCTTAGATGACCTAGACTCAACCTAAGAAGCAAGGAGGTCCCATGCCTACCCGTTTCAATCACATGGAGCTGACGCTTCCCGCGGGGAGCCTGGAGGAGCCGGAGCGCTCGGCCATCACGCGCTTCTACGGCGAGGTCTTCGGCTGGCGCGGCCTGGACGTGAAGCTCATCGGCGCGAACG
>Ga0209980_10000741_pt1 | contig 18026 bp, 17 predicted proteins | sample CR02metaG_FD_183611 | JGI IMG/M metagenome (GOLD analysis project Ga0209980, IMG submission 183611) | Deep subsurface microbial communities from Mariana Trench to uncover new lineages of life (NeLLi) - CR02 metaG (SPAdes) (version 2) | ecosystem: Environmental > Aquatic > Marine > Ocean trench...
CCTCATACCCAGACCCTTTGCCTTCAAAATAATATCCAGGGCCTGATCCCATGGAACATTCTTCAAGCGCAATGTGACATTACCACCCACAGTATCACTGGCCACCATGTTGAGCCCCGTGAAGTCAGCGATCAACTGAAGCACTGCACGTACTTCAATATCCTGAAAGTTCAAAGACAGACGTTCTCCTGTGAAACCAATCTGTGCTTTTCTTGCTTCTTGCTCTCGCTTATCTAATGGTCGCACTTCAACAATGAACGTATTACCCGATTGATAAGCTAGATGATCATACTCTTGAGTGGTCGTCGAAATCTCCATCCGGGTGCCATTTTTATGGCCTTTTGTATCAATCTCCTTGACGGGTGTTGCAAAATCAACCACATCCAGCCTTCTGTCCAACTCGCTGGGAAGCTCAGCACCCAGAAAATCAAGTACAATTTTGCCTCCTACCTGATTCATATCTACGCTGATAGAAGGATCTGACAAGATTACAATAATTCTACCCTCACCATCATCACCCCTTCTAAAGTCGATGCCTTCAATCGTGGAACTCATGCCACCGGCATAAGCTCCAGTTGTCCCAGACGGACCTGCCACACTGATGCCGGAGTCATCGCCACCAAGTGTTACCGTCACAGAACTCCCCTGTACATCAATTTCATAGGCAACTGACCTCACAAGATTAAGCACGACACGCGTTCTACCGGCTGCCTCAACAACGGAAACGCTAGTAGCCACACCAACATCTATCGACAGGTTCTTAGTGACAGCGCCAAGGGTCGTATTTGGAAAGTCCAATGCGATCCTTGCTGGATTATCGATGGTGAAACTCATTGGTTCACCCTGCATGGGTTCCGATAGCTCAATTTTCAACTGAACCCTTTCGCCTGGCAAAACGGAATAGCTGATATCGTCTAGTGTCGCCGCCTGTACTGCAGAAGAAAATCCTACTGCAGCAAAAATTCCCATTAAACTAAAAATAGTCACGATATGACTGAGTCGCTTAGTAATTGCCATAAGCTTTGTCATCACCTGTATACCCCTAATGTTGCTATTAATATGATTCACATGATTCGCAGTCATCATCATGCCACCTCTGATTCTATTCATTTTCAACCAGCGCGATTGCCGCCTGACGTTCTTCCCAGCGTCCCTGACTATTCCTGACGATCTCCCTGATCTCTATACTGTCTTCAAATATATTTAATATTTTGCCAGTATTACGCCCCATATAGTTTCCGACCATGATTCGATGAACAACGCCATCTGGATCCTGAATAATTCCCCACTGATTGTCTTCACTTTCCATGGTGCCAACCATGCGCAAGCTATCAAGTTCAAATTGCTCTAATTCTTCCTTGTTACGATGCCTGATTTCATCTTCCATTTCTTTTGTTAAACCGCTGTCCTGCTCTTCTACCAACGCTTCCTCATCTTTCTGGAAAAAGAGTCTGAACGGATCGCGTGCATTCTGCGCGCCGGATTGATAGGCATAGGCCTCGTAAGGTTTAATCTCGGGTAGAGGCTCTATTCTGCCTCCCGGTCTCGCCATCACCTCCTGAGCGTATTCATCCAGATCACTGATATCATTTGAAACACACCCACCCAGACTAAGGAGTGCACAAACAAAGCTCATTATCCAAATCGCTTGCAGACGAAACAAAATCATTTACTCTTCCTCCTCATCCAGCGCACGATATGTTTTTGCTGTCGCTTTCATAACCAGCGTCTTCGACTCTTTGCCACTGCCCTTAGCAATATTGATGTCGTGAGTCGTCACAATCCTGGGCAGTGCTGCGATTCCACTTACGAATTCACCTAATTGATGATATTGACCAATAACCTCGATTGATATTGGAAGCTCGGAGTAGAACTCGGCGGGTTTTTCCTTCCCCGGCTTGAAAAGTTTGAACTCTAATCCTGCAGCAAGACCTGTTTGAGATATATCAACAATAAGGCCTGCAACTTCTGTTTTATCCGGTAATTGCCTGACCATGTCACCAAACGACTGTTTCATCTCAGCAAGTTGTTCTTTCAGTGCCTGCAGATTGGCTGCTTTCTTTTGCTTAACCTCGAAGGTCCCTCTCAAGGTGACTTCTTCTTTTTCAACTTTCTCAAGAGCATCAAGTTGTGGGTTAACATCATAGTGAAAGGTAGCATAGCCAATCCCCGCACAGACCACAGCGATAACGGCTATCCGGATCGGCAGTGGCCAAGCACCAATATTTTGCGGATCAAGATTATTGAGATCATCCAAGGTCATGCTTCATCCTCCTCTTCACCAGAAGCACCAGGTATAACTTGATTAAAACGCATGGTGAAATTACTTAATCGCTGCCCCCCAGCGTCCTCTGCCTGAATAATCTCAAGCTGTGGATCACCCAACCAATCGGAAGCTTCCAGTTTCCTCATAAATGAGGAGACTCTGGCATTCGACTGGGCGACACCACTGATCGTGATTGCCTTGCCTTTTTGTGTCACGGACACAATACTTAAGCCCTCGGGCAAACTGGTCACAATTTCATCGAACAGACGAACAATCAACGGACGGTTACCCTGTAATTGTTCTATGGCTTCTATACGCGCCTTTAATCTTTGTTTTTCTTTTTCGAGAGCTTCAATTTCTGCAATCTTCTTGTCAAGAAATTCTATCTGAGTAGTCAAGAATTGATTACGCATCTCCTGATATTCAATTCGCTGGGTATTAAAGAAGTGAACGGCACCCCAAATGCACAGTGTTAGTACGACAAATACACCTGTTATGATATAGAACTCTTGCTGACGCTCCTTGCGCAGCGCTTCTCTCCACGGTAGCAGATTAATTCTGGCCATTAGTCAAAACTCCTCAATGCTAAGCCACATGAAACCATCAAAGATGGGGCATCATTGCTCAACGCCTGGGCAGGTACCCTTCTTGCCAGAGTCATATTCGTAAACGGATTTGCAATAACCGTTGAAATACCTATCGCTGTTTCAATCATTCCCGCAATACCTGCGATGGAAGCACATCCCCCTGCAAGTATTATATGATCAATCTGTGTAATTGAACTGGATGAAAAAAAGAACTGCTGTGCACGGCTTATCTGTTGGGACATAGCTTCCTTGAACGGGTCAAGTACTTCAGGTTCGTAATTATCCGGTAGTCCCCCCTGCTTTTTGGCCAGCCCTGCTTCTTCGTATGAGAGTCCATAACGACGCTGAATATCCTCTGTCAACTGAGCCCCGCCAAAGGCCTGTTCTCTTGAATAAACTATTTTTAAATTCTCCAGAACACTAAAGGTCGTCGCCGCAGAGCCGACATCAGCCACGGCAATGACCTGTCCTTCTCCCCCGCCAAACAATTCCCTGGCCATCATCGACACAGCATTTTCCAGTGCAAAGGCTTCAACATCGACAACCTTTGCTTCCAGCCCCCCCACTTCAAGTGCGGCGATACGCAAATCGACATTCTCACTTCTTGACGCAGCGAGCAGCACATCGACTTGATCCTCACTCCCTTCAGTTGGACCCAGAACTTCAAAATCCATACTCACTTCCTCAAGGGGAAAAGGAATATACTGATCGGCTTCAAGTTGTATCTGGCTTTCCATATCTTCATCGGAAAGTCCTGCAGACATGGTGATGATCTTGGTAATCACAGCGGAACCGGAGACTGCCGCTGCACCATGTTTAGTACGCGAACCTGATTTTTTAACTGCTCTGCCGATTGCCTCACCGACAGCATCAGCATCAGCAATATTTTTATCTACAACAGAATTTGCAGGAAGCGGCTCAACAGAGTAACTTTCAATTCGATACTTACCACCGCTCTCACTCAACTCGAGCAACTTGATAGCGGAGCCACTGATATCGATACCTAATAATGGTGTAGACTTTTTCTTAAAGAACACAACTTTTCCCTTTTATTGTCACAGAGTTATATGTCATACATATAAATAACATTAAGTACTGTCGCTAACTATAGCCAAGGAAAACTTAAAAAACAAATGGTTTTTCGCATTAATTAAAGTACTACATTAATCATTTTTTAAACTGAAAAAGCCATATATATGGGAGAATTCTGAGTTAGACTACACAACATGTTGCGATTTGCATTCAACTTTATCCTCTTTTTTTTCGTGCTTGGGCTAATATTTTTCGCTGGATTGTCCTGGTATTTGCTGCCTCAACTGCCTGATGTAGGCAAATTACAGGATGTAAAATTACAGGTGCCATTACGGATTTATAGCCAGGAGGATTCACTGATTGCAGAATTTGGTGAGAAAAGGAGGAGGCCGATCTCGATAGAGGAGGTCCCGACCCCGATCATACAGGCCTTTCTAGCCGCCGAAGACGATCGCTTCTATCAACACCCTGGTGTTGACTGGCAGGGTATCATGCGCGCAGTTATACATCTCATTAAGACCGGTGATAAAACACAAGGTGGAAGTACCATCACCATGCAGGTTGCCAGAAATTTTTTTCTTAGCCGTGAAAAAACCTACCTAAGAAAATTAAATGAAATCTTTCTGGCACTTAAGATAGAACGGGAATTATCTAAAGACCAGATATTGGAGCTGTACCTGAATAAAATTTATCTGGGACATCGTTCCTATGGGATTGCAGCGGCCTCACAAGCATATTACGGTGTCGAAATAAATGAGCTTACGCTGGCTCAGGTGGCCATGCTTGCATCCTTGCCAAAAGCCCCTTCATCTACAAACCCGGTTACTAATCCTGCTCGAGCAAAAGCCAGACGAAATTATGTTTTGCAGCGTATGCTTGAAGAAAGTTTTCTGTCAGAGGAAGACTTTCAAACGGCAGTTGACTCACCCATCACTGCTAGCCTGCATAATCCTTTCATAGAAGTAGAAGCACCCTATGTCGCTGAGATGATAAGGAAACAACTGGTTGAGCAATATGGAAATAGTGCTTATATAAGCGGCCTGAATGTAACAACGACTATCAAGGATAAAAACCAGACTGCGGCTAATCATGCATTGCGAAAAGCATTATTAGAATATGATGAGCGCCACGGCTACCGCGGCCCTGAGCATCATTATGATTTAAAGGCAGGGGATGGTGAAGCAGAATGGCAACGCCTGCTTGAAAGCTTTCCTTCAATCGGTAGTCTCTATCCAGCCCTTATCGTTCAGGTCAATGAAAAATCCATTAGAAGCTATTTATCAGGTATTGGCTTGATCGATGTTGAATGGTCCGGATTAGTATGGGCGCGAGCTTACCTGAGCGAAAATCGAAGGGGCGCAAAACCAAAGTCCGCATCTGAGTTTCTAAAAACAGGGGACGTCATCAGGCTAAGTGAAGATAGTCAAGGCAAATGGAAACTTGCCCAGATACCCGAAGTAGAAGGTGGTTTTGTATCGATGGATCCGAATGACGGAGCAACTCTGGCTTTGGTTGGGGGATTTGATTACCAGCGCAGTAAATTTAACCGTGTTACGCAAGCCTTCAGACAACCGGGTTCAGGTTTTAAACCCTTCATTTATTCAGCTGGTCTTGCCGCAGGCAATACCGCTGCAACACTTATTAATGATGCCCCCGTCGTATTTGAGGATCCAGGTGTTGAAGATGTCTGGCGACCAGAAAATTACAGTCGCAAAAGTTATGGCCCAACGCGACTGCGTGAAGGACTCACACATTCACGCAACCTGGTGTCGATCAGACTTCTCCATGCCATCGGTATTCCTTTCGCCCTGGAACACATCAAAAAATTTGGTTTCAACATCGACCAGTTGCCAAAAAATTTATCTCTCTCACTGGGTAGTGCAACCCTAACACCCTGGCAAATGGCAAATGCTTACTGTGTCTTCGCCAATGGGGGTTATGAGGTTGAACCCTATCTAATAGAGACCATCGCTACAAATGAAGGTGAAATCCTTTATCAGGCAGATCCTGTTTCAGTATGCCGGGCTTGTGTGCAACAGGAAGACGTCCTCGCCGAAGAGTCACAATATCTTGCTGCGCATGATTCGGGGCAGCTTGTTAATCAATCAATGGTTGCTAAACGTGTTGTCGATGAGCGCAACATATGGATCATGAATTCAATCACCCGAGACGTCATCAAGCATGGCACAGGTCGTAGAGCCCTGGTACTTAAACGTCAGGACTTGTCGGGGAAGACAGGTACAACAAATGATCAAAGAGATGCCTGGTTCTTTGGCTTTAACCCAGATATTGTGGGTGTTGCGTGGGTGGGGTTTGACAAGTTTCAACCATTGGGCAGTAGGGAGACCGGTGCGCGCGCTGCATTGCCAATCTGGGTTGGGTATATGAAGATTGTGTTGGAAGACATCCCTGAGCATATCCTGCCCGAACCACCAGGACTCGTTTATTCCCGTATCAATAAGACCACAGGAAAATTAGCGCAAGCAAATGACCCCGATGCCATGTTCGAAGTCTTTCGCAGTGAATACGCACTAACAGCTTTAAACGACGAAACCCGACCCCCTGCCTTGGACAGTGATTCAAGAGACTCGGAAATAATCGATCTGTTTTGAAACAAAAGTAAGCTTATGCAAAAAACAGAAGTAAAGACACGACAGGCCGTCACCGTGCTGGCTGCACAATTTATCGCGGAGGATGGTTTGATCACCTACCATGCTGCAAAACGAAAGGCAGCCGATCATCTCGGCTACAATAAAAGGAAGGATCTCCCCACTAATAGTGAAATTGAACGTTCCGTAATCACCTACCAAAACCTGTTTCAAAATACCTGCCAGCCTCAAGCGTTATTCAAACTAAGGTGTAAGGCTGTTAATATCATGAATCTATTCGAACGATTCAATCCTCGCCTGGCGGGGCCAGTCCTTGCCGGGACTGCTGGAAGTCATTCTGAAATTATTGTTCATCTTTTCTCGGATAATCCGGAAACAATAAGTATCCAGTTAATGGACAATAACATTCCCTATGAATTAGGCCAAAGGAGGACGCGAACCGCTGATAAAAAGACAACTACATCCCCTGCGTATTGTTTTTTCGCTGACGACAACCCCGTTGTCCTTATCATTTTTCCTGAAAAGGATGTTAAACACGCGCCTGTCTGTCCCATTAATGGGAAGCTAATGAGGCGTGCAAATATCACCAAGGTAAAAGCCTTATTGCAGGAAACAGGATAACTCATTGCTACTGATGATTAATGGTTAATAATTAACGGCTATGTTTATTCTTCGAGTAGCACTTAACACGCCTCTACGCAACCTCTTTGATTATTTGCCACCTGATAATTGCCCCGCCGAAACACTTGCCCCCGGACAGAGACTACAAGTCCCTTTTGGCAAAGGCAGTGTGCGCACAGGCATTATTATTTCCATATCAGGAACAAGCGAGCTACCAAAGCATAAATTAAAAAAAGCAATCGCATTGCTGGATGAAGTTCCATTACTCCCCAAAAAACACCTTCAGCTTATCGAATGGGCCAGTCATTATTATCACCATCCCATCGGTGACGTTGCATTTACTTCACTCCCCGCTGCTTTACGCAAAGGCAAAGCTGCAAAAATTAAGCAGGAGGTCGTCTGGCGACTCACAGAATCTGGAAAAAAACTGGACCCTGATGAACTTTCCCGTGCAAAAAAACAACTGGCGCTCTTCCTGTTTATCAAGCAAATCCCGGACGGAGTTTCACAGTCACGAATCACCAATGAATTTAAAAATAGTCGACAGCCATTGAGAACATTATTCACAAAAAAGTTAATTGAAAAAACAGGCACGTCAGCAACAGAAAATCATGATAAGACGATTCATTGTCAGAATGACATTTCATGGCAGCTGAAGCCAAATGAAGAACAACAGAATGCCATAGAGAAAATTATTGCTTCCTCTGCTACCTATCATGCGTTTCTTCTGAATGGGATTACCGGCAGCGGCAAGACTGAAGTCTACCTGCAGATAATTCGACACACATTGGATTCCGGCAAACAAGCGCTTGTGCTCGTCCCTGAAATTGGACTCACACCACAATTTATCGATCTCATTAAAGATAGATTTGGAGAAAAAATAGTTGTACTACACTCTGGCCTATCTGAAGGTGAGAGATTGCTTGGCTGGCTCAAGGCGCGCGATGGACAGGCGCCTGTTGTCTTGGGTACACGCTCCGCCATATGGACACCCATGCCCAATCTCGGCATGATTATCATTGATGAAGAACATGATCTCTCCTACAAGCAACAGGATGGCTTGCGTTATTCGGCAAGAGATCTCGCACTGATTCGGGGGCAAAGAGAACAAATTCCAGTGGTACTCGGCTCAGCAACACCTTCTATGGAATCCATGAAAAATGCCAGAGACGGACGTTATCAGGAGCTCCGATTATTAAAGCGTGTGAACGATTCAAGCTTGCCTGATATCCAGATTCATGATGTCAGAAACGACAAAATGCATGGGGCTATATCTCAATATTTACTGAATAATATCAAGCAGTGCCTGAAAAACAGACAGCAGGTATTATTGTTTCTTAATCGTCGTGGCTATGCCCCGGTCATGATGTGTCATGATTGTGGTTTCATATCGCAGTGCCCTCGTTGTAATGTTTACATGACTTTTCATAAACACAAAAACATGCTGTGTTGTCATCATTGTGATCATCATGAACGTTTACCTCAGAAGTGCCCGGATTGTTCGAGCCATCAATTTTTTGAGCTTGGACATGGCACGGAAAGATTAGAAGAAACTTTGGCAGACCTTCTACCAGAAATAAAAATCTTGAGAATCGACCGAGACAGTACGAGACGTAAAGGTGCCATGCAAACAATGCTGAAGGATATTCATGCAGGTGATGCAGACATCCTTATTGGCACGCAGATGCTAGCCAAGGGACATCATTTCCCAAATGTCACACTAGTCGGAATTATTGATGCCGACAGGGGATTATTCAGTGTAGATTATCGGGCAAGTGAACGATTGGCGCAGATATTGATGCAAGTCAGTGGCCGAGCAGGGCGTAGCGACCGCCCGGGTACCGTGATAGTTCAAACCCATCACCCGGATCACCCATTGTTAAATGAATTAGCCAGCCACAACTACGAGCAGACCACACAACTACTGCTTGAAGAACGGCAACAGGCTCAACTTCCACCATTCTCCTATCAGGCCTTGCTTCGCGCAGAATCAAATAAGCAGCAAGTCGCAGTTAAATTCCTCAATATTGCCAGGACAAAGTTACAAGCACTTACTGATGGAAAACTAGATACTTATGGGCCCGTTTCAGCGCCCATGGAAAAACGTGCGGGACGGTATCGATTTCAACTCCTTATTCAATCCGGGAGCAGACAGACAATGAAAAGATTTTTAACTCCCTGGGTAGAGTGTCTTGGGAATCTACCTGAGTCACGCAAAGTGCGATGGTCGCTGGATGTTGATCCTCAAGACATGTTTTGAGCTCGTAATATTGAGCTTTGGATATTGACCAAGGGATATCCTGTATAATGAACACAGCGTTTGAACTCCAATCTGAGTGCGGTATCAAAGTAGGTAAAGACCAGATATTAAAGAATTCCAAATCAGAGGAATATTGATATGCACACCAGGAATGTTTTTATCTCACTTGTTTTACTGACGGGGACTTTTTCACCTCTGCAAGGATCCGCTCATGAAACGGCTATCAGTAAAGAGATCAACTCAGTCGAGGTTGTTCATAATGGTCGTAATGTGACCATCATGCGCAATCAGGACACAGCCAATACTGTCCATCCGACCTATGCAAAAACTTCACGAAAGTGCCCGCCATTTTGTATCCAACCAGCAAACCTCGCTGTGGGCGTCGAGACAATTGCTGAACTGGAAATGCTGGACTATTTGAAACGCTCAAGCGGAGGCGACCAAACCATACTCGTTATCGATTCACGCACACCCGATTGGGTCAAGAATGGCACCATCCCGGGTAGCATCAATATCCCCTGGACCAAACTAAAACAGGGTGCAGGTGCAGATCCTTTCAGCATTGCTGATATCCTGGAAAAACAGTTTGGCGCGCAATCATTAGAAGGTCTGTGGGATTTTTCCAATGCCAAGACCTTAGTGCTTTTCTGTAATGGTATGTGGTGTGGGCAATCCCCATCCAATATAAAAACATTGCTCAGATTTGGCTACCCGGCACATAAATTAAAATGGTATCGGGGAGGGATGCAAAACTGGCATAATCTTGGCCTGACCGTCGTCAAATAGATAACGACTAGTCATTAACTTACTGATAAACAATAAATCATCTTCTACTCCCCGGAAGCTCGCGTTACAATGCGCGGTTTTCTACAAGGGTAAACGTTTGAAACAAGAATTGCAGCAACTTCTGACAGGTGCCATTTTAATCGTTCAGCAGAAAATGAACCTGTCATTTTCTGCTATTGATGATATTCAGATAGAAAGAACTCGTGATCAGGCTCATGGTGATTTTGCCTGCAACATTGCAATGGTCCTCGCCAAACAGGCGAATATAAATCCAAGACAATTGGCATCTTCTATCGTTGAAAATTTACCTGACTCGGAAATTATTGATCGCGTCGAAATTGCAGGCCCTGGTTTTATTAATTTTTTTCTCAACAAACAATCTCTTCTGAATGTAATTACCAAAATCCTGCAAGCCGGTGAAAATTACGGTCGATCAGAATTTGGTTCAGGGGAAACCATACTGGTTGAATTCGTTTCCGCCAACCCAACAGGGCCCCTACATATTGGTCATGGACGTGGTGCAGCTTATGGTGCAGTTGTTTCCGATTTGCTTGAGGCAATCGGGTATAAAGTGGACAGGGAATACTATGTCAATGATGCTGGACGGCAGATGGATATCCTTACCATCAGTATCTGGCTCCGATATCTTCAGCGATGCGGCATCAAGATTGGTTTCCCGGAAAATGCATATCAGGGTGATTATATCCTTGAGATTGCAGACAAACTGTTTAGCGACAAACAACAAGCGCTTAGCTGTAAAATGGATCCCCCCAGAGATATCCTTAAGGGGTGTGAGGAGACAGACGATCCCGAAACAAAGATGGATCAGCTAATAGCCATTTCGAAATCAACACTTGGAAGTGAAAATTATCAGTCAATACTGGATTTGGGGCTAAATGAGATTCTCGATGTGATTCGTAAAGATTTAGCTGATTTTGGTGTGGTATTCGACCGTTGGTTTTTTGAGCGGACACTATCGGATGATAAGAAAATTCAAAAGTGTATCGATAGGCTAAAAGAAAGCAATTTTGTGTATGAAGAAAATGGCGCCCTATGGTTTCGTTCAACAGCTTTTGGTGATAAAAAAGATCGGGTTATCACACGTGAAAATGGACAAACAACTTATTTTGCATCTGATATCGCCTACCATTTAGAAAAATTCTCACGAGGCTATGACAGGGCCATCAATATCTGGGGAGCAGATCACCATGGCTATATCGCCAGGGTCAAAGCGGCCCTTTCGGCGCTTAATGAGAACCCTGATGCACTAGAAATACTCCTGGTCCAGTTTGCAACGCTTTACCGAGGCACCGAAAAACTACAAATGTCTACTCGTTCCGGGCAATTTGTCACCTTGAAGGAATTACGTGATGAAGTAGGTAAAGATGCGACGCGTTTTTTCTACATCATGCGTAAGAGCGAACAACATCTTGATTTTGACCTGGAATTGGCGAAATCAAAATCCAACGAGAATCCTGTGTACTACATTCAGTATGCACACGCCAGAATCTGTAGTGTACTGAAACAAGTGGAAGAAAAAGGATTGTCATACAATGTCGCTGTCGGAAATAAAAACCTACATACCTTGACCGAGCCATCCGAAGAAAAACTCATTACAGCATTATCCCGTTATCCGGAAATTGTACAGGCCGCTGCAAAAGAATATGAACCTCATCAACTCGCTTATTACCTTAAAGATCTTGCAAATGAGTTTCATAGCTATTACAACTCTTGTCAGTTCATTGTTGATTCTGCAGAGTTAAGAAACGCGCGTCTTAATCTTATCTGTGCTAGTAAACAAGTCATTGCTAACGGGCTTGGTATTTTAGGTGTTTCTGCACCAGAACAAATGTAACAGAAAAAATGTAGAAAATGCCCAAAGATTATAAAAACATCAAATCAGGCAAGAAGAAATCTGCTAGAAATTCTAAGTACCTGAAATCATTTTTTGCTGGCCTAACAGTCGGGCTTTGTGTCGCAATTATTGTTTATTTTTATCAACATGATGTCGCGCAACAAACGCAGATTATACAACCGCAAGTTACCGTCGCAAAACCCGCGTCGGAATTAAGCCAGAATGATGATACACCCCCACCAACATTTGATTTCTATCAAATTCTCCCCAACATGGAAGTTAACGTCTCTGAATGGGAAGCCGAAGATGATGGAGATATTGAAGAACAAGCTGACCTTGGCAACGAAAATATAGGAATCTACATCCTTCAGATCGGTTCATTCAAACAATTTGACGCTGCTGACGAAGTCAAGGCGAAACTTGCTTTTATGGGTATATCAGCAGAAATACAGCGTGTCGTCATCAATGGCAAAGGTATCAGACACCGGGTAAGAGTAGGTCCTTATGCAGATTCAGAAAAACTTTCGAGGATACGTCGCCAGCTCACTGAAAATAATCTAAGTTATATGCTATTAAAGCTGAAAAGTGAAAACTAGACCACACTTGCATCTTTGCGGTTAAAAATGAGAAAAAATCCAATGTGATTGATGCCCCGAAATAGTCTCACCTCAATCCAGCCAATATTCATTAAATGTGATGTAGTTCACATAACCCCACTATTTCTACGTGTTTATAATGGAGCGGGTGATGGGAATCGAACCCACGTATTCAGCTTGGGAAGCTGATGTTCTACCATTGAACTACACCCGCAAGAAATTAGATTAATTCTATCTGTATTAATGGTTCAGGGAAACTATCCAAAGCAGTGTGCTCTCTATCATTTTTTGGTGTAATATTTACCCTGGATATCAAATAGCAGAACGCATTGATAGTAGATATTTCTTTAATTTTAATAATATAATCAGTCTGTAGTGATTTTTTTAGATCATGGTCAGAGTGTATTCGAATAATAGCTTAAAGAGGATTAAAGGCTAAACCTATGGGGAGCACGAGACCAACGGTTATTGGCGTAGACAACAGTCCGTCAATGAAAAAATTACTCGAAAGAAGCACGAAAGATCTGGATATTGATTTGACTGTGTTTACTTCCGCTGAAGAGGCATGGCCATACTTGCAGGCAAACACGCCAAATTTAATCATTGTAAGTATCCTATTGCCCGATAAGAATGGCCTGTCACTGTTAAGGGACCTGAGACAGCTACCAGCTCACCGGGAAACACAGGCAATTATTGTAAGTTCGAAGGATTATGCTCAGGATCGAATGGTTGCCAAAGATCTAGGTGTCCTGGAGTTTATCCCCAAGCCCATGTCTCTGCAGACAATTACAGATGTTGTAGTAAAATACACCCACGCAAGTTTGAAAAGCGACAGTAAATAAGCAAAAAAACATAATCAGATGAGTAATGCACAACTCCGATTTTGGGGTGTTCGTGGTTCTTATGCGGCACCTTTTTCCAGCCACCTCGGTGTCGGCGGCAATACCTCGTGCGTGGAAATCAGGGTGGATGATCACCTGCTGATCTGTGATGCTGGTACCGGCATCATCCCGCTTGGGAACAAATTAATGCAGCAGGATCAAATACGGGAAATATTTATCATTTTGACTCATTATCACTGGGACCATGTTTGTGGTTTACCTTTCTTTGTCCCTGCTTTTATGCCTGACTGGAAGATCGATTTTTTCGGTCCAGGTGATGGCCCGGAATTAATAGAGGAACATATCTCTGCACAAATGCAAGCACCCTATTTCCCTGTGGGTACGGAAACCTGGCTGGCAGAGACAAATTATCTCGAGCCGCAAAGCGATGGTTTTCAGTGCGGGCCCATGAAAATTAGCTTTTCAAACGTACATCATCCGGGCATTACTTTTGGTTACAAGATTGAAGTCAATGGCAAGACGATTGTTTATGCATCAGACAATGAATGTAAGTTTATTGAGAAATCAATCAAGCGTAGAACTGATGAGTTCACTGAAGAGGAACATGAACTAATAGAAGAAATGGTCCATGAAGAGCATCAGTCAGAATTAAACCTATTCAAAGATGCAGATATCCTTATTCACGATGCCCAATATACACCCGATGATTATGAGAAAAAACACGGATGGGGCCACTCTTGTTACGTTGACGCGATCGATACTGCTATCGACGCCAATGTGAAAGAGCTTTACCTGTTTCATCATGATCCGAACTACGACGATGCCGCTATGGAAGCAATCCAAAAACATTCGAATGAGATCATCAAGGAAAAAGGTTCATCGCTTGTCTGTCACATCGCTAAAGAAGGCATGACAATAGATCTTTGAATATCCATTTTTAGGTGTAAGCCTTTCATCAATCATTTAGTAGCTATGCAAATCACCCTCAACGGAGAATCGCTTATCCTTGATAATCCACTGAATATTATTCAGTTACTCTCCAGGCTTGAACTCTCCGGCTGTCTCGCCGTAGAAGTAAACCAACAAATCATACCCAGCAGTTCATTTGCCGCTTATGAGATTCAGCCAGATGACAAAGTTGAAATCGTTGAGGCTATTGGTGGTGGCTAATGGAGTCCGTTATAAATAGTCTTAAAGATCCGGTTACCATTGCCGGAAAAGAGTACACCTCAAGGCTGCTGCTTGGCACAGGTAAATATAAGGATATGGAGGAGACCGGTCTTGCCATTAAAGCGAGCGGGGCACAAATAATTACCGTTGCCATTCGCAGAAGTAATATTGGTCAGAGACCCGATGAACCGAATTTACTGGATGTCATCAGTCCGGAAAAATATACTATCCTGCCAAATACCGCCGGGTGTTACGATGCGGAATCTGCAATACGGACTTGCCGACTCGCGCGAGAATTACTTGGGGGACACAATCTCGTCAAACTTGAAGTGTTAGGTGATGAGAAAACATTGTTTCCTGATGTCCCCGCAACAATAGAAGCGGCAGAAATACTTATCAAAGAAGGTTTTGATGTCATGGTTTATACCAATGATGATCCCATTATGGCCCAACGATTTGAGGACATGGGCTGTGTCGCTGTCATGCCACTTGCCGCACCTATCGGTTCAGGACTTGGCATCAGAAACCCTTACAACATAAGGACTATTGTTGAGAATGCATCTGTCCCCATTCTGGTAGACGCTGGCGTTGGAACAGCCTCTGACGCTGCAATAGCTATGGAGCTTGGCTGTGATGGCGTTTTGATGAACACAGCTATTGCTGAGGCCAGAAATCCTGTGTTAATGGCAAGCGCAATGAAGAAAGCGATTGAGTCCGGGCGTGAAGCATTTCTTGCAGGCCGTATGCCGCGACGAGCATACGCCAGCGCTTCCTCTCCCATTGACGGGACATTTTTCTGATTTGTAAGTACCCTCTGACTTTCGCTCTCCGTTGTTATGACAACAGGTTCAAATCAGCATCGACCGATACGTAGTTATGTCCTGCGTGAAAGACGAATGACATCAGCACAAAAAAATTTACTTGAAGTATCCTGGTCTTGTTACGGAATTGATTTTAGCCAGACACTGCTGGATCTGAATCAGGTATTTGGACGAACTGCACCCAGAATACTGGAAATTGGAACAGGGATGGGTGATGCCACCGTGCAAATGGCAAACAAACATAGGGAGAATGACTATCTGGCGGTTGAGGTACATCGCCCTGGTATCGGCAGTCTCATGCGAAGGATCGAAGAGGATAAAATTTCAAATATTCGAATTATCTCTTATGACATTGTGGATATTTTAAAATATCAACTCCCTGAAAATAGTATTGATTGCGTTTATATATTCTTTCCTGATCCCTGGCCCAAAAAAAAGCATCACAAGAGACGTTTAATCAGTTCGTCACTGATTCCCTTGATTAAAAAAGCTCTGAAAAAGCATGGTCGCCTGTTCATTGCAACCGACTGGGAAGATTATGCAAATCAGATCAGTGAAATTATCGATAGCGAGCCAGACATTATTAATCTCGCTGGCAGAAATCAATACTCGCCCCGGCCAAGATGGAGACCAATGACAAAATTTGAACAAAGAGGTCTAAACAAAGGGCATCGTATCTATGATTTTGCATTGGCTTTCAAGAAGTAATCACAACTTTCTTAATCCGTAAATATTTCCCTGAAATCTTTGATAGGGAAATAGTCTGTTGGTGATCGTTCTGGTAAATGACTATCCGGCCTGGCAATACTCAGTAAATAACGGATGCCGTAATCTTGCGCGGTCTGCAATACAGTCAAGTTATCATCGATAAATAAGGTCTTCTCTTGACTGAATTGAACAGTGTTGGAGAGTAATTCCCAAAATTTACTATGTTCTTTCGGGCTACCTAATTCATGTGCAGAAATAATAAAATCAAAATACTTTTTGATCCCCGTTTTTTCCAGTTTCACATCAAGAATCTTTTCTTGTGCATTGGTAACCAGAATAATCTCCTTGCCCATTTCATTCAGTTTGCATAATAATTCCACTGTATAAGGCCTTGTTTTTATTAAATGCTCTACATCTTGTTTGAGCCCGAAAACATCCAGATCCAGCTCATCAGACCAGTAATCCAGACAGTACCATGCTAACGTACCTTCCATGGATTTAAATCTTGGAATTAATGCTGCTTTCGCGGAATCAATATCCATATCATGTCGTTGGCCCCAACATTCTGGCAGGTATTCCTGCCAGAAATAGTTATCAAAATGGAGATCAAGCAAGGTGCCATCCAGGTCCAGCATGACCGTCTCAATTTTATCCCAGTTAATCATTTAATCATTATGTCCAGTTTGAATTCTCTATTATCCTAGAAACCGCAGTTGGACAGGTTTGAGGGTGCGTCAGTTTGGTGTGGATAGGTGGGGGAAAATCCGGGGCAATGACTCGCCATTGCTGAGGTTTTTAACCCGCCTAGGCGCACCCCAAAAATATTTATTGTGGCGTGCCATCGGCTCAGTAGTGCCTTCATCCTGTGGATGAACTCAAACAAAAGCCGTAATGTTATTGGTATCATCATGTTACTTGTTATTCGTAGCGGTTAACTGTGGTTTCTAGGATTATAATAACCAAGCAATAAGTCACTTAACAGCCGTAAAAAATAGAATGTAAATAAAATGGAAATAAATCAAAAACTCATAGAAGAAATTTGTCAGATTGCGAATCAAGCTGCAAATCGCATTCTCGAAATTTATGATACTGATTTCACAGTTGAAAGTAAGGAGGATCGTTCCCCTTTAACCGCTGCTGATCTGGCAGCGCATAATACCATCTGTAAGGCACTTGCAGAGCTAACACCTGAGATACCCGTTCTATCTGAAGAATCTACGGAACTGCCTTACTCTGAGCGTCGCCAGTGGTCACCTTACTGGCTGGTTGACCCATTAGACGGTACACGCGAATTTATCAAACGTAATGGTGAATTCACTGTGAATATCGCGCTCATTGAGGATCATCAGGCAAGATTGGGTGTCATCGTTGTTCCTGTTTCAGGCGTTTGTTACTACGCAGCGAAATCATTAGGGGCCTTTAAAATTAACGCGGATGGAATAACGGAATCGATAAAGGTAAAAAAATCCGAAAATAATAAGATAATACTCGCTGGCAGTCGCTCACATGGTGGCGAAAAACAACAGGCCTTTATTAACCGGCTGGGTGGCGCTGAAATTATTGCCATTGGCAGCTCTTTAAAATTTTGTCTGGTCGCAGAAGGAAAGGTAGATATCTACCCAAGATTCGGATTGACTTCTGAATGGGACACGGCTGCTGCACAGTGTATCGTTGAAGAAGCTGGGGGCTGCGTTGTAGATATGGATTTCAACCCAATTTATTACAACACAAAAGAATCCCTGCTTAACCCCGAGTTTTTAGTGATTGCAGATCCATCTTTTAACTGGAGACAGTATCTCGACGAAATAAAGTAAAGATGAAACCAAATAGTACTGCCTACACTTCATCTGGAAGATCTTCGGGTAATGAATAA
>Ga0209980_10000743_pt1 | contig 18013 bp, 14 predicted proteins | sample CR02metaG_FD_183611 | JGI IMG/M metagenome (GOLD analysis project Ga0209980, IMG submission 183611) | Deep subsurface microbial communities from Mariana Trench to uncover new lineages of life (NeLLi) - CR02 metaG (SPAdes) (version 2) | ecosystem: Environmental > Aquatic > Marine > Ocean trench...
TGTGAATAATGTTGTAAGTAGATTTAAAACGGTAGATATTTTAATTAACATTGTTGGGGGCTTTAAGGCAGGAGATATTATTAATACTGGTATTGATACATTCGACCAAATGATTGCTATAAATCTAAAATCAACATTTATTTGCTGTAAATCTGTAATACCGCAAATGATAAAACAAAAATCGGGAAAGATAATTAATGTTGCCGCAAAACCAGCACTGAACGGTGCAGCGGGAATAAGCGCCTATGCGGCTTCTAAAGCGGGAGTTTTGAACCTTACGAAATCACTGTCAGATGAAGTTCTTAAACACAATATAAACGTTAATGCTATTTTGCCTGGAACTATTGATACAGAAGCAAACAGGCAAGCTATGCCAAAAGCTAAACATAAAAACTGGGTAAAGCCTGAAGAAATTGCAAAAGTAATGCTGTTTTTAGCCTCAGGAGATTCAGATCCTATAAGCGGTGCTGGAATTCCAGTTTACGGAAAGTCGTATTTAAATTAGAATTATACAATGAGATTAGACAGTCAGGAAAATGTTCATAAGTGGCTTAATGGTGAATATAAGCATTAGTACGGTTCAACTGAGGATGACTACAAAGAATGGGGTAAAATGTTCAAACGTGGTTTTCTAATAAACTATATCATATTTAGTTTTGCATTTTGCTTAGTAATAGTATTTTTACATTTTTTTAATTTTAGTTTGATGAAGCATAATCTATTAGATGATTTATTATTATGGGGAATATTGTTTCCACTAACTTATTTAGGTACGCTATGGTTTTTTATGAAACGTAAATATCTTAAATATAAGTCAGAAAATCCTGAATCAAAACTAATTTAAGAAGCCGAAAGTAGACTATTCATTTCTACCTGTTCCATATCTTCAATTACATAATTTAAAAGCTTACTTCCAAAATCAGATGCTGTTTTTATATCATTCTTCATTATCTCCACATTATTTAGATACTGCAATCTAAGCACATCTCCATTTCTTAGTTCAGGAAGGATACCTCCGAAGAAAAAGCCTGAATCTCTAAGTTTAGGTATAACATATGAAGAAAGCTGTCCAAATATTGGTAAATCTAAATATATACAGTCTATTTTATTCATACACATTTCTCTTACCAAAAAATTAATCTCAACTAGTGTATCCCTGCCATACTCTTCCACAATAATAAAGGCCTGATTATGATCGTGCCTGACTACTACATTAGTTTTTCCAAGTTTAGTATCTGACTTTTTAATTGATGTATCCGATAAAACAATATCTCTTTGAAAACCCAAGTATTCATAAAGATTATATGCATATTCATGATATACATCGGGAAGGTAAACAGTTTTCTTTTCATTAGGAGTCACTGCTGTATACATTAAAACAATTGACTGGCGTCTGTTTTGTCCATCTTCTCTTATATCTTTCACTGAGACATTGTCAGGAGAGTATCCAAGCAAAAAACCTGCTTCTTTTCCCCCTAGCTTCAATACTCCCTTTTGGGTATACGGATGTATAGTGACAGCTTCACCATAAATGCCAACTATTTCATTTTCTAGAGCATATCTGTATAAATAATTTCTCATATTTTTAAAAATGCCATGCCCTCTATATCTGGTGTCTACTATAGCAACACCACTCTCGCCTACTTTAGATTCATTTGTTTCAAATGATAGTGACAAATGGCCTACTATTTCATTTTTACTATTATAAGCAACACAGGATTTCATTAGATTTGATTTAATTTTTGCTTCAATACGCTCCGGATGATACATAAACTCGTTTGGGTATGTATATCCATAGTTTCTATAAACAACCTTAACTAATTCTTTGATGTCTTTTAACTCTAGCATTTGTATTCTTATATTTTCAGAAGAATCAGCCTTTTCTTTTTCAATATGATTTTTATGTACTGAAATGTCTAATGTTTTACGTATATCTGTTACAGGTAAATATTTAACTATTTCTGCTCTATTACCATTTGATCCCAAGTTTTTATAATTCACCTGGTCTGCATAATTTAGAGCTAATATTGAATTAAATCTATTGTCACTTTGTTCCTTTAATTTATCGAAATAAAAAGGCAAGCCTTTATCCTCAATTGTTACGACAAGGCAGTGTTCTCGTATTGAAATAGAAACATTAATTTCTTGTTTATTATCCCCTCCATAGCCTTCACAAACTATATTCTTGAATATTTCCGAAAGGACATCACCTAATTTTATTATGTCGTCATCTGATAATCCGAGGGTGTCCGCAACGTTTGATACTGTACTTACAACTGTCTTTATCAATTTTATATCAGACAAAATTGTTAATTTTGCAATAATATGATCTTGATTTTCAGACTGTAGGATTGTTTGTGTACCCATAATAAATTAATTATTTTTTGTTTTATATATATGAGTCGAAGAACCAAAAAACATTTCTGCTGCTTCCATCACAGTTTCAGTTAAAGTAGGATGAGGATGAATAGTAAGTTTTAGGTCAGTTGCAGTAGCTCCCATTTCAATAGCCAATACTCCCTCTGCTATCATCTCCCCTGCCCCTGTACCTACTATCCCCATTCCCAAGATCCTTTCTGTTTTATTATCTATTATTAATTTTGTAAGCCCGTCATTCCTATCAAGTGTTGTGGCTCTTCCCGATGCTGCCCAGTTAAACCTTGTAGAAGTATAATCCAGTCCCTGCTCTTTAGCCCCGTCCTCTGTGATGCCACACCAGGCAATTTCTGGGTCGGTAAATACAACTGCGGGTATAGCATTTGGATCATAAAGTACATTTTTTCCAGCTATTATTTCTGCTACAATCTTTCCTTCATAAGTTGCCTTATGTGCAAGCATCGGATCACCAGCTACATCACCAATAGCATAAATGTTTGGATCGGAAGTATTTCTTTGATCGTTAATTTCTATAAATCCTCTTTTGTTGACTGTAACTTTTGTATTTTCAATACCAAAATTTTCAGAGTTAGGTTTTCTTCCAACAGACACCAGTACCTTATCGAATACGTCTTCTATAATTTCATCTTTCTTGGTCTTAAACTGCGCTTTCAGTTTACCTTTCTTGTTCTCTATGTTTACAACTCTTGTATTCAGCATTATTGATTCGAATTTATTGGTAAGTCTTTTTTTAAGAACCCTAACGAGGTCCTGATCGACACCCGCCATTAAGCTATCCATCATTTCTACAACACTTACCTGCGATCCAAGAGCCTGATAAACAGCCCCAAGCTCTAGACCAATATAACCACCACCTATTACAAGCAATTTATTTGGAATTTCCTCAATTTCCAGAGCGCCTGTCGAATCGAGGATTTTGTTATTATCTACTTCAATACCCGGAATAGATGCAGGAGAGGAGCCTGTGGCAATTACTGCTTTTGAAAAATTAACTCTTATTTCTTTATCCTCAGCTGTACTTACACTTAAGCTGCTAGAATCTGTAAATTCAGCACGTCCCTGTATGTAATTAATTTTTCTAAATTTGGACAGTTGTCCAAGACCGGCAGTAAGTTTGTTTACTACGCTGTCCTTCCACGCTCTTAAACTGTTTATATCAATTACAGGCTTGTTATATGTTATGCCAAGAGCAGAAGCATTATCAGCTTCATCAATAAGCTTAGAAACGTGCAGTAGCGCCTTTGAGGGTATACACCCTTCATAATTACAAACACCACCAGGGTACTTTCTATAATCTATTAAAGTTACTTCAATTCCCAGATCGGCAGCATGAAAAGCTGCAGGGTATCCACCAGGACCTGCACCAATAACAACTAACTGTGTGGTTATTTTTCTTTCAGACAAAATAAATCCTTATAGAAATTATGAGTTTAATAAAGTAAAGAATGGATTTTCTAATCCTTCTATTATCCATCTTAAAAATCTAATAGCATCTGCGCCGTCTATTATTCTGTGATCATATGACAGGGATAGAGGCATCATTAATCTTGGCTTAAATTCTCCGTCAGTGTAGACAGGTTCTATAGTCGATCTTGATAAACCAAGAATCGCTACATTTGGAAAATTAATCACAGGGGTAAAATAAGTGCCCCCTATTCCTCCTAAATTAGTTATAGTAAAAGTGCTTCCCTGAAGTTCATCTACCTTAATTTTCTTATTTCTAGATCGCTGGGATATATCTGATAGTTCGACTGATATTTCTGTTATGTTCTTTTTATCCGCATTCTTAATTACCGGAACAAGTAAACCTCTGTCGGTATCTACCGCTATACCAATATTAAAATTATTGTTATTAATGATTTGATGATTTTCCATGTCGATACTGCAGTTGAATTTAGGAAATTTGACTAATGCCTGAGATGTAATTTTTGTAACAATAGAAGTCATAGTAAGTTTGCCGCCAGCTTGGCTAACCTGATCGCCATACTGTTTCCTTAATTTCTCGAGTTCTGTAATATCGGCTTTATCATGCTGAGTAACATGCGGAGCTTTCCATGACTGAGTAAGTCTATCAGCAGTAAGAACCCTTACTTTATTCATTTCTTCGATTAAGCCGCCGCTTTTTTGAGTTTGATCTACTTGGGTTATTTTCGCGGTTGTAGATTTTTTTGCTTCTGTAGTTGATAGATTTGATTTAGCAAATTCTTTTACATCGTTTTCTGTGATTCTCCCACCAGGCCCACTGCCATCGACATTGGTAATTTCTACCCCAATTTCTCTTGCAAGTCTTCTTACAGATGGTGAAGCCGGGATAATAATTTTATTATTATCACTATCCTCTTCTTCTCTGCTTATAGATATGACATTGGAATTATCACTACCGAGTTCACTGTCACTGGCTTGTTCTTCTGGTTTAATTTCTTTAACTGTCTCTTGGGAAACCTCTTTTATTGCAATAGCCTCAGGTTCAGAAACATCCTGTTCAGCTGATTTAGATGGTTGATTGCCGTCTGTATCAAAAGTTACTAACAACTGCCCAATTATAATACTATCTCCATTTTCTACATGTAGTTCCTTAATTAAACCATCTATTGGGGCCGGCAGTTCTATTACAGCTTTATCGGTTTCGATCTCCATAATTGGCTGTTCTTTAATAACAGACTCACCCTTTGAAACCATTATGTTTATTATATCTCCGCCTTCTACATTTTCACCAAGTTCGGGAAGTTTAAACTCCATATTTCAATTATCCTCCATAGCTAGCTTAAAAAAGGATTTGGCTTTGCAGTATCTATGTGAAAATCCTTACAGGCTTTTTGAACTATATCAGTTTTAATTTTCTTCTCTTTACTAAGTCCGTACAAACTTGCAAGGATTATATATCTGTAATCAACCTCAAAAAACGATCTTAAATCCTCCCTGCTTGCACTCCGTCCAAATCCATCTGTGCCAAGACTAATGCATTTTGCAGGAAGCCATGAAGATATAGATTCAGGAAGTGCCTTTACATAATCCGATGCGGCTACTATACAGTCAGAATCTTCACCTATACATTTATATACGTAAGGTACTTTTGAGATTTCTGATGGGTGAAGCATATTCCATCTCTCGGTTTCCAGACACTCTTTATAAATTTCTTTATAACTGGTTACGCTGAATACATTTACTCTTAAATCATAATCTTTTTCGAGAATTTTTTGAGCTTTAATACATTCATTTAATATTGTTCCGCTGCCAAGCAACGAAACAGCGTGTTTTGAATCTTTATTCTCCGATTCTATTAATTTATAAATGCCTTTTATTATCCCTTCCTCCACCCCCTTAGGCATAGGCGGCTGAATATAAGCTTCGTTCATAACTGTGAAATAATAAAATACATCTTCTTGATTAATGTACATCCTCTCTATGCCGTTTTTGATAATAACGGCAATTTCATAGGCATATGCAGGATCGTATGTAATTAAGTTGGGGACAGGATATGCCAGTAAATGGCTGTGACCATCTTGGTGCTGCAGGCCCTCTCCTGCAAGTGTTGTCTTTCCTGCAGTTCCCCCGATCAAAAATCCTTTGCATCTCATATCTCCCGCTGCCCAGACAAGGTCGCCTATCCTCTGCATCCCGAACATAGAATAATAAATAAAAAACGGTATTGTATTTATGCCATGGGTTGCATAGGCGGTGCCTGCCGCTATAAAAGAGGACATTGCGCCTGCTTCTGTTATACCTTCTTCGAGTATTTGGCCGTCTTTAGCTTCTTTATAATAAAGCAGAGTATCTTTATCTACTGGTTCATACAACTGGCCAACATGAGAATAAATACCAACCTGCCTAAACAGTGCTTCCATTCCAAAAGTCCTTGCTTCGTCAGGGACAATAGGTACTATAAGGTCTCCAACATTTTTGTCCCTCATTAATTTTGAGAGCATTCTCACAAATGCCATAGTAGTTGGCACTTCTCTATCTCCTGAACCTTTAATAAATTCTTCGTAAATGTCGTCTGAAGGCTTTTTTAGCTTTTCAGATTTAATAGTTCTTGAAGGGATATAGCCTCCGAGTTTTTCTCTGCACTCTTTTAAGTATTTAAGTTCCTTGCTATTTTTATCTGGTTTATAAAAAGGAGCTTTAGCAACATCTTCATCTGATATTGGTATGCCAAACCTTGTTCTAAACTCTTTTAACTCTTGTTCATTTAATTTTTTTTGTTGATGCGTAATGTTTTTTCCTTCACCGCTTTCTCCAAGACCATAACCCTTGATAGTTTTTGCCAATATTACAGTAGGAGAGCCTTTATTTTCAGTTGCGGCTTTATATGCTGTGTAGACTTTTTGTGCATCATGACCCCCTCTTTTCAGCTTTTCTAATTGCTCGTCGGAATAGTTTTTGACTAATTCTTTCAACCTCGGATCAGTTCCAAAGAAATGTTCCCTTATATAAGAACCGGGTTTTACGATATATTTTTGATAATCACCATCAACAGCCTCCTGCATTCTGTCTATGAGGATATCATCTTTATCTGCTGCCAGTAAAGGATCCCAGTCGTTTCCCCAGATGACTTTAATAACGTTCCAACCCGCTCCCCTGAATATTGCTTCTAATTCCTGGATTATTTTTCCATTACCTCTTACAGGGCCGTCTAATCTTTGCAGGTTACAATTTACAACGAATATTAAATTATCGAGCTCTTCTCTGCTTGCCAGCGTTATAGCACCCAATGTTTCAGGTTCATCCGTTTCACCGTCTCCCAAAAAAGCCCATACCTTAGCGTCTGTTTCATCTTTTAAACCCCTATCCTCCAGGTATCTGTTAAACCTGGCCTGATAAATAGCCATTATTGGGCTAAGACCCATAGATACAGTTGGAAATTCCCAGAAATCAGGCATTAACCATGGATGAGGGTATGAAGATAGTCCTTTATCAGAGCTTATTTCATTTCTGAAATTTTCAAGGTTTTCGATACTCAATCTTCCTTCGAGAAAGGCTCGGGAATATATTCCAGGTGAAGCATGTCCCTGAAAATAAATTATATCTCCTTGCTGCTCTTCAGTTCTAGATCTAAAAAAGTGATTAAAGCCTATATTGTATAGTGTTGCTGCAGATGCATAAGTTGATATATGTCCTCCTATCCCATCATTTTCCCTGTTGGCTCTGACTACCATAGCCATTGCATTCCATCTTATATAATTACTTATACGCCTTTCAGTTTCAATACTTCCAGGGTAATTTACCTGTTTTTCTACAGGAATTGTGTTTATGTATGGGGTATTTGCCGTAAATGGTACATTCACGCCTGATTTTCTAGCATGAATATGAAGTTTCCGAAGTAACCTGTTTACTCTTTCGCTTCCATCTTTATTTAAAACATAATCGAGAGATTGCAGCCATTCTCTATTCTCAATCTCTTCGAGATTATCCTTTTCTCTTTCTTTTTTATAATCTATGGACATAATTTCTAAGAATACATAATTTAGTTATATTTTAAATGCTTATTAACTTTAAATTCACATAACTATCTTTTAACACAAAAGAACTAATATATCTAAGGTCTTATACTATTAATATTTAATTACGGCATTAGACAACTGGTGAAGAAGAATTCATTAAAATATTGGTTATTTTATAACCTCCTAATTATTTATATATCTTAATTTATAACAAAATATGAACAATATAATAGTTATTTTTTAATATATGGATTAAATAAATATAATAAATGTAGTAATTATTAACAAATTATTGACCATTTAAGAATTACTCATATATTATTACGCGCTATGGATAAATATGACTTAACGGTAATAGGATCTGGCCCAGGTGGCTACGTGGCTGCTATAAGGGCAGCTCAGCTTGGAATGAAGGTCTCAGTAATTGAAAGAGACAACCCAGGGGGTGTATGCCTGAACTGGGGATGTATTCCTTCAAAAGCAATACTAAAATGTGCTGAAATCTACCAAAACTTCTTACATTCAGAGGATTATGGAATAACAACAAAAGGACTCTCATTTGATTACTCAAAAGTAATACAGAAAAGCAGAAATGCTTCTTCAGTTTTAACTAAAGGCGTAGAGTTTTTATTTAAAAAGAATAAGATCGATCTATTTAGAGGAACCGGAAAACTTGTAGATAAAAATAAAGTTGGAATAATCGGAGAAAAAAGCGAGCTTGAGCTCAGTACCAACAATATCCTTATTTGCACGGGTTCTGTTCCAAGAGTGATTCCGGGAATTGAAGTTGATGGAAAAATGATTATGACAAGTGACGAAGCCATAAATTCAACAGATTTTCCCAAGTCTGTAATTATTATCGGCGGTGGCTATATAGGGGCGGAGTTTGCCTATGTTTACAATTCATTTGGTAGTAAGGTTACTATCATAGAGATGGCAGACCATATAATTCCAGGAGCAGATAAAGAAGTAGCCATAACACTTGAAAAAATATTTAAGAAGTCAGGAATGGATGTACTTACAAGCACTAAATATAAGTCTTACAACAAAGCTGAAACACAGGTAGATGTAGTTGTAGAAAACGTAAAAGACAACAAAGAATCCACTATTAAGGCATCTCAAATGCTAATAGCAATTGGAAGGAAAGCTGTATCTAATGATGCGCCGTCATCATACGCTTATTATAAAGAATCAAATGATATAGGGCTTGCTTTACTGAATATTGAGCTTGATGAGTATGGATTTATCAAGACAAATGATGATTATGAGACTACATGCAGTAACGTATATGCTATCGGCGATGTCATAGGCCCCCCACTTCTTGCCCATAAAGCCTCAGAGGAGGGTGTTGTGGCTATTGAAAAGATAAATGGTATAGACAGCAAGGTTCATTACAACAATATTCCAAGCTGTGTCTACTGCCAGCCCGAAATTGGCTCAGTCGGCTATACTGAAGAACAGGTAAAAGAATTCGGTATAAAATATGACGTAGGAAAATATCCATTTAAGGCAGCTGGAAAAGCCGTGGCCATTGGTGATACTGAAGGATTTGTTAAAATCATCTCCAATTCTAAAACAGGAGAAATCTTGGGATCTCATATTATAGGACATGGGGCTACTGAAATGATTGCTGAGCTTACAATTGCAAAAGCCCTCGAATCTACTCCCCTTGAAATAGCCGAAACTTCCCACGCCCACCCTACTCTTTCAGAAGCCATAATGGAAGCTGCGCTTGGATCTATGGGAAGAGCAAGAAGTATATAGAATCAAACCACTCTATAAAACTGCTTTATAATAATTGTTAGTATAATTATTATATGAACGAATTTAAAATTCTTAGTCTTGGATTAACTGACTACAAAAAAGCTCTTAATATTCAACTCGACCTTCTGGATAAAAGAAAAAACAATTTAATTCCAGACACTCTCATCCTATTAGAGCATCCACCCACTATCACTATTGGAAGAGGCGGGGATTTAAAGAACCTTCTTGTTTCGCAAAGCTATCTCAAAGATAGAGGTATATATTTTGAACAAATAAGCAGAGGCGGTGATATTACGTTTCACGGCCCTGGACAAATAGTTGCTTATCCTATAATGAATTTAAATAGCCTGGGCAGAGATATACATAAGTATTTAAGATCTTTAGAATATTTAATTATTGATATGTTGAAAAATTACGGTATTAAAGCCTCGGGTTTTAAAGGTATTACAGGGGTTTGGGTAAATGAGAAGAAAATTGCATCAATTGGAATTGGAGTAAAAAGATGGATAACGTATCATGGATTTGCCATTAATATTAACAATGACCTCAATTATTACGACATGATTATTCCCTGCGGATTAAGTAAAGTAATGATGACAAATGTATCTACTGAATCTGCCACTGGAAAAGTAGCAATTGAGAACGCAAATGATTACATAATAGAGTCGTTTAGTAAGACTTTTAATCAAAAATATTCAGGAATCCTCAATATCAATTTGAATTAAATTTATTTTGGAAACTATAACTACAATTATTAGTATTATCTTTTTATTTATATCTTCTTACTTTCCTTCTTGTGCAGATGCAAACGACATAAAACTTCCCGACAATTTTAAAATCAATCTCTTTGCCGAAAAATTAAAAGGCCCAAGGTTTATGGCTCTTAGTCCTGATAATGTAGTTTTTGTAACAGAAATAAGATCAGGGCAAGTTATTGCTTTGCCAGATTTAGATAATAATGGATTTAGTGATAAATATTTGATTAAGGCTAAATATTTAAGAAACCCACATGGGATTGCTTTTTATAAAGACTGGCTATACGTGGGAGAAAGCAACCAGATTGTAAGATATAAATATTCCGGATACAAAAATGATCTTGGAAAAAAAGAAATAGTAATTCCTAATCTTCCTCGTGGTGGCCATTCTACAAAAACCATCTTATTTGGAGAGGATAGTAAACTATATTTATCAATAGGTTCATCATGCAATGTATGTATAGAAAAGGATAAAAGAAGAGCAACAATAATGCAATTCAATCCAGACGGGAGCGGAGGTAGAATTTATGCTCAAGGACTTAAAAACTCCGTAGGGCTAGCTCTTTATCCAAATACTAACCAAATATGGGCTTCAAATAACGGTAGAGACTGGCTGGGGGATAACCTGCCTCCAGAAGAGATTAATATAATAAAAGAAGGCAGGCATTACGGCTGGCCTTTTTGTTATGGTGATAAAATCCCCGATCCTAAAATGGGAAATGCATCATTTTGTAAGAATACAGAACCACCGGTATTTGAAATGCAAGCTCATTCTGCTCCTCTAGGATTAACCTTCTACACAGGTAGTCAGTTTCCAAAAGAATTTCATGGAGACTTGTTTGTCGCTTTTCATGGCTCATGGAATCGCTCTGTGCCAACAGGATATAAAGTTGTCAGGATTAAAATTAAGGACAACAAACCCATATCAATAGAAGATTTTGCCTCAGGGTGGCTTAAAGGAACAACAAGAACTGCTCGTCCGGTTGGTGTGCTGGTAAATAAAGATGGAAGTCTCCTGATTTCAGATGATAGCGGTGGTAAGATTTTTAGGATTTCTTATAGCAAGTAGATAAGGTTTATTTGCTCAGATCTCGAATCTTTCTTTCAAGCTCTTCCATTTTTTGATGTAAGTTTTTTAAATCACTGCTTTCTGAATTATTTTTTGAATCAGAATTACTAATATTTTCAGTATTCTGATCAAAGTTAAAGGGGCTAAAAGGGTTTTGTAAACCCATTCTATTCATATTCTTTTGTAGGTTTTTTTGAAAACTAATATAAGGCTGCATCATCATTATAAAGCTGTTATCAAAATATTCTTTAGCAATCTGGTTGCCATATTTTATTATGCTATGAAGGAAGGAAGCGGGGAGTATATCTTCTTTGTTCTTTTCATTTTCCAAAATAGTCTGAATAAGTATTAACTTTGTAATATCCTCTTTTGTCTGAGTGTCTATAACCTGAATTTCTTTTCCACTTTTAATAAGGTCTGATATATCTTCAACCGTAATATATTTTTTCTTTGCGCTGTCATACAATCTTCTGTTGCTGTATTTTTTAATTACAACAACGTCGCTGTCATTTTTCCTTTTATTTCGCATTTGCAATATAATTATCCAAATAAACAATAAATAAGTCAAGATTCAATAAATAATTCAATAAAGTTGATATAGCAAAAGTTATTTGGGTATACTACTAAACTTTATTTAGGATTATGGAGATAACCGATGACTGAAATGCCTTACAAAATATGGTTTAACGGCAAACTTGTTGACTGGAAGGATGCAAATGTACACGTATTAACTCATACACTACATTATGGTTTAGGGGTATTTGAAGGTATAAGGGCTTATGAATGCCAGGAGGGAAAAACAGCCATATTCAGGCTTCCCGAGCACGTAAACAGAATGTTTACTTCTGCTCACATTGCTAACATTAAGATTCCTTTTACAAAAGAAGAAATTACCGATGCAATTCTGAATACAATTAAAGAAAACAACCTCATTTCTTGCTATATTAGACCTCTTGCATTTATAGGTGAAGGTGTAATGGGTGTACATCCCAAGGACAATCCAATAAATGTTATCATAGCCGTATGGCCATGGGGCGCATATCTGGGAGAAGATGGGGTAAATAATGGTATAAGAACTAAAGTATCTTCATTTACCAGGATGCATGTAAATGCTTCTATGACCAAAGCAAAGATATGCGGTAATTATGTAAATTCAATTTATGCTAAGATGGAAGTTACTTCTCTTGGCTATGACGAAGCTATCCTCCTGGATGCAGACGGTTATGTAGCCGAGGGAAGCGGTGAGAATATATTCATTGTAAGATACGGAAGACTGATTACACCCCCTCTTACTTCTACGCTTGAGGGTATTACCAGAAACACGGTTATCGAAATTGCTGAAGATCTGGGAATCAAAATATCATATCAGAGATTCACACGTGATGAATTTTACATAGCAGATGAAGCATTTCTTACAGGAACTGCAGCAGAAGTTACACCAGTAAGAGAAATTGATGACAGGGCTATTGGAACAGGCAAACCTGGTAAGATAACAAAAACTATTCAGAAAATATATTTTGATACCGTACAGGGTAAGAACAAGAAATATAAGAAATGGCTTACTTATCTGCCTTAAATTTCTTTATCTTATACATATAAACAACTTGTATATAAATTAGAATACTTTATATCTATTTAATATTTATTATAAAAGGCATCAGGGTCTTTACATCTTCTTTTGAAAGCATATTAAATTTTTCAATGTAATCATCATATATAGAACCAAATCCAAAGTTTTTTCCAAGCATAGACAGATCGAATAGTTTAGGTTTTTTAACTGTTCTGACTATTACTTTTTTTATATCAATTTTTGCTTCAGAGGCGGCTAGTTTTATTGAATCATGTATTCCTCCAAATGCATCTATAAGTTTGAGTTCTTTAGCCTGATTACCAGTCCACACCCTTCCCTTTGCCGATTTTTCGGTTACTGTCTTAGTTAACTTTCTTGCTTCTGAGACTCTTGTAATAAACTTGTCATAAAGATCTTTCATCATAGCAACTATTTTTTCAGATTCTGATTCACTAAATCCTTTTGTGGGTGAAAACATCATCGCATTTTTCCCCTTACTTACAGATTCGATATTTACTCCAAATCTTTTTAAAAAATTAGCGATATTAATTTTACCTCCAAACACTCCTATTGATCCTGTAAGAGTAAAAGGGTCAGCTACTATTTTGCTGCCGCCCAGAGCTATTAAATATCCTCCCGATGCAGCTACATCAGACATAGAAATAATCACAGGCATTTTGCTTGATATATTTTCAAGCTCCCTGCAAATTAGATCAGAAGAGAGCCCTGAACCCCCAGGGCTAGATACCCTGTAGACAAGTGCCTTGAGTTTATTACTTTTATAAACCTCTCTAAGAGCTTTTATAGTTGTATTATGTCCAATATTCTTTGATCTTCCCCTGCCCTTGCTGTCACCTGGAGTTATCATTCCCGTATCTATTAAAAGACCTATATTGAATGCATCTTTTTTAAAGACAGAGACAAGTGATCTTATTTTATCTTTGATATTTAGTAGTTTTATATACCTTTCTATATCTATTCTCTTTATTTTTTTATTGAGCAGCTTTTGTACTTCTGTATATAAATCCTGTTCATACCCTACCAAATCAATAAGTCCGTTGTTCTGGGCTTCTTCGGGCAGGTATGGGCCATTATCGATTATTTTTTCAATACTAGATGGTGTCTTGTTTCTTCCCTGTGAAATAGAAAGGCCAAGCTGTTTAAATAGATCTCCAAGCAGAGAGTCAAGCATTTCTCTGTGGGCTTTTGACATTTTATTTGAAGTAAACGTCTCTACAGCACTTTTAAACTCACCTACTGATTTAAAGTGAGGTTCTATATCATATTTTTCAAATGCATCCTTGAGGAATACCACTTCTGCTTTAAGACCTATTAAATTTAGAGTTGACCAGGGAGGAACAATTATTTTATCAGATGCCGAAGCTATTAAATATTCTGCGTTTCCTGATCCTTCTAAATAAGTCAGTACTTTTACTCCCGATTTGCGTACTTCATAAATCTTTCTTCTGATAGTCTCTGCCCTAGCAAGACCAATTTGCAAATCCCTGATCTTTACAATTACGCATTTTATATAATCATTATTGGCTACGTGCGTTAATGTTTTTTCAATTTCCCAGACAGTGGGCTTTTTCTTTATCTGAATAAAGGGTATTGAAATGGAATCAGTTTCTTCAGCAATATCACCCTCGAGCTCAATCTGTAACAGATTTGAACTAAACAGCTTGTTTATAAATGAATCGTATAAGTTCATACTCTAAAAATAAGAATTAATATGTGATTATTTAGGATTAGGCTATCTTTCTAAAAGATATTGAAGAATTGTCTGAACGCCAAAACCTGTGGCACCTTTAGGATAAAATTCTCCGCCTTTTTCAATAAAAGTAGGGCCTGCAATATCAATGTGAGCCCAGGGTGTATCATCCACGAAATTTTCTAAAAACATTGCGGCGGTTATAGCTCCTCCATACCTGCTTCCCACATTCTTAACATCGGCAATGTCACTGTCTATATCCTTTCTGAGTTCCTCATCCATTGGAAGCTGCCATACTTTCTCACCAACTGTATTTGCAGCTTTTAATATTTTATTAATAATAAGCTGATTATTACCCATTACACCAGCCGTATAATTACCAAGCGCCACGATACAAGCTCCAGTGAGTGTAGCAAGGTCTACAATTTCTTCTACACCCAGGTTGACTGCGTATGAAAGAGCATCAGAAAGTACTATTCTTCCCTCTGCATCAGTGTTTACTACTTCAATTGTTTTTCCGTTTAGGGCCGTCACCACATCGTCTGGTTTGTATGCCCCTCCACCTGTCATATTTTCTGAAGCGGATATTAGTGCATGTACCTTAACTGATGGTTTCAAAAGAGATATAACCTTCATAACCCCTAATACGACAGCTGAACCGCCCATATCCATTTTCATTGTTTTCATATAATCTGCAGGCTTCAGGCACAGACCTCCGCTGTCAAAAGTTATACCTTTTCCTACGATTGCAACAGTTTTTCTGGCTTTCTTTTTAGGCTTATAAGTTAAATGTATAAATCTTGGGTCTTCTAAACTTCCTTTGGATACTGCATACAACCCGCCCATACCTTTTTGCCTTATATCCACATTATTAAATATCTCGCATTCCAGTCCGTTTTCATCTGCAATTTCTTTTGCAAGTTCACCAAGCCTTGTAGGAGTCATTGTATCAGGGGGTTCGTTTACCAAGTCCCTCGTAAAGCATGTTGCTTCTGCAATGCCTGTAGCCTTTTGCAGTGAGTTATCAAAATCTTTTTGATTTAATTTACTCCAAATGAAATTATATTTAGTATCAGTAGTACTACTACTATCATCATTGTTTGATTTATATTTATTGAATTCATATGTTCCAAGTATAAGCCCCATAATCAGATTCTGAGAATTTAGTTTGCTGCCCTCTATATCGAGGTTGAATATTACTTTTGAGGCGAATTTTTTGACTTTTTTTGCAACTGCAATACCAACTTTTTTAAGACTATTTGGAGAAAATTCTGATTTTTTTCCCAGTCCAACAAGCAAAATTCTGTCTGACCCTGTTTTGCCTACAGTATTTACATTTAATGTTTTCCCAATCACGCTCTTATAGCTTTCTTCTTCTATTAACTGGGATATTGTGCCTTTTAAAGCCTCGTTTACTTTTTTTACGGTCTTTGATATAGATTCTTCTTCAAATTTTCCAATAACCAATACATTTGATTTTAATTTTAATGGATCGCCCTTAATTAATTTAAATTCCAAAGCTCTATCCTCCTTAAGATTAATAAAAACTTATTTTACCATACAGGTAATTAACTCCAATCTAAAATTATGATTTTAGTAATTATAATATTATGCTTTATCTTTATATTAATTATCAGCCCTTATATTTCTGATGCCAAAGATTATAGAAACCCAAATAATTGATCTGGAATTCAAAATATCTCAAAAAGAAGTCATGAATTTTACCTCTCAATATTTTGAGAATTCATATATAACCTTTGAAATGATACAAAGCGTATTCGATAATACCGGCATTAAAACAAGACAGTTTATTAGCTCCAGGGAGTGGTTTGATAAAAATCACGATTTTTTAGAAAAGAATAATCTTTATGTAAAAAAAGCTCTGGAAGTATCTACCGATTTAATTAAAAAATATCAGGATTTAAACTATAACAAAATAAATAATATTATATTTGTTTCCAGCACCGGACTTTCCACTCCTTCGGTCGATGCACTACTGATAAACAAGCTAAAGATAAACAGTAATATCACAAGGACACCAATATGGGGACTTGGCTGCGTTGGTGGTGCTGTAGGCCTTAGTAAAGCATTTGAGTACTGCCTTGCATTCCCCCAAAAGCTGACGCTTCTTATTTGTCTTGAATTTTGCAGTTTAGCTTTTTTGTATAAAGAACATTCAAAGAGCAACTTCATAGCTATGGCTTTGTTTTCTGATGGCGCTGCATCTGCTCTAATTTCTGGCAATAATAATAGAAACAATATGAAAGGTGGAATAAAAATACTCAAGACCCATTCTACTCTTTATTATGACAGTGTCGGGGTCATGGGCTGGGAGTTTGTAGAGTCTGGTTTAAAAGCAATATTTAGTAAAGATATACCAAATATTATTAAAAATAAGGTTTCTAAAGAGATTAAGATGTTTCTAAAAACCAACAATTTAAAAACAAGTGATATTAAACATTATTTATTACATCCAGGCGGCACAAAAGTTATCGAAGAATTTGAAAGTTCTTTAAACATAAATAGTAATTCTACAAAATATACAAAGGAAGTGTTACAAAAATATGGAAATATGTCTTCCCCTACTGTTATATATGTAATAAATGAATTTTTAATTTCTGGAGAATACGAAAAGGGAGACCTTGGATTAATCGCTTCCCTCGGGCCAGGTTTTAGTTCAGAGGTTCTACTATTTCAAATTCAATGATATTTTTCATTATATTTATTACAGTTGTAATAGTTCAGAGAATATCAGAATTAATACTCGCTAAAAAGAATGAAAGATATCTTAAGTCCAATGGAGCTATTGAATACGATAAAAAGGGTTACAAATATATAGTCTTAATGCACAATCTGTTTTTCATTTCTGTTATAGCTGAGTTTGTATTCCTGGAAAGACAGTTAAATGAATATTGGCAAGTTTTACTAATAATTTTTATTTGTACGCAGTTGCTAAGATACTGGGCGATATTTACATTAGGAAGAAGATGGAACACCAAGATATTAGTTTTACCAAACACTGAACCAATAAGATCAGGTGTATACGAATATCTAAAACACCCAAACTATATTGCTGTTATTATAGAAATTGCAGTCATACCTTTACTTTATTCCTGCTATTACACCGCTGTTGTATTCAGTATTCTAAACTTAATTGTACTTAAAAGAAGGATTAGGATTGAGGAAGAGGCTTTGAATATATAATAGTCATCCTGAAATCTATTCAGAATCTTTATATTTGTCATACTCGAATGAAGTTATCGGGTATACATATATTAAATATTAACAATACTGGATTCCGTTTAG
>Ga0209980_10000744_pt1 | contig 18008 bp, 16 predicted proteins | sample CR02metaG_FD_183611 | JGI IMG/M metagenome (GOLD analysis project Ga0209980, IMG submission 183611) | Deep subsurface microbial communities from Mariana Trench to uncover new lineages of life (NeLLi) - CR02 metaG (SPAdes) (version 2) | ecosystem: Environmental > Aquatic > Marine > Ocean trench...
CTCGAGATCATTGAAACGGATCCCGGCGTTCGCGGAGATACCGCAAGCGGCGGCGTCAAACCGGCGTCACTTTCGACAGGGGCAGTAGTCAAAGTGCCATTGTTCGTTGAACAGGGCGAAGTAATAAGAGTCGATACCCGCAGCGGGGAATATGTTTCCCGGGTCAAATAGACTGGGTCAAATAAACTCGCCAGGGTCCAGGAGCAGGCTCTCCAGGAAAGTTTCACAGAGTAGTTCCACGCCTGACTGATCCGCTTCGCTGAAGCGTGACGGTTGCGGGCTGTCAATATCCAGCACGCCGATCAGTTCGCCGTGCATTGAGAGCGGCACAACAACTTCGGATCTTGATTCCGGATCGCAAACAATATGCCCGGCGAATGCATTAACGTCGTCAATGCGTAGCGTCTCTCTCTTTTCGGCGGCCGTGCCGCATGTACCCTGACCGACTGGAATTCGCACGCATGCCGGTAGCCCCTGGAAAGGGCCCAATACAAGTTCCTTGCCGCGGAGCACGTAGATGCCGAGCCAGTTGATGTCGGGTATCCCGGCATACAACAGACCAACGAAATTGGCGGAATTTGCGAGCGCGTCTTTTTCACCGGCAAGCAGCGCAGCAAGTTGATCATTCAATGACTGGTAATCGACGGGCATGTTACTCAAATAGTGAAATTCGTTACGGCACCGATGTCGCTTTGATCTTCATGCAACATCAACAGCCGGTCAATACCGACTGCGACACCGGCGCATGGCGGCAAACCCGCGCGCAGCGCGTTTATGAGTTCCTGGTCGATTGGATGGACTGCCGCTGCATTCCTGCGACGCGCCAGTCGGTCCCGTTCGAAGCGCGTCAACTGTTCGTCTGCATCCGTCAGTTCGACGAATCCGTTTGCAAGCTCGAGACTGCCGTAAAATACCTCAAAGCGATCGGCCACCATTGCATCGTCAGGACAAATGCGTGCGAGCGCGGCCTGGCTGGCCGGGTAATGAAATATTACCGTCAGTCTGTCTTTTGCGAATTCCGGGACGATCTTGTCCGCCAAAACAAGATCAAGCCAGGCATCCGGGTCGTCGCCGATTGCACGCTTCAGTTGCTCATCCACGCTGATGGAACTGGCCAGTTGCGCTATGTCCAGCGTCCGCGGACTAAGGTTTAGCGTCTTTTGAAATGCATCTTCGTAACTGATGAATTCCGCCGAGGATGCCAGGCCCGATCGGGCAAGGAGTGCCGAAACGAACTCGATCGTATCGCGCATGATCTCAGATAAGCTGAATTTCAGGCGGTACCACTCCACCAGGGTAAATTCCGGCAAATGATGTCGTCCGCGCTCACCGTCCCGAAAGACTTTGCAGATCTGATAAATGTCGCCAAAACCTGCCGCAAGTAGCCGTTTCATCTTATGTTCCGGCGACGTGTGCAGGAAAAGTTCCGGTTCCATCGCGGAGCTGGCGGACAGACTTTCGACATGCGGATCCGTTACCGGAATTTTCGACAAAGCCGGCGTATCAACTTCCAGGATGCCTCGCGCGTCGAAGAATTCCCGGGCACGTCTTAGCAGCCCGGCCCTGCTTGTTGCGACAGCGGGGCCGGCCAGCGGCCGCCAGGACTCGTCATTCACGACGATTCCGGGGCTATTCGGCCGATAACCTGGCCCATCCTGACTTCTTCACCCGGGCCAGGTTCGATCGAAAACTCGCAGGAGTCCGGCGGCAGCAAGATGATGACGGTCGAGCCCATGTTGAACCAGCCGAGCAAATCGCCCTTGTTCACCTCGGTGGGGTAACCATGCTGATGGATATCGATGTCCTGCACCACACCTTTGTGGCGTGGCCGGATCTGGCCGGTCCAGGGTGTACTGATACTGCCGACATGCAGCGCGCCGATCAATATCATAATAATCGGACCGGCATCGCTGTCGAAGTGGCATGTCAGTCGTTCGTTGCGCGTGAATAAGTTCGGCAATAGCGAGACGGTGGTTGGATTGACGCTGTATAACGCGCCGGGTACGTAACGTGCCGCGACGAGAGTTGCACTCAGGGGACAATGAACGCGGTGGTAGTTTTGCGGAGCCAGGTAAAGTGTCGCAAACGAACCGTTGCTGAAGCGCTCGGCGTCTTTAATATCAGTCATCAGCAAATCGGACAGTGAATAGTGAATCCCTTTCGCCTGCAGCAACATGCCCGATTCAATGTTGCCGCAAGCGCTCACGATTCCGTCGATGGGCGATATGATTGAATTGGCCCCGTTATCGATCGGTCGTGCGCCGTCGACCAGTTGCCGGGTAAAGAAATCATTAAAGGATGGATAACCGTCGGGCACGGGCAGGCCGGCTTCCTCGACGTCGACTTTGTAAATTCTGACAAAGCGGCGAATCAGGAAATTCTTGATCGACTTCGTGCGAATTCCGGCGATATGAAATACCAGTGCCGTCAGCAGATTTTTAGGCAAGATATGTTGCAGAAGTACGAACGGCCAGGCCAGCAGTTTGCGCTTGGGCATAACTACTCCGTGATCAATGGAATGTCTGCGACAAAGTGATCGACATTGTGTGGCGCGCTGAACAGTGCATGAAATTCCCCACGCTTGTTGATCATGATTACCACCGCGGAATGATTAACGCCGTGGTTGCCGTGTTCATCCACGGTATTTTCGAAAAAAATACCGAGCGCCGACGTCAGTTTGCGAAGCTCCGTCACTGAACCGGTCACGCCCGTCAACCCGTCGCCGAATTGTTCAATGTATGCGGCCATCACCTCCGGCGTATCGCGCTCCGGGTCGACACTTATTAATACGATTTCCGGAAAAGTGTTTTCGCCCCCGGCCAAAACCCGGCTGCGCGCGATCGCCAGTTGCGTAAGCGTCGCTGGGCATATGTCCGGGCAGTGAGTGAAGCCAAAGAACACCAGGCTCCAATGATCACTGAGTGATTCGTTGTTGAATTCCGCCCCGTTCTGATCGAGCAGGCTGAATCGCGGTAGCGCGGCCGCTTGTGGCAGGATCGTCGCGTGCAGCGGTTTGCCAGGCGGCCCCTGGAATGCCTGGATCATAAAAAGGGTGCCGCCCGCGAACGCCGTTATCACGAGACCGGTCGCAAGGATGTTTCGTAGTGAACCCATAGCCGCGGCATTCTAACGCAGCTGCGAATCTCTAACCCGGTTCGGGGCTGAAGCCCCTCCTGCAATCGTTGATATGCATGATAGATTGGCAATTCACATGACGGTAGAAGATTTCATCCGGCGCACGGCGCGTGCATTCGACCAGGCAGGGCTTGTCTATGCGCATGGCACCGATAACGCAATTGACGAGGCGGCAAGCCTGGTTTTTGGGTCACTCGGCCTGGATCATGGGCAGGCTGCCCGGCATTACCCAAGGGTACTCAGCGAGGCAGAGCAGGCGCGCCTGGGTCAGCTGGTCGAGCGGCGCATACAAGAGCGAGTGCCGGTTGCTTACCTGCTGCAGCGAGCCTGGTTCGCTGGCCTGGAATTCTATGTGGATGAGCGCGTGCTGGTGCCCCGGTCGCCGCTGGCCGAGCTAATTGGCAACCGGTTTTCGCCCTGGATTCAGCCGGACAAGGTGCACAGCGCGCTGGATCTCGGTACCGGCAGCGGCTGTATTGCGATCGCCCTGGCGATGGCGTTTCCGGAGGCACACGTCGACGCGATTGATTGTGACGACGATGCGCTTGCAGTCGCTGCGATTAATGTAGACCGCTTCGGGTTGCAGTCCCGGGTCCGGCTTAAGCAGTCCGATTTCTTCGCCGGCCTGCATTCTGGTGACGCGGCCTATGACATCATCATCAGCAATCCACCTTATGTCAGTCGCGAGGAAATGGACGCGCTCGCGCCGGAATTCGGCCACGAACCGCCGCTGGGGCTTGCGGCGGGCATCGACGGTCTGGATTCGGTGATAGCGATCCTGCATGATGCATGCCGCTTCCTCGCCGATGATGGAATCCTGATCGTCGAGGTTGGCTTGAGCCAGCCGGCCCTTGAACGGCGATTTCCGGAAACCGGATTCGTCTGGCTGGAGTTTGCAATGGGTGGCCAGGGTGTATTTCTGCTGAGTAAGGACGAACTGGATCGTCATCAGCAACAATTTGCCGCAGCGACCGCTGAATCGGGTTAGCAGGATGTCAGGCAACAGCTTCGGGCGACTATTTACAGTGACGACTTTCGGTGAAAGCCATGGTCCGGCAATGGGCTGTGTCGTCGACGGGTGCCCGCCCGGAATGGAACTGAGCGAGGCCGATATTCAGGTTGACCTCGAACGCCGCCGGCCCGGGAAGTCACGGCACACGACTCAGCGGCAGGAAGCTGACCAGGTCAGAATTCTCTCCGGTGTGTTTGAAGGCAAGACCACCGGCACGCCGATCGGGCTGTTAATCGAGAATACAGATCAGCGTTCGCATGATTACAGTGACATCAAGGACAAGTTTCGCCCGGGTCATGCCGACTACACTTATCAGCAAAAGTATGGCATTCGTGATTATCGGGGTGGCGGCCGGTCGTCAGCCCGGGAAACGACGATGCGGGTTGCGTCCGGAGCAATCGCCAGGAAATATCTCAGGGAGAGGCTCGGCATCGAGATAAAAGGCTATCTTTCACAACTGGGCCCTATCCGGCTCGAAGCCCGGGATCTTGAATTCGTCAACCAGAACCCGTTTTTCTGTGCAGATAAGGACAAAATCGCCGAGCTCGAGAAATTCATGGATGATCTGCGGCGCCAGGGCGACTCTATCGGTGCCAAGATCAGCGTGCTTGCCAGCAACGTGCCGCCTGGTCTTGGCGAACCCGTGTTCGACAAGCTCGAGGCCGACCTCGCGCGCGGGTTAATGAGCATCAACGCGGTCAAAGGTGTGGAACTGGGTGCCGGCTTTGCGGCGGTCAGTCAGAAAGGCAGTGAACACCGCGATGAGATGTCGCCTGACGGGTTCGACAAGAACGATGCCGGTGGCACCCTGGGCGGCATTTCTTCCGGCCAGGACATCCTTGCCAGCATCGCGCTGAAGCCTACGTCAAGTATCGCGAAGCCTGGTGCAACCGTAGACATGGCAGGCAGGAAGTCAGAGATAGCTACCCACGGGCGCCATGATCCCTGCGTTGGCCTGCGTGCGACGCCGATCGCCGAGGCGATGGTTGCACTGGTATTGATGGATCATTACCTGCGCCATCGCGGGCAAAATGCCGATGTCGATTCGGCGACACCGGTCATTCCCGGCAAGACCAAAAGCTGAGCCAAGATGTCGGGTGCAATCGATATTGCTGTTGTTGGCGCGACCGGCGTAGTCGGTGAGGCTATGCTCGAGATACTCGCCGAGCGAAAATTTCCGGTTGGCAAGGTGCATGCGCTCGCCAGCGAACGGTCTGTCGGCAAGACGGTAATGTTTGGCAGCAAGCCCCTGGCGGTGTCCGATCTTGCGGAATTCGATTTTTCGCAATGCAGAATCGGATTGTTTTCTGCCGGCGCGTCTGTTTCTGATGTTTATGCAGCCAAAGCGTCTGCCGCCGGTTGTATCGTCATCGATAACACTTCGCGATTTCGATATGACGATGAGGTTCCACTCGTGGTACCGGAAGTCAACCCGGAAAAAATCGCGGAATACGAGCAATCGGGAATCATCGCAAACCCGAATTGCTCTACCATTCAATTGGTTGTTGCATTGAAGCCGATTTACGACGCGGTCGGCATAAAGCGCATCAATGTTGCGACTTACCAATCGGTATCGGGCGCCGGAAGAAGCGCGGTGAACGAACTGGCCAGGCAGACATCGGAACTCCTGAACGGCAGGCCGCTCGAAATTGCAGGTGATGCAAAACAAATAGCGTTCAACGCAGTGCCACATATCGATGAATTTCTGGACAATCGTTACACCAGGGAAGAAATGAAGCTGGTCTGGGAAACGAGAAAGATTCTTGGCGACGACAGCATCGCTATTAACCCGACGGCCGTTCGTATTCCGGTCTTTTACGGGCACTCGGAAGCAGTAAATATCGAGACCGAAACGAAGATTTCTGCCGGGGCGGTCTGCGAATTGCTGCGAAATGCGGCTGGTGTCGAACTGATGGACGGGACTGAGGCCGGCCAATATCCGACAGCGGCCACAGAAAGCTCAGGAAATGACCCCGTATATGTGGGTCGGGTGCGCGAAGATATCAGTCACGAGAGCGGAATAAACCTGTGGATTGTGTCTGATAACATTCGTAAGGGCGCTGCTCTAAATAGCGTCCAAATAGCTGAAATATTGGCCAAAAACCATTTATAAGCTATAGTTGCCCGGCAAACCTTAGGGCCATCTTTGAATCAGGATTCAAGCTCCGGGGCAGTCCGATCTAACAGGTATTGGGAGCTGGGGAATATCACTATGTCGCGAAGACTTAATCGCCTGTGGCTGCTGCTGCCATTGCTGCTTGCGAGTCAGTCATGGGCCCTTGGGCTCGGGGATATACGACTGAGTTCGGCGCTTAACGAGCCCCTGCGGGCAGAAATTGAATTGCTTGCAGCAACCCCGGAAGATCTCGACAACCTGACCATTGCGCTCGCGTCCGCCGAAACGTTTGCACGATACGATCTGGACCGGCCGGTGTATTTATCGCGTGTGCGAATGCGGATCGTCAAATCAGGTGGCGTTGACGGTAACGTCGTCAGCATTACTTCGCCAGATCCGATTACAGAGCCATTTATCACTTTTCTGGTGGAAGCAGTCTGGCCACGCGGCCGTTTGTTGCGTGAATATACCTTGCTGCTCGATCCGCCAACGTTTGCACCGCCACCGGCAACGCAATCGACGCAAGCGGTAACCGCGCCCACGCGCGCGGCGCAAACCGATAGCGGTCAGATTCAGCGGCCTGCGCCGCAACCGCCGGCTTCGCCGCCTGCACAGCAACCTGTCGCGCAAGCACCCTCACAATCCGCCCAGGCAGAGCAGCCCGCGTTTTCCGCCCCACCAGATGAGCCCTCAGCGACCCCGGGTCAGCTGGATTTCGATACGGTCGCCGGCGGTGATCTCGTTATCCGGCGCGGTGACACCTTGTGGGGCATTGCGTCACGTGTGCGGCCTGATTCCCGATTGACGATGAATCAGACAATGTTGGCGATTTACGAGGCGAATCCGCAGGCTTTTGCCGCTAACATAAACGTCATGTCCGCAGGCGCGACCTTGAGGATTCCAAGTGCGGATGAAGTGTTCCGCATCAGTCGTGGCGACGCGCTGGCCGAGGTTCGGCGGCAGAACGCGGCCTGGGTTGGCGAAACAGTGGATGTTGGCGCGCAATTCCAGCCGGCACTGACGCTGGTCCCGCCCGACGACGATGTCGACTTGTTCGATGACGATGCAGGGCAGACGGCGGCAGCCGACGACGCGGTTGATGATCTTATCGACGCGGATGAAGCGAGAATCAACGAACTCGAGGGAGTGCTGGCCGATCACCAGGATTCGCTGATCGAGATAAGCGACAACGAGCTGGCGGCGCTGCGTGCCGAGCTGGCGGAACTTCGTGGCGAAGAACCGCCGGAACCATTGCCGCTCGACGATATTGTTGACGATGCCGGCATCGATGATGCGCTGGCCGATGATGAATTGCTCGATGATGAATTGCTCGATGTCGATGCCGAACCGGCCGCCATCGATGACGAGCTGGTCGATGACCAGGTTGCCGATGACACCACGCCGGATGTTGCGGTCACGCCGCCGGCCCCGCAGGTCGTTGCCGCAAGACCACGCGACAAAAGCCTGATCGACACCGTGATCGACACGGTAAAGGGTTACGGCGACACCATACTGGGTTACCTCGACAGCATCTGGGGCATTATCGGTGGCGCCCTGCTTTTGGCAATTGCCCTGCTGGTCTGGTTCGCGCGCCGCTCCGGACGTGGCGATGATGAAGACTCCACCGGTGTGTGGGAATCGCTGGAGCAGGATGACGTGGGCGGTGAGTCCATGGCGTCGACCGAACGCCTGCGGGCACTGGCCAAAGAAGACGAAGGCGCAATCGTTGTTGTCGAGCAGGAAACCCCGCCAGTAGCCGACGAAGATTCGATGCTGGACACCTTCGCGGCGACGATAGTCGAAGTCGAGCCCGCGGCGCCTGAGGCCGAAGAAGGCCTGATGATGGACATGGACACCGCCGAGGTGCCTATTGGCACGGACATGGACACTGCCGAGGTGCCCATCGGCATGGACATGGATACCGCCGAGGTGCCCATCAGCGACGCCGTGGCGCCCGAAGCCGAACAAGATTTGATCTCGGAAACCGCCGCGTTTCCCGCCACCGGGGCAGAGCCTGAGATACCGGAAGTGGAAGTGGTAACCGATGCAACGATCGTCCCGGATTCGGTCGTGGCGACCAGCCCTAACAAGGCGCTCGAAGATACCTTCCACAGCGACACCGCGCTCAATCTCGACCAGGCAGATCCGGTCGCTGAAGCTGACTTCCACATGGCGTACGGTCTTTATGACCAGGCTGCTGACCTTATCAACGGCGCGCTTGAAGTTGAGTCCGAGCGCGAGGATTTGCTGGCGAAGCTCTGCGAAATCTATTTCGTCTGGGGCAACAGGGACGCATTTATCGATGCCGCAGGCAGATTGCGCGCGGTGGTCAGCAGTGACGAAAATCCGGACTGGGACAAGATTGTCATCATGGGCCAGCAGATCGCGCCCGATCACGAGCTGTTCTCGGGTGTCAGCGCCGCCGCCGCGACGAAAGCGATCGATCTCTCGTTCGAAGGTGGAGAGGAGGCCGGTGAGCTCGACATGGATTTCGAGGCGGCCGGTGACGCCGAGACGCAAGCAATCGATCTCTCGTTCGAAGGTGTAGACGAGGTTGGTGAACTCGACATGAATTTCGAGACCGGCGAATCCGGCGGCGCGGCCAGCGACGTCATTGATCTTGGCGCCGGGAGTGATGACGACACCGCCGAGTCACCGACGATCGACGAATCGCTGCCAGACGAAACTTCGGAAATGCCGACGGCAGAGGGATCATCCGATACGCCAACGATCGAACAGCAGTTTGCGGGACTCGATGCTACCGGAGAAGTTGCGGCGGTGTCCGATGATGCTGATGCTACGGAAATCGCGAGTCTCACCGATCTTGACCAACCGGACGCAGTCGTACCTGCCGATGCAACCGCAGAAATAGAACTCCACGACCTCAACCTGAATCTGGACGGTCTTGAAGATACTCAAATCGCGGGCGACGATGAGATGGATTTTCAAGCGCCGAATCTTGAGGATACGGCGGAAAGTCAGACCGTCCAGATCGATGAGAGTCTTGCAGCGACCGGTGAGATGCCGGTACTGGAAGATATCACCGACACGAACCTGGCGTTTCCGGGCGAAAGCACCGACGCCGGCATCGATAGCAGTCTGCTGGACGCGACGGGGCAAACTCAGGTTCTGACCGGGGACATGCCTGCCGATACCGCGGGTGACGCCGGTGCATCATCGTCAGACGATGATATGACCATGCGCGCGCCGCTGGATGCCGATGAATCGACCGTGCTCACGGATGCCGGTGAATTCGGTTTCGAGCACACGGAAGCGCTGCCGAAAGAGTCGTTCAGCAGCGACATGTCGATGGACGAGACGGGCGAAGTGCCGAGTCTCGCCGGCAGCACCAACGTCGATCTCGACCTTGATGATCTGACGGGCGTACTCGAAGTCAGTGAAGTTGGCGATACGATCGACCAGGGTCGCGATGCCCCGACGGTCGAACAACCGGTGCTCACACAAGGCGATGTCGATCTCGATGCTGGTGCTGCGGGCGCCGGTGACGAGGACAGTCCGACCCGGGAGGCGCTCGCGACCGGGGATTCAGGCCTGCACGAGGCTCCCACGATGACCGAGGTGGGTACCAAGCTGGATCTTGCACGCGCCTATATCGACATGGGTGATCCCGGCGGTGCCCGCAGCATTCTGGAAGAGGTGCTGGACGAGGGCGACGAAGCCCAGCGTCAGCAGGCGCAGCAATTACTGAATTCCATTCCGTCCTGATCGCCAGAAGCGAAGCAATCTCTTTACGTAACTACAATCTCGAAGAGGTTGCTTTGTCGGGCTTCGCCCTCCTCGCAATGACGACTTATTCAGGATATGCGCATAGCGCTCGGCATTGAATATGACGGTACAGCCTATAACGGCTGGCAACGTCAGAAGACCGGTATCGGCGTACAGTCCCTCGTCGACAACGCTATCACCAAGGTCGCGGATGAACCCATAGAGACCGTCTGTGCCGGGCGAACTGACAGCGGCGTGCATGCATCGGCCCAGGTAGTGCATTTTGACAGCAGTGCGGAGCGCCCCCGGAGGGGCTGGCTGCTGGGCGTCAACGCCTGTCTGCCTGACGATATCAGCGCCAACTGGGCCGCTTTTGTCGACGATGAGTTTAGCGCGCGTTTTTCTGCAACGTCCAGAACCTATCGCTACCTGATTCTGAACCGGCGCGTGCGCTCGGCGCTCCAGCGTAATCGTGCCTGGTGGGTATACGAGCCGCTCGACGTGCAGGCGATGCAACAGGCAACAAAAACGCTGCTCGGTAAACACGATTTTTCGGCTTTCAGGGCGGCCGGCTGCCAGGCATCGACGCCAATTCGGGAAATCAGCAGCTTTCAGCTAAACCGAACCGGTGACTGGTTGTCGCTCACGGTGACTGCAAACGCGTTCCTGCAACACATGGTGAGAAACATCACGGGGTTGCTGGTTGCGATCGGTAAAGGCGACAAGGAACCGGCTTGGGCAAAGTCTGTACTGGAGGGCCGGGACCGCACGCACGGTGGTATCACAGCACCACCGCATGGACTGACTTTGGTTGATGTTGCATATCCTGAGCAATTCAAAATTCCGATGGGGTCTGACCTCAGTGTCCCCGGATTCGTTTATGATGCGAGCCTATGAGCTGGTTTGAGAAATTGATGCCATCGCGCATCAGCACCGAGCAACGGACGCGTTCTGTGCCGGAAGGTGTGTGGATCAAGTGTCAAAAGTGCGATGCGCAGCTGTATCGGACAGAACTGGAACGCAATCTGAATGTGTGCCCCAAATGCGATTATCACATGCGTATCGGTGCAAGAACCCGCCTCGACTATTTCCTCGATCCTGACACGCAGGAGGAAATTGCGGCGGGTCTCGAGTCGCTGGATCCATTGCGTTTTCGTGATACCAAGAAGTATCGCGACCGGATTTCACAGGCGCAGAAAAAAACCGGTGAGAAGGACGCCCTGGTTACCGTCAAAGGCCGATTGTTTGGCCGGCCGATTGTTGCTTGTGCATTCGAGTTTGGTTTTATGGGTGGCTCGATGGGCTCAGTGGTCGGCGAGCGATTTTGCCGCGCCGCCAGGTATTGCGCTGAAAACCGGGTACCGCTGATCGCGTTTTCGGCGAGTGGCGGTGCAAGGATGCAGGAAGCATTGTTTTCACTTTTCCAAATGGCAAAGACTGCGGCTGCGCTGGCGGTATTGGGTGAGCTAAACATTCCGTTCATATCGGTACTGACGGACCCGACGACCGGTGGTGTATCGGCCAGCCTGGCAATGCTGGGCGATGTGAATATTGCCGAACCCAAAGCGCTGATCGGATTTGCCGGACCGCGGGTTATCGAGCAGACGGTTCGCCAGACACTTCCGGAAGGGTTTCAGCGCAGCGAGTTCTTGCTTGATCATGGCGCGATCGACATGATCGTCGACCGGCGCAAGCTGCGTGAGGAAGTGGCTGACCTGCTCGCAAAATTCGAAAACCGTCCGAATCCAGCGACTCAGACCGGCTGAAACTAAGCCTATGAACCCGACCGGTTCATTCACTTCTCTTGACGACTGGCTGGGGTGGATTGAGACGCTGTCGCCCCGGGAAATCGATCTCGGGCTCGAGCGCGTGGATGCAGTGCTTAAGCGTCTGGACCTGCCTCGAGCCGAGCGTGTCATCAATGTTGCAGGAACCAACGGTAAAGGATCGAGCGTCGCGATGCTCGAAGCGCTGCTCGCGAATGCCGGATTTAAGACCGCGTGCTACACGTCACCACATGTGCTTCGATACAACGAACGTATTCGTATCGATGGCCTTGCGGCCAGCGATGCCGGGATTATTGCTGCCTTCAAGCGTGTGCAGTTCGCGCGACTGGAGGTACCGCTGACTTATTTCGAGTTCGGGACGCTGGCGGCGCTCGTCGCATTCGCGGAAGCAGGTGCGGATACGCTGATCCTGGAGATCGGCATGGGCGGCCGCCTCGACGCGGTGAATGCCATTGAACCCGATGCTTGTCTTATCACGAACATAGCGCTCGACCACACCGCCTGGCTCGGCAATGACACCGAGTCAATTGCGGCAGAAAAAGCCGGCATCATGCGCGCCTCAAAGCCTGTCGTTTACGGCGCAACAGAACTACCCGGCGCGATCACCGAACATGCGGCAATTATCGGTGCGAACCTGCGTCTTGCAGGAAAGGACTTCGGATACGAGAAAAACAACGATGCTCACGCAACGTGGTCGTGGCACGGACGACAGACCAGGATTGCGGGTCTTCTTCCACCGGCACTGGCGGGCGGCATACAGATACAGAATGCAGCAGCTGTGCTGGCGGTCATTGAAGCGATGGGTCTCGAGCAGGTTCTGACAACGGAGAAGGTGAATGACGCCTTCGGCAAACTGTCACTCCCGGGCCGCTTCCAGGTCATTAACTCGCGCCGCACCTGGGTCCTCGACGTAGCACATAATCCGGCTGCGGCAGCCGTGCTCGCCGCATCGCTGCAGGACCTGTCGCACCAGGGAGGAATAACGGCTGTCGTTGGCATGCTCGCCGACAAGGATGTGCAGGGGGTTGTCGAACCGCTGTCAAGACTGGTCGATTCGTGGATCGCGGTGCCGCTGCAGGGGGCCAGGGCCGAACCCGTAGCGTCATTGGCGCAACAAATCGCGAATTGCAGCATCAAGCCCTGCAAGATTGCGGAATCCATACCAGGGGCTCTGGAGCTTGCTGACCGGCGGGCCGCTGCGGATGAATTGATCCTGGTTAGCGGGTCATTTTACGTTGTCGGGCCGGCACTCGAATGGCTGCAGGAATCCGCTGTCCTGCCCCTTGAAAATCCTGCGTAACAGTCGCCCGAAAGGGTGGCAGATTGGCCGTTTTTTCACTGGGTCAGGACAACGGATTCCGATACGTTATACTCAGCGTCGCTGAGGGCATCAGTTTTTGCACTAAATCAATGGATAGAGCACTGAAAGAGCGCGTTATTGGAGCGATCGTACTCGTCGTCGTGGCCGTATTGATTGTACCCGTGTTTCTCGACGGGCCCTCGAACGATGCCGAAATCGTCAGCGCGGTCGTTAGCTTACCTGGCCAGAACAAACAGGAGCGCACGACGCAGACCGTCGTGCTGAATCTCGATCGCACAGAGCCTGTTCCGGCCAGCACGCCTTCGTCGAGTGCAGTGGAGACACAGCCCGGCCGCGCAAGAACGAAGCCTCCGGCAGCAGCGAAAGAAGCGGTATCAGCACCGCTCAGCGATGACCAGAAACTCCCGGTCGCGACACAGTCATCGACCGGCATGTGGGCGGTTCAGCTCGGCAGTTTCTCGAACCAGGGAAACGCGGAGCGGCTGGCCGCGGATTTGCGCAAGCAGGGATACGCGGCATTCCTGAGCCAGTTGCAGAAAGGATCGGGTGCACTGCACCGGGTGCGAATCGGACCGCAGGAGGATCGCGACAGTGCAGAGTCCGTGGCGGTCAAACTGGCCAATTCCGGACACGCCGGGCAGGTCGTGCCGCACCCCTGACGTGGATGATTAGCCGAGGTGCGAAATGCGACCGTTCTGTTAGACTCCTCTCCGAACCTGGCTTAGCTCTTCAACCTTAAGTTACGCGTACCCAAATACCTCTGATGACCGTCGTCGACTTCGTGATTATTGTTGCGGTACTCGCATCAATCGTCGTCGGCGCCATTCGCGGAATCGTCAGGGAAGCTATCGCCATCGCAGGGCTGCTGGTTGCCATCTGGGCAGCATTGCATCTCGGCCCGTATGCGGGTGGCTGGCTGGGCGGCTCGATGGGCTCATCTGAACTCGAGCTGTGGGCCGGCCGCTTTCTCGTCTTCATCATCATTCTCGCGATCGGCGCGCTGATTGGGTGGAGCGTTTCGAAAATCGTCAGGATGGCCGGGCTGTCAGGCACTGACCGTTCGCTCGGCGCTGTATTCGGACTGATCCGTGCGGTGGTGTTGATCGGTCTGTTCGCGCTTCTCGGCCGTTATGCGGCGTTCGATGCAGAAACCTGGTGGCTTAAATCCGTACTGATTCCGCACGCGGAAACGGTGGCGGACTGGATCGAGGTGATGGCGCCGAAAGGTATGGAAATATTACAGCCGGAAGAAATGCTCGATGATTTTCAATTCAACGTCCCGGACTTCACTTAACTCTCGCGATAATTAGACGATTATTAAAGAAAAAAATGTGCGGCATAGTCGGAATAGTTGGAAAAAAACCTGTTAACCAGGCGATCTACGATGCGCTGACTGTCCTGCAGCACCGCGGGCAGGATGCGGCGGGCATCGTGACCTGGGGTGAGAATGGACTTAACGTACGCAAGAGCAACGGCCTGGTTCGCGACGTATTCCGGACGCGCCACATGTTGCGCCTGACCGGCAATGTCGGCATGGGACATATTCGTTACCCGACTGCCGGGGGCGCCAAGGCGTCAGAGGCGCAGCCCTTTTACGTCAATTCGCCCTACGGCATTTGTCTGGCGCACAACGGTAACCTGACAAATTATCGTACGCTTGCCGATCGCCTGACACGCGAGGATCACCGGCACCTGAATACGAGCTCTGATTCGGAAGTGCTTCTGAATGTGTTTGCGCACGAGTTGCAGGTCAGGGCCAGCGGCAGGCCGACGCCGGATCAGATTTTCGATGCCGTTGAAGCTGTTCACAAACGTTGTTCCGGCGGTTACGCCGTCGTTGCAATGATCATCGGGCATGGCATTGTCGCCTTCCGCGACCCGAACGGTATCCGGCCGATCGTTGTCGGTCGCCGGGAAACGCACGACGGAGCCGAATATATGGTTGCGTCCGAGAGCGTCGCGCTTGATTTGCTGCAATTTGAAAAGTTGCGCGATATTGGTCCGGGCGAAGCAGTGTTCATCGAGAACGCAGGAGTCATGCACAGCCGCGAGTACGCCGACGCAACGAGTTGCTCGCCCTGTATTTTCGAATACGTATATTTCGCAAGACCGGATTCCATCATCGACGACCTGTCCGTTTACAAAGCGCGCTTGCGAATGGGCGCGCAACTGGCCGGCCAGATTGTGAGGGAATGGCCGGACCACGACATCGACGTCGTCATTCCAATTCCTGACACGAGTCGTACTGCGGCGGTACCGGTTGCCTATCATCTCGGCGTCAAATATCGCGAAGGGTTTGTCAAGAACCGATATATCGGCCGTACCTTCATCATGCCTGGCCAGGCCGAACGTGCGCAGTCCGTGCGCCGCAAACTGAACGCGATCGACCTGGAGTTCAGCGGTAAAAACGTGCTGCTGGTCGATGACTCGATCGTGCGCGGCACGACTTCACGGCAGATCATCAGGATGGCCCGTGAAGCTGGCGCGCGTAAAGTTTACTTCGCATCCGCCGCGCCGCCGGTACGCTATCCGAACGTCTACGGCATAGACATGCCGGCAGCATCGGAACTAATCGCCAGTGGCCGCTCGGTCGAAAAAATCGAGGAACTGATCGGCGCGGACCGGCTGATTTACCAGGACCTGCACGGTCTCATTCGCGCCGTACGCCACGATGATTCACACATCACACAATTCGATACGTCGTGCTTCTCGGGCGAATACGTGACCGACGACGTCACCGACGATTATCTGCGGGCGCTGGAGCAGGCGCGGTCCGACGGCGCCAAATCCAGACGCGAAGCCAGGCGCATGATGCCGGACCTGGAGCTGGCCAAAGAGGCAAACGACCCCGGCACCGCGGTTGGTATGTAGTGAGCGCGCGCTAACGCGCAGCCCCCTGGTATGAGTATCAAGGTCATGATCATTGACGGGCAGGTCGAGTTTCGCAGCCTGCTTATGCATCATGTCACGACGCATTGGCCCGATGCGATTATTTCTGCGTACGATCCTATCGAGGCGGGTCATCTGCCTGAAGAGTTTTCAGGGGCCGGCAACGACATCATCCTGCTTGGCGACAAACAGGGTAGTCGCGACCCGCTCGCGACTTTGAAGCAGTTCGCAAAAATGTCCGGATTTCCTGCCATCGTTTATTTCGGTAAGCGCGGACGAGCTGCTGCCATCAAGATCGGTGCGGACGCCTTCATGGATCGGCAAAAGATAGATCATGACGCGCTGGTCGTTGTAATGGACGACTTACTGCGAGCACGGCACCGCGTAGCCTCGACACACTCTCTCTTCATCGGAGATATCGAGACCGGCGTCAACCCGCTGATCAAGGGCTATCGTTTCCTGAACCGGCTTGCGGTCAGCGATCACTCGGCCGTTTATCTTGCGGAAAAAGAGTCGGCCGGCATAAAAATCGTGCTCAAAGTATTCAGGCAGGTTCCGGATTTCTCCGACGGCGTTGGTGCATTCGATCGCTTCCTCCAGGAATACGAGATAATCGCAGAACTGGAGCACCCGAATATCGTGCAGATATACGACCTCGGGGTCAGCGACGATCACGCCCACATCGCGATGGAGTATTTGCCGGGTGGTAATCTCAAACGAAAAATCGAAAGCGGTGTCCTGGAGAGCGACGCGGTTGACTACACGCGTCAGATCGCGGGTGCATTAGCCGATCTGCATTCGGTCGGCATCCTGCACAGAGACCTGAAGCCCGGCAACATCATGTTACGCGAAGACGATAGTATCGCGCTGATCGATTTCGGCCTGGCAAAACGGATGCCACTCGACCGGGAAATAACGGGCAGAGGCCAGATAATCGGAACGCCCTATTACATGAGTCCGGAGCAGGGCCGCGGGCGCGATGTGGATGAACGTAGCGATGTGTATAGTCTCGGCGTCATCTTCTATGAACTGCTCACCGGCGAAAAACCATATCGCGGCAAAAATGCGATGAGTATTATCTTCAAACACAGCGAGGCGCCATTGCCCGTCCTGTCGCCTCGCCTGAGTCAGTACCAGCCGGTCATTAACAAGTTGCTGGCAAAGAAACCGGAAGACCGCATTCAAAGCGCGACCGAGATGCTCGATTGGCTGTGATGCGAACAGTGCCTGAAAACATTGCGGCGTTTTTCCATACGCCGACGCCTCACGAATGGGTTGCAGAGGCGAGCAATCGGCTGCCGGAGTTGCTGCTGGACCACGCAAATTGCGAACTGAAGGCGGCGTCCACGGCGCTGGGGTTCATCTACCGCTATCCGGAAAAAACCGCGCTCGTCACGCGCATGTCGCGCCTTGCCCGGGAAGAGCTCAGACACTTCGAGCAGGTCAGGAAGATCATGCAGGAGATGTCGCTACCGTTCGCGCAACTCTCCGCATCCCGCTATGCCGGATCATTACGCGGCGCCGTGCGCAACAATGAACCGGAAAGACTGCTGGACTTGCTGCTGGTTGGCGCCCTGATCGAAGCCCGGTCCTGCGAGCGCTTCGCCGCCCTCATACCTCATCTGCCGGACAACCTGGGCAGGTTTTATGCGGGACTGCTGGACTCCGAGGCCAGGCATTTCGAACATTACCTGGAGTTTGCGAAGTCGGAATGTGATGTCGACCAAGGTGCGCTCGATCAAAGGCTTGGTGAACTCAAGACGCTCGAGGCAGAGTTGATCTCGACGCCCGACGAACAGTTCCGCTTCCACTCAGGCGTCCCCACCTGAATTGAATCATTCGCGGCTCGTCGCTCTCGGACGTCCTGTCCTCCGCGACATTAGTGCGTCCCTGCACACAAAGCCGCTCCTGCAATTCTTCGTAGCAATGTAGGAGCCCGCCTAACGCTGCAACACGCTCAACTCCGGCCCGTTCTTATCCCAGCGTACAACACTCCCCTGTGTAAACCAGTCACCCAGCACA
>Ga0209980_10000746_pt1 | contig 17977 bp, 16 predicted proteins | sample CR02metaG_FD_183611 | JGI IMG/M metagenome (GOLD analysis project Ga0209980, IMG submission 183611) | Deep subsurface microbial communities from Mariana Trench to uncover new lineages of life (NeLLi) - CR02 metaG (SPAdes) (version 2) | ecosystem: Environmental > Aquatic > Marine > Ocean trench...
GGAAATATTTCAGGGCCTTTTTATAATTCCGCTCCCGGCGCTGCTGTCCGTTCTCCATAATAATGATCTCACCGGCACCGGACAGCCACTCCGCGTAATGGAACAGGGCGTCGTCGTACCATTCGGTGGACTTCTCCGCCGCGATCACCGCTTCGAACGATTCGGGAACGCGTTGCTGTTGATAGATGTTTCCCTGATGGCGCAGGGCCATGGCGATCAGATAATGGGCGTGGACGCGGTCGTTTTTGGTTTGGGCGATTTTAAGCGCGTTCTCCAGAAAATTAATGGGGATATAATTTCCGTAATAGCCGTAATAGAAGTAAGGTTGCCGGTTGGGCGGGGTGGCGGCGTTCCAAATGATGTTGAGGTAACGCTTGCGGGCCAGATCGATATCCGCCGCCCCGCCCCACCAGTCGAGCGCTTTCTGGTAATGGCTCCAGGCCGCGCTCCAGTTGCGGGCGTTGCGCGGGAACCACCACGAGTCGCCCAGCGATTCCTGAATCTCCGCCCAGAGCCGGTCCTGCTGTTCGGGGCGCACCCGGTCGCGGATCATTTTCTGGAGTTGCGTCCGGGCCTGCTCCAGTTTGGAGCGGTCGGGATTTTTGGTTTCCGCCTGTGACCGCCACTGCGTGTCCGCCACCCGGAAATCGACCCATTGCTTTTCAGGTAAAGACAGTTTGAGCTTCTGTGCTTTGCGGTATACTTCGTGGGCCTTGGCGTAGGATCCTTTCCGGACATACGACTCCCCCTGGTTTTTGAGCAGACCGTAAGCACCGGCCTCGACGGTCACCGCCTGGGCATCGGGGAATCCCGCCAGGGTCAGAATGAGTGAAATGAAGATCCATTTGAGAAGAGAGGTTTTCCGGGAAGTCATAACATTCTCCAATAAATCCGGTTACGGGTGAGTCCGGTTACCGGACGAAGTGATGCACCGTGGATTCCACGGATGCCAGGTACGAACCTCCGAACAGATTGAGATGGTTGAGCAGGTGGTAGAGGTTGTATATTTGTTTTCTCTCCTCATAGCCGGGATTCTGGGGAGACGCTTCCCGGTAGGCGTCATAGAAAGATTGGGGGAGGCGGCCGAACAGCTCCGTCATCGCCAGGTCGGTTTCGCGCAGGCCGAAATGCACTGCCGGGTCCACCAGGCACGGGCGTCCGGTGTGGTCCGCGAAGGTGTTGCCCGACCACAAATCGCCGTGAACCAGCGCTGTGTGTTCGCCGGACAGGTCGAGCCATTGGTCCAGGTGGTCGCAGAGCCGGTCGATTTTTTTGTCGGTGGCCACTGGGAGCCGTCCTCGCTCCCGCGCCAGCCGTTGCTGGAAGCGGAGCCGGTGTTCGCGGAAAAAAACCAGGCCGTCTTTTTCCGGCGTATTTTTTTGAACGGTGGAGCCGATAAAGTTGTCGTGATCCAGTCCGTAATGATCCTGCGTGGTGCGGTGCAGGGCGGCGAGGGCCCGGCCGAAACGTTCGTAATAACCGTGGTCCGGCGTTCCGGTTTCGATAAACTCGAGCACCAGAAACTGCGGGTTGGAATCATCCGGCAGGGCGACCACTTTCGGGATGCGCGGACCGTTTTTGGCCTCACGCATGAGTTTCAATCCCCGTGCCTCTTTTTCAAACATGCCGTCGGGTGGGCGGTCGTTATATTTCAGGAACACTCTTTCTCCGTTGGAAAGAGTCAGCGCCTGCGTCTGGTTGATGCATCCCCCGCCGATGGATTGCGTGGACTCAATGTCTACGGATTGTTTGTACACGGTTGCCAGCAGGTCCCGAATTTGGTTTTTCATGGATTATTCTATTTGCGATTTGACGTAATCGAGAAGTGGGGGACAGGTGCGGTGTACGATCTGAAACACGTGCTCGAATCCGTCATCCCTGCCGTAATAAGGATCGGGCACATCCAGGTCGCCGTTGGCCTCCGGGTCGAACGACCGGAACAGGCGGATTTTTTTCGCGGCCACCTCCGGCGAGCACATGTATTCCAGGATGTCCCGATTGGACTGGTCCATGGCGAGGATGAGGTCGAAGCGGCGGATGTCGCCCGGTTGAATCTGCTGGGCGCGGGAGGTCAGGGGCACCCCTTTTTTGCGGGCGGTGGCCTTCATGCGGGCGTCCGGGGGTGAGCCGACGTGCCAGTTTCCGGTTCCGGCGGAATGGATAATTATTTGATTTTCAAGGCCTTTCTCTTTTATCAGGGCTTGAAACACGCCTTCGGCGAGGGGCGAGCGGCAGATGTTGCCGAGGCAGACGAAACAGATTTCAAAGGGTTTGGAAGCGGCCATAGTATCATTGATTTAGGAACGATTTCCGTTTAAGATTACGCCTACTGCCCAACTCAGGGTGGCCGGAACCGGGTGTGCATCGCCGGAGTCGCTCTGGGTTTCCATTATTCTATGACACCCTCCTGCCCACATTCAACCAGCATTTTTGGGCGTCAAATTTCAAAAAAAGAGACTGAACGTTGATCGAACGCTACACACTTCCCGAGATGGCCGCCATCTGGTCCCCGGAAAACAAGTTCCGCATCTGGCTGGATATTGAAATCGCGGCCTGCGAAGCTTTAGCGAAACGCAAGGAGATTCCCCAGTCGGCGGTCAACACCATCAAGCAGAAAGCCGGGTTCAATATCAAGCGAATCGACGCCATCGAGAAGGAAGTGAAGCACGATGTGATCGCTTTTCTGACCTCGGTGGCGGAACATGTGGGAGACGCCGCGCGTTACATGCATCTGGGGATGACGTCGTCCGACGTGCTCGATACCGCGTTGGCGGTGCAGTTGCGCGATGCGGCGGACTTGATGCTGGATCAGTTAAAAAAGTTCCGTGCGGTGTTGAAGAAGCAGGCGAAGCGGTATAAGAATACGCCGACCATCGGGCGCTCGCACGGCATTCACGCTGAGCCCACCAGCTTCGGCCTGAAACTGGCTAACTGGTACGAGGAGGTCGGCCGCAACATCGAGCGGATGAAGCATGCGCGAAAGAGCATCAGCGTCGGGCAAATCTCCGGCGCGGTCGGGGTGTTCGCCAGCATCGATCCTTCGGTCGAAGCCTATGTGTGTAAAAAACTGAAACTGAAACCGGCGCCGGTGTCCAGCCAGATCATCCAGCGGGACCGGCACGCGGAGTATTTCACCACGCTGGCGATCATCGCCGGTACGCTGGACAAATTCGCCGTGGAGATTCGTCACCTGCAACGCACGGAAGTTTTGGAAGTGGAGGAATTTTTCTCGAAGGGCCAGAAAGGATCGTCGGCCATGCCGCACAAGCGCAACCCGGTGGTCTCCGAGCAGATGTCGGGACTGGCGCGGGTGGTGCGGGGCAACGCGTTGGCGGCGATGGAGAACATGCCGCTGTGGCACGAGCGGGATATCAGTCATTCCTCGGTCGAGCGGGTGATCGGCCCGGACAGCACCATCCTCGTCCACTACATGCTGACCCAAATGACGCGGCTGGTGGATCAACTGCTGGTCTATCCCAAAAACATGAAGAAGAACCTGGAGCAGACCGGCGGCCTTATTTTTTCCGAGCACGTATTGCTGGCGCTGACCCGCAAGGGCGTGGTGCGTGACAAGGCGTACCGCATGGTGCAACGCAATGCCATGCAGGTGTGGGAGAAAGGCGGCGATTTTCCGGGGCTGTTGAAACAGGACAAGGACATCCAGAAACATCTGACCGATAAGGAAATCGACCAGGCGTTCGATATGAACAACCATCTTAAAAACGTGGACAAAATTTTTAATCGCGTATTCAAATAATCCTCTATCGTGGAACGACTCGAAATGAAACGCCTCGAACAACTGTACGAAGGCAAAGCGAAGATCATTTATGCCACCGAGAACCCGGATCAGGTGATCCAGTATTTCAAGGATGACGCCTCGGCGTTCAACGGCATCAAAAAGGGCACCATCGTCGACAAGGGGATGGTCAACAACCATGTCTCCACCACCATTTTTAAATATCTGGAAGAGAAGGGCGTGCGCACCCACTGGGTGCAGGAGTTGAACGACCGCGAAATGCTGGTGAAGCGGCTGGAGATCATCCCGGTGGAAGTGGTACTGCGCAACGTGGTGGCGGGAAGCCTGGCCAAGCGCATGGGCCTGGCGGAAGGCGAGAAGTTGAAAGCGCCGATCCTGGAGTTTTATTACAAGGATGACGAGTTGGGCGACCCGATGATCAACGAATACCACATCAAGGAGTTCGGGCTGGCTACGGCGGAGGAAATCGAAATCCTGAGAGAGCAGGGCTTCAAAATCAACGAACTGTTGTTCGAGTTCTTCAAACAGCGGAACATCCGGCTGGTCGACTTCAAGCTGGAATTCGGCCGTCACCAGGGCGAGATTCTGCTGGGTGACGAGATCAGCCCGGACGGGTGCCGGCTCTGGCACTGGGAGACCGGCGAGAAGATGGACAAGGACCGTTTCCGATTCGACCTGGGGCAGGTGGCGGAGAAGTACCAGGAAGTCTATCACCTGATTTGCGGCTGATCCGCACCCCCATTCACCGCAGAGGGCGCAGAGAGCGCGGAGAAAACCGAGATCCTTCACTTCGTTCAGGATGACAAACGGTAGCGATCTGTCATTCTGGAGAGGCAGAGCTAGCCTGTCCTGAGCTTGCCGAAGGAAAGAATCCAGGATTAAAATTACCTGCGGAGGTACTCCGCTACAATTTGGTGCAGACGACTTTGGTGGGTTGCATCATTCCGCATTCCATGGATTCCGTGCGGCCGTTGGCGGCTCCGGCGCAGGCGGTGCTGACGGCGTTCTGGATCACATTGTTTTTCTCCATACCCTCCACCGTCTGGCAGACTTCGATGCCGTTGTAGGTGATGCACACGTCGCACTGGTACTTGCTGCCGGTCCAGATCATGGTGACGGACAGGTAGCCGATCACTCCCAGAAAGACGATGGTCAACACGGTGCCTTTTTTCACGATTCCTCCGCCGGGCCGGGTTTGAGTTCCGAGACCAGTGACATCGGCTCGATGAAAAAATGGTCCCGGTAAAAAATCAATTCTTCGATCGATTCCTGGATATCGATCAGGGCCTTGTGCTCGTCGCTTTTCTTGGGCATTTTCCGTCCGTTGGGATACCAGCGCCGGACCACTTCCTTGATCGAGGTGACGTCGATGTTGCGGTAATGCAGGTATTCGCTCAAATTCGGCATGTACTTGTAGAGAAACCGCCGGTCCTGGCCCACCGAATTGCCGCACAGGGGAGATGTTTTGAGGGGAACATATTTTTTGATGAAATCGAGTGTGATTCGCTCCACCTCCTCGATGGTTATTTTGGAATCCTTCACCTTCTGGATGAGGCCTGAGGCGCTGTGGGTCTTCTGGTTCCATTCATCCATCCGGTTCAGGATGTCATCCTCCTGATGAATGACCAGCGCGGGCCCCTCTTCGATGATATTCAGATGGCTGTCGGTAATGATGGTGGCGATTTCGATGATCACCTCGACGTCCGGTTCCAGGCCGGTCATTTCGAGGTCCATCCACACCAGGTGGTTCGGGTCTTGTTGACTCATTAAAGTTCCAATCCAGGGTCTCACTCCGTTATTGGAGGATTGACGACCCGGTTATTGCATCAGGGAAACCATGACGGCTTTCTGCAGATGAAGCCGGTTTTCCGCCTGATCGAACACGATGGACCCCGGACCGTCGATGACCGATGAGCTGACTTCCTCACTACGGTGCGCGGGCAGGCAATGCATGAACACTGCTTTGGGTCCGGCCCAGCGCATCACCTGATCGTTAATGGAGTATGCGGCCAAATCCTTCAGCCGTTGCTGGCGTTCTTCTTCCTGTCCCATGCTGGCCCACACGTCGGTATAAACCACGTCGGCTCCGGACACGCCCTCTTGAACATTTTCCGTCAGGACGACGTTCAGATTTTTGGAGCCGGCTTCCTCCCGGCTCATCTCGAGCGCTTCCTTGGTGATCGTGTATCCTTTGGGGCTCACCAGCGAAATGTGCAGGCCGAATTTGACGCAGGCGAACAAGAGGGAAACGGCGACGTTGTTGCTGTCGCCCACATACGCCAGTTTGAGGCCTTCGAGGGTGCCGAATTTTTCCCGCAGGGTCATCATATCCGCCAGCGCCTGACAGGGATGGTTGAAATCCGTCAGGCCGTTGATGACGGGCACTGTAGCATACTTGGCGAGGTCGAGGACGTCGCTGTGGGAAAAAGTGCGGATCATGATGCCGTCCAGAAACCGCGACAGCACCTTGCCGGTATCGCTGATGGTTTCACCCCGCGCCAGTTGCAAATCCTCGGGGCCGAGAAACAGGCCCATCCCGCCCAGTTGAAACATCCCGACCTGAAACGATATCCGCGTGCGGGTGGATTTTTTATTGAAGATCATGCCCAGGGTTTTTCCCTTGAGCGCGCTGTCGAATTCCTGCGGGGACTGTTTGATCCGGTCCGCCAGATCCAGCATGCCCGTCAATTCGTGCGAGGAAAAATCGGTCAATGCGATAAAATCATTTTTCATAGGTCTGTGAAAGCTCGGTGGCCCATCGATGAAATAACAAAAAAATTATTCTACACGATATGGCGGTTCAGGACCATCCCGTGTGGGGGAAAACAGTTGGAGTTCAGGGGTTTGTGGGCGCTTCAGTCGAGGGCCAGGGTGAGGCATTTATTGGCACCGCCGGCTTTCAGGAATTCGGAGACGGGTTGGATGATGGGCATATAGCCTTTATTTTTAATGAGTTGTGCGAGTTCCGGCCCGGCGTGGTTCATGAACAGCATGCGGCCCACCAGAACCGCATTGCAGGCAAAATGAACGGCGTCTTCCTCAGCAACGACGATCCGGTTTTCCGGCGGAATCCGCGCTTCAATGGCCTGCAGGGAAGGCTCGTCGAAGGCCGCGGGGTAATACATGACCTGATCATCCAACAGGAGACAGAAGCAGGTGTCGAGATGGTAAAAGCGGGGATGAGTCAGGTGCAGGGAAACCACCTCGAGCGACAGCTGTTCGGCCAGGAAGGGATGCGCTTCGCGGTCGGTGCGGAAACCGTAACCGGCCCACAGCCGGTTGCTGTCCGGTTGCATCAGGGCATCGCCGGCGCCTTCGAAGTAAATGTTTTTAGGTAGCATGGTGATGCGTGTGGCACGGGATTCGAACGCCTTCCGGAAGATCGGTTCCTCGCGGCGGCGTTCCTCGTGCTTGAACCGGCTGGGAATGAAATGGCCCTCGTGCATCAAACCGGCGTTGGCGGTGAATACCAGATCGGGAACGTGGGATTGCGGGTCGATCAGGTGGATGTCGGCCTGCCGCTTAAGGGCGCTGTAAAACTCAGTCCATTGCCGCACAGCGACGGCAGGATCCACTTGGCCGATCTGGCCTTCCATCCAGGGGTTGATCGCGTAGCGGACCCCGAAATATTCTGGTGAACACATCAAAAGGCTGGGCTTCATACCGGCCTCCACAATAGAGATTATTATATTAGATGGTGGCTGAGGGGGTTCGGTTGCATGTTGAATTTATAAATCGATTAGATGGAAAGTGACCCATTGAAGTGAAAAGGTAAGTGTAATGCAACGGGCGGAACCGGTGCGAGATGAAATTACAGGCTCAACTGCTTTTCGTAGACTTTAAAGACGGACGACTCGTAAAACTCCCGCACTTTTTTGAGATTATTGGCCAGCCACAGGCGGGAAAAATCCGGGGGAAACCTTGCGAAGCCTTTGATCTGGCCGATCATAATGCGCACGTGCTGGTACCAGGAAATATTCTTTTGCACCTTGAACAGTTTGCGCACCTTGCGCAGAGCCGAGACGGCTTCATCCGGTTTTTGATCGCCGAACAGGCTGAGTCCGTAGCCGACGTGGGCCAGTCCTTCGTCGGGTCTCATCGTGGTGGCTTTCCGGTACGCCTTCACTGCTCCGTCAAATTGTTGGGTGGCGCTCAGCATGTTGCCGAGATTGAACTGCACGTCGTAATGACCGGAATAGGTCTCAGCCAGGGCTTTTGCGGATTGGACCGCGTCGCCGAAGTTTCCGGTTTTGGCGTAGGCGATGGACATTTTGATCTGGGCATAAATGTGAAGTTTCTGTTCGGGACGGGTTTGCAGGAACTGTTGCCAGAAGGGAATGGATTCGGCGATGAAGTCCTGCCGGTCCAGCTCCAACGCCTCTTTCAGCGCGGAATCCGCGGCGGCCAGGGCGTGTGGTGTAAATCCGTATATCCAGAGGGCAACGACGAGGGCGAGGGTTGGTATTCGCATGGGTTCTTTCCGGTTCAGGCCACTTCCGCCGATTGCCCCGGAAAAACGGGTTCCGATCGGAAAAGGGGCAACAGCGCCTTCTCAAGCTGTTTTTTGAATTTAGCTTCCTGCTTGATGATTTGATGGACGTCCTCCGGCCTTAAATAAAACACGTTCGAGGAAGTTTCATAATGGGAATGCAGAACCGCCCGTTGGATCTTCATGTTGAGGGCGGAGAAGACCTTGGTTTCCATCATGACGGTTCCCAGGATGTCATGGGTCTCTACCTTGACCGCCCGTCCGATGATCGACACTTTGAGTTTGATGTCCTTGTATTTTTCCATTTGGACTTCCGACGTGAGGGACCGGCCTTTGTAAAGGGTCGATAGGGGGATGCCTCCGACGAATATCTGGCGCAAATCTTCCTTGACCTGGTTTTGCAGATAAAAGAAATTGGAAAACTCGATGGGGTTCCCCTTCACGTCGCCGATTTTAAACAAGTCTAATACATTATCATCCAGGGTATGGATGTTGGCTTCCATGATGCTGAGATGATTGAAGGCCAGCACCGTGGCCATTTTATAGAGCAGAGCCGGCTGGTCCTTGCAACAGAGTACCAGTTCCGATAGTTGCTCCGCTTTGAAAAAGATCTCCGCGGCAAACCGGTCCCGCGATTTCCGGAATTCGCTATATATCTGGAGTTGCGATCTCATGTCCCGCGGCAGGCGGATCATTTTGAAAAATTCCCTTTTCACGGGGATCGACACCTCTTCCTGCTTTTTGTGGTGCAGGGTGCTCTGATAAAAATATTTGAGCTGGTCGATCTGGCTCTTCGACATTTTCATTTTGGTGCCGGCCCGGTCGGAATAAGTGAGCAGGATCAGCATTTTCAGCCGCTCGACATCCTTGTGGACCAAATCCCACACCATTTCGTAGGTGTCATCTTCGTCCGGATCCAACAGCATAAGGTCGCGCATCATCAGGTGGCGCTCCACCAGAAAGGCGATATCGCTGATCAGCCGTTTGTTTTTGCCGTAGCCCAGTGCGTTCAGAATGCGCGGCACCGCGCGCGCCCCGACCAGTTCTTCGTTTTCCCCCTCGCACTTGAGGCCTTTGCCGATGTCGTGTAGAAGAACCGCCAGCTTCATGGTGGTTTTGTCCCTGAGGGATTGATAGAGCTGGACCAGGAAAGGGTCGGCCTCTGGATCCGTCTCGAATTTGTTGAGCGCGTCGAGCGCGGCCAGGATATGAATATCCGTCGGGAACATGTGAACGTAAATGTCCTGCAACAGCCCGCTGAGGTTTTTAAATTCCGGAATAAAGAAGGAATCCAGAAGGCCGAATTCGTGCAGGTACCGCAGAGCCTTGGCGAAATACTTGCCCCGGATCATCGTCTGGAAAAATTCCTGCGCTTTTCCCGGCTCCTCCTCGCTCAGAAAGATCGGGGTCATCTGGCTGATGTGGGCCTCGATGGAACGGGTGACGGGGTAGGCGATAAAATAATTTTTACGCGCCACCAGGGCGAACAGTTGAAAGACTTCCATCGGGGAGGTCCATTGGTGGTCCTCGCGCCCCGGGGCAAAGGTGATTTGATTCTCCGAGTTCAGGACAAAATCCCCGGTCAGCTTTCGGGTCTTGTCGTCCGCGGCAAAGGTGATGCTTTCCCAGAACAGGTTGCGGCAGTTCCGTTTCATGGGAAGCACCGCGTGGAAAAAATACTCCCGGAAAAACTCGTTCACCCTGTTTTTGAAGCCCATGACTTCGGCCATCTTGTCCCGCACCTCGAAACGCAGGACGTCTTGCTGGGACCCTTTCTGGAAACAATGCAGGAACATGCGCATGCGCGACAGAATATTGAGCGCGTTCTGCAGGTTCTTGAACGCCAGCGCGCTCAATTTCTGCCGGTCGTGCAATTCCGAGAGCAGTTCGAACTGATTGATCTTTTCAAAAGATTCCCGGATGCGGACCAGGCTCGTCGCCCAGTACAGGCGCCGCAGTTCTTCCTTGATGTTCGGTTCCTGCTTGAACACCGTATTCTGGATTTCAAAATATGTTTTGTGCTTGAAGCATTCCTTCAGAATTTTTTCCTTGTGAATCAGGCTGGCGGTTTTCACCGAACTTTTGAGCTCGTTGTAGACTCCCGGATGGCCCACTACCAGCCGGTGTTCCAGCAGGGAATGAAACGAGGGCAGGATAACGTCGTCGAACGCCTGATCCTCCGAATCGATTTCCGAGAACCCCGAACTGCTGGCGGTCGGGAAAATATTCTGGTAGACAAACAGGTATTCGAAATAGTGGATGACTTGATGCCCGTTTTCTTTATCGGCGTCGGTGGCTTCGGAACTGAGCACCATCTGGATGTCGACATCCGAACTGAAGTACATCTCTTCCCGCCCGTAACCTCCGCGGGCAACGACAGCGACGGGGATTTCATTTTCCTTGAGCGGCGTTTCCCGCCCGAGGTTAAACAATCCCAGCGCGGTCCGGTAACTGGCTTCCAGTACCGTGTCGACCAGAGCGGTGCGCTTTAAAAGCAGAAGATGGCTGTTGTCCGAATGCTCCAGTTCCTTCTTCTGGCGTTCCGTTTCGTTTTCGATCCAGGGAGTGACCTTTCTTTTAAAATCGAGGTAAAACGTTTGCGGATGGGCGGCATCAAAGGCAGGTAAAACTTCCAGCTGAATGAGCGGGGCGAATTTCTCCTGCAGTTGACGACGGTACTTTTCCGTCTGCGTCCGGTTGGATTGATATAAGTCCGTCATAGTACGTAGATACCCACCGTTGCCCTTCTCGCCCCCCAGTGAGAAAAAGAGTGTATATGCTTGGAGTTACAGTCCCTCAATTAAAAGAATATATCAAATTACGGGGGTTTTCAACAATCATGGGAATAACCCTGCAATAAATCAATAGGTTATTTGGTCGGGGGCGAGGCTTACAGGGTGCGGCCCATCAATTGAATGAAGGGCCGGATGTTGTCCATCAGGTGGGTGAATTTGCTGGGTTTCAGGGATTGCGGGCCGTCGGAATAGGCGTTGATGGGGTCCGGGTGGACTTCGATCATCAGCCCGTCCGCGCCTGCGGCGATTGCCGCCCGGGCCATGGGTTCCACCAGGTCCCAGTGACCGGTGCCGTGGCTGGGGTCGACGATGATCGGCAGATGCGTTTCCTTTTTCAGCACCGGAATGCAACTGAGGTCGAGAGTGTTGCGGGTGGCGGTTTCAAAGGTGCGGATGCCGCGCTCGCAGAGGATCACATCCTTGTTGCCCTCGGACAGAATGTATTCCGCCGACATGAGAAATTCCTTGATGGTGGTCATCATGCCGCGTTTGAGGAGCACCGGTTTGGAGATTTTGCCCAGCTCCTTGAGCAGGGAAAAATTTTGCACGTTGCGCGCGCCGACCTGCAGGACATCGGCGTAGCGGGCCACCAGTTCCACTTCCCGCGGATTCATCACTTCGGTGACGATGGGCAGTCCCGTGAGGTCTTTGGCCTCCTTCAGCAGTTTGAGGCCTTCTTCCTCCAGCCCCTGGAAACTGTAGGGCGAGGTGCGGGGTTTGTAGGCGCCGCCGCGCATCATGTTGGCGCCGGCTTTCTTGACCGCTTCGGCGGTGGTGCATATCTGTTCGCGGTTTTCCACCGAACAGGGTCCCGCCATCACCGCGATCCGCGTTCCACCGATGGTCACCCCGCCGCAATCCACCTCGGAGTTGGCGGATTTGATTTCGCGCCCTGCCAGCTTGTACGGTTTCAGGATGGGGATCACCGATTCCACCCCGGCCATGGATTCCAGGACCTCCATCAGGTGGTCCTTGCCGTGATCCGCGCCGACTGCGCCGATGACCTGGCGCTCGACACCGACGATTTCGTGGGGGGTGTAGTCCAGCTCGATGATTTTGTCTTTGACCGCCTGTTTCTGCTCTTCGGTGGCGTCGGGCCCGATGACGATGATCATGCTTTAAACCTCGGTTTCGGTTACCGTGAATTGAAGTTATCACGCAGAATCGGGCAAAGTCAAGGCCCGTCGTGGGAAGCTTCCGAGAGATCTCCGGAAGGCCCGTTTCGGGGCGGATGAATAGCGTTTTTTCAGGGAATTGAGGGAGATTTCCCGGGCCTTCCGGTTCCGGTGATTATTATTTTGACAGGCCGATGGAATCTATGATAATTAAAAGCCCCGGTGCCCTTTCCCGGCCCACCTTTTCCCGGAGGAACCATGGAAATCAAGATCGGCAGAGACGACTTCCTGAACAGCATCCACAAAGTTCAGGGGATCGTCGAGAGCAAAGGCGCCATGCCCATCCTCGCGCATGTCCTGATCAGTACCGAAAAGGACGGCATCGTCATACAGGCCACCGATCTGGAAATCGGCATCAAGGGGTTCTGCCCCGCCAAGGTGGTGTCCCAGGGATCCGTTACCATCAACGCGCGCAAATTGTTCGATATTCTGCGGGCGCTCCCCGACCTGGAAGTGCACCTGATCCGTGAGGAAAACGACTGGGTGTCTCTCACATGCGGCAAGTCCCGTTTCCGGCTTCCGGGGTTGCCGGCTTCGGATTTCCCCAAACTGCCGGGGTACAGCGAAACCGCGCTCATGGAATTCAGCGGCGCCAAGCTGAAGGAAATGATCCGCAAAACGTATTTCGCCATATCACCCGACGAAAGCCGGCAGGCGCTCAACGGCCTTTTGCTGGAGCAGGACGGAGACCATGTCAACCTGGTGGGAACCGACGGGCATCGCCTGTCGTACATCCGGCGGCCGCTGTTGAAGTCCAACGCCCAGGGCGGCGAAACCAGTTTCCTCCTGCCCAAGAAAGTGCTGACCGAACTGCTCAAACTCATGGAGAACGAAGAGAGCGCCACCTATTCGTTTTCGGTGAAGGATAATCAACTGGCCTTCATTCACGATCGCGAGGTCATCGTATCGCGCAAGATCGACGGAAAATTTCCCAACTATCAGCAGGTCATTCCGACCGATAACCCTTTGAAGGTGAAGGTCAACACCCAGGCGCTGATTCAGGCCCTGACGCGGGTCGCGCTGTTGGCCGATGAAAAATCCAAAATGGTCCGCTTCGAAATCAAGACCGGGTCGTTGACGCTGGTGTCCGATCACACCGAGCTGGGCGGGGCGGTAGAAGAGGTGGAGATCGACTATAAAGGAGACGAGGTGCGCATCGGGCTCAACGCCAAATACATTCTCGATGTGTTGAACGTCATCGAGGAGGATGAGGTCATTTTGAACCTCAAGGACCAGAACTATTCCTGCCTGTTGACCATCGGCGAGGACAAGGATTACAAGAGCATCGTGATGCCGATGCGCCTATAAATCGAAAAACTGATCCAGCTTTTTATCACTGCGCGGCATCTTCCCCGTCACGCCTTGCCAGATCTCCTTCGTTTCCATACACAGATACACATTCACATCAGCGGCGCGGTCTTTCACCATCCGGCGCAGGGTTGCAAATGCCCGATTGCGGAGCGGCCTCAGGTAGCGGAACTTGCCGTCTTCGCTCGGTAGATGCTCCTGGGTGAACAGCCGGGTGCCCTGGTGACGGTCCTTGATCACTTTCTTGAGGTTGGGCCGGTAGCGGAATCCGCCGATGCTGATCCACTCGATACTCTCCGGCCGCACGTTTTCGAGCAGGGCATCGACCAGGTCGGCATAGGCCGCCTCCCAGCCGGGAAACAGAATGACCGGGTCGAAATGAAATCCGATGCGGTAACCCTTTTCCGCGCATTGCCGGGCGGCGTTCAATCGCTTAAGGGTGCCGGGAGTGCCTTTCTCTTCCCGTTCGGCGATCTCCGGCGGGTTGATGGACCACGAGACGATGATATTGGACGGGTCGAGGCTCAGCAGGTTGCCAATCCGGTCGGATTTGGTTTTCAATTCCAGGACGGCGTTGCTCCTCTGGTTGAAAAAGGGAATCAGCGTTTCCGAATACGGGAGGAAATCGTCGAGCGCCAGACTGTCGGTCAATTCACCCGTTCCCACCCGGAAGGTGCGGTTGGGATGGGCCGACAGGGTTTCGTCGAGTTCCGCCAGCAAGTCATCCAGGTTGACGAAAGCGGTCAACAGCGGATTGTTCTGCAGGAAGTCCTGGAGGAAGCAGTACGAGCAATCGTACACGCAGTTTGTGATGAGGTTGACCACGTAGTAATTGCAACACACCATGCCGGGGCTGATGCCGGGGCATTTTTTGAGAAACGACCCCTTGAACCGCGACAACAGAAGACGCCTTTTGGCCGCGCCGAACACATCGACCGAGGATTGACGGATATCGTCCATCACCTCCTGTAAGTCCGGGGGTTGACGAGTGGGCACCCCGGGGAAATGGTCCAGCACCCGGCGGGTCATGGCGTAGTCCGCGGCCCCTTCCTCGATGTAAATGATTTCCGGCTGGTAATCCATTAATTATTGAAAAAATAGGGGTTATTTGATTCCGGCCTATTGTCAAACCGGATCGGTTCTGCCATAATATACAGGTTTTTCAGGGTCCTGAAAACCTTTTCCCGACGGCCTCCGGAGGCCCGCAAAAAGCGCATCCGCCACCACCCGGCGGGCCGGATGAAGAGGCCAAACTTCTGACTCGGATACCATCGACCCGTATGCATCGTCCTACCGTTCTCGACAATCAACAGTGGCCGGACAAAAAACCGCGCCGCAGCATCCGTCCAGGAATGATGTTGTTTGTACTGATCCTGGGGGTGAATGCGGGCCTGATCGCCTTCAACATTTCCCTCGGACAGATCGAGGCCAAGATCGGTTTCAGGGCCGACCAGGGAACCGGGGCCAGAAAGTTTACGTATCTGCCTGTTCAATCCTCGCAGAAAGTTCGGGAAGCCCGCATTTCGAGATCGCCGGACCAAGGGTCCTTGGTTTCTACGCCGGATACGTTTCGCCTGTCCGGCGGTTATCTGGAGGGCAAAGAGGTGCGCACCCTGCATTTGACGGTGCAGAGTTCCCTCACCTTTTCCGTGTGCCGGATCGTCTCGGAGGACCAGTGCCGGGCCCTGGCAGTCCGCATCGCGCGCCAACTGTCCTGGTTTCTGGACGTGGACCGGGAAATCCGTAAAGGGGACAAGGTGGCCTTGATTTATCAAAGCCTGCCCGCCGGGCCGGAATTAAAAATATTGAAATTGGATTATGTCAGCGGGTTTCTGCATAAAACCTTGGCGATGAATTTTTTCAAAACCGCCGAGATGAATTACGGAAGCTATTTCGACAACCGGGGAAATGAGATGATTTCCCGCCTCGATTCCCGTTCCTCGCCCATCCGCAATTATTCCGAGATCACCGCGCTTCCCGGAGAACACCGCCGCGGCAGCGGCACCGGGCATGCCGGCACCGATTTCAAGGCGGAGGTGGGAACACCGGTGTATTCGAGTTTCGCCGGCCGGGTGACGCGCGCCAACTGGAACACCAAGAGGAACGGGTACTGTATCGAAATCGACCATCCCGACAAGGGCGTTAAGACGCTGTACCTGCATCTGGACCGGGTGCTGGTGCGCCCCGGTCAGTGGGTGGGGCAGGGCATGCAAATCGGACTGTCCGGCAATACCGGGCGCAGTTATGCCCCGCATCTGCACTACGAGATCAAAAGCCGGGACCGCAAGAAAACGGTTTATAATCCCTTCCTATTCAAATATCATAAGAAATACAGCCGAACGATATCCAATCGACATCGGAAGGAATTCGATAAGGTCATCCGCCTTTACGATTCGCTGCTGACCGCCGGTTAAGTTCGATCCATCGGGAATTTCCGGCTCCTGCGGGGACTCCTTCCGTAAAGGAAAGTGCGCTTTATTTCATGTGGTGGCGAAAAACATACCGTCCGAAAAAACCTTTTTTTAAAAGGTGGTGGTTCAAATGGGGCCTGGGTTCCGTCCTGTTTTTTCTGGGGGTCACCCTTCTGCCGGTCTGGCTGTATGCGGTGGTGGATCCCCCGACCACGCCCCTGATGTGGATTCGGTGGATGGAGAGCGACTCCGGGAAAAAGCATTCTCTGTTCATCAAGGATTGGCGGCCGCTGAATACCATTTCCCCGCATCTGGTGCGTGCGGTAATCTCCGCCGAGGATCAGAAGTTTTTCATGCACAACGGTTTCGATTGGGAAGCGGCGGTGAATGCGCTGGAGGTGAATCTGACGACCAAAAGAACAATCGGCGCCAGCACCATTTCCATGCAGACCGCGCGCAACGTATTTTTATGGCAGGAACGTAATTGGCTGCGCAAAGGCCTGGAAGTGTATTTTACCTTTCTGATCGAAGCGTTCTGGAGCAAACAGCGCATTCTGGAAGTGTATTTGAACGTGATCGAATGGGGCGACGGCGTGTTCGGCTGTGACGCCGCCGCGCGCAAATATTTCAATCATTCTTCACGCTGGATCACCCAACGCGACGCCGCGTGGATGGCGGCCATCCTGCCCAATCCCAGGGCCTGGTCCAAGGCCCGGTATCAAAACCGGGTGCAAAAGCGTCAGACCCGGATCCTTCTGAGCATGCGAAAAATGAAACTGCCTGCCATTTGAGGGCGCAGGGCTGAGGGGGGAGAGCCGTTGAATACGGGCCGGATCAAAATCAAAATTTCCAAACGCCACCAGAACAAAATCCGCAAAGGATTTCCCTGGGTCTATTATTACCAGCTGAGCCAGCGCAACATCACCGGCCGGCCGGGCGATCTCGGGGTCATCTACGATTCCGCCAACCGGTTTCTGGCCATCGGGCTGTTCGATCCCTTTTCCGACATCCGCCTGCGCATTTTGCAGACCCGTAATCCCTGCGAGATCGACGAACACTTTTTCCGGGAACGCCTGCAGGCGGACCTCGCCTTACGCGAACCTCTCCAGTCGCAGGAGACCACCGCCTACCGGATGGTCAACGGCGAAAACGACGGCTTTCCCGGAATGGTGGTGGACCGTTACAACGATACCCTGGTGATCAAGGTCTATACCTCCGCCTGGTTTCCTTATCTTCCGATGCTGGTTTCCCTCCTGCGCGAAGAGTCCGGGTCGTGTCAGCGGGTGCTGTTGAAATTGAGCCGCCATGTCGAGCGTGTCAGTGAAGGAAGTTTTAAAGACAACCAGATGTTGTTCGGTGCCGCGCCGGCGGGACCGGTGCGGTTTAAGGAAAACGGTTTGTTGTTCGAGGCTGATTTAATTCACGGTCAGAAGACGGGATTTTTCCTCGATCAGAGAGAGAACCGGCAACAGGTCCGCGAGCGGGCCCAGGGGCGGTCGGTTTTGAATGTATTCAGCTATACCGGAGCGTTTTCGGTTTATGCCCGCGCGGGTGGGGCGGAGTCGGTTCTGGAGATCGACGTCAATACCCAGGCCCAGGCCGCGGCGCTCAAAAACTGGAAGTTGAATTTCGGCACCGGGGAAATTCAAGAGAACCGGTTCCGCCAGGTCCGGGGAGATGCCTTCGAGCAGTTGGCCTCCTTGAACCGGCAGGGGGAGCAGTTCGACCTGGTGATTCTGGACCCGCCGGCGTTTGCCAACCGGAAACAAAACAAGGCGAATGCGCTACAGGCCTACCTGCGCCTGGCCAAGGCCGGGGCGCAATGCACCCGCGACGGCGGCCTGCTGGTGGCGGCATCCTGCTCATCCCAGGTGCGGGCCGACGAATTTTACCGGGCGGTGGACCTGGGAATCCGCGCCACCGGCCGGTCCTACCTGAAATTGCTGAAAACAGGCCATCCGCTGGACCATCCGGTCACGTTCCGGGAAGGGGCCTACTTAAAAGCCATTTATTGCCAATTCTAGGGGGAAACGGGTATTTGC
>Ga0209980_10000747_pt1 | contig 17955 bp, 14 predicted proteins | sample CR02metaG_FD_183611 | JGI IMG/M metagenome (GOLD analysis project Ga0209980, IMG submission 183611) | Deep subsurface microbial communities from Mariana Trench to uncover new lineages of life (NeLLi) - CR02 metaG (SPAdes) (version 2) | ecosystem: Environmental > Aquatic > Marine > Ocean trench...
TTTTCCACATTTGACGTGGGTCAAGGCTCCTCCGCACCCTCGTGCCTATGATTCCCATCGACGGCGCCGGTTTGGGGCCGTCCGGGGTCAGCAACCCCCACGTAAAACATATTTTACCAAAGGTTAGGAGGGTGCGATGTTCAAGAACGTTTTAGTGGCTACCGACGGTTCCGATCACGCCAACAAGGCGGTCGATCTCGCCGTCGACATGGCGGCCAAACACGGTGCCGCGCTGACGGTTCTTTCGGTCATCGAGAGCGGCGCGCTGACCGAGAATGCCAAGCGCCTGGCGCGGGAAAAGGGAATCGATATGAGCCCGGTGCCCGGCATCCCCAAATTCGCCGCCATCTCGCCCAACGTCGAGGCCATCTTGCCCGATGTGGGAATGATCCTGGCCAACGGCAGGATTAAGGCCGAACTGGCCGAGGCCATCATGGAAGAGGCCAAGCACCGCGCCAGCATCCCCCAGGGCGCCAACATACGGGGGCGCACCAAAAGCGGCGATGCCGCCGAGGAGATCCTCAATGTGGCCGAGGCCGAGGGGGTGGACCTCATCGTCATGGGCTGCCGAGGTCTCGGCACCCTCAAGAGCCTGTTGGTGGGCAGCGTGTCCCAAAGGGTGAGCCACCTCGCCACCTGCACCTGCGTCACCGTAAAGTAGGCTGTCTAAATTCCACACAGGGTGCCCATGCCTTCGTCAATCATTCCCCCTGGGTGGACTGGGCGGAAATCGCCGCCGCCGACCCCGAGGCGATCCTCGTCGCACCTTGCGGCTTTACCCTGGGGAGGGTGCTCGACGAAATGCCGGCGCTCACCGGCCTCCCGGGCTGGGCCGATCTAGGGGCGGTGAAGGCGGGCCGGGTGGCGGCGGTCCCCCTTTTTTCGCCGCCCCAAGCGCGCTAAATTCCGTTAACCGAATGTCCGCTTATGGCCAAGAGGGGACATAAAGGCTTCGTCATTTCCTATTGTGTTTTGGCAGCCACTCCCGCGCTAGAATTTCGGCTTCGGCGAATTAGGAGGGGGTCTTTCTTAAGGCCGCAGGTCAAGGGTTTCCTTGAAATTCCTAGTCGGGGGGGCGTAGGATTTCAAATCAAGGCAATCGCTGACAGGGAGGAAACCATGAAGGCTCTCGTAACCATCTTTTCAATGTTGATCGGCGTATCGCTGATCGTTAATCCCGGAGATGTGCGCGCCGGCAAAGGCCAGGTGATCTTTGCCGACACCGTCTATCACAATGGCAAGGTCCTGACGGTGGATCAGAAATTTTCTATCCATAGCGCCTTCGCCGTTCGCGGCACCACGATCATGGCTGTCGGCAGCGACAAGGACATGCTCGACCTTGCCGGCGCCAGGACCGTCCGCTTCGATCTCAAGGGACGGACGGTGATCCCCGGGTTCATCGATACCCACAACCATCTGTTCGATTACGCCGTCCGCAACTGGCGCAAGGACCTGGAAAAGCTTGAACCGCAGATGCGGGCCTACCGCAGGATCAAACTCAAGGTGAAGTCGATCGCCGACGCCGCCAAAAAGATCAAGGCTGTGGTGGCCAAGAAGAAGCCCGGTCTCTTCGTCCGCGTGCGTCTGCGCCCGATCCGTATTGCCGAGGAATTCGGCGACCGCATGACGATCAAGGACCTCGACGCGCTGGCGCCGAACAACCCCCTAGTGGTGCGGCTTCGCGGCACCAGACGGGTGGCGAATACCGCTACCTTTAAGCTGTTCTCCGACCATTATGGCGTCATGCCGCCCGAGTTCGTCGACGCCAAGGGCCGCCTCGTCGGTGGTATCGGGTCCGGCGACATGCGTATCCTGGTGGCGGAAATCCTGGTGAAGAAATCGAGCAGCTTAGCGGCCATCTACCATAAGGAGATGCAGGCCTGGGCCGCGCACGGGGTGACGACCTTTTCCACCTCGCTGCCGACGGTCAAGGGTCTCGCCGCCTTCCGGATGCTCGATGAGGCAGGAAAAATGGCGATCCGCTTCGCTTACGGCCACCGCATGGGGGTCACCGCCAATCCCCACGCCCCCGGCTTCTATGCTCGTCTCGGCGATCTCTCCGGCCATGGCAGCGATTACATCTGGTTCAACGGTGTCGCTGCCCGCGGGCTCGATTCGAGCTATCCGCGCATGTGCTCGACGGTCAAGGCCAAGGCCAAGATTAAAAAGCGCGAGAGGTGTTACGGCCGGGAGGATTCGCGGCTCAAGATGGTTTTCGCCGCGATCAAGGCCGGGCATCGCTTCACCAACACCCATGTCTTTGGCGACCGCGCGGTTGATTACACCCTCGACCTGATCGAGGAGGCGAGCAAGGCTGGCGGCTTCGGCCCAGCTGAGATCCGCTCCAAGCGCCACGGTATCGATCATTGCGGCATGAGCCCACGGCCCGACCAGATCGAGCGGGGCAAGAAACTCAACGTGGTGTGGAGTTGCGCACCGAAATATATCGATAGGGCCGCCGACATGGCCGAGGATTATGGCTATGACGCCGCCCACAATCTGACGGTCCCGATCAAGGCGATCCTGAACGCCGGCGGCAGGGTGGTGCTGGAGATGGACGACCGCCGTATCCATGGCCGCGAAGGTGGCGCCATGCGCCACCTCGAATGGGTCGTGACCCGGAAGGACTCGAACGGCCAAGTGTGGGGCAAGCACCAGGCCATCAGCAAGCGGACGGCGCTCGAGCTGTTCACCCGGCTCGCCGCCTATTACGTGCTGCGCGAAGACAGGCTGGGCTCACTGGAGACGGGGAAGCTTGCCGATTTCGTTATCCTGGATAAGGACTATCTAGCCGTTTCCGGGGACGATCTTTCGACCATCAAGGTGCTGATGACGGTGGTCGGCGGCAGGACTGTCTATACCGAGCCCAAATTCGCCGAGGCCGAGGGTTTGGCCAAGGTCGGGCTGAAGCGCTGAACCGTACCTCAGCCGGGGATTCAGGCCTTAGAGGTTTAAACGATTAGGGCGCAACGTTTTACGTCCAGATCGCCATGTCCCGAAAACCGGTGGTTTCGGCACCCGTGCCCATGTCCGCATTTAATGCAGTGGATATGGGCAATGCCGCTTAAAAGGAACTCGATCCTGGGAAGCCAGGTGACTGTCATTGTCTTGCTTAGTCCGTCGCTTGAATGGGGATATTCCCAGGCTTTTTATTGGATCGTCAGAAGTGGCAACCACCAGGAACAGAAAGTATCTCTATCCGGTTCAATAGTGGGTTTCTCTTAGGCGACCGAATTGTTGGCGTGATGACCCGATTTATGTCAGCTTTGGGTCAAAAGGAGACATCAGGTTAACAAGCCCGAGGGCCCTCGCAGAAGGCGGTTGCAACGCCAGGCCGTGGCTGCTTAACATCCAACCAAGGAGCCGAAAACACTCTTATTCTGCACGTCAGAGTGTCCAATAAGTCCTGACGATCTCCACTTCCGACCAGTGCGAATTTGGCTGGAAGTTGAAAGGCACGGGGTTACCAACATGCTGTCCAAAGCCCAAAACGACTTGATCACGCAGACCGGTCCCGGAACCACGGGCGGGCGATTCTTACGCAGTTATTGGCAGCCGATCGCGGCGGCGGAGGAAATACCGGTCGGCGGCGCGCCGATGCCGGTCCGCATCATGAGCGAGGACCTGGTGCTGTTCCGCGACGATCAGGATCGGCTCGGCCTGATCGGGCAATTTTGCTCCCATCGCGGCACCGACCTGTCCTACGGGCGGGTTGAGGACGGCGGCTTGCGCTGCCTCTACCACGGCTGGCTGTACGACATCGAAGGAAACTGCATCGACCAGCCGGCGGAGCCCGAAGGCAGGAAGTTCTGCGACAAGATACGCCATCCGGCGTACCCGGTGCAGGAGAAAGGCGGCGCCATCTGGACCTATATGGGCGAAGGCGAGCCGCCATTAATTCCCGATTTCGAGTTCCTGATGGCGCCCGAGCCCAACCGGTTGACGTTTCGCGTCATCCAGACTTGCAACTGGCTGCAGGGGCTTGAGAGTTCGACCGATCCCGTGCATACGACCTTTTTGCATCGCCGGCCCCCTGGCACGCCTAGCCAGCGTTCCGGCGCCGATATTAGTGCGTTGAGAGGCACCGATCCGCCCGAAATCGGTATCGAGCAAACCAGCTATGGCACCAGGATTTTTGCCGTTCACAATGCGCCCAACGGCAAAAAATACCTGAGGGTCAACAATTACGTTTATCCCTGCGGCGCGACACCGTCCACGTCGGGCGGCGAAGGCGGCTATCAGGGGCGTTGGTACGTGCCCATCGACGATTTCAACCATTGCCGGTTCGAGTTCTTCTATCGGCATTCGGAGCCATTGGATAAGGAGAGACTGCGGCGAAATCGGGCGGAGAATGTCGGGCCCGACAATCGACACATACGACGGCCCGAAAACCGTTACTTGCAGGACCGCGAGGAACTGAAACGTGATGATAGCTTTGGCGGCATGGGGCTCCATTTCCCGTCACAAGATGCCTTCGCAATCGAATCCCAGGGCGCCATCCAGGACCGAACGAAGGAAAATCTCGGCTCCTCCGATATCGTCATTACCGCGGTACGCAGAGCGCTGTTCAAGGCGATCAAGCAGATGGAGGAAACCGGGGAAGCGCCATTCCTGATGCGTGAGCCGGACGACGACCGGTTCAAGGATTTCATCTGCACGTCCACCTACATCGAGGATGACGAGGACGGACCCAGCTATTGCCGCCGGGTTCTTGCCGCAAGAGCGGCGGCGGGGTAGTACGCCGTTTGCCCCGGACCGCAGCCCATTAGCAGCCCATTAGAGGAACAGCATGGATTTGCAACTTAGCATCGGCATGGCCAACAACCCGCGCACCCGCGCGATCTTTGACGGCAAGGTAAAACCCGACGGCATCGATCTGATCTGCACGGAGCTCCATGCTTCCGAGCTGTTCTGGCGTCAGCTGCGCTTCGGCGATTTCGACATTTCCGAAATGTCGATTTCGTCGCTGATGATGGCGGTGGCGGGTGGCGACGATCGCTGGGTCGGCATCCCCGTTTTCACCACGCGCCGGATGTTCCAGGTCGGCACCCTGGTGCGCAAGGATCGCGGCATCGACAAGCCCGCCGACCTGGTGGGCAAGAAGCTGGGCGTGCCGGAATACCAGCAGACGGCGGCACTATGGACGCGAGGCTTTCTGCAGCACGAATACGGCGTCCATCCGCGCGATATCGAGTTTTGGATGGAACGCAATGCGGAGCACAGCCAGGGCGCCGCGGTGGGCTTCAAGCCGCCCAAGGACGTGAAGCTTTTCTACATCCCCAACACCACCAATTTGGGCGAGATGATGGTCGAGGGCAAACTCGACGGCGCGCTGCGTTACCTGGCCGGGACCAACAATCTGGTCGACCGCTCGACGCTCGATCTCTATCACCATCCCGATTTCAAGACCTTGTTCCCCGACCCCCATGCCGAGGGCGTGCGGTTCTACAAGAAGACCGGAATCTATCCGATCAACCACGGTATGATCATCAAGCGCGAGATCGCGGAAAAGCATCCGTGGACGGTGCTCAATATCTTCAAGGCCTTCGAGAAGGCCAACGAGTTCGCCGAAAAGGCACGTCTCGAAGCGGTCGGCTATCACTTGGAGACCGGCCTATTGCCCCCCGAAGCCGGCGAGGCCTTGGCGACGCCGCTTATCCGCCATGGCATTCAGGCCAATCGCAAGGTGCTGGAGACCGCGGCGCTTTATTCCTTCGAGCAAGGGCTGACGCCGCGTTTAATGAAACTCGAAGAGCTGTTCGCGCCGTCGGTCATGGAGCAATAACGCGGCGTAAGTGCCTATTCCCAGCTCGCGAAGGCCATGCCGCATCCGGTGCCGCCCTCGGAGCGGTAGGACGGCACGTAGTCGATCAGGTTCATCTCAAGGCCGGTCTCGGCCAGGATGCCGGCGACCGTGATCCAGTTTTTAGTCTCCGAGGTCCCCGACAGGAACATGTTGAGTGGCTCCGTGAAAATCGTCTTGGTGTCGCGGTTCTTGATCGCGCTCAGCATGCGGTTATCGAACTCTTCGTCGATTACGAAGTGGCTGATGCCGCCCGACGCACAGATCGCCACCCGCTTGTTAGCAAAGGCGCCATTCCAGCCTGCGATGGCGCGGCCGATCGACCTGCCGAACTCGTAGCAACGCTTGGGCGTCGGCCGGTTGGGCGGGAAATAGGTGTTGAGCAAAATCGGCACCACCGGTACCGGGCGGTCCTTGAGGATGCGGCGGTAGATAAAGCCGACCGCATGGCCGACGCCGATCACGCCCCTTGCGTCCGTCGGCTGCTTGGCCGAGATCGTGACGTCGAACTCGTCGCCGATCGCCTGTTCGATGATGGCATGGGCAAGATCCTGCGGCACCGGATAGGTCTGATCCTCGGGCGGGTGGCTCGCCGACATGGCAAGGGCAATGCCTGGGGACTTGGTCTTCATTATCTCCGGGTCGATGGCGGCGTTGATCACTTGATCCGCGCAATAGACGGTGAACGAGGGCTGGATGTCATCGAAAAACCACTCGTGCTGATCGTCGCCCACGACGACGACGATGTCGGGGTCCACGTCGGCCAGCTTCTGGCCGAGCCGGTCAAGGGCGCGCTGGTTGCGCCCATGGCGGTCGCGCCGCACCTCGATCGACATCTCCTTGTGGAAATCCTTCTCTCCCGTCCTGAGCTCGACCAGTTCGGGGAAGGTATAGACGCTGCCGCGGAACGGATGCTTGGGGTTCTTGCGGTCGTCTTGGGCACGCAAATCCCACCGCTCGGGCGGAGTCGACAGCAGTGGCCCGTGCGACGAGCCGAACCCATATACGATACCTGCCATTGATTTGTGCTCCTCCCATCCTAGGCTGTCATCCTAAGCGTGGCGTTGTAGCCCCTGCAAGCACATCCGACGGACGATCATCTTCGAATGTCTCAAGACGGCGATGATGAAACGTGGTGCTTGACCCGCGGCAAATCGGCCCGGTACTCTTCATGGATGCCCATTCCAAACGTTGACGTCGTCGGCCGTTTGGCGACGAATGGTTCGGGTAGTTCAGTGCGCGGCGCGTAATCAGAGAAAAAGCGAACCAATCGCCAGTTCACCGTCGCAGGGGAGACAGCCATGGACGCTACGTCAATTCAGGAGAGCATTACGGGGATCAGTCACAGCGGGTTTTACGTCGAGGATCTCGACCGCACGACCGAGTTCTACACGAAGGTCTTCGGTGCCCAGGTGGCCTGGCGGAACGATAAGTCGAAGAATCCGTTGATGAAGCTCTATATCGGCAACTTCGGCCTTTCGATCATCAAGTGGCCGCCCGATCAGCCCAGGATCAAGATTCCCCACGCCATACACTGGGCCTATCGGGTCGAGCCGGCAAAGGCGGAAGAGACGGTTGAGTACATCAAGTCCCTTGGCATCGAAGTCGAGGGACCGGTCGGTCATCGCCGCGAAGAGGGAATCGTCAATTGGTTCTTTCTCGATCCCGATAATTATCGGGTGGAGATCGAAGCGCGTTACGCGACCAACGAGGAATCGGCAGAGGTTATAGAACGCGGCAAGGCTGGGCGCCGAGAGGACATGGGCCTATACGGCGGCGACCGCGCCTTGAAAACGTGATTATTTTTTCCGCACTTCCGGTGGCTCCTTAGGCCGACGTGCGAGAGTTTGCTTAAACCCAATTCGAAGAAACAAAGAAACAGAGCTAGGACGGGGGGAATCCGACATGTACAAGTGGCTTCATGTGACCGTAATGACATTGGTGCTGGCGCTGGTGCTTGGCGCCGGCGCCGGCGCCGCGGACCTGCCCAAGGCGACCCAGAAGGCGCTCGCCAAGCTCAAGCTCGACGCTTCGCTGCTCAAGGGGCTCCATGCGGAGCTCAAAGTGCCCCAGGCGTGGCTCGACGGCGCGGCCAAGGAGAAGGAGGTGGTCATTCTCGGCACCTGGTCCAACCGCCATTTCCCCGGTATGACGGCGGCCTTCAGGGAACGCTATCCCTTCGTCAAGCTGCGCTACCACCGGTCCGGCACCTCGGCGCGCGGCATGAAGGTACTGATCGCGCTGCGCGAAGGCCGGGTCATCACCGACGTGACGACCGCCCTCGCCAATTCCTATTTCCTGTTCATCAAGGTGAAGGCGCTCGCCGACCTGCGCGAACTTCCGGGGTACACAAACGTCGCACCCGAACTATCCGCCCGCGACGGCACCTGGGCCGCCCACAAGCTGTCGTTTCGCTGCATGGCTTACAACACCGACCTGGTGAAGAAGGCGGACCTGCCGAAGACCTGGGACGATCTGCTGAACAATCCATTTTGGCGGGACAATAAGATCGCCCTGTCCAACCACCCCAACTCTTGGCTGCTCCCCCTATGGGGTGGTAAAGGGGAGAAATGGGGGGCCGAATTCACCCGCCGCCTATTCGAGGAGGTGCGCCCGCAGCAGCGCAAGGAAGGCATGACCGCGACCACGGCGCTCACCGTGGCCGGCGAGTTTTACGCCAATATTCCCTCTCCCGAATGGCGCGCCAAGATTTATGTCACGAAGGGCGCGCCGCTCGGCTACCACTGTCCGACGCCGGTGCCGGTCACCCTGTCGCAAATCGTGATGCTGGAAAAAGCGAAGAACAAGAATGGCGCGCGCCTGTTCATAAACTGGATCCTGAGCAGCGAAGGGCAGCTCATGCAATACGCCAAATCTTTCGCCGTGCCGGTCCACAAGGCGCTTCGGTCACCACGCTTCCTGGCGTTCGCCGAAACCATCGTCGGCAAGCCCCATATTGTCCGCGACGACGCAATGCTCGGCAGCGACATGCACAAGAGGATGCTGAAGCTGTGGAAATCTCAATGGACATCGCCCAAGGGCAAGAAAAGAAAGCGCAGAGGAAAGCGTAAAAAGAAGAAGTGATCCCGCGTTTTCCGCGCGAAAAAGGACATTGCCGGACCGACTGGGCACGATCTAGCCGATTGGCAGCGGTCGAGGTCTCACGCCGTGAGTCGATACCACTCAGCTGGCGCGGGAGCCTGTTTCTGACCTGCACCTATTTAGTGGTCTGCGTCTTATGAGAGAACAAGACGCTTTGTTAACCTAATGTCCGCTTTTAGCTAAAAGCGGACACATGTATGTAAAGTTTGCAAACGTGGTCTTTGTTTGCATTTACTATTGCCGCTGTTTCACGTAGGCATCGAACGGTCCTGAAATCCGGATCACCTCCCGCACCGGGTAGTCGAGCATGGGAAACACCATGACGAACAGGTCGCCGGCGATACCCGCCTTGCGCGTGGCCGCGTTGTCGGGCGGGAAGGCCAGGGTGCGCAAGGCCGATTGGCCGCCGAATGTAGCGAACTCCACGTACTTCCCCTTGGGCGTGAGGGCGAAGATCTTTCCCGAACGCCGCTGGGCGGAGAAGAGATTTCCACCCGGGCTCAACCCCATACCCGAAGCCAGGGGCCCCGAATGGAGGAGCTTCAACTTGCCGTCGGGCAGGGAAGCGCGATAGATGCGCCCCGAGCCATCCACATGGGCAGAAGAGTGCAAGCCGTCGGAGCCGACCCAGAGAAACCCGCGCGGGTCGTAGGTGAGTGTGCGGAAGCGTTCTGCGCCGGAAATGAACTTGGGGTCCAGAACCTTGCCCTTTGGATCGAGCTTCACCACCCGGCCGAGATCGTCGTCGGCCACATAGATGTTGCCAGCGGCATCGAAGGCGATGCCCTCCGGGTCCTGGAGCAATTCCGGGGCGGAGGCGCCGCCAGCGAACAGCCTCGCCCTCCCCGAGGGGGACAGTTTGTAGACGCTTCCGACCTGGGTCCGCCGGTCCATAGTGCTGACGAACACCTCGCCCTTGGCGTTGACCCCCATTTCATCGGGGTCGGACAATGATGGGCCGAAGTGGAAATACTTCTCCGTCGCCTTGGTGATCTTCGCGGGCCCAACCGGGATGCGATAAATGGGTCCGCTGTTGGAGCCATAGATTTCCCGGAGCCGATTGGCGGTGCGAGCGAAATAGATATTGCCTTGCCCATCGAAATTGATGGTCACGATGGCCGGCAGACCGGGGGCGCTCTTGCCTGGGGTGATATCGAAGCCCTCGGCGGTGATATAGGTGGTAGCGGTGAAGCCGGGCGGGAGCTTCATGCCCTTAAAATCGAACCCGTCGCCGGAGGCCACGGCGGTTGCGGTGAAAAGCGCCAGGAGTGCCGCAAAGCAGAGGCAGGACAGCACGGATACGCCTTTCCGGATTGTTTCACTTGTGCACATCACACGATCCTTTTGCTCTTGATAGACCGCTCTTAGGGAGGCGTTAAAGATTAAATCAAAATTGCAAATCGAAAGAAGTATTCTCTAATGAAGAATATTTTTCATCGAACGATAAATGCAACGGGGCGGTGGCGAGATCGAGGCCGATGTTCCGGTCGTTTCCAGAGGACCCGGTCATTGCCGTGTCACGGCCGTTCCACCCCAACAGGCAAACATAGTGTAGCACTGGGCTAATGACCGCTTTGGGTCGATACCGTTGATAAATTATTTTGAGGGGTTTTAGACGCAGGATTGATTCGTGAAAGCGGCTATATGCGAAACTATGGTTCGCATTGAAGGCTCCGACGATTCCATGATTGCCCTGACAGTGGATAGCCCCGAGTTTATCAACAGTATCGGTCATAAGGAGACATCAGGTTAACAAGGGGAGACGGGCTCCCGGAAGCCGATCCTTGGGGGCTCGTCGCTCGGGAAAAGGCGAAACCTCAAGCGGCCGCGTTCCCAAAGGGTGATTGACCTCCAGGATGGGATGGCCGCCGGCCCAAAAGATTTGCAGCAGTCGGCGGTCGCGAAGGGCGAAAATTCGGGCTAACCTTCCACGGTCACTGCCGGGCGCCCGGGCGCCCGGCCAGAACGATATTGGAGGTTGCCATGTTACGCAAAGCCCTAACCCTCGTGTTCCTGGTAATGTTTGCCTTCGCCGCGTCCGAGGCCATAGCGGCACCACCCTGGGCGGGGGACAGCGGCAAGGGCAAGGGCTATAAAAAGGAGAAAAAGCCCAAAAAGGCCAAGAAGCAAAAACACCGCGGCAAATACTTGCGCTTTTCCGGCGGCCCGCCACCCTGGGCGCCGGCCCACGGCTACCGCCGCAAACGCGGCGGTGGGTATTACAGTGGCCGTGCCGCCTACGCCGTGCCCTTCGGCATCGATCGGGGCACCTGCAACCGCACCGAGGTCGGTGCCGTCATTGGCGGCGTCGCCGGCGGCGTGCTGGGCTCCCGAATCGGCAAGGGCGACGACAAGCTGGCGGCGACAATCATTGGCACCATCGCCGGTGCCGTCATCGGCGGCTATGTCGGACGCAGCCTGGACCGGGCCGATGAAGCCTGCGTAGGCCAGGTGATGGAACACGCCAACTCCGGAAGCAAAGTGATCTGGACCAATCCCGATACCCGCACCCGCTATGAGATCACGCCGCATAGCACCTTTCGGCGCGACGATGGGCGCTATTGCCGTGAATACACCGCTGGCGTAAGCCTCAGCCGCGGCGGCAGGACCGATGCCGGGCTGGCCTGCCGGCGTTCCGACGGCACTTGGGATATCATTCGCTAAAACCGGACATTAGGTAGACAGGGCCCAACGGCCTCATCCCCATGGACTTCCGCAGTGATAATACCGCCGGTGTCTCGCCGCCCATCCTCGAGGCCCTGGCGCGTGCCAACAGCGGCAACGCCGCGGCCTACGGCGAGGATGACCTGAGCCTAGCCGTCGAAGCCCGCATCGCAGACCTTTTCGAGCGTGACGCGGCAATCTTCCTGATGGCGACCGGCACCGCCACCAATGCGGTCGCACTGGCCGCCATGACGCCACCCTGGGGCGCCGTGTTCTGCCATCCCCAGGCCCACATCAATTTGGACGAATGCGGCGCGCCGGAGTTCTACACGGGCGGCGCCAAGCTGATGGTGCTGCCCGACCGCGACGGCAAGATCGCCGTCGCCGACATCGAAGCCGCATCGGTTAAGTTGGGCCACGGGGTCCACAACGTCCAGCCGGCGGCCATCAGCCTTACCCAGGCCGCCGAAACCGGCCGCGTCTACCGTCCCGACGAACTGCGCCAAGTCGCCGATTTCGCCCATAGCTCGGGTCTCAAGCTCCATATGGACGGGGCGCGCTTTGCCAATGCGGTGGTCGGGCTCGGCTGCACGCCCGCCGAGGCGTCCTGGAAGGCTGGCGTCGACATATTGTGCTTTGGGGCAAGTAAGAACGGCGCGTTCGCCGCCGAGGCCATCGTCTGCTTCGACCCGGCGCTGGCCGAAACCATCGCCTTCCGTCGTAAACGGGGCGGCCATTTGTTTTCCAAGATGCGTTTTCTGGCGGCCCAGTTCGATGCTTACCTGACCGACGACCTGTGGCTCGAAAACGCCCGCCATGCCAACGCCATGGCGGCACGCCTGGCCGCCGGCCTGGCGGCCGTGCCCGGTGCCCGCCTGGCCTATCCGACCGAGGCCAACGAGGTCTTCGTCGCGCTGCCACCCACGATTATCGCCGGGCTCGAGGGCGACGGGGCGCAGTTCTACCGCTGGGGCGGTGAGAATGCGCCGGTCCTGCGCCTGGTCTGCGCCTTCGACACCGCGCCCGAGGCCGTCGATACCTTTATCACGTCGGCCCGGAAGCACGGCGGCGTCCTCCGCTAAGCACCGCCGATACCAACCCCAAGCGCAACCCGTCCCAAAATTCCTTGAACGGCGTCAGGTCACACTCAGGGGGTTTCGGCGCTCATTTTCCGGGCGTCTTGGCCTCGACCACGCCGACCGCAGCGTCACGGGTGACCGGTTCTCCCGGTTCCAAGGCCGCCGATGTCACGGGGTCCGCGCATTGAATTTCTCCCTGATGGAGGCCGAGGGACAAGAGGTTCTGAAGCGGTCGTGCCCCGGCAACCCGTCCTGGCCGTTTGGTTGACAGGGGGTGGGGAAGCAACGAATATCGCCGCACAAAAAGATCTGGGAGAAACCCGTGTTCCGGTCGCCCAAGCCGATATTCAGTGCATCTACCATCGCCATCGTCGGGGCGTCCGAGCGCGCCAAATGGCCCAAGACCATCTGGCAGAATCTCAAGAACAACGGGTATGCGGGAAAGGTCTATCCCATCAATCCGCGCCGGGACGAGGTCTATGGCGTGCCCTGCTACCATGATTTCGGCTCCTTGCCCGAACCGGCCGACCTTGCCCTGGTGATCGTGCCGGCGGCGGCGGTCCAAGGGGTGATCGAGGACGGCGCCAAGCACGGGCTCAAGGCGGCGACGGTCTATGCCGGGTACCTCGGCGAGGGAACGGACCCGGAAATCGTCGGCCGGGGCGCCGCCCTCAAGGAGCTTTGCCAAGACGCCGGCATCACCCTCGCCGGGCCCAACTGCATGGGCGGCATGGCTTTCAAGGAGAAGATATTCGCTTACCCCAATGGCGGCATCTGCAAGCCTTCCCCGGGGCCCGTGGCCGCCGTGTTCCAGTCGGGCGGCACCTTGCAGTTCTGGGTCCAGTCCGCCCAGTCCCGGGGCCTGCGATTTTCCTACGCCATGTCGTCGGGCAACGAGATCGGCCTCGATCTCGCCGATTACATCAATTTCTTCGTCGAAGATCCCGCGACTCGCATCATCGTGCTGTTCATCGAGGGCACCCGTCGGCCCGAGGAGTTCATGCGCGCCTGTGCCCGCGCGCTTAAGGCTTCGAAACCGATCATCGTCCTCAAGACCGGCCGCACCCAGCGTGCCCGGGAATCCGCCCTTTCCCACACCGGCGCCATCGGCGGCGACTGGCAGGCCTTCGAGGCGCTGTGCGAACGCTACGGCATCATCCACTGCCCCAGCCTCGACGACCTGACGGAAACGGCGCTGGCCTTCAGCCAGGGGCGGTTGCCGGCGGGTAGTGGGATCGGATTCGTCACCACCTCGGGCGGGACCGTCGACCTTCTCCACGACTATGGCGAGGTCGAGGGAACCTCCATGCCCGAATTCCAACCCGAGACCGTGGCCCGCATGCAGCCCCTTGTCCCCAAGCAGATGACGCCCGGCAATCCTCTCGATTCGGGGATTCCCGCCGGCAATGACGTGCTGGCGGAACTGTGCCAAGCGGCGCTGGACGACCCCGCCACCGATATCCTGGCGGTGGCCGGCCAGATTTCCGCGGGCCGCGCCGACATCGAGGCCGGGGCGCCCATGAAGGCCCTGTTGGATCGCACCACCAAGCCGGTGATCGGCTTCGGCCGCATGCGCTACAATGTTGGCGAGGACGGAATCGCCTACCAGGACGAGATCGGCATTCCCTACCTGCAGGGCCTGCCGGAAACGCTCCGGGCCTTGGGCGGGCTGGTCTTCTATGGCGCGCGCGCCGGGCGCGAGATTGCCCCGCTGCCGGCCCCTATGGGCACGCCCGAAAACCTGGAAAACGACGCGTTGGCGGACCTTTTGGCCGCCAACGGCGTCACTTTGCCCAAAGCTGCGCTCGCCGACGATGGGGATGGGGCCGCCGCGGCGGCGGTTGGGATCGGCTTCCCGGTGGCCCTCAAGGTGCTCGCGCCGGCGTTTTCCCACAAGACCGAGGTGGGCGGCGTTCTGCTGGGGTTATCGAGCGCCGATGAGGTCGCCGCCGGGGCCGCGACCCTGGCCGGGCGCATCCGTGCCGCCGATGCAACGGCCGAGATCACCGGCTATTTGGTGCAGGAGATGGTCTCGGGCGTGGAAATGATCGTCGGGGCCCGCGACGACGCGCTCTATGGCCCGGTGATCCTGGTGGGCACCGGCGGGGTCATGGTCGAGCTGATGGGGGATGCCGCCATGCGGCTGCTGCCGGTGGATGAGCACGACGTCAAGGCCATGATCGCCGGGCTCAAGGGCAAGCAACTGCTGGCCGGCTTCCGCGGCGCCCCGCCGGCGGATTTCGATGCCCTGGTGGCGGCGGTGGTGGGCTTGGGCCGGGTCTATCTCGACCATCGGCACCTGCTCGCCGACCTGGAGGTCAACCCGTTGATCGTGCGCGAACGCGGCGCCGGCGTCGCCGCCGTGGACGTGCGCCCGGTCAAACGCCAGGATCAAGCGGCGCAATTAAAGACGGCTTCACAGGGGGACTAAGGCTTCATGAGCTTCGAACTGCCGGAAGAAATGCAGCTCCTCAAGGAGACCGTCAGGCGCTACGTGGATTCAGAGATGATCCCCATCGAGCTTAAGACCTGCGACGGGGTGACGCTGAAGCCGGAATTCAGGAAGAAATTCGATGCGGACTCCAAGAAGTTGGGTCTCTGGCTGATGGACGTGCCCGAGGAGTTCGGCGGCCAGGGCATGGGCGTCCTGGCCACCGTGGTGGTGACCGAGCAGATCGCCCGCACCACGGCCCTGCCGTCCCGCGGCGGCACTTTCACGGGACCCAGCGTGCGCGCGATCCTCTATGAACTTTCCGACGACATGAAGGAGCGCTACCTCTATCCGGTGATCCGCGGCGAAAAGCATTCCTGCTTCGGCCAGACCGAACCCGATGCCGGCTCCGACCCCGGCTCCATGCGCACCACGGCGGTGCGCGAAGGCGACGAATACGTGATCAACGGGGTCAAGCGTTTCATCACCGGCGCGGGCGAAGCGGATTTCATCCAGTTGATGGTGGCGACCGATCGCGAGAAGGGGTCCCATGGCGGGATAACCTGCTTCATCGTCGATATGGATACCCCGGGGGTCGCCCTGACCACCCAGTATGAGACCATGATGGGCGACAAGCCGTGGGAGATCGTCTTCGAGGATGTTCGGGTTCCGGCCGGCCACCGGGTCGGCGAGGAGGGGGAGGGGTTCAAGCTGGGCCAGCGCTGGCTGGGCGCGGGCCGGTTGCGCCACGGCGCGCGCGCCTTGGGCGTCGCCGAACGCTGCATCGAGATGATGACGTCTTACGCCAAGCAGCGGGTCACCTTCGGCCAGCCGCTTTCCGACCGCCAGGCGATCCAGTGGATGATCGCCGATTCCTTCGTCGAACTGCATGCCGCGCGGCTGATGGTCTACCATGCGGCCGCCAAGGCCGATTCCGGCGAGGAATTCCGCCAGGAGGGCTATATGAGCAAGTACTACGCCGACGAAATGGCGTTTCGGGTCGCCGACCGGTGCATGCAGGTCCACGGCGGCATCGCCTTGACGACGGATTTGCCCATCGAGCGGTTCTGGCGCCAGGCGCGCAGCTACCGCATCACCGAAGGGGCGAGCGAGGTCATGAAGATGGTGATCGCGCGGAACATTTTGAGGACTTATGGATAATGCTTTAGTGTACGCACGAGATTCTCGGTGCACAACTGACAACGGCATGAAAAGGGAGGGTTGAACCATGGCCACACGCGCCGCTACCAAAAAGAGGCCCGCCGCCCGCAAATCGTCCAAGGCGGTGGTGAAGACCTTCGAGACCGTCCTGGTCGAGAAGAAGGACCGCATCGCCTGGGTCACCATGAACCGGCCCGAGAAACGCAACGCCATGAGCCCGCAGATGCACCTGGACATGAATGAGGCGCTCGAAGAACTGGCGATCGACGATTCCATCGACGTGGTGGTAATTACCGGAGCCGGCAAGGCGTTCAGCGCGGGGCAGGACATCCGGCTCTATTTCCGGGGCACCGCCGGCGACCCGGCCCTGCGCTACAAGTCGAAGAAGGCCTCCCATCACTGGCGTTGGTCGACCCTGTCGCGTTTTCCCAAGCTGACCATCGCCATGGTCAACGGGTATTGCTTCGGCGGCGCCTTTACCCAGGTTTCGGCGTGCGATCTCGCCATCGCCGCCGATGACGCCATCTTCGGCCTGTCCGAGATCAACTGGGGCATCCTGCCGGGCGGCATCGTCAGCTGGAACGTGGTCAATACCATGAGCTTCCGCGACGCCATGTATTACGCCATCACCGGCGATACCTTCACCGGCAAGGAAGCGGCCAATATGCGCTTCGTCAACAAATCGGTGCCCAAGGCCAAGCTCAAGGCCGAGACCATCAAGCTCGCCAAGAAGATGATGAAGAAGAACCCCATGGCGGTGCGCTACACCAAGGAAGCGGTCCGCGCCGTGAAGGAGATGAGCGCCGATCAGGCGGCCGATTACCTCGGCGCCAAGTCCGATGCGCTGAAATGGGCGGATCCGGAAAATGGCCGCCAAAAGGGCATGGTCCAGTTCCTCGACGACAAGTCCTACCGGCCCGGGTTCGGCGAATATAACCGCAAAAAGAAATAGCTCGGGGGCGCGGGCGCCCGCGCCGTCCCCCAGCACTTGGCCGCCCGGCTCCCTTATCTGGTGCCGGGCGCGCTATTTCGGCGGAGGGCCTTTCCCCGGCCGCCCATTGAAGACTCGAGGCGCTCCCTTGAAGGCGCGGGAGAGAGGAACAGCGATATGACCGCCACCATCGGCCTCGTCGGCATCGGCAACCTCGGTTTCGCCATCGCCCAGAATTTGCTTGAGGCGGGCCATCGGGTCGTCGGCTACCGGCGCACGATGATGGAAAAATTCATCGCCGCCGGCGGCGAGGCGGGCGCCTCGCCCCGGGACGTCGCCGAAAAGGCCGACGTGGTATTGACTTCAATCCCGTCGCGCGAAGCGCTGCACGAGGTCTTTTCCGGGCCCGAGGGAATCCTTTCGGCGGGGCGCGGCGGGTTTGACGTGTTCGAGCTTTCGACCGTGTCGCTCAAGGAAAAGCTGATCATCCGCGACGCCGCCCAAGCGGCCGGGGTCACCATGGTGGATTGCACAATCAGCGGCAATCCCGTCTATATCGCGGCCCGCAACGCCGCCATCTTCGTCGGCGGCGACCGTGCCGCGTTCGAGCGCTGGGCGCCGGTGCTCCGCGACATCACCGACAAAGTGACCTGGATGGGGCCCTTCGGCGCCGGGCGGATCGCCAAGTTCGTGGCGCTCTATCTGGTGGCGACCCACACCCTGGCCGCGGCGGAAGCCTTCGAGTTGGCCACCCGCGCCGGCCTCGACCGCGCCGCTATGTTCG
>Ga0209980_10000748_pt1 | contig 17905 bp, 15 predicted proteins | sample CR02metaG_FD_183611 | JGI IMG/M metagenome (GOLD analysis project Ga0209980, IMG submission 183611) | Deep subsurface microbial communities from Mariana Trench to uncover new lineages of life (NeLLi) - CR02 metaG (SPAdes) (version 2) | ecosystem: Environmental > Aquatic > Marine > Ocean trench...
CGGAAAAGATCTCAGCGCTGCTTCGCTCCGAGATCGCTGGCATGTCGCTCCTGTCCCGCGGAATGCCCTAGTCCGTCAATTTTTGTTGACAATCTCCGCGCCAGCCAGTGCTGCGGCGAGACCCGGGATGAACTCAACACCCTGCGGCACCGTTGTTGACGAGCCATCGAACGAATCACCGAAGTCTTCGTAACGCCCCCCCAGGCATCCGGCCAGGAATACCTCACTAACCGCGAGAAAAGAATCCGCGTTTTCAGCTCTGCCGAAACCGTGACCCTCATCCGGATATAGTACATAGGTGACTGGCAGATCGGCTTCCTGCATCGCCGAGACAATCTGGTCTGCCTCTGCCTGCTTTACGCGCGGATCGTTGGCGCCCTGCCCAATCAACAGGGGCTTCGTTATCTGATCGGCAAAATAGAGGGGTGATCGCGACCGCAGAAAGCGTTGCCCTTCTTCTGTTCTCGGATCCCCGACGTTATTTACCAGCACCTCGAAGAAGGACTGCCAATAATCCGGAATACTATTGAGCAAGGTAACGAGGTTGGATGGACCAACAATATCCACACCGCAGGCGAATTTTTCTGGCGTGAACGTGACACCTACCAACGTTGCATAGCCGCCATACGACCCGCCGCCAATAGCGACTCGACCTTCCTCGGTAATACCCTTTGAAATTGCCCAGTCCACGGCATCGATCAGGTCATCGTGCATCGCTGCGGCCCACTCTTTGGCGCCGGCGTTTACAAAGTCTTTTCCAAAACCGGTCGATCCACGATAATTAACCTGCAGCACCGCATAGCCGCGGTTTGAAAGCCATTGCGCGATGCTGTCGTAACCATACCCGTCGCGGCCCCACGGGCCACCGTGCACCCACAAGACCATCGGTACTGTTTCGCTCACACTGTAGTCTGCGTCGATTTCAACATGCGGTGGCAACGACAGATATGACACCAGATCGAGCCCGTCTCTCGATTTGATCACTACCGGCTGCATGTCCACGAGAGGTTTGCCGACCAGTTTATTCCGCGTGTCGAACAACTTACTGGCCGTGCCCGCGTCTCTATCAACAAGGAAATAAGCGGCCGGGGCTTTCGGATCAGAGCTGAATACCACCCACTTCGATCCGTCGCGACTTTGACCGGTGATGCTCTTGTCACCCGGTATGGTTCGCAGCGCCCCATCGAGAGTCGACGCCACCGTATCACCTATCGCGTGCCATTCCCCGCGCAAATAATCGGCCGTGTACGCGATTGGTTTCCCGGTGGACTGGTCCATCAGCACGTCACCGATATCGGCAACGTCGCTGACTGCAAGAACTGACCGTTCACCGGATTCAAAATTCACTTCGTAGAGCGCCGACGTATCTCGCCCAACGCTGTCAGTCATGTAGAAGGACAAACCGTCTGCCGAAAACCCCAGGATTGACAGCGAAAAGACATCGTCTTTTGAAATAGCGACGAACTCACTCCATTCCCCGTCGGCGGACTTTTTCTGAATGCTCATGCCCCCATCATCTGTTGGCCTGGTTGCGACACGCAGATTCAAGTCGTGATCGGCAACGTAGCTGCCATAACCATCATTTAGTTCGACCAGTTGCCGTTCGCCCGTTGTCAGATCAACGAGATATACATCGTGCCACTTTGAGTCACGATCGTTCATTCCAATCAAATATTTATCTGGATGCCGATAACTGCCGCCAATCAATGTGCCCCGCGTATTTTCAAAAGGCGTGAGATCGATCTCCTCGCCGGTTTCGAGATCAATCGAGATGATGTGGTAGTTCTCGTCGCCACCGAAGTCCCGAAAATAAAACAAGTTTCGGTCGTTGTATGCCCAGTCGTGCTGACGGGTACCCCGCTGTTCATCGGAAGTGACGGCCACTCCCGCTTTGATATCTTCGATGGGCGCAACCCAGACATTCTTTACACCATTAAGCGGAGCGATATAGCTGACCCGGGTTCCGTCCGGGCTGATGCGTCCCTGTGTGAGGTCGGGATCATCGAAGAAGGACTTCCTGGAAATCAACTCGAAATCTTCGAGCGCCAATACGCCCGGCGTGTCGGACGGTTCCATCGCCTCGTCCGTACCGCAGCTGGCAAGGCATAGAGCAGCGACTAACCCAATTACCTCAAGCGACTTGTTATTCATTGTTATGGCCTTCGTTGTCTGATCCCCAAGGGCCACAAAGCATAGCAGGTCAATAGATGTCGCTATGAACCTTTAAGGCCTTCCAGGAACGGTGCCGGATCGTCACCTCGTTCAAGGACCTCGACGAGCGCCGACCCTACTATCGCGCCTGCCGCGTGCTTGCCTACGGCTGCGACGTCCGCAGCCACTCGTATGCCAAAGCCGGCACAAACCGGAATTTTCGAAAACGATGCAATCTTGTCGAGGTAGTCACTCAGGTCAACCGGAAGTCCCGTGCTGCCACCGGTGATGCCAGTGATGGTTACGGCGTAGACAAACCCTCGCGACGCTGCACATAGAATCTTCAAGCGCTCGTCCGGCGTCGCCGGTGTTACAAGCTGAATCAACCCCAGTCCTTTGGCTCCGAACGCCGCACGAATCTCATCGCTCTCTTCAAACGGCAGGTCCGGAACTACGAAGCCGCATACACCGGTAGCGAGAGCGCGCTCGGCTAACTCTTCATAACCAAACGCCAACAGTGGATTCAGGTACGACATCATTACCAGTGGTGCATCGATTTCACCGTGCGCGGAATCGAGTTGATCGAAAATCCACTTGAGGCTCACGCCTTTTTGCAACGCGATGTAACTCGAGCGCTGTATCGTCATGCCATCAGCCATTGGATCGGAAAACGGAATACCCAGCTCGACAACATCACTGACCGCGGCAATCCGTTTCAGTGTCGCAATGAAATCCCTGGGCTCCGGGTAACCCGCCGTGATAAAGGGTAGCAACGCCGTCTGTCCGGCGTCGTTCGCAGCAACGATCGCTGCGCTCAGGCGATCATGCGCTTTCATGGCTGCGAATCCTTGCCGGGTACTGGGTCAGTGTCGGCATATCCTTGTCGCCGCGACCGGAATTGCCTATGAGAATTCGCTTGCCCGGATTCTGTTGCGCATATTCTCGCGCTGCTGCATAAGCGTGTGCCGTTTCCAGCGCCGTAAGAATCCCCTCGGTTGCACATAGCTCTTCCAGCGCTTCCAGTGCCTCGACATCGGTTGCGGAAATGTATTTCACTCTGCCAATCGCCTGCAGTAATGCGTGTTCGGGACCGACGCCCGAATAATCGAGGCCTGCAGATATTGAATGAGTTTCTTGCACCTGGCCGTCATCGTCCTGCAGGATGATCGTGTACGCGCCCTGTAACACCCCCGGTGTTCCCGTCGCCAACGTCGCCGCATTCTGACCCAGGCCGACGCCCGTGCCGCCGGCTTCGACTCCTATCAATTCAACATCGTCGCCGAGCAGCGGATAAAACAGTCCGATGGCGTTCGAACCACCGCCGACGCAGGCGAATGCAACGTCAGGAAGCCCGCCCGCCTGATCCAACATCTGCTGCCGGGCTTCCTTGCCAATGACCGTTTGCAGCTCACGCACGAGATAGGGATAAGGGTGAGCACCAACAGCGGAACCGAGCAGGTAATAAATGCCATTCGGATCCGTCACCCAGGCACGCAGCGCTTCATCGATCGCTGCTCTTAGAGTTTTGTCACCGGATTCGACAGCGATGACTTCAGCGCCCAGTCTGCGAATGCGATCAACGTTCGGCGCCTGCCGCTCCATGTCGACGACACCCATGTAAACACTACAGGGCAGGTCAACTCGTGCGCAGGCCGCAGCGGCAGCAACACCGTGTTGACCTGCGCCGGTCTCTGCTATCACTCTTTGTGCACCGAGCCGCTTGGCAAGCAACGCCTGGCCGATCGCGTTGTTGATTTTATGTGCGCCTGTATGCGCGAGATCCTCTCGCTTGATCCACACTTCTGCAGCCCACGCCTTGCTCAGCTGCGGTGCGAACGTCAGCGCCGTTGGGCGCCCGACCCACTCGCGTAATTCCTTTTGAAATTCACTCTGAAATGCCGCTTCGTGTAGATGTTCGTGGACGCCCTTTTCCAGTCGCTCAAACGCCGGCACCAGCGTCTCGGGTACGTAGCGTCCGCCAAACGGGCCGAAGCGCCCGCGGTCATCGGGCAAGTCGCCTTTGATAGCCGCATCGAGAAACGCCCTGGCTTCGCCTGCAGCGAACAATGTACTCATTGGTCTTTCTCCGCAGCTCGCGCTGCAATGACAAATTCACTAATCAACCGGATATCTTTTTGTCCGGGCGTCGATTCAACAGCGCTCGATACATCGACGCCGAACGGCCGCACCATCGCAATCGCAGCAGCAATATTGTGCGTCGCAAGTCCACCCGCCAGGATCATTTTTCCGTTTTTAGCGATTCCTGCCGCACGTGACCAGTCAACCGTTTCACCCTGACCGCTCTTTACCCCTTCAAATAAGAACGTCCCAGTCGTGCGCGGTGGGGCGCCACCTTCGCGGAAAACCGGCCATTGTTCAATTGAGCCCGGCACCTCCAGCGCTGCAAAATCTTCGGCGTCGGCCTGCAATACATCGGGCTGAAAATCCTGCAGGACCACCTGCCACTCATCGTTAGCCGGGTGCAACATCACCGCGACCCGTTTGATCTGCGACGGCACGTTCACGCAGATTGCCGCTGCATCGGCCGGCGCCACCTGTCGAACAGAATCTGCGAATACGAAGCCAACTGCGTCGGCGCCTGCATCAACCGCGGCATCAACATGACGAGCTTCTCTAAGGCCGCAAATCTTGACGAGGAGAGTCAAGCAGATGTGCCCGCTTCACGCATCGCAGCAATTAGTGACGCCGGATCGTCGCTGCGCATTAACGCGCTGCCAACTAGCGCCGCCTGGTATCCCCAGCCGGCAACGCGTGCCGCGTCATCGGCCACGAGCAGACCGCTTTCAGCGACGCATCTCGCTGCCGGCAGAGCAGGGGCCAGATTTCTGAGTCGCTCTGAATCGACCTCGAGCGTCTTCAGGTTGCGAGTATTCACGCCCACGAGCAATTGGCCGTTTTCGACTCGATCACGGTTGGCCGAAGTATCCAGCAGTTCCGAGGAGCGGCGCAGATCATCCTCGTCGAATGACTCCAGCAATACGAACATCCCATGCTCCCAGGCCGCAGCAAGCATCTCGCGCAGCTTTGCATCGCTGAGCATTGTCGCAATCAACAACACGCCGCTGGCGCCAGCCTTGCGAGCCTCGAGAACCTGCACCGGTTCAACCAGGAAGTCCTTGCGCATTACCGGCGTGCCCGGAACCGCCGCCACAACTTCTGCGAGATGTGCCAGATCGCCGTCGAAACGACTGGGTTCGGTCAACACCGAGATCGCGACGGCACCGCCGGCTGCGTAAGCTTGTGCTCGAGAGTTACGGTCACAGTCACCGTAACTCAGGTCGCCTTCGGCGGGCGAGCGGTCTTTAATTTCTGCAATCACGTCGAACGCGCTAAGCGTCAGCGGCACGACGGGTTTGTCGAAGTCTGACGACCGAAATTGGCTCAAAGCTACGACAGCAGCTCTTTCAGCACTGTGCGCCGCCATCGATTGCAGGAAGTCACTCATAAGCTGCTGAAGTGCTCACGCATCGAAGCAAGGAAAGTTTCGGCGCGACCCTCATCAATTGCGGCAGCAGCCTGTCTGACACCGTCTTTGGCATCTTTCGCTTCGCCCTGTACTTCGAGGACCAGTGATGTGCCCATCAGCAATGCATCGCGATGCGCGCCCTTGTCGTCGCCAGTGAATACGCGCACCAACTCCCGGGCATTGAAGTCCGCATCACCGCCCAGCAGATCCTCTGGGTTGCATCGCTCCAGTCCGTACTCTTCGGGTTTGCGCCTGGTCTCTATGACATTGCCCGGCGTTACATCGTAGAGCCAGAAATCACCAACGGGCGTTGCCTCGTCCCAGCCCGGTTCGCCGTGCACGACAAAGGCACGCTCCAGAGGCATGCCCGAGAGCGTGTCAGCCATTAGCTTCGCGGCGTCCTTACTATAGGCGCCAATCAACTGGAACGGCGGTGCAGCAGGGTTTGTCAGTGGTCCGAGGACGTTGAATACTGTGCGCACCGACAATGCTCCGCGGATCGGCACAACGGCCTTCATTGCGGGGTGATAGGCCGGTGCGAAGAGAAAAGTAAAGCCGGTTGCCTGCAGGCAATCGACAGCCTGCTGCTCATGCAGCGGCAGCGGCATGCCCAGGCTCTCAAGCACGTCCGCACTACCAGAGCGGCTCGATACCGAGCGATTGCCGTGTTTGACGACTCGTGAGCCACAAGCCGCTGCGAGTAATGCCGTCCCTGTCGACAAGTTAAGACTGCCGGAGCCGTCTCCGCCCGTACCGACGGTATCAACCGTGGGTGCACCGTCGGGAATTTCCGGGTGTACGGCGAGTTCCCGCATTGCCGTGGCAAATCCGCGAATTTCATCGGCCGTTTCGCCCTTCGCTCGCAGACCCGCGAGTAACGCGCCAGCCAAAGCCGGTGGTAACTCGCCTTCCGCGAGTTTGTACATCAGCTCATAGGCCTGCCTCTCCGAGAGCGACTCGCCATTGAGCAAATTGTCGAGCAGTGAGCTGTATTCATTGCTCATGATTTCTACTCTTCCATGTTCTTCAGGCGCATGAAATTCGTCATCAGCGTATCGCCTTCAGGTGTCAGGATGCTCTCCGGATGAAATTGCACACCCTCCATCTGTTGCGTCAGGTGGCGCACGCCCATTATCACTCCGCTGTCCGTTTCCGCGGTGATTTCAAGCGTGTCCGGGAGCGACTCGCTTGCTGCGCACAAGGAATGATAACGGCCAACTTCGAACGGTTGTGAAATTCCTTCGAAAACAGTTTTGCCATCGTGTTTGATTCGCGATGTTTTACCGTGCATCAATCGCTCGGCCCGCACAATTTCGCCACCCTGTTGCTGCACGATGCATTGATGTCCAAGACATACACCCAATACCGGCACCTTGCCGGCGAACGCCCCGATCATCGCCAGGGAAACGCCAGCGTCTTCGGGCCTGCCAGGGCCAGGCGAAATCACGAGGTGCGTTGGATCGAGCGCAAGGCCCTCCGCAACGCTAATCATGTCGTTACGGTAGACCATCACGTCGGCCCCGTGTGCAGCGAAGGCTTGCACGAGGTTATACGTAAACGAGTCGTAATTATCGACCAGCAGCATGCGGACGTGCTGAAACGTTGATGCGGCCATTACAGGCCCTCCTCGGCAATCTCGAGGGCGCGCCTCAATATCGCGCTTTTTGCCAGCACTTCCTGGTATTCCTTGGCAGGTACAGAGTCAGCAACAATACCGGCACCGGCCTGGAAACTGTACTCGCCGTCCGTGAAAACCAGCGTGCGAATCGTGATGGCCTGGTCCATGTCCCCGCTGAGTCCGAAATACCCTGCCGTGCCAGCGTAAAGGCCGCGACCCACGCGCTCCATTTCCTCGATAATCTGCATCGCGCGGACTTTTGGCGCACCGACCAGGGTGCCCGCCGGGAAGGTCGCGGCAAACAAATCAAACTGATCGAATTCGGGCGCAAGTTCGCCTTGCACGCCGCTGACGATGTGCATGACATGACTGTAACGCTCGATGGCTCGATACGGATCGACGTGCACCGACCCGGCACTCGCGACGCGTCCTAAGTCATTGCGTGCAAGATCGACCAGCATCACGTGCTCAGCCGCTTCTTTGGGATCGGCGAGCAACGCTTTTTCATTTGCAATGTCCTCATTACTGGTCGCACCACGCGGCAACGTTCCAGCAATGGGCCGCAGCGATGCACTTGTGCCGTTAAGTTTCACGAGTGCTTCGGGCGACGAACCGACGACCTGCAGATCGCCGAAGTCGAGAAAAAACATATACGGCGACGGATTTAACAGTCGCAATGCCCGATAGACCTCGATGGGCCGAACGTTCGTCTTGCCGCGGAACAAGACAGACAACACGATTTGGTAGATGTCGCCAGATGCAATGTATTCCTTGCACGCGTCGACGCGCTCCGAAAACTCCTGTTCGGTCAGGCTTGCTGCGGCCGGAGAGACAGAAACATTTTCCGGTGCCGCCGGAACTGCGCCGCGCAGCAGCTTGATGACTTCAGCTCGCAACTTCTGTCGGTCCTCCTCGGGACCGTCGTGCAGTAGTGCAACGCGACGAGTGAGGTGATCAAAAACCAGCAGCGATGCCGGCGCGACGAACGCGGCGTCCGGCACGTTCGTTTGCTTCTCGGTGTTCTCGGGAAGCCTCTCGAACAAGCGAACGACATCGTATCCTGAGACGCCGACCAACCCACCGGCGAACGGCAACCCGTTGTCAGGCTGTGGTCGCGGCGCGATCTCGAGCGCGCGTCGCAACGCCGCCAGGTACTGCTGCCGGTCGACCGGTCGCGGCTCTTGCCTGCCATCAATGCTGAATGACGTTGCGTCCATGCGAACCTCAACCGCCTCGCCGAAGCCAAGAAAGGAATAGCGCGCGAGCCGCTCGCCGCCCTCGACACTTTCCAGAAGAAAGCGCGGCCGAAGCGATCCCAGCTTCAGATACGCAGATACTGGTGTGTCCAGATCGGCGGCTATGTCGAATGGTGCCTGCATATTTTATTCGCGGTCAGGGTACCCACAAGGGCATAAAACCGCTCCTACAATCGTCCTACGAAAAAACCCATCCCTGATTTCCGCAGAGATGGGCTTTATGATGTTCTTTGCTTAGCTAATAGTCAGCCAGCAGCCCCCTCCTGTGCGGGCTGCCACCACCAGTTCAAGATGATTTGAGCATTCATGCGGCCGAGTATTACCGTCGCTACTGCTAGCGTCAAGCGCAGCAAAAGTTACAGTGGATACAACATCGGCAGTATCAGCGAGAACCCTATCCACATAATCAATGTCAGCGGAATACCGACACGTAGAAAGTCCGCGAACTTGTAACCACCGGCACTCATGACGAGCAAATTGGTCTGGTATCCATACGGCGTCGCAAAACTCATGTTGGCGCCGAACAGTACGGCGAGTATGAACGGCTGCGGATCGGCGCCAAGCTGCTGCGCGATGCTGATCGCAATGGGCGTTCCAATAGCCGCCGCCGCATTGTTCGACACAATATTTGTCATGATCGTTATGAGCAGCATGAAAGCGCTCAGGATCACTGGCGTCGGCAGTCCTGAGGCAACATTCACAAAACTAACTGCAATATAGGCCGCCATTCCGGTGCCCACAAGGGCCTTGCCCAGCGCCAATGACGTCACAATGATCATGACCACCGGAATAGACAAAGCGCCGGCGGCATCACGCCACCCGAGACAACCGGTCGCGATCATGAGCCCCAGGCCCAGAAGCGCGCTGACCGATATCGGCATGACGCCCAGAGCGGCCAACAACACAACGCCACCCATGATAAACAGTGCGCGCTTGGCATGATGCGTTTGCGGCAGATTGGTCGTGCCATCGAGTACCAGCATGTTGCCGCTGTTCTTGAGGTTTGCTATAGCCTCGCCAGAGCCTTGCACCAGCAACACGTCACCAGCACGCAGACGAATAAGATTCAGGTCGCCTGTTACCTGCGAGCTCGGCGCGCGCGCGCGATGTAGCGCCAGCGGCAGCAAGCCGTAGCTAATGCTGAACCTCGCGGCGGCCAGGCTGCGTAAATGCAACGGCGAACCGCGCGTTACGACCACTTCAGCAAGCTGCTGACCCTCGGCCTGCAACGGCGTCTCATCATCGACGGGATGCTCACTGTCGGAAATGTTGAACAGCGTTGCGCCCAGCAACTGTTCGTAATGTTTGAGATTTTCGGGTGAGTCCTTGACGAACAGCCGGTCACCGGACTGAATCGTTATCGACGGCAACTTGGCAAGAAATAATGACTCGGTGCGCTGGATCTTGTCGATGCGCAGATTGCCATCCGTCTTGGCGAGCACCTCGGACAGTGACTTGCCGTCGGCAAAGCCGCCTTCTTTGACGTGCAGCTGCGCACTAAATATGCGTGGCGACGTGTCGGCCATCGGCGGCGTACGGTCCGGCAGCAATCTGGGCGCGACCAGCCACAGAAACAGCAGGCCAACGCCACCCACGATTGCGACCGGCAGCACCCACTCGAACAGGCTGAATTCGTGCATTCCCATGTCACGCGAAATACCGACAACCAGCAGGTTGGTGGATGTGCCGATCGTTGTCGACATGCCACCGATGATAGTCGCCAGGCCCATCGGCAGCATGACACCCGACAGCGGAAATTTAGCGCGCAATGAGGCGCCGACCAGTATCGGCATGAGCAGGACGACGATCGGTGTGTTGTTCATAAACGCACTGAGTACTGCGGCAGCGACCAACGTGGTCACGAGGGCGAGAACCGGCCGGGACGACCACGCCCTGCTGACGACGGTCGCCAGAGGTTGCAGCGCGCCCGTTGTTTCCAGCGCTTTACCGACCATCATCAGCGCGCAAATCGCGACCAGCGCTTCATTGCCAAAGCCGGCAAAAAAATCGATCGGGCCGAGCACTACCTCCCCGGCTTTTTCGTAGGGAAAGAGCTGAAATCCGGCGACCAGCAAAATGAGTATGGCGAGCGACGACGACTCGAGCGGAATATTGTCGCGCGTAAACAGAAACAACGCGACCACTGTCAGGACAAGAACAGCGAGCCCGTGTGCGTCAGGTGTGATCGGTTGCAATACGTCCTCTCATTCGACCCTCGCCCGAGAAGGCGGCGACCTAGACCGTATCCTAAATTACACCTGTTTCGCAACGAGTCCGGCATCGTTATTGCAACGTACAATCGCCGAGACTCGCTCATAAAAGCCTTTAAAATCACTAACGTTCCAGTGTGCGATGCTTACATCGCGCTGGAATGACAGGGAATCCGCGAATCGAGTCAATGGCAGCAGGTCCGCGTAGCGCAGATCGGCCCGTTTTCCGCGAGGAAAAACGTCCCACGGCGACATCGTGGTGAGATTGCGATGCCGCACTGCGACGTCCCGAACTGCCTTTCTCCAGCGACGCCCCCACGCCCTGGACTGCTTCTGCTGCATAACCAACGCGCCTGCCTCGTCCAGTGCCGGACACCAGTTGCTCTGTTGGGCGAGATATCGCGATCGATCGTGCACCGTCCGACACACCCACTCCGCAAGTTGTTCCATGTCTCTGAGTGTCTGCAACGACGCGGGGTCAACTCCGCGACGATCCACAATATCGCCCCATCCGCGCAGCGCGATCGCCAGCCGGCGATTTAACCAGCTATCGTATTCGATCAGTGGCTCGGCCCATTCGGTCTGGTCATGCAACTTGTCTCCATCATCAACACAAGCCACGAGAGCGTGCTCAAGTGCCGTCATCGCAATTTCTCCCTGGGAGTCCGCGAAAGCAGCTATATCCAGTTCCAGCGGTATCCAGGCGGAGTGGCTCGGCACCTGCATACATACCTGCGGAGAGAACTCATTGGCCGCCTCGGCCGGTAGCAACGGGCAAGGCGATGTGACGACTGAGGGCTCGAGAGCAAAAAACATTGAGGTATCTTGCGGTGATCACGGCCTGCAGACTGCTCCCGTTACTCGGCAACTTATGCAGTTTTTAGGTGCGTTGTTCGCCGCAGGTCTGGCGTGAACACTTTAGCGGGTGTACCTTTCGCTGCACATGTTGGTGCGGGACAAGCAGGATCGGCTATGCCTTCTTTTGATGTTGTAAGTGACTTCGATTCACACGAAGCAAGAAACGGAGTTGACCAGGCGAATCGCGAGGTCAATACGCGCTTTGATTTCAAGGGCACCGGCTCGCGCTACGAGCTCGATCAACAGGTCATCACGATGACGTCGCAATCCGAGTTTCAGCTTAAACAGATGCTCGACATCCTGCACCAGAAACTGTCCAGGCGTGGCATCGACATCGCGTGCCTGGAAGAACAGGAGCCCGAAGTGTCGAGCAGCGAGGCGCGCCAACGAATGGTCCTGCGTCGAGGCATTGATGCGGACCGCGCACGAAAACTTGTGAAACAAATAAAATCTGCAAAATTGAAGGTTCAGACGGCGATACAGGGCGACCAATTGCGAGTCAGCGGCAAGAAGCGTGATGATCTGCAAGCTGTCATTGCAATGTTGAAAGAAACGGACATCGGCCTGCCATTGCAATACGAGAATTTTCGCGACTGACCGAACCGGCCCAATATCATGAGCACCCGGATACACAAGTCACTTCGTCGACAGGACATCGTTTTCGAAGACAAGGATCAGCCGCTGCGCGACGATGTGCGAATGCTTGGGGCGATGCTCGGCGAGCTGATTCGCGAACAAAGCGGCGATGAACTCTTCGAGTTCGTCGAGAATGCTCGCCTCCGCGCGATTCGCCGCCGCGAGGGCAATGAAAAACCCGGGGAAGAGCTCGCTGACTTGGTTAGCGGTTTGGATCCGAAGCAGGCACTGCAGGTCATTCGCAGTTTCTCTACTTATTTTCAGATGGTGAACACTGCCGAGAAAGTGCATCGCATTCGGCGTCGGCGCGAATACTTGCGCGATGTTGTTCACTATCAGCCAGGCGGGCTCGAAGATACGTTCATCAAGCTGAAGGCTTCGGGTATTGACGCCAGCAGCCTGTCGGACCTTCTCAACTCGTTATCGATCGAACCGGTATTTACCGCTCATCCGACCGAGCCGACACGGCGCACGATACTGCGTAAGGAACAGAACATTGTTAGGCACCTTGTCGATTTGCTGAACCCGACGATGACGCCGCAGGAAACCGAAGCGGCGATGCAGAATATCCGTCTGCTGGCAACGACCGGCTGGCAAACCGATGAACATCCGTCCGAGCAAATGACGGTCTCGGATGAACTTGAACACGTGCTGTTTTTTGTCACCGATGTCTTGTATCGCGCGATACCGCCGTTTTATGAGGACATGGAGAGCGCCGTCAGAAGAATCTTTGACGACGGCGATAAGGTCGAAGTACCGAACCTTTTGCGTTTCGGCTCATGGGTTGGCGGTGACATGGACGGTAACCCGAACGTCAACGCGAAAACCATTCGGGAAACTCTCGCGCGCCAACGCTCGTTGATACTCGACTTGTACTACGACGAGTGTGCCACGCTCGGTGCCAAGCTCAGCCAGTCAACTGATCGCGCTGGTTTTGGGCAGGGGATGCTCGACAAAATAGACGAGTATCGCGGCGTATTTCCAAACGCTTATCACGCGGTGCCGGCCCGTCACAGAGACATGCCCTACCGCGTATTTCTGCGCCTCGTACAGCAACGCCTGCAGACAACATACGATGACGATGTTCTCCCCTATGAGAAAGTCTCGCAATTAGTGGACGACATAGAGCTTATTGCAGGCAGTCTTATCGAAAACAGAGGAGAACACGCCGGACTGTTTGCGGTACGTCGTTTCCTGCGCCGTATCAATACGTTCGGTTTCCACCTGGTCACGCTCGATATTCGACAGGACTCGGAGGTGCACCGCGATGTCGTTGGTGAGTGCCTGGGCGAAGACAACTGGCTGGAGATGTCGGTGGACGAGCGTACGACACGCATCGTCGAGGCCATATCGTCACGCGAAAGCGCACCCATGCACCTAAGCACGCGAGCGCGCAAGACTATCGCTGTGTTTCAGGCCATTGCGTCCTGCCGCAGAAAATACGGCCCGAAGGCAATAGGCCCTTTCATTGTCAGCATGACGCAGGGCACTGACGATATTTTATCGGTCATCCTTCTTGCGCAATGGGGCGAGCTGCACAACAAGCGTGGCGAAGTGCCGCTTGATATCGCACCGTTGCTGGAAACAGTTGACGATTTGCAAAACGGACCTGTGATTCTGGAGTCACTGCTGTCGACGGATCTATACCGCAAACACCTGGCGCGCCGGAACAATTGCCAGATGGTGATGATCGGTTATTCCGACAGCAATAAAGACGGTGGCATCGCATCCGCACGATGGGCATTACAAGGCGCACAGGAAGCCATCGCTAAGGCTGCTGGGGAACAGGGCATCGAACTGACACTGTTCCACGGCCGCGGCGGCACGATCAGTCGCGGCGGCAGCAAAACACATGTCGCTGTTTTGGGTGCGCCGCCCGGTACCGTGAACGGTCGGTTGCGTGTCACTGAGCAGGGCGAAATCATCAACGAGAAGTACGGTTTGCGAGGAATTGCACTTCGCACGCTCGAGCAGATGACGGGATCGGTGGCATTGGCGACTGCAATGCCCAGACACCGGGGCAACGACCAGCCCGAATGGCACGGCATGATGGATGTCATTGCCAATGAGAGTCGCCGCGCTTATCGAAAGCTCGTATACGAAACGCCAAATTTCTACGATTATTTTCGTAAAGCAACACCGATTGACCTGATCGAGCGCATGCGCATTGGCTCACGACCATCGTCTCGCCGAAGCCAGGCCGGTATCGACGACCTTCGCGCTATTCCGTGGGTGTTCGCATGGACGCAGTCACGATTCGTTTTACCGGGCTGGTACGGGATCGGCAGCGGACTCAAGAAGGCTATCGCCGAGTTCGGTGAAGACGCGTTTGGCGAGATGTTCAGAGAATGGTACTTCCTGCGCTCATTAGCGGCCGACGTGGAGATGGTGCTGGCCAAATCGGATCTGGGTATTGCGGAGGAGTACTCGAAACTGTCGGGTGAACTTCACGATGAGTTTTTTCCGCCCATCAAGAAAGAGTACGACCTGACACACGAGTTGATTCTCGACTTTTCGGATCACGATAATTTATTGGCAGGTGACGTCACGCTGCAGCGCGCAATTATGTTGCGCAACCCATACGTCGATCCGATGAGCCTGATGCAGGTGGATCTGTTGTCGAGGTGGAGGGAGTCCAACTACAAAGACGAAGATATGTTCGATGCGTTGCTGGCCAGCGTGAACGGCATTGCCCAGGCGCTGCAAAATACGGGTTAGTTTACGTCTCGATGAATGACGCGAATTCCTCCAGCGGCTTGCGTTGAATATCCGGCACCCGTGCATCGTCGGCCGGATAACCGACAACCAATAACAGAAACGGTCTTTCGCTCTCCGGCCTGCCGAGAATTTCGTTCAGGAATTTCATCGGACTCGGTGTGTGTGTCAGCATTGCCAAACCGGCCTCATGCAGCGCAGTGATGAGCATGCCAGCGGCTATGCCCGTTGACTCCGTCGGATAGTAATGTTTCACCTTGCGGCCATCCGGCAACACGCCAAACTTCTTCAGGAATACGGCGATAAGATAAGGCGCTGTTTCCAGGAACGGCTTGCTGTCATCAGTCCCCAGTGGCGCGAGTGCCGAGAGCCACTCCTCCGAAGCACGATGTTCATAGAACTCTCGCTCTTCGACCTCGGCCGCCTCTCGAATTTTCTTTTTCGTTTCCGGACCACTGACAACTGCGAAGTGCCATGGTTGCAGGTTCGCGCCGCTCGGCGCCGTGTTTGCGACTTTCAGTGCTGTTTCGATAATGTCTCGCGGCACTGGCCGATCAGAGAAATCACGAACCGTTCTGCGCCGGCCAATATTTTGGTAGAAATCATTGAGCCGCTGCCGCATTTCCTCGATCGGATACTCGCGATACTGCTCAAATGGAATGGTTGGATAACTCGTCACACTAGCTCCTTTTCTGCAGTACGCTCCATTCGTCAGCGTCTTGTTCGGGTACGGCACGACCGAGCACCGAGATGCCGGCTTCATGAACACTTTCGGCACGACCCGATACCAGCGGGTGCCAGGATGCCAGATCATCTCCATTCGCCAGGAGGCGATAGGCACAGGTTGTTGGCAACCAATGAAACGCCTCCGGCTCATCAAGCGATAGCGTAAGACATTCCGCTACCCGCTTTGCACGGTTTGCGTAGTCTGTGCAACGACAGGTATCGAGATCAAGCAGCCTGCAGGCAACATCGGTGTAGAAAACCTCTCCCGTGTCTTCGTCTTCGATCTTGTGCATGCAGCACAGAGCACAGCCGTCGCACAAAGACTCCCACTCGCTGTTCGACATTTCTGACAGCGATTTGCGTTTCCAAAACTGATCGCTCATCGTCCAGTACTCTGCGCTACAAAACATCGAATAGCCATATGAACGATGTCCTTCTCGATTTCGCAACCATGAATCCCGGCCACAACGTCGCTGACAAGCGAACATAGTCTGCATACGATAAGATAGAGCGATATGCGCTCATCGGGCATGTTGACAAGGGTAACTAAATGAAGAATTACAAGAATGTTTCCAGGCGTGACGTGACTAAACAGATCGGTATAGCCGCTGGCATTTCGTTGCTGGGCCCTGGCATTACAAGAGCAGCGATACAAACACCCGGGCAGACTGCAGGGCCATTTTATCCGATCGATGAGCAAGCCGATAAAGATATGGACCTGACGCTGATCGAGGGCCATTCTGAAACAGCAGAAGGTGAAACAATTCTGGTCCGCGGTTCTGTGTTCGATACGCGTGGGCAGCCATTGGATGATGTCCTGGTCGATATCTGGCAGGCGAATCATTTTGGGCGCTACAGTCATCCCAAAGACAATAGTGCAGCCCCGTTGGATCCAAACTTTCAGGGATGGGGTTTAACGAAAACGAACGCGGAGGGACGATACGGATTAAAGACGATCAAGCCAGGCGCATATCGAATTCCGGCAGCTGACGGGTTCGGGCAGCGCTGCAGGCACATTCATTTCAAAGTATCTCGGCCAGGATTCGAAGACCTGACAACGCAAATGTATTTCGCTGGCGATCCGTTGATTGACCAGGATCTCGTGATGGCCAAAACGCCTCCGGAATTGCGCCATTTGTTGATAGCACACTCGACCACTGACGAAGTGACTCGTCTGTCATTGTATCGATTCGATCTCGTGTTAGTGGCCGCCGACGCATAATGCCCGGTGTCTGCTTCTATTGTGATTTCAAGAACGAAGCTGACAAGTTCGTAAACAGAATGCAGGACAGTTACCCGAGCAACTGATTAATTTGATCCCGAGATTGTTCGCAATTGGCCGCGAGCTGTCGGTCAGGTGATAAACTGCCGAGCGACGGCTGCTGACCCAAAGCGCACGTTGATTATCAGTCGATGTACAAAGTTACGGAAACTATATTTTGTGGATCGCTAGCGAGATCTGTTACTACTTAGGCCTGACCTCGGCGGCTGTGTTCGTGCCAGCGATTACGTTTATTCTGTGGATGATGAGCTTGGTAGATAGGGCCGATCCCAATTATTGGTACCTCCTGATTGCGTGGGTGCTTTCAGTGCTGACATTTCTGGTGGGTGTGGGAATCAAACGCTGGATTCGCTAACCCGAATGTCCGCTTCTGGCCGAAAGCGGCCTGTCATTTTCCCCAATTTCCCATGGTCTGAATGACCGCTTTGGTTAAAAGCGGACACTCAGAAACAGCGTCTGGAAAACCTGCCATCGAATGGCCGCTTTACACCCGGAAGCAGCCGTTAGGCTAAACTTGTCTTGAAGGGCCGCTAGTGACGCAAACCGGAAGTTCGCAAATCCGAGTCGCTAGCCGGTCAGGTGATAGAATTGCGACGTTATTCTACTTAGGGTGACCGATGAGCACATGTTGCTGTCATGCCCAATCCGCTGGAAGGATCTTTTCTTTTTTTGCACGACGCGCTCGCAAGCGTTTTAAGCGAAAAGGATTTGAGCCGTCTCAGAAGCAACTTATGACAGGCCTTGAACAGGTCGGTTATCGGGAGGCGAGTGTGCTCGATATTGGTTGCGGCGTTGGTCCCTTGCATCAATCGCTGCTAGAGCAAGGGGCGAGCGAGGCCGTCGGCATTGATCTTGCGCCGACGATGCTGTCTGAGGCCAAAATCTGGGCAGACGAAAGAGGGCTTGGCGACCGCGTTAACTATGTTGAAGGCGATTTCATGACGCTCGATGAGCGTATCGATAACG
>Ga0209980_10000749_pt1 | contig 17901 bp, 16 predicted proteins | sample CR02metaG_FD_183611 | JGI IMG/M metagenome (GOLD analysis project Ga0209980, IMG submission 183611) | Deep subsurface microbial communities from Mariana Trench to uncover new lineages of life (NeLLi) - CR02 metaG (SPAdes) (version 2) | ecosystem: Environmental > Aquatic > Marine > Ocean trench...
GACCCGAACACGTGTTCGGGTTTTATTAGTTCTAACCTATTCTGAGCAGTTCCGGTTTCTAAAAAGCAATCTCAAAGCCCATATTCTTGACTTTGTCGATGCCTATTTCAAAAGACTTTTCATTCGTATCTTCGAGCAGTCCTTGCTTCTCAAAATTTAACTGCTTATCGAAGTCCAACGTTGACGTCTTTATTTGTTCGATCATAACTTGCTCTTGCAACTCTGCCTTATCATTTGTAAAAACGTACATGTCTTCCCTGCCCCGGGTTGCCGCCACATAGAAGCTGTTGTAATTTGCCATGTCACGGGTGTCCGCAACGTAGAGAACTTTGTTGGTGGTTTGGCCCAGGGATTTATATTCCGTGACGGCATAGCCGTGATCGAAATAGGCATAATTGTGGGTATTAAAACTCACTTCTTTGCCTTGTTCCGTTCGTACGATCATATTGCCTTTTGAGTCGAGAGCTAATATTTTACCTATTCGACCGTTCTCAACAGCAAGTTTTCTATCGTTCTTTAGAAAGACAATTTTATCTCCTTTGGTAAACTCTCGCTCGCTTGCCCGGTAAACATTCAATTTTAGTCCATGCTTTGATAAATCAATCTTTTTCACCTTCGTTTTATCTCTGAATGAAACTTCCGCTTGAATGATATTCTTCTCTCTGTCGACATGAACAACCGTTCCGGCAGCTCCGGCTGAAAGTCCGCCGCCTGATTTGGAGACAAAAAAATGATCGCCCTTTCGATATGACATTGCCATCGACTTCTCCACACCTGACAGGTTTTGTGTTTGCCAGATGGCTGTCTTAATGCTGCGTTGGTTTGACCGTCCGTTTTTCTGAATGGCATTGCGGATTGCTTCGTTTATCTGAATTCGTTCCTGGTTAGATTTAACGATGACCAGGGTTTTGTCTTTGTCGCGGTTTTCCGTGAATGCCTCTGCCACTGCATGAATTCTTTCTTCGCGACTCGCTATTTCAATGAACCTCTCTTTGTTATCCAGTCGCTTAAATGCCTTATCAACTCGTTTCTCAGCCAGTTCGATGGCCGCCTGTTTCATGTGTTCTGTTTTCTGTCGAATATTCTCTGCCATGCGCGCGGTTTTTATCACCTTGAGTTCCTGCAACTTGCGGAAGATGCCACCGGCCTCGATGCTTTGTAACTGTTTAACATCACCAACCAGAATGACCCGGTCATGCTCTTGCATTTGATTCAGAATGTGATAAAATTTCTTCGAACCCAACAGCGAGGCTTCATCGACGATCAAAACTCGCTTTGTGGTTGCTTCATTGTTACCTGAGACCAAAAAAGAATCGATGGTCTGGCTGCGAATTCCTACCTTATTCAACTCGTCGACTGCTTTAGCTGTCAAGCTGAGACCCGTAACTTCAAAGCCGGTTTTTCTGAATTCGGCGCTGGCCACACTCAGCATGGTAGTTTTGCCGGTACCTGCATCCCCTTGTATGCCAGTCACCCTGTCGTTGGAAGTCAAGATATGCTTCAGCGCTTTCTTCTGATCGTGGGTAAGGTGGTCTAACTCAGTTTTTTGGACATCATAAGATACGAATGCCGGTTCAACTTGGCTGTAACCATTCAGGAGTTGATCTACAATGTCGCGCTCAATGAATTTGATTTCACGAGTCGTGTAAAACCCCTCGGTTACGCTTCTAAGCTCTCTTGAAGTTTTGAACTCCTGTTCGACGTGCTCAATTCCCTTTTCACCCAATGATAGTTTTAACGCGGTAGCAACAATCTCCTCTCTACTGAAAACGGATTCTCGCTCAGATAGGATATTCAGAGCCTGGTTGACGTGATGCAGCATGGTCTTTTCAAAAGTTTTCTGTTTCAGAAGGCGTTTTGCCAGCCTTTCCTTTTTGAATCCTTTCTCAGCCAAACGTCGCTCCCAATCCTGTTTTACCCATTCCATATCGACATTCTTTTTAGCACTTCTGCTGTCAACAGCGGCCATCTCTTTCAATTTCTGTTCATTGGCGTTGGGCATTTCTTTTTCAAGTTCTTTGGCTTTTGCCTCGATCTGTCTTGACCGTTTTGAAAATTCTTTTATCAGTTCATCCGGCATGCCCTTCAGCTCGAACAATCCTTTCGCACCCGCCTCTACCTGATAACCGAGTTCTTTTATATTCAGAGCTAAGCCATTACGATAGATTTGGCCTAATAACATTTTATTGTAGTAGAGTTCCTCATTGCTGATTGCCCGCCAGTTGCCATCAGGCCGCCTGGTGATATTTAACACCACGCAGTGCGTATGTGTCTGCGGGTCCAGCTCTCTTGATAGGTCATGCTGAAATTTTGCAATAACAAGGTTGCCGGTATCAACGAAACGGGTTACGCCTTTAATCGTCTTCCGTGCCTGTGCAAAATGTTCTTCGAGATAATGAAGCGCGGTATTGACGGCTTTATCGTGCGCCTGGTATATTCGCGTATCATCCAGAACTTCCGCCGTAATGGAAACACTCTTAGGTGCCGAGAACGTCAGGTCGATGCCGGCTCGGTGTTTTTTGTTGTCACCGGGTTCAATCAACAAGTTACCGGCTTTGTTCTCGCCGTTGACAAGTTTCTCAAAATCATCCTTGTTAATACTTCCCCGCAGTTCTAACCATTCAGCACCTTTGCCAAACCACTCACCGGGTACTCTGGTATAGTAATTATCCTTGCTTTCAAAGAAGTATTTTGAAGCTTGTGCGGGGCTGATGTTGGTTAAACTGACCATCTCTTAAAAATCACTATTGTTATTCTCGGCTAAAAGGATCATAAGATTTTGAGTTTCTAAAGCTTTTTGCTTTAACTTTGTTGTCATCCCTGACAATTTCGGGGCTTTTATCTTCGGTATCAATGGCCTTATTAGTGAGTGTCTTGGACTTAACCGAGATTTCCTTCGTTACCTTTTTTGAGCCATCGGAAACACTAGCGCCAGATTCTTTTGTCCTTCCTTGGTCTGCCAAAAAGAAATCGTTATTGACAAACGAAGGAGCCACATCGGGAAAAGTTTTATATGTAATCGAAGATTTCGTGATAGGCATATCGTGGACTTTTAGATAGAAACTCAAATCGGGTACTGCCTGAATTTCCGAGGGTAAAATAAGTCTCTCTTTCCTGGTAATATTGCGATACGCTTCTCCGTCTCGATACTTCTCAACGCCGGAACTATAGGTGCTTTCCATCATTTCGATTTCCTTCTCGCCAAACAGTTTGCTGAAGTACTCGGCGCTGTCAGCGTCATTCATGCGAAAGATGACGTAGTTGTTGCATTGATTGATGATGGTATTCGCAATATTTCTTGAATATATTTCATCGAGCTGGGACTTCTCCTGAATGCCAATCCAGAAACTGCATCCCTTCGACCTTCCCAAAGCCAGTAAGTCTTTAATGGAATCCATCGAGTGCAATGTGCCGAACTCATCGACGATGAGAAAAATTCTGCGTTCGGGATTGTCTCTTAAAGATAGGATTTCATTTGCAAACGAATTGATGAAAAGGGACAAAATCCCGCGCAGACTTTCTCGTTGTTTGGTGTTGCTGGTGAGGAATATGGTTCCTTTTCTGTTATTGTCTTTAAGCCAGCCATGCACTGAAAACGATTCCTTATTCTCCGGATTGACCATATATCTGAAAATCTTGGCATATTGCATCAAGGAAGAGATGACGCTCTGGGTTTGCCCGCTCTCATGATTCTCAATGAAGACGGCTGCCTCGCTTTTGATGCTGAGCATAATGCCATGCAGCTCTGGAATGGACTTGCTCAAGATTCTCCAAATATCATCGTTGGTTTTCATATCATTGCGATAGCAATATCTCAGTATGCCGGACAGCAAAGTCCTGGCCGCATTGACAAAAAACATATCCTTGATAAACGTTCTCGGCACGACAGACGCAGCTAAGGAATCAAAATCTGAATCGTTGGAAATCATATCGAATACGTTCCAGTGCAAAGACCTCGAATCAAAAGGATTGAAAATCAAATCGGTCTTTGGATTGAAAAACTTAGCGACGAACTCCCCATCTTTGGCATCATAAACGATGACTTTTTCATTCCGTGCTTTCAGATGTTGAATTACGATGCTGATGAGATTCGTTTTGCCTGTACCGCTGGTACCGCCAATAAAGAAATGCCGGGTTTCATAACCTTTAGGAATTTTGATTGTGTCTGAAATTGGAATTGAAACTGATTTCGGCAAGAGTTTTACGAAGTCGTCTTCGTCGACAAGACGAGCACCTCGTTTGGTTTGCTCTTTGAATTGGTCTGCGGTTTTAGCGGCGAAAAACCACAGCAAGACCGGATAGAATAGATAGCTTGTAAAGGTAATATAAAAGAGCTTCTTTGCTGCTTTGAACGACCCCGTTTGTGGCAAGTCATAAAAAGAGAATGATAATTTGCCTCTCAAAAGATCGACAGGATTTTCGAATTGTTGCAGGTTGAGTATGACGACGTGTTTATAATGATTTCTTTCAGACTGATCGAGTTTTTTAAAGAAGAAAAAGGAATAAGCAAGTAGTACCAGGATATGAAGCAAAAAGATGTACTTCAAAATCTTCACATGCATATTCAAATTCATGCGAAATGCATTTATGAAAATCTCGAACCCTTTATAGGATTTCATTTCGTTCTTTCGTTCATTTGCTTTCTATTCTCTCGCGCAATTCCTTGAAATATTCAATAGCATTTTCAGAGTCTTCTTTTTTACCTTCATGCATTTTTATGATTTCATACAAGGTATAAATTTGCGCTTTGTAAATTTTACCGATGAGATTGGTGTTGCTTTCCCTATCTTTTTTACCATACTCATTCATCAGGTTGTTGTAGACTTCCTTTATGCAGAATCTGAATGCCTCGGAAATATTCACATGATTCTTGATCTTTTTGATATCACCCAGCATTGCAAGATCTTCCTGTGAAACGCTGAAAGTCTTTGGAGAATATTTCATAGCATGCCAGTATTCTTGACAAGATTTACTAACATCGCAACCTCTTATATTTTAATATGGTATAGCCACCATTAATAAAATCTTACTAACTCGGCTTAGTAAAAGCACTCTTTCGGTATTTATTGAAGATGCATTGCCTCTTAACAACCCCAATAATGCAACCCCGTTGCGTTGGGTGTGATTTCTTTCAGAGTTATTGAATTCATTATTAATCTGATTTTTCAACATGTTGATTTTACCAAGTAAAAATAGTAAATCGTCTTAAATATAATTGATTGATTAAGATTGTCAGTTATAGAGATTATTTTGTTATAGAGAATCGAAACTTTTAAAGCATTGAAGCATCCGCGAGCGCCGATACCCGAACACGTGTTCGGGTCTGCTATTTAAGACTCTTCTCCAGTTCTTTGATTTTCTTCTTCAGTTTGGAAAGCAGTTCGTCTTCAGTAGTGTAGTTGATAACAAATTTTTTCTGGCGTGAAGATATGCCACCGTTTGACATTTTATGAGCAATCTGCATCGCTTCTTGTGATGAGATAGGATTTTTACTCTCCTTAATTTGTCGAAATAGTTTAAATTGTTTAGCCTCGTCTTTAAGTTTCAAAAGAGCTCTGGCATGTCCCTCCGTAAGCAGATTTTTTGACGATTTACTCTTGAGAGCAACAATATCACTTTGGATTTGTTTAGGAAGGTTCAAAAGGGCAAGAAACTGTTGACGGCGCCGCTCACTAATTCCGGTGATCTCCTCGATTTCTTTCCACTGCGTTTTCTTACCGAGTTTTTCCTTTAGCTCCAGGAGACCCCTTGCTTTATCAACAGGGCTTAAATCTTCTCTTTGAATGTTCTCAATGAGTTGTATGGCTAATCGCTCACTGTCATTTGTCGTGCGCACGATGCAAGGCATCTGGGTTAGCTCTGATAATTGAGATGCCCGGTAGCGGCGCTCACCGGAAATAATCTTAAAGTAGCCCTCAGTTTGTATATATTCTACTGTAATGGGTTCTAAGACGCCGTGTTGCTTGATGGAATTGGCGAGCTCGCTCAAAGATTCTTCATCGAAAGTTGTGCGAGGTTGATTTGGATCGGGCTTGATTTTGTTGAGTGGAATCTTGCGTGCACCTTTTAATCGCGTCGTACCTTCATATTGACCTCTTTTAGATTCTACGATATGATCTTCCTGAATCGGTTCTTCAGCTATTAAAGTCTGACTATCGACAATCGAATGTTGGGCTTGCTTGAGAAAATTCTTTCTGGCCATTGTGCAATAACTCCGTTACAAATTGACGATACGCCTCGGCTTGTTCGGACTTCGGCAGATAATGAGTGATAGGTAATCTTTCAGTGGATGCTTCGGTGTACTGAACGTTATTACGAAATTCAGTCCTGAAGATATAATCCCCATATTGCTTCCGTAACGCTTGATTGTAATCTTGTTCCAAATTTCTCCGGGGGGCGTACTTATTTATCACAAATCCCAGGAGCCGTAACTCGGAATTAACCCTCTTCCTGACACGTTCAATAAGCGCAACAATTTGATTAGAGCCAATAAATGCCCAATCCTGACATTCGATTGGTATGAGGATTCCTTCAGCAGCCACGAACGCCATTCGTGTTGCGCGACCTAAATTTGGCGGGCAGTCGATGAGAATATGATCGTAGCTGCCCTGAACCTCTTGAACTGTTTCGAGCAAATAGTACTGGGCATCGTCTTCGCCCGCCAAGCGTGCGTCCAAGTTACTCAAAGTAAGATTAGCAGGAAGTACATCAATGTTTTTAATGTGCGTTGGTCTTGTTACTTTCGAAACCTCGACCACAGGATCCTCGGTTAAAAGGTCAGCTATCGTATGATTCAATTTGTGAATGTTGTCGATAAAAACCGATGAGAGGTTTCCTTGTTGATCCATATCCACGACCAGGAGCCTCAAGCCACGTTCAGCAAGGACCCCGGCGATGTGCAAGCAGGTGCTGGTTTTGCCAACACCTCCCTTTTGGTTAGCTATTGCGATGATTTTCATGATCTATTAGTGTCCTCAAGTTTTTTGCGATAAAAAGAAAAAATTCTATGGAATATGTTGACTTCTATGTTTTTTATCGTGCAGAATGTTTTGCGCCTGCTAATTGCCTCTGTATTCACTTATCGAAATGATGGCGCGTGGATTTACCCATACTATTTCGTCCTGAGCGTCCCTTACCTTCACCCAACCATTAGAAGTTTCTAATACCGTTACGTTTGTACTTCCAAGAGAGTAGGCAAACAGATATTTCTCGCCAATTTTTATCTCAGCAGGTAAAGGTTCAGTTTGAGACACCTGTTGAGTACAAGAAATGACCAGTAACAAAAAGCAAAGAACGAAGGTTAAAGTTAATGTTCTCATTTTGTATCCTCCCAAATTTGGTTTGTTAAAAAACAATCTTAAGGCCAAAGCTGTACAAAAATTGGCTATTATAAAAATCCGAATTAAGAAAGACCATCTGTTTAAAATCACCGAATAAGATAAGCCAGTGGCTCAGGTAATATTCCAAATCCAAGTTTGCAGATAGACCGGTGCTATTGTCAGTAACATTATTGCCTATTATATCTTCCGCTTTAGTATAGACAAACAAGAACCCACCGCCACCATTTAAATATATGTCATGGATTCTCAAAACTGAATGCTTATAACAAAAATTGCCTACATAGTTCTGGTTCGAAAAAGTATCTTCTATGTCTGCGTAATATGATAGCGACAATGCGATATTATCTTCTTTGCTGATTTGCCTTGAATAAGCGAGATTATAATAACTCCCAAATCCGGCTATGCTTAAAGTATTTGTGTTAATGGTTTTCTGGTATTGGGCAAAACCCTCACTATAGAATGAAACCAGCAACAAGCTAATCGATAAAAGCTTCATCGTATATCATTTTTAGAAAGTTCAATTGAGTGCTAAATATAATTACAGATTTCGGACTTTGCGCCTATTCAGGCATTTAGTCATCTAACACCCAAAATTCAGTTATTTTTTCGGCATGAACGCCTTGATTATCTGTCACCCGCAATTTAACAGCGTATTGATAACCTACGACTATTTCAAATGTGGGCGTTAATTCGTTATCAAATTCAGGCAAATATCTATAATTCAGAAACCATTTGTATGATACCAGGGTGTCTCCGGAATCAGCGCTCGAAGTATTTGAAACTATAATGATTTTTTCACGATCTTGGGACAATTTATAAGTAAATTCTGCTTTTGGAAATGTCTCTGCTTCTGGCTCCAATGGAGCAAATTTTTTCCCGTCACAATTGAAAAAGAAAAGAAGTACTATTATTGCACTGCAAATGTTCTTAACGAATTTCATCTTTCTCCCCTCCTTAAAATATTCTCCCCGTTATATATTTAATCATCTAATACCCAAAATTGATATTGTTTTTCATGGAAAGCACCATGATTATCCACTACCCGTAATTTAAGAGTATACTCGTAACCAGGGTTTATATTAAACGTGGGTGTTGGCTGATCATCAAATTCTGGCAAATAACTATAATTCAGAAACCATTTGTATGAAATTGTGTCACCAAAATCTAAATCACTTGAGGTATTTGAATCTATTATAATCTGGAATTTAGCAGCCGAGATTTTATAGGTGTACTTTGCTATTGGCGCCGTGTTTTCAATAGTCAAATTTTTCCAGGTGAAATCAGTTTCATAACCTACATTATTCGTAACTTTCAATCCTATTTGATTGACACCCACAGGATATTCAGTGTTGATTGTATGCTGGGAAGTGCTTGTTTCTCCAAGATTAATTATTTCACCGGTCGGATGCTTCACATACCACATATACTTTTCAATACCTCCGCCTAGATATCCACCCTCAGAATTAGAGGCGTCTAATATGATGTTCTCATCATTGTGCGCCGCAAAAGAATCTGCGCTGGCGGGGAAAACAAATTCTGCTATAGGTTCTCCTGGCACGCCAATGGCGACTACTTTCTCACTATCACCGCCATAGCTATCGCTGACTCGTAATGTAATTATGTAATCCCCTGCGGCCAAATCGAATTGTGGTGCTTGGTCAGTAGATTTGATTTCACCATTGACAAACCAATTGTATGTCAATTGATCGCCTGGATCTATGTCGCTAGAGGTATTCGAGGTTACGACAATTTTTTTAATTTCAGCATCAAGTTCAAAATTTGCCAGTGGATCAGTATTTCTATATTCAACATCTTCTTTGGCCATGTTACTTTTCAAGCTATTGGCATTCTCCACGATAAGTCCAAATTCGTGGTTCCCAACCGGTAGTTTTTCGGTAAATGTAAACGTCTGATTAGAACCGGAACTTAACAATTGTTGACCATTGTCTAACAGATAGAAGTAATATTTCGTAATTGCTACATTCCCAGGAGCATTTGACCCGGAGCCGTCTAAGATCAGACTTCGGCCATTGGTAGTTGAGTTTGGAACATTTAAAACTGCATTCGGCTGGCCGCCCTGAACCGAAATATTTTCTTCCTGTTCATTCATACCGCCGTTTTTATCAAGAACCTGCAGCTTTAGTGAAACATCACCAGCGCTTTCCAAGCTAAAAAACGGTGTATTTTTATTTCGCGCATCCGTTTGCTCAATGTCGTTAATAAGCCAACGATATTCAACTTCATCAAACGGATCAAAATCTGTTGAATTGTTTTTAGTAATTGTAATTTTCAAGAAATCGGTTGCATACTCAAAGTCCGCAATTGGTTCTTGGTTATCAACCTCGAACGCTACCCAACTCGTATCTGACAAATTGCCCGCCAAATCTTCAACCATCAGACCGGCCTGGTTTGTACCAACTCGCGCGTGAACGGTATAATTGAACGTGTTGCTCTCTCCTACCTGTAATAGAGTCCGATTACCGGCTGATTCCAGAAACCAGTAATATTTCTTAATGGTGCCACTCACATCCGAACTTCGCGAGCCGTCAAATACAATCTGGTCACCATTTTTGATATTGTTGTCAGGGATAATAATCAACAGTGCATTATTTTCGATGAAATTGACTGTCAGATTGCCGTTTACCTTTTCCAAACCATCGGATACCGTTATCTCAATTATGTGTTGACCTTTGCGAAACGGCGTGTAATTGGCGTTGTAAATTCCTTCGCTACTAGTCCCCTGCATTTCTACTACTCCGCTGCTATCGTTCGACTTAGCGCTGACGGTTAGGGAATTGTCCTCCTTATCTGTGACTTTGAATTCAAAAGCGTACTTACTATTTTCAATAAACGTTAACGTCTCAGAAACAAAACCGATTATTTCCAGCGATGGCGGGCTATTCTTTGCCGATAAAGGATTCGATTCCTTTTTGTCTGAGCAACTCACAACTAAAAGTAATGTGAGGATTGAAAGAAAAACGCTTTTCAAGAACTCCATAACACACCTCCTTGTTAGACTTTTCAGTTGATGTAAGAGGGAATCTCAATATTAAAAGTGCGATTCCCTGCTTCCTCCCTTAAAACAAAGTTGAAAATACCGCTATCCTTCGTTCCTATTTTGTCCACCACATAGATAAAATGACCCACAGCTCCGGCGTCTATTTTCTTGGTCGAGTATTCTTCGTAGTAAGGTTGTAAGACAATTGACTTGGTTGCGCGGCGATTGATGAATTTGAGGCCTTTTCTTTCCTTATATTTAATCGTTAAGACAGACACGCCGTAAGGAACCTTCGACCGATTGTATAACGACATTTTGAAAATGATTTTGTTTTTGTGATAAAATATGTAGTCGACAGCAAAGGTCACTCGGTTCTTTCTAATCGAGTAGCAGTACGGGTTCGGCTTTAGCAAATCCTTTTTAACGTTTAGCAAAGACATTATCGTAAAGCTTGAGTCAATGACGTCTGTGATAGTATCAGAATTTTCTGCCTGCTTACTGTTATAGTGCCCATTCTTTGGAGTCAGATTTTTGAGTATTTCGAATGCCTGTATATTCGTACCGAGGTCTAATAGTTGCGTAGGTTGGCTCCCCTTTTCGTTTATTAAGGCCTTGACATTAAAAGCGTAACTTTTGGTGTATATCCTGATATTGGTAGCCCCTCTCTCAGGTATGGTCGGCTGCATGATGAGAACCTGTTTATTGAGTCCTTCAACATCTTTAATTTCCACGATCGGCGCCGGTACGCTGACGTGCAAATAGGGTTCGGGAAGACGGACTTCCGACAAATAGCCGATTTTCAAATATAGTATATCTGGATGCTCGGAAACTTGGCCAAGACACGAACCGGTTACAATCAGTGATAGCAATAGAATCTTTCTCACCGTCTTTCCTCAACAGTGGATATTCTCCCCCAAATCATGGTCTCTTCTGATAATTCTGCATAGAATTCACGGCTTAGAGGCGTTTCTAATTTTAAGACGTCTGGCAAAATACTCGACGGATCGATTATGTCTGCCGCATCCATAGCATGACGCTTGAGGCTTTCTACAAGGCCATCATCCCTTTTTACCCTGACCGGAATCCCTCTAGATTTGTCTAAGTGGAAAGCCGTACCTTCAATCTTTATTTCAGCATGAGTTGTGTAAATTCGTTTAAAGTCGATGTGCAATCGTGTCCTCGTTAACCTGCAAATTCCTTCAACCTGAGAGTTCTTGGGGATGCTTAGCGCCCCTAATTTAAAGTCCTCTACGACAAACATAGTTATCACAGATTGCTCATACACCCTTTGGTTTTCATTCAGAATCAATTTGACCCATTTACTGATGGCCTTATTAGAACTTCTCGCTGTCAGCTCGGTGGTCACTGGTTTATTGGCAAAATATTTAGCGAAGTCGATACCGTCGGTTTTTTTGTTGACTTTACCATTCGCACTCCTGACCCGAAGACGGCTACTGGCAGCATTTGCATGCCTCAAATTGTCATACTTGAGGGACAAGTACCGGTACTGGCTCTCGAGCTTTGTGTATTTCGTCGCTAACGTATCCATTTGATGTTTTAGGTACTCAATCAGTTCTTCCTGGCTGACTTTTTTCTTTTGGAGCCGCTTTTCATGCATGACCAACCTGTCGATTTCAGGACTCTTGTCGATCTGTTTTTCCGATTGATATTGTTCTGTCAATTTCTTCCTGATGATCGAAAACCCGAAGTCATCCTCCATATTTATATTGGATTCAAAGGTCGCTCCAGTCCTATCATCCTGGGCCTGGTTCCATACATACAAGAATGAACCAAACATGAACAGAACAAATGCACAGCTGGCTCCCACAATCCAATGAATTGGTTTTATTTTTTCTATCTTAATCAATTACTCTAGTCTCCTAAACCAGCCACCCGCCATGGAAACCATCTTCATTCCGAACGGGTTCTTGTAGCCCCTCTCGACCGTGACGATTTTCGCGACTTGTTCGATTTGTTCTTCAAAAATATCATCTGGGATATTTGTTACTCTCACTGCGCTGAATGAAACATTGATTAAACTGCCATTTCGTTTGATGTCGTTGATAATGACATCCTTGACATTTGGTTTGACCAGACCTGTATTTAAAACCGCTTTGACCGTTACTGAATTCAGATCCTGGTACTTTATTTTCTCAACCATGTGATTAGATGACAAAGCTTCCAGCTTGCTGCGATTGTCTTCATAGTTTTCCTGCGTTATCTCAACCAGGTACCGCAACCAATTTTCAACAAAAGCATGGATTTCGCCATCCGAGCGTTCATCATCCTGTGCAATCGCCTCATAGGGTTGGCCGTCCTTGACCACGTAAATCTTTTCATGATGATAGGAATAAATGATGAATACGACCAGGATGCTGATAATGGCCAACTGTGCATAGATGACGATATTTCTGAACAGAAATTGCCTGTAATTTGCCTCTGAGGAACGATGCAGGTTAAATTCCATTTGCTTTCTATGTTTTGCGTAAGAGTGTGATGACACTGTCTTGGTCTTGTCATTATTCATTGTAATCTCGCTCATTTTATCGGTATGTTGGTTTTTTGTGACATGCTCGTCTTTTGCAGCTTTCTGGCGATTGGCGCTATAACTTTGGATACCATCATGAGTGAACCGGCTCCTATCATCGAGGCCATGCCGCCTAAATTCTGACCCGGTATAATAATGCTTGTGTACCAAGGAATGAAAACGATTGAAACAAAAAACACGACGGTATACACCAGGAGCTCGATGACGATGATGGGAGAGTCAAACGTCAGATTCAAAGATGCATTCGCAGCTAACAATTGCTCGAATTCCTGTGCCATCAAGTTGTTAAAGAATGCCACGAGAATAATGTAAATTACCGACCAGAAAGCCACGGCCACAAAATTGTTGAACCATCGTACCCATGCATCTTTAAAGTTCGGAAAAAGTGAAATAACAATGGCAATCGGCCCGAGCAGCCATAAGATCGCCTGAATAAAGAACTGAATGAGTTCAAAAATCAAAGTGGCTGCTTTCACGAAAAATAGACAAGCCATCAGCAATAACCAGTAGATCAGTTCCATCATCATCACATCTGGCTTTATCAGGCTTGTCTCAATTCCGGAGCGACTCTTGAAAGCATTACCAATGACTTTGTAAATGTTCGATAAATTGCCCGCATCGAGATTCTTAGCTATTCCAATTATCAACGTGGCAATTTCGACTGTCCACCATTTATAGGTAACAAGAGCAATGAAAGTAAAAGCTATTTTAAAGAGCACCTTGCGGTAATCGGCCCTATCCTCCCGCGTGTTATGAAATATCGAATAGAGCAGGTAAACGAGCACACCTAAGGCCATGAGCACACGCGCTATGAGTATGAATTTGTCCAGGGTAACATAGACAAAATTGTAGATGAACTCGTTTTCTTGCAGAACGTTCACTTGATGTTCTCACGTCTGATAAGGTCTGAATCGAAAAATCCCAATTTCTTCTGAACGGATGTCTCGAATTTCGAATACTCCAAGATTGCACTTCCCAAATTCTCATTCTGGCGTCTCTGATAAACCCTGCCGAGGATATCCTGGTTGAACTCCTGCATTTCCTGTTGAGCCTTTACTTGATATTCATGGCCTTTGAGAATCATTTCATTGGCGATGACCAGAAGTTTAGCTCTTTCTGCAGGGGTCATATCCACCGAGCTATCGTTCGCTAAGTCTCTCAATTCTTTGGCTTGCTCTAAGAATATTGCGAACATCTTGTCCATGTCCTTGACGTTATACATCCTCGCAATGCTCGATTCCGTATCGAGCTGCCTGATAAACGCCAGCATCTCCTGGTCATCCATCTTATTGAACTCCGAACCGCTTTCATCTTTGAGAAACGCTTCGAGCAAATCATTGCCACTCCGCGACAATCTTGACGTTTTATAGAGATCATCCATGAATTTTCGCGAAGTTGAATTTAAATAGAAATCAAGTCTATCTCCGTTCAGGATGAAGGATTCCAGGTAGTTGGTATTCAATAAATTCAATTTATCGAGAGACTTTATGTCTCGTAGCACGCGCTTTTGATATTCATGAAACTGTTTGAGTTCCTTGAAGGTGTTGATCGCTGTTTTTGTTGTCCTGAGCGCCTCGACTAACTGTTTGCGCAACTGCATGTTTCGAATCTGATTCTGGGCGATAATCGCTTTTAATTTTGCGATAATTACAGCATTTCCTGGGTCGGGAAGCTGTGCAATTACGTGTGGTGCAAAAACCATAAGAAGAATAATCAGAACTCTTTTCATTTTGACACCTGCTCTTTTTCTTCTGCTAGCTCGGATAAGGATGAGATTAAATTACCACTGTTTTTGTTCACTACGGCCTCTCTCTTGCTCCTCTCCTCAGCATTTGTCGTATAAAGCCAGTAGTCATATTCTGAAAAATTGGCCTTCAGGATGACCGGCTCACCTCTCGCGGACAGAAAAATCTCATGTCGTTTTAAATTTCTAAAAGTATGTTCCTCTGCTTTCGAAAAACCAAATATTTCAACAGCTTTCTTCACATCCTCAGGACGGTGTTTTAACAGAAGCTTGTTATCGCTATTGGTTATGATCGAAGAGGCCAGCTCGCCAGTAAAATCGTCAATACTTTGTGAGATAGATATGATGGATCCGTTATACTTGCGTGCCGTCCTGTAAAAGTATTTTGTGAATTTCGATATCGCAGCAGATGCTTCCAGGGTCTTCCAGGCCTCATCCTGAATAAAGATAAAGCGATTCAGGTCCCGCTCTAAAACATTGGCAATTATCTTGGTAATCATAAACGCATACAAAGGTAATAGCTCTTTTTCATCCTCGATGCCTCTCAGGTCGAAAGCGATTAACGAAAAGGTAGCATTCAGAGTAAGTTTTAATTTATTTTTATTGCCCGGCTCGAAATACGGCCGCATTGTTCCGTACAAATACAAATGCAACGCATGCAAAACATACTCTTTAAATCGTTGATCACTGTTCAGAAACTCATCATCCGCCTTCAGATGGTCCATGAACTCATAGAGCGTGACGTCGTTTTTCTTTGTTGAAAGGAATTTTTCAATCGTCTGGATGAAAATTGCGCGTTGATCTTTGGGCAGTTCTGTTTGGCTCTGGTCCGACTTGATAATCATCAACTCAATAAACGATGCGATAAATTTTATCGCGTCAAAATAAGCTGGGCTTTCAGCGTCGAATTGCCGGGGGTTGAAATAGTAGAGCGGGTCCAGATAGGTCGGTTCTTCCTTGTTTATCTCGATGTAATCACCTCGCAATAACTCCACCAACGGCCTATAAGAGCCACCGATATCGAGAATGGCCACCGGCACGCCTTGCTCGATATATTTGTGGATGATATTTGAGCAGAGGAAAGATTTCCCGGAGCCGGAAGGGCCAATGATAATGGCATTGAAATTATCGTTCTCTTTTGAAAATAAATCATATAAGACAAGCTCATCGTTCAGGTTGAAAAATGAAATACCGCTTACCATTCCTTTGTAGTGATTACACAGGTTAATGAAGTGGGCTGCGTTAGCCCCTCGGAGGAGCACACGGCGGTAATTGTTATGGTTACCCGGCGCACAGGAAAGAAACACCGGCAGGGCATCTTCGTTTTCGACCACGCCCTTGGAACTGAAAAATTGCTCAAATTTATTGAGTATCTCAATTTCGCGTTCCCTCAGCCTTTCCCCTTCTCTGTCCCAGGTAAAGAGGGTCATAGAAAAATTGACCAGGAAATCATTTCCCAACTGCAGCATCGGTTCCAGACCCTCAAATATGACTTCGCCGCTGCTGCCATCAACCCACCCCTCGATTTCGTCAATTTTCCGTTCCGCAAGCTTATTGATGCCAGTGAAGCCGTTATTGGCTCGCTTAATCCATTTGACTTTGTTTAGGGCGGCTTGTTGCGGCAGTTTTTCGAAGGCCACCACGAGCCTGAGCCTGAAAGGTAAATCCAGGAAAGTCGTCAAAGGACTTTTGTGAAACCTGTCTTTAGTAATCGGGTTTCTTATCTCGGATGGCAACTCGGCCAGTGAAAAGACCAACACTTTATCCATGCCGATGGCGATGCCGCTTCTGTCCCAAGCGATATTCTTGTAGAGCAAATCACTGTTGAAGGATTCGTTGCTGACGTGTAAAGGACGGTCGGTGTTGTTGTCGAGGTTGTAGTAGTTTGAGAGTAATCGGATAATCTGCTGGCTATTCAGACGGTATGGCCGTAGGAATGCTAACTCACTTTCGATTATTGACTCGAGTTTTTTGATGACCAGAACGTCGCTTTCGAATTTCTTTTTTAGCAACTGGCCAGGTCTCCTGGGATTGAATAGAAATAAATCATTTATTCCGGGCGGCTTGTAACGCTCTAATAGATTGTTGAACGTAATGATTAAAAATACATCGATGTGATAATAAGTCTTAAGTCCGTTTTCGCGACGACGGATTTGATTTAGCCTGATGATTTCCTTGTTGTCGCTTGTTACCGACTGCCTTGATCTATCCTCTACTTTCTGTTCATATTTGTCATAAATAATCTGAACCTGAATGCGGTCGGGAAGCGACTTTAACAAGCCGTAAATCGTTTCGCTGTAAGATTCAAAATCCAACTCGGTCAGCCGCAACAAATTCAATTCGGTCAACTGCCAGACAGCGGACAGAGCGCCGTCTTTGCGAATATGATAACCGTCAAAGACATTGAAGGTGTGAAACCTGTCTGTCAACGATTGTAGCTCTCGCTCTTTCATCATTCGCCGTCCTTGAACAATTTGGGTAACGGTTCACCTTGTTGGATGGTCATTTTCTTTTCGAGCTTATACCACACTAAAAGAGATTGAAAATAAAATCGCTTTCCGCTTCTATTAACCCTATACAAAAAAATGCCGACGCCAAGTACCGTGAAAATTAACATGACGACTGGGAGCAACGCATATCCTAGAGAAACGAGGCAAACCAGAACGAAGTAATCAATGTTGGTCAAGCCAAGAATCGTGAATTGCTTAGTGATCGCCTGTTCTATCCTTTTTCTCATTTGATTAAGGCGACAGCCAAGTTACCACGATTTCAAAACCGATAAAAAATACCAAAATGCCTATAAGAGCCGCGGTTGTTGCCTTTCTGCCTTCGTCTCCCGATTGAAACCATTTAAAGCCAGTGAACGCGAACGCCGCTCCCAACACCAATCTGGCCGGTATCTTTATCAGGTCGATCCATCGCCTTATCATTTCCGCTACGTCCTGTGCATAGGCTTCCGGTACCATTATAGTTAATAATAAGCTCAAAGCAATAAGTGCTTTTTTCATGTCGACCTCCGCTGTTGAAGATGGTTAAACAAACACAAAAATCGATGGTTTACTGCTTTCATGACCTATCGAAATCGTTGATTTAGTCTATCGATTGCATTTTTCAAATGATCAGGAGCAAGATGGGCATATATCATCGTGGTCGTGATGTTAGCATGTCCCATAAGCTTTTGCACAGTCGGGAGATCCACGCCTTCCATGATTAAATGGCTCGCAAACGTATGGCGCAAATCATGCAAGGTGAAGCGCTTCAATCCTGTCTG
>Ga0209980_10000750_pt1 | contig 17889 bp, 19 predicted proteins | sample CR02metaG_FD_183611 | JGI IMG/M metagenome (GOLD analysis project Ga0209980, IMG submission 183611) | Deep subsurface microbial communities from Mariana Trench to uncover new lineages of life (NeLLi) - CR02 metaG (SPAdes) (version 2) | ecosystem: Environmental > Aquatic > Marine > Ocean trench...
GTGGTGGTCATCCAGAAGAGATCGCCCGGAACCGGCCAGGCCATATACAGGCCGCGATTGTTGAGAAACACGACCTCCGCGCCGCCGGAAAGATCGACAGAGTTCTTGACCCTGGGCAGGAGCGCGAAAACCCCGACATACCAAAAAATGATCTGCAGCAGCAGCGGCGTGTTGCGAATGAGTTCCACGTAGGCCAGCGCCAGCCGGGCGACCAGCCAATTGTTGGAAAGCCTCAAGACGCCGACAAAGAAACCGAGGAAGGTGCTCGCGACGATCGCGAAGCCAGAGACCAGCAGGGTGTTGATGCAGCCGATCAGAAAAATGCGGCCGTAGGTCCCGATGCCGGGTTTGTATTCGATAAGCTTGAAGTCGGTGTCGAAGCCGGCGGTCGCGGTCAGGAAGCCAAAGCCGGTATTCATCCCGCGTATTTCGAGATTATGCGCCGTGTTGGTGATCAGATACCAGGCGAGCCAGCCGACGGTGCAAGCCGTCAGAAGCTGATAGAACACCGAGCGCACGCGCTCGTCATGAAAAAAGTCGAACTGCTCTTTCGGTTTGACGCGCGCCGATGCTTCGTCGCGATCGCTGACGGCCATGATAATCGGCCCTTGATGGTTCGCGTAGGCTCGACCGGGGAAAGGCGGCGCCCGGCCCTTATTCAAAGGGCCGGGCGCCATCGGATGATCCTAGCGGAACGGTGGGGCGTACATCAGTCCGCCGCGGGTCCAGAGGTCGTTCGCCGACCCGGAACGGCCGATTTTGATGCCCAATTTGCCACCGCCCATATAGCGTTCGTAGATCTCGCCGTAGTTGCCAACCTGCTTGATGATGTTGTAGGCCCAATCCTTGGAGAGGCCCAAACCCTCATTCAAGTTGCCCTCGGCGCCGAGCATGCGGCGGACCGAGGCATTGGTGGAGTTGGCGCGCATGTCGTCGACGTTGGCTTGGGTAACGCCGAGTTCCTCGGCGTTGATCAACGCGTAAACCGTCCATTTGACGATGTCGAACCACTGCCCGTCACCCTGCCGCACCGCCGGAGCCAGAGGCTCCTTGGAGATGGTCTCGGGGAGCAGGAGATGGGCATCGGGATTGGGGAACGCCGCCTTGATGGAGGCGATCGACGACTTGTCGTTGGTCAGCGCGTCGCAACCGCCCGCAAGATAGGTGTCGTTGCGCACGTTGCCGTCCTCGAACGTGACCGGGCTGATGTCGAGATTGTTGACCCGGCTGAAGTCGGCCAGGTTCAACTCGGTGGTGGTGCCGGTCAACACGCAGACCGTGGCGCCCTTGAGTTCGAGCGCGCTCGTGATGCCGGTGTCCTTGGGCACCATGAAGCCCTGGCCGTCATAGAAGTTGACCGCCGTGAAGTCGAGGCCGAGCTGGGTGTCTCGAAGCAACGTCCAGGTGGCCGTCCGCGACAGAAGGTCGGACTCGCCGTTGGCCAGCGCGGTAAAGCGGACCTGGCTGCTGACCGATTGAATCTCCAGCTTCGACTTGTCGCCGAAGATGGCCGCGGCGACGGCCTGGCAGATCGAAACGTCGCTGCCGTACCAATTGCCATCGGCATCGAGATTATAGAAGCCCGGCGCCGGGGGGCCGACCTGGCAGCGCAGGTGGCCGCGCTTCTTGACGATTTCGAGCGTCGATTCCGCCGACGCGCCGACACTACCCACGGCCATCAGCGCGACGGCTGAGGCGGCCAGTGTCAATAATTTTACGAATTTCATCTCCCTGTATCTCCCTGTTCTCGTGGCTGACACTCTGTCTCGATGAGCATTGTTAGTCTCTGTTCGAGGCAGCTATCAAGGTTCGAACCGAATGCACGTTAGCCGCTAGCGGCCTGAACCGCAACAGCCTTTGGACACGAGCCCGGCCGCAGTGTCCTAGCCGCTGCCGCCAGGGCCGGTTTCACGTGGCTCGCAGACATACCGTTTGGCAAGAGCGCGCGGGTTGACCCGCCTCAGGTCGGCCTGGAGCTCCTCGGCGCGCATCTTGCGTTCGAGACAGGCCGCCTCCGTCGGGTAGGGGATGGGCCCCCAACCTTCCAACGCGTCGCCGCGAATCCAGACGCCGCTCATCAAAAAATAAACCACCAGCAGGTATTCCATGACCGCCCCGCCCGGTTCGCCCGGCTATTCTACCCAACGTGCCGACGCCCTGCGCGCCGGCGATGCCGGTTCGATCTTGGGACGACTTGCGGTCCTCACGTTGTCGCCGAAAACCTAGCTGCCGGTCTCGATCGCCTGCCAATACTGGGTGTTGAGCTTGCCGATCAGGGTATCGTGCAGCGCGCCCAAGCACTGGCGCAGGCTCATCATCCCGCTGTGGGTCGTGGCCGAGCAGCGTTCGAAACCCGCCTTGGCCAAGGTGCGGCCGTCGACGCCGGCCGGCGGCGCGAACCGCACCCATGCCTGATCGCGTTCGGCCTGGGTGGCGCGCCCGGCGCGCGGCAGCGCATTGACCAAGCGCAGGGTCACGCGCGCCGCCTCGGCCCGCGCGCCGCCGTTTTCCACGATCGCCGCCGCCACGGTCCGCAGCGGACCGGTCGCCAGCATGATGTCCATCTCGGAATGCGGCCAACGATCGCCGGCGATCGGTTGCGGGATCAGACTCGCGCCCGCGCCCACGCTGACCCGGACCGAGGCGAGGTCAAACTGCCTGAGCACGCGACTGGGCAGGCTCATCCGGACCGCGGTATGGCCGCGCTCCGTGGTGATGGTGAGGAGTTCCGAGCCCGCGAGACGGACCGTCGAGCCGTCCCGTCGCACGCCGTCGAGGACGAGGGTATTGGGATCGTGAAAGCGATAGGCGGTGCCCGGCGGTGGCGAACTTCGGAGCTTCTCGATGCAGTATACGGTGAACTCGGCTCTGCAGTCACCGCGCTCGCACTGCAAGGTCACCGGCTCCGCGCTCGCGATCACGGCCAGGATTTGCGGCGCCGCGGCAACCTGGGAGGCATCCAGCATCAACAACAGAGGCGCCAGTGCGGCGCTCAATCGAGAAATTCTGCCCATGACTGCCCTCCTTAAATTCCAGCGCGACGGCGGAATTGTAACACGAGTCGCAAGCCGCGCTCGGTCATGAGGACAAAACATGTAACATTCGGCCCTGAAACGCAACGGGACTCTAGGCCCGCCTCGTTAACATTTTCGCGAACCGCGCTATTAGGTATAGATCGATCCGGATCGGCCCCCCGAACGTGATTTTGCGGGCCCAACCGGTGGTGTGGCGCAAGCCGCGCCGATAGCGTAATTTTCCTACCCGGCACCCGGCCCGGGCATCCCCCGTCGCCAGAAACTGCCAGACGTTGCTGACTATCGCGGGGACCCCTATCAGGGCGATCGCCAGCCTCAGGCCCAGCGTGGCCGCGAGCGGCGCGAGCGCGACGGCCGACAGGCCGAGACCGGCCACGCCCTTCACCCAGCCGGCGAAGCGAAAGATGGCGCAGACGAAACGGAGTGCCTCGGCTGTTCCCATGCGCGCAGTCGCAAACTCCGGCGCCGACCTGGCGCCACCTGCCCGTTCGGCGCTCCCCTATTAATGCAGGATCTGGCTGAGGAACAGCTTGGTGCGGTCGTGCTGCGGGTTGTTGAAGAATGCTTCGGGCTCGTTCTGCTCGATGATCTCGCCGAAGTCCATGAAAATGACGCGATTGGCGACCGCCGTGGCAAAACCCATTTCGTGGGTCACGCAGAGCATGGTCATGCCGGATTCCGCGAGCTCGACCATCACGTCGAGAACTTCCTTGATCATCTCCGGGTCGAGCGCCGAGGTCGGCTCGTCGAACAGCATGATCTTGGGGTTCATGCAGAGCGATCGGGCAATCGCCACGCGCTGCTGCTGACCGCCCGAGAGCTGGCCCGGGTACTTGGCGGCCTGTTCGGGGATCTTGACCCGCTCGAGGTAGCGCATCGCGGCCGCCTCGGCCTCGGACTTGCGCATCCCGCGCACCCAGATCGGCGCCAACGAGCAATTTTCCAGGACCGTGAGGTGGGGAAACAGGTTGAAGCTCTGAAACACGATACCGACCTCGCGGCGAATGGCGTCGATCTGCTTCAGGTCGTTGCTGAGCTCGATGTGGTTGACCACAATCCGGCCCTTCTGATGCTCCTCGAGCCGGTTGATGCAGCGGATCAAGGTGGACTTGCCGGATCCCGAGGGCCCGCAGATGACGATGCGCTCGCCGGTGTTGACCGTCAGGTTGATGTCCTTGAGCACGTGGAAATTGCCGTACCACTTGTGGACAGCGACCATTTCGATCGCCACCTCTTCGCCGACGGTCAACTTCTTCGTCGGGTGGCGGATTTCGTCTTCCGCGACGCCATCGGTCATGCTTGTCGGCATGCTTGCCTCCTGGTTTGCTTTCTCGACCGGACCCGGCGCCCGGCTACGGCCCGGCGACGCTAGTGGCCGGTATGGAGCTTTTTCTCCAGGTACAGTGAGTACCGCGACATGCTGAAGCAACAAATGAAGAAGAACAGGGCGACGAAGAGGTAGACCTCGCGCGACAATCCCGCCCAGGCGGCATCCGCCAACGACGCCCGCCCGATACCCAGCGGATCGAGCATGCCGATGATCAGGACCAGCGTGGTGTCTTTGAAAAGTCCGATAAACGTGTTGACGATGCCAGGGATCGAGATCTTCAGCGCCTGCGGCAGGATGATCAGCAATTGAGCCTTCGCGTAAGTCAGGCCGAGCGAATCGGCGGCCTCGTGCTGGCCCACGGGGATCGCCTGCAACCCGCCACGAACGACCTCGGCAATGTAAGCCGCCGAAAACAGCGTTACCATGATCAGCACCCGCAGCAGCAAGTCGAAGCCCGTGCCCGGCGGCAGGAAGAAATTGAGCATCGACGAAGCGATGAACAGCAGCGCGATCAGGGGCACGCCGCGGATGAACTCGATGAACAAGACGCACAGGATTCTCAGGACCGGCATCTTCGACCGGCGTCCGAGGGCGAGGAAAACACCGATCGGAAGCGAGAACGAGATGCCGGTGACGCCGATGATCAGCGTCAGCAGGATGCCGCCGAACTGGTCGGTGTCGACGGAGGTCAGGCCGAAGCCGCCGACCAGGAGCCAGCCGGTGATGAACGGAAAAGCTACCGTGTAGCAGAGCCCGTATTTCCGGCCCGGCATCTGGTCGTAAAGCACCGGCACGATTGCCATTATCAGGAGCACGAACGACAGGTTCACGCGCCAGCGCAAGGCATGAGGATAGAACCCGTAAACGAAAAGCTGGAAACGGCCTTTGATGAAGGCCCAGCAGGCGGCCCCCTCCGGCACCTCCATCTGGTCCCAGCAATCCTGGCGCGAGTCCGCCGTCCAGATCGCGTCCAGCACGATCCACTCGAACAGCGGCGGTATGATCGACCATAGGAACCAGATCGCCAGGAGGGTCATCACCGCGTTCAACGGCGAGGAAAGGAGGTTGTGTTTGATCCATCCGAGGACACCGACTTCGGTGCGTGGCGGCGGCAGCTCCGGATGCTGGCCGGCTTCGTAGGTTCGCGCGGCGTCAGCCATGGTTCATCTCTCCACCAACGCCATCTTCTTGTTGTACCAATTCATGAACCCCGAGATCACCAAAGAGATGGTCAGATAGATCAGGAGAACGATCATCATCGTCTCCATCTCCTTGCCGGTCTGCATCAGGGTGATACCCCCAATCGTCGCGACGATGTCCATGTAGCCGATGGCGATCGCCAGAGAGGAATTCTTGGTGAGATTCAGGTACTGGCTCGCGAGCGGCGGCACGATCACGCGAAGGGCCTGCGGGATAATGATGAGCTGCAACGTCCTCTGGGGACGGAGCCCGAGCGCATAAGCGGCCTCGGTCTGCCCGTAACTGACCGCGAGCACGCCGGCACGGACGATCTCCGCGATAAAGCAGGCTGTGTAATAGGAAAGCGCCAGCCACAGCGCGATGAACTCGGGTTTGATCGACAACCCGCCCCTGAAATTGAACCCCTTCAGCTCGGGAATCGCCCAGGAAAGCGGCATGCCCGCGGCAAGGAATGCCACCGTCGTCGCCCCCACGATCGCGCCAACCGATATCCAGAAAACGGGGTAGATGCGGCCGGTCTGGTCCCGGACCTTTTTCGCCCAGCGTATGAAGAAGACGACGAAAGCGATCGAGAGTACGAATGCCACCGCGATGGTCCAGGCGCCTGGCCCCCAAACGGGTGTGGGAATGTAGAATCCTCGATTCGTGAGAAAGAAGGAATCGGCGAAATTCACCGCCTTCTTGGGTATCGGCAACTGGGTGACGACGAGCCCGTGGATGAACAGGATGTGCAGGAGCACCGGAATGTTGCGCGTGAATTCCAGAAAACAATAAACCATGCGGTTGATCAGCCAGTTCTTGGAGAGCCGCAGAATCCCCATGGTGAAGCCCATGATCGTCGCCAGAACGATGCCGCACGAGGCGACCAGCAGGGTATTGAGAATGCCTACGGCGGCGGCCCGCAGATGCGTGGACCTCGAGTTGTAATCGATAAATGGCGAAAACGATATGTCGTAAGCAGCAGGGTAAAGAAAGAAGCCGAAACTAAACTCTTTTCCGACTCTTTCGAGGTTGATTACGACGTTGCGGCCGATGAGCGCGAGGACGCCGAATATCACCGTCAGCGCTACGATCTGGATGATCACGGACCGGGCTTTCTGGTCGCTCCAAAGGCGCGCGATCGGATTGCGTTTATCGGGACTTGTCTCGGCGATTGCGGCCATGGCGGTGGACGTTCCTTTTCAGGGGTTCCCGATCCAAACGGGCAAGCCAATGAAATACAGGATTGGAAACGAAAGAAACAAGAAATAAGAAAGCGCGCCGGAGCCCGAGAGGGCGCCGGCACGCTTCCAAATCGATCGACGTTCCGCCGGTCGTCTTAACGGAACGGCGGGGAGTACTGAAGGCCGCCGTTCGTCCACAGGGCGTTGAGGCCGCGCTCCAGGCCGATCAGCGTTTTTACGCCAATATTGCGCTCAAAGATCTCGCCGTAGTTGCCGATTTGTTTGATGATGTTGTACGCCCAGTCCTTGCTGAGGCCCAACTCTTCCCCCTGGCTGCCTTCCACGCCCAAGAGGCGCAGAACTTCAGGGTCCTTGGAGCTTTTCATCGCATCGACATTGGCACTGGTGACGCCCTTCTCTTCGGCCGTGATCGTCACGTTGAGGACCCAGGTTATGATGTCGGACCATTGATCGTCGCCCTGACGGGTGGCCGGGCCCAAGGGCTCTTTCGAGATAATCTCGGGCAGGATGACGTGAGCCGCCGGATCCGTGAACACCGACCGGGTCGCCGCCAGCCCCGAGGCGTCGGTGGTGTAGACGTCGCACCGCCCAGCACTGTAGTTCTGCCGGGCCTCGTCGTTGGTCTCGATGGGCACGGCCTCGTAGCTCATGTCATTGGCGTGGAAGTAATCGGCCAGGTTGAGTTCGGTCGTCGTGCCGGTCTGGATACAGATCGAAGCGCCGTCGAGGTCCTTGGCGCTGGTCACGCCGAGCGACTTCTTCACCAGGAAGCCCTGGCCGTCATAGTAGTTGACGCCGTGGAAACGGAGCTTCACGCCGACATCGCGCGAGAAGGTGATGGTGGTGTTGCGCCACAGCACGTCGCCCTCACCCGAGTTGAGGAGGGTGAACCGGGTCTTGCCGGTCGCGGTGACCGCCTTGATCTTGCCCGCATCCCCCAGGACCGCCGCGGCGGTCGCACGGCAGAAATCGATGTCGAAGCCTTTCCAGACACCGTTTGCGTCTGGGTAGGCGAAGCCGGGGACGCCGGTGCTGACGATACAGCGCAGCACGCCGCGGGCCTTGACGTCTTCGAGCGTGCCCGCAAAGGCCGCTGTGGACATCACGCTTGCCACGCTCGCGGCAAGCAGAATTTTCGAGATTTTCATCGAGAAACCTTCCCTGTTGCTCGTTTTATTAATGTTCCACGAACCTGACCCGGGAGAACTCTTCAGACTCACGAGCCCGAATTCCGAGGCCACGCTCATTAGGATGCCAACATTTGTAGCATTCGGCGGTGAAAAGGCAACAGGGCTCGCGATATCCTGTCAAAATTTTCACCGGCCGTGCCCCGGGTAGAATTGCCGAAAACGGCCCGAAACCGCCTTCTCAAGCGGAATTGGCGCCATGCCGCGCCGCCCGGGGCGGCCTGTCCGGCGGCGCCATGCCGGCCCGATCCCGGGCCCATCTTGCCCCGATCTTGGCGCGGCCTTGCACGGATCGCTGGCCCGGACGGGAAACAGCGGGTAAACCAGGGTCGGTGACGGCGGCAACGTGGCGCGGGGGCCAGAGACCGATGACGGCAGATTCCAAACTTTCGGCGGCAACTCTGGTGACCCGCCTGGGGCGCGACCCGGCGCGCCAGAACCACGCGGTCAATCCGCCCGTGTACCACGCCTCCACCCTGGCCTTCGACAGCGTCGCCGAGTTCGAGGCCGCGGCTGCGGCCAAATTCGACAAAGGCGCCCTGTTCTATGGCCGCTACGGCATGCCGACGACCTTCGCCCTGGAAAGCGCCGTGGCCGAGCTCGAAGGCGGCTACGGCGCGATCGCCATGTCCACCGGGCTGGCCGCCATCACTTGCGCGCTGCTGACCTTCCTGCGCGCCGGCGACCAGGTCCTGGTCACCGACACGGTCTACGAGCCGACGCGCCGCGTCTGCGGCCAATTGCTCGGGCGCTTCGGGATCGAAGTCAGCTACTTCGATCCCCTGATCGGCGCGGGAATCGCCGAGCTGATCCGTCCGAACACCCGCCTGATCTACCTGGAGTCTCCCGGCTCGCTCACCTTCGAGGTCCAGGACGTGCCCGCCATCGCCGCCGCCGCCCACCGCGCCGGCCTGGTGGTGCTGTGCGACAACACCTGGGCCTCGCCGCTCTACTTCAAACCCTTCGCGCACGGGGTCGACGTGTCGATCCAGGCGGCGACCAAGTATATCGTCGGCCACGCCGATGCCATGCTGGGCATGATCGTGAGCCGCGAGGAGCACTACGAAGCGCTGCGCCGGACCGCGATCGACCTCGGCCACGCCGCCGCGCCCGACGACGTCTATCTCGCGCTGCGCGGCCTGCGGACGCTGGCACTGCGCATGGCGCGGCATCACCAGAGCGCGCTCGAGGTCGCGACTTGGCTTCGGGACCGCCCGGAGGTCGCGCGGGTGCTCTACCCGGCGCTGCCCGGCGATCCGGGCCATGCGCTGTGGCGCCGCGATTTCACCGGCGCCTCGGGGCTGTTCGGGGTCGCGCTCGCGCCCCGCCCAAAAGAGGCCGTGACGGCGATGCTGGACGGGCTCGAGCTGTTCTCTATCGGGGTCAGCTGGGGCGGCTTCGAGAGCCTGGTGCGCCCGACCAGCGTGGCCGGAAACCGCACCGCGACCCTTTGGGAACCCCCGGGCCCCCTGCTCCGCTTCCATATCGGTCTCGAGGACCCGAGAGATCTGATCGCCGATCTCGAGGCCGGCTTCGCGCGCCTGAGCCGGTCGGCCCCGTCCCAGGCCCCGGCCCAGGCCCCGGTCCAGGCCCCGGCCCAAACCGCCAGGGAGAGAGGCATTTCATGACCCAGCAGGCTTCGCTTCCGGACTCGCTGGCCGCGGCCGTAATCTTCGACGCGGCCGGCCTGGTGCCGGCGATCGCCCAGCAGCACGATACCGGCGAGGTCCTGATGGTGGCCTGGATGAACCCGGAGGCCCTGGCCGAGACTCTGGCCACCGGGCGGGTCTGCTACTGGTCGCGCTCGCGCGGCGCGCTGTGGCGCAAGGGCGAGACCTCGGGCCAGGTCCAGCGCCTGGTCGAACTCCGCGTCGACTGCGACGGCGACACCCTGCTGCTGCGCGTCGAGCAGACCGGGGTCGCCTGCCACACCGGGCGGCGCAGCTGTTTCTTCCGGGCGCTGCGGCCGGACGGCGCATTGGAGGAAATCCTGCCCGTGACCGTCGATCCCGAGGAACTCTACGGCGCCAAGGACGAATAGATCTCATGACCCTTTCGCGGCGACGCACCGCGTCCGCTCGGTTCCGGGCCGTCTTCGTGGCCGCGCTGCTGGCCGTGATGCTGGGTGCGCCCGCCGCGCCGCGCGCGGAGCAGGCCGTGACCCTGTTCGCGGCGGCGAGCACGATCGTTGCGGTCGCGGCGGTGGCGCGCGCCTATGAGGCGGGCGGTGGCGGCAAGGTGCGGACCGTGTTCGCGGCCTCCTCGACCTTGGCGCGCCAGATCGCCCAGGGTGCGCCGGCGGACCTCTATCTATCGGCCAACGCGGCCTGGATGGACGAACTGGAAGGCCGCGGCGCCATCGAGCCCGGCACCCGGGTCGACCTGCTCGGCAACGTCTTGGTGCTGATCGCGCCGCAGCGCAGCCCGGTCGAGATCGAGATCGCACCCGGCTTTCCGCTCGCCGACGCGCTGGGCGATCGCCGCCTGGCCATGGGCGATCCCGCCCACGTGCCGGCCGGGATCTACGCCAAAGCGGCGCTCACCAAGCTCGGGGTCTGGCCGGAGGTCTCGGCGCGGGTCGCCTATCTGGGCGACGTCCGCGGGGCGCTCGCCATGGTCGACCGCGGCGAGGCGGCGGCGGGGATCGTGTACGCCAGCGACGTCCGCGACGCCGCGCGGGTCCGGGTCGTCGGCCGGTTCCCCGCCGACAGCCATCCCGCCATCGTCTACCCGCTGGCGGTGGTGGCCGGGCGGCGCCGGCCCGAGGTCATGGCGTTCTACGAGTTCCTGCAAACCCCCCAGGCGCGGTCCCTGCTCGCGGCCCAGGGATTCGCCGCACCGGGCAGCGGGCCAGGCGGTCGGGACTGAGCCGGATGCTGGACCTTTCGCCACTGGAGTTGGAGGCGCTGGCGCTGAGCCTGCGGGTCGCGCTGTGGTCGGTTCTGACCAGCCTGCCGGTCGGGCTGCTGGTGGCCTGGGTGCTGGCGCGCCGGGAGTTCTTCGGCAAGAGCGCGCTCAACGCGATCGTCCATCTGCCGCTGGTGCTGCCGCCGGTGGTGGTCGGTTACCTGCTGCTGGTGTTGCTCGGCCGCGAAGGGCCGCTCGGCCGGCTGCTCTACGATCTGTTCGGGGTCGGCCTGCCGTTCACCTGGGAGGGCGCGGCGCTGGCGGCGGCGGTCATGGCCTTTCCGCTCATGGTCCGCGCCATGCGCCTGTCGCTGGAGAGCGTCGACCGGCGCCTGGAGGCGGCGGCGCGCACCCTTGGCGCGGGCCCGGCCGGGGTGTTCCTGACCATCACTTTGCCGTTGATGGCGCCCGGCATCGTGGTCGGCGCGTTGTTGGGATTCGCGCGCAGCCTGGGCGAGTTCGGCGCCACCATCACCTTCGCCGCCAATATTCCCGGCGAGACCCGGACCCTGCCGCTGGCGCTCTACACCCTGACCCAGACCCCGGGCGGCGAGGGTGCGGCGCTACGCCTGACCGCGCTCTCGGTCGCCCTGTCGCTGGCCGCGCTTGCGGCTTCCGAATACACCGCGCGGCGCCTGCGCGCCCGCATCGGAGTCTAGTCATGCTCGAGGTCGCGGTCGCAAAACGCTTGAGCGCCTTCGAGATCGATGCCGAGTTCTCCTGCACAACCAACGGGATCGTCGCGCTGTTCGGCCGCTCCGGCGCCGGCAAGACCAGCCTGGTCAACATGCTGGCCGGCCTGTTGAGGCCGGATTCCGGCCGGATCAAAATCGAGGGCGTGACGGTGTTCGATTCGAGCCGCGGCCTCGATCTGCCGCCGGAGCGCCGGCGCATCGGCTACGTGTTTCAGGAGGGCCGTTTGTTCCCACACATGACCGTGCGCGGCAATTTGACCTACGGCCTGCGCCGGGCGCCGACCAACGAGCGGCGAATCCAGCTCGACCAGATCGTCGACCTATTGGGCCTGGAGGCGCTGCTGGAGCGGCGGCCGCACGACCTTTCGGGCGGCGAGAAACAGCGGGTCGCGCTGGGCCGGGCGCTGCTGGCCAATCCGCGCCTGCTGCTCATGGACGAGCCCCTGGCCGGGCTCGACCAGGCGCGCAAGGACGAGGTGCTGCCGTTCATCGAGCGCCTGCGCGACGAGTTGACCATCCCGATCGTCTACGTCAGCCACGCCATGCCCGAGATCGTTCGCCTGGCCGATACCATGGTGCTGATGTCGAATGGCCGGGTCGAAGCGGTCGGTCCGCTCGACGAGGTGACCAGCCGGCTCGACCTGCGGCCGCTGACCGGGCGCTACGAGGCCGGCGCGGTGCTGGAGGCGCGGGTCGCGGGACAGGACGCGGCCTTCGCCCTGACCGAGCTGAGCTTCGCCGGCGGGCGCCTGTGGGTGCCGCGTCTCGATCTGCCCGACGGCGCCGCGTTGCGCCTGCGCATTCGCGCCCGCGACGTCGTGCTCGCCCACGCGCGACCGGAGGGAACCAGCGTCCTCAACGTGCTGCGCTGCGTCGTGAAGGATATCGGCACCGAGGAGGGCGCCGAGGAGAGCGCCCAGGTCGACCTGCGCCTCGACGCCGGTGGCGCCGCGCTCTGGGCCCGGATCACCCGGCGCTCACTGCACGAGCTCGGCCTGGTGCCGGGCTCCGAGGTCTACGCCTTGATCAAGGCGGGATCGATCGACCGCTACAGCCTCGGGCGCAGCACCGCTGCGGGACGGTTCTTCCCCGACGCCGAGTGACGGCGATACCTCGAACCAGGTGTGACGCCTCAGGAGGTGGTCCGCCCAGCCCGCCGTCGGGCCCGCCGCGGGCCGGGGAATAGCTCATAAATCCTATTAAGATTAATGATTAACATATTGAAATAGATTGACAAACACTTAAAAATTTATTAAAAATGTCTTTATGGGGAATGGCATGCGCTGTGGTGATATAGGGACTTGTCTGGGGTTATGGGAAAGATCGTCAAATCCGTCGCATGGGGCTACGCGGGCGCGGTGATCGCCGGCCTGCTGATCGCGGTGATCGGCGTCGTCTTGGGCCTGTCCGAGGCGACCGTGGCCGCCGCCGCCGCGCCGACCGGAATCGTCTTCGGCATGCTGGGCCTGAGTTTGGTCTGGCTCCGGCCTGCGCGCCCGCGCCCGCGCGCGCGCGCCAAGGTCGCCACGAAGCGCTAGCGCGGCTGCGGCCCGCCGTTGCGACACACGCGGCCCGTCGGGGGCCGCGGCGGCTTGCGCCCGATTGCGCGCGGTCCTGCAAGGACCGCCATCCGGAAAAATTTGGTGCCATGTCCCAGGCGGCTTTTCTCGCCTTGCGAAACTGATTACCATCGTGATCTCCACAATGGTTTCAGCAGGTCCTCCATGGCAACCGGTAAGGTTTTGTTGCGTCTGGGGCTGACGTTCGCCTTGATCTTCGTCCTTGAGGCACCGGTGGCGCTCGCCAAGTGCCGCGACCGGCCCGAGCCCGGGGTCGACTGGACCCGCTGCGAAAAGGAGCGCCTGATCCTACGCCAGGCGGACCTGTCCGGCGCGATCCTGGAGCGCACCGATCTCAGCGATGCCGACATGACCGAGGCGAAGCTGACCGGCGCCAAGATGGTGCAGGCGAACCTGGCGCGGACGCGGCTGCACGGCGCCGACCTTTCGGGCGCCAACATGACCAAGGTCCGGGGCGACCGCACCGAGTTCCAGGGCGCCAACCTGTCCCGGGTCAACCTCACCAAGGCCGAGTTGCCGCGCGCCAATCTGACCGGCGCCGATCTCACCGGCGCCGATCTCGGCAAGGCAGAGGTCGGCCGGGCCGTGTTCACCGAGGCGCGGCTGAGCGGCGCCAATCTGCGCTATGCCTACCTCGCCCGCGCCATTTTCAGGGGGGCGAAACTGGACGGGGTCAATCTGGCCGGCGCCTACATGCTGTTGACCCATTTCGAGGGCACCGACCTCTCGGGCGCGACCGGGCTGACCCAGGATCAGATCGAGATCGCCTGCGGTGACGACGCGACCAAGCTTCCCGCCGGCCTCACGGCCCCCGCGACCTGGCCCTGCACCGGCGGATAATGCCGGTGAGCTCGGGATACCTGCTGTATCTGTTGGTGGCGGCGCTCGTGGTGCTGTTCTGGCGGCACGTCCGGGGCTTGTCCTTCGATGCGCTGCTGGCCCGCGCCGCACGGGAGCATCAACACGTCCACCGGGTCCTGGCCAAGCACCCGCAAGGCGGCACTTGGCGCGCGTATCAAGACTGGATGCGGACGCAAGCCTGAGCCCCCGTCCCTGCCCTTGCCCCGCACAACGTGAAGGAGCCGGACCATGCCGAACGCGGACCATCGAAACCCACAGCTGCACCGGGGATTCGGGTACCGGGGATTCGGGCATCGGGCATCCGGTGTGCGGCCGCGGCGCGGCGTTCGTGCCTGGTCCCTGGGGCTTATCCTGACTTGTCTCGCCGTTGCCCCGGCCGCCTTCGCCCCGGCCGCCTTCGCCCCGGCCTGGGCCGACGACGCCGCCGACGCGCGCAACCTCGTCGACAAGGCGAAACGGACCATCGAGAATTTCAAGGCCGATCCGGACATGGGCTGGTTCCGCGACAACCTACCCGACGCCCAGGCGGTCATGGTGGTGCCGGTGCTGATCAAGGCCGGCTTCATCTTCGGCGCCTCCGGCGGCCACGGCGTGGTGCTGTGGCGCGACGCCGCCAGCGGCCGCTGGAGCTATCCCTCGTTCACCTTCATGGGCTCGATCACCTTCGGCCTGCAAATCGGCGGCGAGGCGGCCGAGGTGGTGCTGATAATCCGCAGCGACAAGGGTCGCCGCGCCCTGCTGTCGCGCGAGTTCAAGCTCGGCGGCGACGTCAGCGTGGCGGCCGGGCCGACCGGCGCCGGCGCCCAGGTCGCCACCGCCGACGTGCTCGCCTTCGCGCGCACCAAGGGCCTGTTCGGCGGTCTGACCGTGGAGGGTGCGGTGATCGAGCCGAAAGAAACGTGGAACAAGGCCTATTACGGCCAGGCGGCCAGCCCCGAGGACGTGCTGATCGCGCAACGCGTCAGCAACCCCCATGCCGACCCCCTGCGCCAGGCCATCGCCCGGGCACGCGGCGATGCGGCGCCCGCAACTCAGGCACCCGCGGCCCAAGCCCCGGCGGCCCAAGCCCCGGCGGCGCCAGGCTATAGTGTGACGATCATCCAGGCGGCGCTGGCGGCCAAGGGCTACGACCCGGGCCCGATCGACGGCCAGATGGGCGCCAAGACCCGCGAGGCGATCCGCCAGTATCAGGGTGCAACCGGTTTCGAGGTCACCGGCAACCCCTCCGCCGCGCTCCAGCGCAGCCTGACCGGGGGCTAGGCGCGGCTTCGGCGCCTGGGGACGCGCTCCGGGCGAGCGCCAGTCGGGCCGCGCCGAGCATCAGCAGCGATCCGAGCGCCTCGGCCGGTCCGAAGGATTCGGCGAAAACCAGGGCCCCGAGCGCGACCGCGATCACCGGCGAGACGAAGGCGTACATGCCCGCGCTCAGCGGTCCCCAATCGCGCAGCAGGCGCAGGTAAATGGTGAAGGCCACGAGCGAGCCGAACAGCACCAGGAACAGCCAAGCGGCGAGCACCTCCGGCCGGGCGAAGGCCGCCAGGAGCTCCCGGTCGACGGGCTCGATCACGAGGGCAAGCGCGATCAGCATCGGCCCGCCGATCAGGGTACTCAGGCCGCCGACCAGCAGGGGACCGTGCGCCCGCACCAGCGGCCGGCCCAACACCGAGCCCCAGCAGTAGGCCAGGGTGCCGGCCACGATGGCGGCCATGCCCCAGGGCTCCAGGGGGTCGCTCCGGCTGGCGCCCGCCGGCTCGAACAGCACGGCCAGGCCGAGGACGCCGAGTGCCACCGAGGCCGCCCGGCGAGGGCTGTATCGCTCCGCGCCATAGGCCAGGCCGATGGCGAGCAGGGCGATCGGGATGAGCGCCAGGTTGACGACCGCCGATAGCCCGGAGGCGACGTGCTGCATGCCCCAGAACAGGAAGCCATAGGTGGCAACGATCATCAGCACGGCAAGCCGCACCTGGCGCGGCCAGTCCCGCCCGGGTAGGGCGATCGACCCGCCGCGCAGCCGGTGCCAGGCCAGCATCAACAGCCCGGCCGCGACGAACCGGCTGCCGGCGAAAAATAGCGGCGGCACTGCCTCCACGCCGACCTTGATGGCGATCCAGGTGGTGCCCCAGATCAGGCACATGGCAGCGAACATGAGGCGGTTGCCATTCATGGCACTAGGCCCATTCTAACTGGTATGATAGTTAGAGTATTCGACTCTTGCAGCGACCGAGTCAACTGGTATAGTAGTTAGAATGAATTCGACCCCAACGGCGCTCCCGCCCCGACCCGCGCGCCCGGTCGCCGACTTGCGCCGGATCGCCGGGCACCTGTGTCTGGATTTCGTCAACACCTTGGCGTGGCGCGGCGACGACCGGCCCAACGAGCGGCTCGCGCGCTACGGCGACCTGGTGACCTGGTGCCTGGGCGCCGGGGCCCTGACGCCGAACGACGCCAAGGCCTTGCGGGGCCACGCGGCGGCGCACCCGGCGGCCGCCGAAGCCGTTCTGGTGCGGGCCCGCGATCTGCGCGAGGCCCTGCACCGGCTGTTCGCGGGCGACCCCTCGGCCCAGCGTCCCGGCGACTTGCCGGCGGTCAATGCGGAACTCGCGCGCGCGCCCGCACGCCAGCGCCTCGGCTGGCAGGATGGCGGCTTCGCCTGGCCCGGCGAGGCCGGGGATGCGGGGGCGGCGGATCTGGACCGGGTGCTCTGGCCGGTCGTCTGGTCGGGGGTGGATCTTCTGGTGGCCCTGCCCGCCCGGGGCAGGCGGGGCCGGGCAATCGGCCGGGTCAAGGCCTGCGCCGACGCCACCTGTGGCGCGTTGTTCTACGACGCCAGCCGCAACCGCTCGCGGCGCTGGTGCGTCATGGAGGATTGCGGCAACCGCGCCAAGGCGCGGCGCCACTACGCCCGCTGGAAAGGGCGGGAGGCGAAAATCCAGGGACCGCCTGCGACAGCGCGAAATTCGCGGGGCAAGCGGTCGACTGGCTGATACCAAAGGTCCTTAGCAATGACCCATAGAGACGGCTTCCCCCATGCTTGCAGGTTGGGGTTTTCGACCAGGAGCGCGGGGCGCGGCGATGCCGCGGCATCGTAAGCCACGCGGGAGCCGCCCGCCCCCGGAGCTCCCCCGACCGCGCGCCTCAACCCTGGGTGACGATCCTTTGGACCGCCGGCTTGCGCTCGGGCCTGGTGTCTTCGACCTTGACCCGGTTGACCTCGGCGGCCCTGGCGCGGATCGAAGCCGCCAGGGTTTGCGCCCGCTGGGCCTCGCTCACCCGGCCCATCACGGTCAGCAGCAGGCCGTAGTGCTCCAGGCTCTGGGCGACCAGGGCGTGCACCGTTCCCAGCCTGACCCGGCGAATTTCAATCGCCTGGCGGTGGTGGGATTCGGCCAGGCCGTACCGGCCCTGGGCGGTATAGAGCATGCCCAGGTGGTCCAGGCTGGTCGCCACGTCCGGGTGCTCGGCACCGAGGGTCTTGCGGGTGATCTCGAGCGCCCGCTGGTAAAGCGGCTCGGCCCGGTCGAGCTTGCCCTGGGCGTCGTAGTGGAGCGCCAGGTTGTTGAGGCTGGCTGCGACCTGCGGGTGCTCGCCCAGGGTCTTCTCGGCGATCCCCAGCGCCTTCGTATAGAGCGGCTCGGCCTCGCTGTAGCGGCCCTGCTCGTCGTAGAGCGCGGCCAGGTTGTTGAGGCTGGCCACGGTGAAGGGGTGGTTTTCGCCGAGTGATTTGCTGACGATACCCAGCGCCCGCTGGTAGAGGACCTCGGCCTCGGCGAAGCGGTCCAGCTCGAGATAGAGCCCGCCGATGTTGTTGAGGCTTTTCGCGACCTCGGGATGGTCCGGCCCGAAGGCCTTCTCGCGGATCGCCAGCGCCCGGGCGTGCAGCGGCCCGGCCTCGGCGGTGCGGCCCTGGGCG
>Ga0209980_10000751_pt1 | contig 17844 bp, 19 predicted proteins | sample CR02metaG_FD_183611 | JGI IMG/M metagenome (GOLD analysis project Ga0209980, IMG submission 183611) | Deep subsurface microbial communities from Mariana Trench to uncover new lineages of life (NeLLi) - CR02 metaG (SPAdes) (version 2) | ecosystem: Environmental > Aquatic > Marine > Ocean trench...
CTCAAAAAACACCTTTTAGCGTTTTTTAGTTGCCTTACGACGAACTACTCTTTTTTTAGAAGTAGCTCTTTTAGCTGTCTTACGACGAACTACTCTTTTCTTAGTAGTAGCTTTTCTCTTTACTGGATTACCTTTGCTACTTGGATTATGGATGATCTTTGTTATGCATACAATACCGCAATCACCAGTTTTTTTTATTATTCTTTTATTATTAGTATGTATTTCACTGCTAATTTATTCCAAACTACCTAACATTCTATCTGGGAATTATTTTGCATTTGGACTGAAACATGTAGTGAATGAAAGAAGAAAATATTATAAAGCTTCTTATGTTTTGGGAGGAATCAACATTCTCCTAGCATTATCAATAATGCTAACTATTGAATTTAATAGATTATAATATTTATGTATTAGTGCTTTTTCTTCTTAAGTTCCTTCCATTTTTCTAATGCAGGATCAAATACTTCAATATTTTCCAGATATTTGATGGCCTCTTTGAACCTGGTATCAGATAAGACAAATAAATTTAAGAAATCATTTTCAGCCAATTTTAGAGCGCATTCGAGCTGAATTGCATCCAGAGTCCTCAAAGCAACTTTGGAGCCTTTAGTTATTAAACATTTGGTTGCAGCTTTTATTATTTCTTTATCAACGAAAATAACTTTGAAACATTTATTTTTATAGTCTCTCAAAAAAGCTTCAAAGGCAATTATTTTTGCTTTTTCATTCAATATTCCTTCTCTTACCTTTTTAGAAAGAGTTGAAGCAAGCTCGGCTATAGATAGCTGACTTATCGAAATGTTTACTGAATCGTCTTTGAAAATAGCATCTATTTCTTTTGTTCCTTTCTCTATGTGATAGCGTTTTACAAGAGCGCTTGTGTCCAAAAAAATATTCACCGTTCTTCTCTTTGCTCAATAATAGAATCAGAAAGTGACTCGGTGATTGCAGAAAGAGATTTTCTGCTCAGCTCTATAAGTTTTTCATCAGAAAGGTCTTCGTATTCTACTCCCAAACCCAGATCAGGAATCAACAATTCTTCTTTTTCAACATGATCTTCTACTGCATCAAGAATAAAGTTGCTTAACGTTAACCCTTTGCTCTTTGCAACTTTGTTCGCCCTTTGGATTATTTCCTTTCTGGAATTTGGAACAGTAAGTGTTACCTTTCCCCTCTCAAGACTCTTTTTAGATAAGTTTCTCATATATACTCCTCATAGACGTCTACTACATTAACATAATGGTTGAATATAGTCTAACGAGATTGTCAATTTCAATATTATTCGTACTTGCATCCCCTAAAAAAGCATTTAATCTTCTCTCCCTATGAAATATGTAATTTTACAGGGCGACGGGATGCCTGACCATAAGCTTGCTGAGCTTGATGGAAAGACCCCACTGCAAGTAGCGGATACCCCAAATCTTGATTATATTGCCAAAAGAGCCGGTTTATTTGGAATGGTAAAGACTATTCCTGATTCACTACCGCCTGGAAGTGACGTCGGAAATTTAACGGTTCTAGGCTACGACCCTATGAAATATTATACAGGCCGCTCTCCTCTAGAGGCTGCAAGTATTGGGGTTGCTTTAATGCCCACTGATGTAACTCTCAGGTGCAATCTTGTAACTCTGTCAAATAAGAATGGCTCCGAAATTATGGAGGATTACAGCGCCGGTCATATTACTACAGAAGAAGCTCACGAGATATTAAGAGATATTAAAAAAGAGTTAGACGGAAACGGTTTCATATTTCATCCGGGAATAAGTTATAGACATCTTCTTGTTTGGAAAGAAGGAAACAAAGATATAAACACAACTCCTCCTCACGATATTTCTGGCAAGCAAATTAATACTCATTTACCTGAAGGTGAAGGCACCGAACTGCTTTTAGAGTTAATAGCAAAATCAAAAGAAATTTTAAAGGATCATCCCGTAAACAGAAAACGGATTGAGCAAGGGCAAAACCCTGTAACAAGCATATGGCTTTGGGGACAGGGAGTCGCCCCAAAAATGCCTAGCTTTAAGCAGCTTTATGGACTTTCAGGTTCTGTAATATCAGCGGTTGATCTTGTAAAGGGTATAGGACATTATGCAAAGCTAGACGTTATTGACGTACCTGGTGCTACCGGGTATTTGGATACAAACTACGAGGGCAAAGTTGAATATGCACTAAATTCTCTTACTGAAGTCGATCTGACTATGATTCATATTGAGTCAACCGACGAAACTGGACACGTAGGAGATCCGAAATTAAAAATCCAGGCTATAGAGGATTTTGATAAACGTGTGGTAGGGAATGTTTTAGAAGGTATGAAGAAAAAATTCAAAGACTATAAGATTCTTGTCATGTCTGACCATCCTACCCCGATTGATATCAGAACTCATACAAGTGATCCGGTTCCTTTTGCCATATTCAGTTCGACTGATACAAAAATCAGGAATGAATCATACGTATATACAGAAGATTGCGCTAACAATTCTGGTGAGTTTGTCCAAGAGGGCTGGCAATTATTGGGTACTCTGATTGGAAAAAACTAGTTAATTTAATTTTCTGAGATATAAATTAACTTTATTTCCGGTGTTCTTAATTAATTTAGTGATACTAAACCAGTAATTCCTTTCTTTGTTCATATTTTAAATCTTCTTTCTCTGCAATGCTCAGCAATATTTTCAGCTCGCTTTCAGCAGACTTATGCATTTTATTTATTGCATTTTGTATAGCTTCAAAGTTATCCTGAAATTCATTGTCTTTTAAGTCTTCCAGAACCTTTGCGCCCAGTTTCTCGACTTGCTCTGTAGAAATATCTCCTGACTGAATTCTTATTTCTCCCATAGTTTTTAGTTTTGGCAGAAAATATTCATATATCCTGTCGTCTACAAAATTTTCTATAAATAAATATGCAGACGCAAGCGTGGCAATTGCACTGTTATTTTCTTCCAACAAGATTAGGGTGGCAAGCGACCTCTTAATAGTCTTTTTAGGAGTGCCAAGCTCTGATTCAGACCTTATGCCAAGCAAATTAATAGAGCTTGAATCTGTTTCTAAAATCTTGCCAAACTGCTTAACAATTTCCCAGAGACTCTCGTAGTTGGAATCCAGTCTTAGTTTTGTATTTGAACTCATTTTTTTTACCCTTTAATCTGACTTTATTTCATCCCAAAGAATATCCATTTCTTCAGCCGTAAGTTCTGAAATCTGCTTGCCCTGCTCTTTAGCTTTGTCTTCAACTTTTGTAAACCTGCAAATAAACTTATTTATAGCCTTGTGTGCAGAGCTTTCTCCATCTATTTTTAGGTGCCTGCCAAGATTCACTATTGAAAAAACAAGGTCTCCCCATTCCTGTTCCATGCCATCTTTATTTCCTTTTTTTATTTCATCTTTTAGTTCGGCTATTTCTTCTTCAATTTTATCTAATACATCTGCAGGACTTTGCCAGTCAAAACCTACATTTGAAGCTTTTTCTCCAACCCTCTGTGCCCTCAGCAATGCTGGCATGTTTGCTGGAATCTCAAGCAATGTTCTTTTTCTTTTTTTTTCTTTCAATTTTTCAGACTGCCAACTTTTTACCGCTTCCTCTGCATCTCTAGCCTTATGCTGGCCAAAAACGTGAGGATGTCTCCTAACAAGCTTGTTGTGGAGCCGATTAATTATATCATCAATATTAAATTTTCGTTCTTCACTGCTAATCTGAGCTGCAAATATGACCTGAAAAAACAGGTCTCCTAACTCTTCAATTATCTCGTCCCTGTCTTCAGACTCAATTGCCTGGATAACCTCGTACGCTTCTTCTATAATAAAAGATTTAAGGGTTTGGAGGTCTTGTTCTTTATCCCAAGGGCAGCCATCCGGACCCCTTAAGTATTTAGAAAGTTTTAGCAGATCATCAAAGTTTTTCTTCATATGTTTCTTACCTTTCTACCTCCAAGTGTAATTTCCTTTATATTCTTTGCTTTATCAAATACATATCTTAGAGTAAACGGCGCTCTTTTAGACAGCATCCAAAATTTCAAATCATAAATTTCAACGATATGTTCTTCACCGTTTTTTAAATATTTAGCTACCGGAAAATCGGCAAACCAGTAGTAAGTTTTCGCTACCCTATGAAGTCTTGCCGCATCCACAAAATCATTCATGTCAGATTTTGAATAGGGCTCCAAAACAAGTGGATCTTTAGACAAAGAGGAAATCCTTACTCTATAAAAACTGTCTTTTGTCTCTATTACGCCGAGCCATAAAAATGGCGCTAAAGGTCTTGGATAAACATCCAGCTTTTCTACCTGGATGTTATTAACCTTAACAAAGCTTATAAGCCTGTTTTTATTAAATTCCTTTACAAAAAAGCATGTGAGTAGATATGAACCAAGGAATAGAAAAATAATAAAAGATGTTTTAAGCGCTAAAGTTCTTCTTTTATAAGAAATAATAAGCCCGGCAATTACAGGCAGAGTAATAAAAGGATCCAGGATAAAAACCAGATTCCAGCTGTACCGTTTGACGCTAATTGGATCAAAAGCAACTGTGCCGTATGAAGTAATGAGGTCAAAAAATATGTGGGAATACATTCCTAATAAAACCATGGGATAAATCTTTTTATATTCCCGGGTTTTAAAAATAAGACCTGTAATAAACATCACTAAAATCGAAAAAAGAGGCACAGCTATTAGAGAATGAGTAATGCCGCGGTGATACCTCAAAGTAAAATCAGGCCCTAAAACTGCTACTATGACATCGACATCCGGAAAAACAGAACCAAACAAAAAAGAATACGTCGCTATTTTTCCAAACTTCTGATAGTACCCTGTTTTGGAGCCAAGACTTCCGATAAGTCCGTGAGTAATCGTATCCAAAACTTAAACCTGAAATTTTTTAGGGAATTTACTCAAAATTTCACACCCATTTTTTCTAACTAAAACAACATCCTCAATTCTAATTCCGCCAAGCTTTTCATAATAAAGCCCGGGTTCAACTGTAACCACATTACCGCTTTGTAGTATTTCGTCTCCCATTCCTACCCTTGGAGGTTCGTGTATTTCAAGCCCTAACCCATGGCCTGTAGAATGAATAAAGCCCTGCTGCTTTCCTTCGATATTCCCTGTTTTAAAGCCGCTCCTATCAAAATAATCAACAATGGCTTTATGTACATCTGCAGATTTCACGCCGTGTTTGATCTTGCTTAAACCAATTTTTTGCCCTTCTAAAACAACCTTGTACATCTTTTTTGTTTCTTTAGATGGAGCTCCCTTTATAACAGTTCTTGTCATATCACCAAAATAACCAGTCTGCTGAGATCTTGGAAAAATATCTATAACAATAGGAGTACTTGCAATAATTGGGCCAGTTCCTGAATGATGTGGCATTGATCCCTGGACTCCGGATGCAACAATAGTATGTGTGGCCGAATAACCCCACCGGGAAAGAGAAGAATTAATTTCTCCCTTTACTATTTCAGAAGTTAACAGCTTATTTTTATAATAAAGCTTATTATTTTTGATTTGAGATAAACTAATAATAGTAACGGCTACTTTCATAGCATCCGCTGTTTTTGTTAAGGAATGTTTTAGTGAGCGCACTTCGTCTTTATTTTTTTTCAGCCTCTGCTCAAAAAAAGGATCAGATTTTTTGGCAGTAATTTTATAGCCCAATTTCCTGAGATCATCTGCATACTTTAAAGGAAACCTGCCCGGTACAGTTACACTTTTAATTTTTTGTTCCTTAAATATAAGATCTACAATTTCAGTAAAGCTTGCTTTTTTCCTTTTGTTTAAGGGCAGTTTTTTTATATACTCCGAATACGATAGTACAGTATCCACTTTTGCCTCTTCTCTGCCCCTGTCTATCTCAAGATCACTTAATACCAGAATTCTTTTACCCTTGTTTTCAATATAAATACATGGGTCTGGCACAAAGAACCCGGTTCTATAGAAAAGATCTGCATTACTTTCAGATTTATCGATAATTAAATATGTTTTGCTCATATTGTTTACTTTTGTTTATATAGAAATTATACTTATAAGAATTAAAAGATATCATAATTAAATTCATATAAAATTAATTGAGGCAAATTGAGCAGTTTAATTTCTAATCAAAATAATGGTTTAGAACATGCCAGTATCGCAAAAATGAATTTTGTATATATAAGATTTGGAAAACTTCTAGGGACAGTTTTTATTTATGGATAAAAACCTGATAGAATATTAATATGGCTAGACCAATTAGAGTTGAATTTAAAAATGCAGTTTATTTTATAAGCAGCAAAGGAAATGCGGGTAATTCTATTGCTGATGATGATGCGGATAGAGAGCTGTTTTTAGAAACACTTAAATATGTAACCGGCAGATATGGCTGGAAATGTCATGCTTACTCTATAGGTGAGACTGAGTACAACCTGGTTATAGAAACTCCCAAACCCAATCTCTCGATAGGAATGAGACAGCTAAATGGCATGTATACTCAAAAATATAATAGAAAACACGGTGTTAAGGGTCATATATTTCAGGGAAGATTCAAAGCAGTAATAGTCGAAAAAGATACCTATTTATTAGATATCTGCAGATACGTGGTTTTACTGCCAACAAGAACTGGCATTACAAAAAATATAAATAACTATAAATGGAGCAGCTACAGAGCTACAGCCGGGCGTTCTGCCCTGCCCGAATTTTTATATATTGATTGGATTTTGTCGCAATTTGCAAAGAGAACAAAGAATGCTCAGGCTAAATACAAAGATTTTATAATAGAAGGGAAAAAATCCGAAAGCCCACTAAAAAAGGTGAGAGGGCAGATACTCTTAGGAAGTGAGAAATTCATTGAACGTTTAACGCCTCTCATAACAAAAGGTAGAAAGAAAGAGGATATTCCTAAATGGCAAAGACACTTGAAAAGACCTAAAATCGATGAAATTTTCAAAGATATAAAAAATAAAACAGTAAAACAAAGAAATAAAAAGATAAAAGAGGCACAATCCAAACACGGCTACACGCTTAAAGAAATCGGAGAGAGGCTGGGTCTTCATTACACTTCAGTAAGCAGAATTATTAATAACCCGTAAATAAACCTGCTACTATTAATTCTAAAATAATTTATAACTGATTTTTTCTCATTTACAGATATTCTTTCTGTAATTTAATGTATAAACAATTTATTAGCCCCATATTGGATCATCTGGATTCAGAGACCTGGCATAATTTCGCCAGAGAATCACTTCACTTTGCCGAAAATTTCTCACCATTGCTTAAGTTCACCCAGTTATTTAATTACAGTGGAAAAAGACTGGTAGATGAAAGATTAAAAGTTAACATCTCAGATATAGAATTTGATAATCCAATAACTGTAGGAGCGGGTTGGGATAAATATGGCAGAGCAGTTAAAGGGCTTTGGCATCTCGGGTTTTCGGCAGTTGAAGTAGGAACAGTAGTACTGCATCCTCAGACCGGAAACCCTAAACCCAGACAGTTTATGATTGCACCCGGGGTTGGAATAAACTGGCTTGGATTTAATAGTCCCGGTACAGACCAAATCAAATTAAATCTGCAGAGATATAAAAATTGTGGAATTCCAATTGGTATTAGCATAGGTATGAATAGAGAATTAGACGAAAAAGAAATAGCTTGGGCGCACGGAGCAGTTGCTGAAAATCTGTATGACTGCGCATCATATTTTGCCGTCAATGTAAGCTCTCCCAACACTCCGGGGCTTAGAAAACTTCAGGATAAAAAACCGTTAAACGATATAATTGAGGCAGTTAAAGATTCGATGAATGGTAAAAAGATAAAAAAACCAATATTTGTAAAAATTGCTCCCGAATTAACTCTACATGCTGTCGATGAAGTAATAGAAGTAGTAAATGATAATAACATCTCAGGGATAATTGCCTCAAACACAACTATAAATTCAGATATAAAAGGCAAATATGGACAAAAATGGAGACAGTCTCAGGGTGGTCTTAGTGGAGACGATCCCGATTATAGAAAGATGGTAAATGACCAGATAAAACATATTTACAAACAAGCCGGAGATAAGTTAGAGATAATAGGAGTCGGCGGAATCAAAGATTCAGAAACCGCCTTGGAAAAGATAAAAGCAGGCGCAAAGCTGCTTCAGGTCGTAACCGCCATTCGTGGTGAAGGCCCTTTTGTAGCAGGAAAGATAAACACTGGACTGCTGAATTATATGATTAAAGAGGGCGTTAGTAATATTAACGAATTGGTTGGAATCGAAGTTAAATAACTGTATTAAGTAGTATAATCCGAATTAAATTTCACATAGTCTACAGTCAGATCGCTTGTTAGAATAAACGAAGCCTTATTTCCGCTTTTTAAATCAAAAGTTATTTCTATGTCTTTTGATTTTAAATACTTTGCCGCCTTTTTTTCTTCCATCACAGCCATACCGTTTTTACATACCCTGTAATCACCAAAATAAAGATCGACATTATCTGGATTAAAATTTACACCTGCCCTTCCGGCAGCCGCTAAAATCCTTCCCCAGTTTGGATCCTGGCCATACAGTGCAGTTTTCACCAGTGTCGAAGTCCCGATCGTATGTGCAATCTTATCAGCATCTTTTTCAGTCCTTGCGCCCTTTACTATAATCCTTGCTACCTTGGTTGCTCCTTCCCCGTCTTCTACTATTTTATATGCAATTTCGCAGAGAACTTCTGTTAAAGCATCTTTTACTTTACTGTAGTTTCTACCTTTAAATTTAACCGGTTTATTACCCAAATAACCGTTAGATAAAAGAAGCAACGTATCACTTGTAGATGTATCTCCATCTACAGTAATTTTATTAAATGAATCATTCACTGAACTCTTTAATAATTCATCCTGCGCCTTTTTTTCGAATGCTATATCTGTCATAGCAAAACAAAGCAGAGTTGCCATGTTTGGAGATATCATTCCTGCACCCTTTCCTATAGCAGCAATTGTTCCTTCTCTACCATCTATCATTATTTTTCTGGATGAAATTTTAACAAAGGCATCGGTAGTCATAATTGCCTCTGCTGCATCATTAAGGCCACTTTCTGATAGATTTGAAATTAGCTTGGGCACGGAACTAGTAATCTTGCCAACATGTGAAGTAAGAAACGAACCTATAAGACCCGTGGATGATGGAATTACTAGTGAGTCTTTTATCTGCAAACTCTTGGCTGTAGACTTTGTGATTTCATTTGCATCCTTAATACCCTGTTTGCCAGTACAAACATTAGCAATTCCACTATTTATTATTATAGCCTGACAGTACCCTGATTTTAGCTTTTTCTGACCGATTATTACCGGCGCAGCCTTTACAATATTTGTTGTAAAAACCCCTGAAGCCTGCGCTGGTCTTTCAGAATATATAAGCGCCAGATCTTTTTTCTTACTAGCTTTTATACCACTATAAATTCCCGATGCTTTAAATCCTTTTATAGTTAGTAACATTAATTCTCCATGACGAATTTTTCTGATTTAAATTCTTTTCCAGTGTGAAACTTTGTAAATCTAGTTAAAAGTGCAATATTGTTCATTATTGTTTTATGATCGTTTTTATCAAATTTTTTAACAAATTTAAAACCTTCGATCGAAGCCCCCGACTTCTTGCCACACTTAATACACGCAATTCCACCCTGTCTTATACTTAAATAACCAATATCATTCACATCTTTGCCGCACTTAAAACAGCTTTTTAATTGCGGATTCAAACCGACACACATTAGGGCTCGATATTGGAACCTTGGTATCATGTTTATTATATTGTGCTTCTCATTAATATGTTCTAAACTCTTTTGCAGCAAAGCAAATAGATCCTGATTTGTTTGTTCTGTTTCAGATAGATTTTCAATATATTCTAAAATGAAACTACCCCACTTATATTTATCCAGATCATTCATAATATCGGCATACGAACTGACAATATTACAGTCCTCTAAATATTTAATATGTTTAATCCCTTCCTTAAACTTAATTTTTACATTTAAAAATAATTCTAATCTACCGCCAAATCTCTTAGAGCTCTTCTTTGCATTTCTTGCAATACAGCTTACTTTACCAAAATCATATGTATAAAAACTAACAATATAATCAGCTTCTTTATAAACAGTTTTTTTTAGAATAAAGGCTTGCGTAATCTTTTCGATCATTTCTAAAATATAAGCATTGCAATAAACAAATAAACAAGAGAGCCAAAAATGTCATTAAACATAGTTAAAAGAGGCCCTGATGCAGCGGCCGGATCAAATTTAAATTTTTGTAATAAAAGTGGACTCGCTGCTCCTACAAACGATGTGGCAAGCGTGGCAGACACCATCGCTATAAAAACCGCAAAAGCTAATTTTACAAACTGTGGTTCATTTTTACTTATTATTGCCCCCGCTATTGCCGCTACCAGTCCGCATATTATTCCTATTGAAAGTCCTACTTTTACTTCTGAAATAACAAGCTTGTAGATTTGCGAAAAAGTAATAGTACCCATTCCCATACTCCTGATTACAATAGTAGTTGTCTGAATACCAACATTTCCGCCAGTGGCCATTATTGCCGGCATAAAAGCAGCTAATATTGCAACTTTCTGTAGGGTAGGCTGAAAAACATAGACTATTATAAGAGCAATAAATAATTCGCCTACAAGCGTTAGTAACAACCATGGCGTACGAAGCTTTATTCTCGTAAGAGTAGGGGTGTAGATTGGGTGCATTTGATCCTGTACACCGGCAAGATGATACATATCTTCTGATGCCTCTTCTGTAATAACATCTATTACGTCATCGGCAGTAATTCTCCCAATCAGCTTTCCGGATTCATCTATAACAGGAAGGGCAAAAATGTCATACTTTTCAAATATTTCAGCTACTTCTTCCTGATCTATTAAAGGCGTAACGCTAACCTCCGGCTCGGTCATTATATTTTTTAATTTAACACCCGGATTTGAAAGAAGTAGTTTCTTTGGAGAAACCGTTCCCAAAAGCTTTTCAGCAGTATCTATTACATATATATCCTGAAGGTCGTCCAGTTCGTCGGCTATAAGCCTGATCCAATTGATAGCATCCCGAACAGTGGAATCTTCAGTAACCTCGGCAAGCTCAGTCTGCATAATTCCGCCCGCTGTGTCTTCTGGATATTGCAGGAGGCTTTTTACTTCTTCAACCTCTTCGGGGTCAAGTTTCGATAAAACAGGCGCAACATCGGCCTCAGCAAGATCGGCAATCACATCAGCCGCATCATCGGAGTCCATCTCCTCTACAATGTGGGCAATTTTTTCATTATCTAAAGCTTCGAGGAGATCATGGCGGTGTTGATCGTCAAGCTCCAATAAAACCTCTGAAGCTGTTTCATTGTCGAGCGAACTCAAAACATTAGAATGAATTTCAGGATCAATATAATCCAGGATTTCAGCGATTTCAGAAGGGTGATAAGCAGAGAGTAAACTCTTTATATTATGGAGGTTTCCATCTTCTAAATTCTTTGTAATCTGGTCTTTAAGTTCTTGCAACTCCATCGTTTTGCTCTGAAAGTTAAATTTGGGTTATTCTAAAATACAAACCCTAAAAGTAAAGATAACTATTAATAGCTTTAAATAATTTAAAAAAAATTCGTTAAAGGTAAAATCGAAACCACAATATTATGGGAAAATTAAAGAGCTATGGAAACTTTATAAAAGTAGAGCACTCTCTATTTTCACTTCCACTGATTCTTTGCGGAAGTTTTTTAGCAGGGTGGGGACTGCCAAACTTAAAACTTTTAATCTTGATAATTCTTGCTGCCATCTCCGCAAGAACTACAGCGCTTGCTATAAACAGGATATTAGATGCAAAAATAGACGGCTTAAATCCAAGAACAAGGCAGCGCGAACTTCCTTCCGGCAAAATTAATCTGAAAGAAGCAGTCTTTATAACACTAGCAGGTCTGTTTATATATATAGCTTCAGCTTATTATATTTGTGATTTAGTTCTTTATCTGAGCCCTATTCCTCTTTTAGTTTTTATAATATATCCGCTTATGAAAAGATTTACCCCTCTTTGCCATTTTGGGGTTGGTGTTGGGCTCGGGCTTGCTCCACTAGGAGGCTGGGTAGCCGTTACATGTTCACTCAGTAATTTAACTGTTCCGTTAATTTTATCATTATTTACTTTATTTTGGGTATCCGGTTTTGATATAATTTATGCAACGCTTGATGAAAAGTTTGATAAAGAAAAAGGAATATATTCTATAATTGCGGTTTATGGCAGAAACAAAGGTCTGCTAATTTCTGCAATACTGCACGCTCTTGCATTCTTTAGTCTGTTACTGCTTTATTTATTAATATTTAAATCTTATATATCGCTTATAGTTCTATTAATTGCGGGGGTTTTTCTTTATCTTGAGCACAAAAAATCTGAAAATGTAGACCTTGCATTTTTTAAGATAAATATAGTAGTTGGTTTTGCCGTATTTATTTTCGTACTGAGTGGGATATACTTACCCTGACATGAGAACAATTATAGGATTTACTGGCGCATCGGGAGCCGCTTACGGAGTTGACTTTTTAAGGAGATGCCCTGATGAAAAATACGCAATATTTAGCAAGTGGGGAAAAAGGGTACTTCATGAAGAACTTGGCTTGAAGGTTGAAGAAGTATCAAACTGGGCCACAAAAACTTTTGACGACTGGGATTTGGCAGCCCCATTTTCATCAGGAAGCAACCATTTTGATTCTCTTGTTATTATCCCATGCTCTGTATCTACGCTAAGCAAGATAGCAAATGGAATTGCGGATACACTAATTACCCGTATAGCGCAGGTAGCTCTTAAAGAAAGAAGGAGGCTTGTAATAGCACTTCGTGAGACACCGCTTAGTTCAATAGCTTTAGAAAATGCTCTTAAGTTATCCAGAGAAGGCGCAATTATCATGCCCATTAGCCCGCCGCATTATATGAATGCACAAAATATCAACGAATTAATACAGGGATATGTTGATAAGGTATTAAATGTAATAGGCGTTAAAACTGCAAACGGCTGGAAGTATGAAGAATTAGAATAAATTCCAAACTTCTTATAATTAATTAACTGTTAATACCTGTATTTTTCTGTTATATCTTTGCGAAAGATTAATATTAGTTCATAACTTAATAAATACTGATGGGAAGACCTAATTTTCAAGACCTAAGGGAATTTATCGATTATCTGGAGGCTATTGGTGACCTGCAGAGAATCACTGCAGAAGTCGATCCTATTTTAGAAATAACAGAAATTGCCTCAAGAGTTATTGAAGACGGAGGCCCTGCACTTATATTTGAAAATGTAAGAGGTGCGGCGTTTCCCATGGCTATTAATCTGTTCGGAACTGAACAAAGAGTAAACCTTGCACTTGGAAGAAAGCCAAGAGAAGTGGGAGAACAGTTAGTTGACCTCTTTGAAAAAGTAAATCCTCCTTCTCTTAAATCATTTTCAACCATTTTACCAAAAGCCTACGATCTTCTATCTATGAGAACAAAAAATGTGCGGAGCGGCTTTTCTCAACAGGTAGAAGAACAGCCTGATTTATCAAAGCTGCCTATTATTCAGTGCTGGCCTGAGGATGGGGGCAGATTTATTACACTTGGACTGGTGCTAACAAATGACCCCGTTACCAAGAAAAGAAACTTAGGGATTTATCGCATGCAGGTTTACGATGACAAAACAGCCGGTATGCACTGGCATCCCCACAAGGGAGGCGCAGCGCATTATCACGAGGCCGCCAAATTAGGGCAAGACTTAGAAGCTGCCGTAGTGTTAGGTGGAGATCCCAAGATGATCTTCACAGCAATTGCACCACTGCCCGATGGAATGGACGAGCTTGCTTTTGCAAGTTATCTGAGAGGAAAACCCATCCCCATGGTTGATGGCAAAAGCATCAATATGAAAGTTCCGGCAAATGCTGAATTTATAATTGAAGGTACCGTCCCTCAGGGACAATTAAGAGAAGAGGGCCCTTTTGGCGATCACTTTGGTTACTATTCAATGCAGGAAGATTTCCCAATTTTTAACGTAAGCGAAATTACAAGGAGGTTGCTTCCGGTTTTTCCAGCTACAATCGTTGGTAAACCCCCCAAGGAAGACATATTTCTTGGAATTGCCGCTGCTGAGATGTTTTCACCGCTTATAAAAATTATCCAGCCCGAAGTCAAAAGAATGTGGGCTTATCCTGAAGCCGGATTTCATAATCTTTTAGTAGTATCGGTTGATGAGAGATATCCTAAAAACGGCATTAAAGCGATGCTTGCTCTTTGGGGAACTGGTCAGCTTCTTCTAACAAAATGCATGATAATGGTTTCAAGTGATGTTGATCCGACTGATTTTAGCGCAGTACTGACAGAGATAGGAGAAAACTTCTATCCTAAAGAAGATTTCTTGCTTATACCATGGGCGCCACTTGATACTCTTGATTTTACAAGCGGAAAACTGCATGTTGGAAGCAAGATGGGCATTAATGCCGTTAGAAAATCTAATTTAAATGGAAGAAAAAAACCAAACATACCAACCTCGGTACCAAACCCTAAGGAAAAACACAAAGAAATCCTCGATTACAGGCTTCTTGCAGGGGGTATGCTTGTATTAAAAATTACAGATCAAAAAGAGCCAAAAAAGATTTTAGAAAAGATGTTCAAAACGCCTGGCTTTGGGGACGTAAAAATTATTGTACTTCAAAGCAAAGATATCGATCTAAACAACGAGACTGAACTGATATGGGGAATGTTTACTAGATTTGATCCGTATCTTGATGTAATATTCGAACACACTGAACTAAGGGGTTCGGCAGTACTATATGACGGTACAATGGGAATAGATGCTACATATAAAAAATGGTATCCGCCTATTATAGAGATGTCATCTAAAATTAAGCAAAAGGTGAGTAAAAGATGGAAGGAATACTGGACACAATAGAAAAACTCTGCTCTGATCAAGCTTTATTACCAATATTAGAAAAAGTAGAAAAAGAGGAGCGCCTTACGTTTGATGAAGGTCTAAAGATTTTAGAGACTGATGATTTAAATACAGTAGGGATGATGGCAGATTACGTTAAGCGCAGGAGGGTAGGTGATAAGGTATATTTTGTTGTTAACCGTCATGTTAACCCATCTAACATCTGCGCAATATCTTGCAGGTTCTGTGCTTTTGGTGTAACCAAAAAATCTGCAAATGCCTATGAGTTATCCATAGAACAGATACTTTCAATGCTCGATGAAGATATAAGAGAAGTACATATTGTTGGCGGTCTTCACCCAGACTGGGAATTTAAGCATTATCTCGAGATTGTAAAATCAATTAAAGATCATTACCCAAATACTCACATTAAAGCTTTTACAGCGGTTGAGATTGACTGGTTTTGTGAAATTAGTGGAAAAAATCTTAGAGAAGTATTGGAAACATTAAAAGAAGCGGGTGTAGATGCACTAACTGGCGGTGGAGCAGAAATTCTGCATCCTGACATTAGAAAAAAGATTTGTGCACCAAAAACAATTGCAACCAGGTGGGAAGAAATTCATAAAACTGCTCACAGCATGGGAATTCCTACAAATGCTACAATACTTTACGGTCATATAGAAAAACCATTTCATGTAGTGGACCATATGGAAAGACTTAGGAATGTTGAAGATGAGTCCCCGGGATTTTTTGCATTTATCCCGATATTATTTCAACCAGAAAACACCGGGCTTAAAAAGGATGTAAAGTTCATTCCTGCCTCTTATGACATGAAAATCCATGCTCTTGCCAGACTTTATCTTGATAATTTTCCCCACATTAAAGCCTACTGGATTACCCTTGGCGAAAAAGCAGCCCAGATTGCACTGCATTTTGGCTGTAGTGATGCAGACGGAACAATTATGAGAGAGAAGATAATCCACGATGCCGGCGCTCCTTCAGAGCTTGGTCACAGCAGAGACTTTATGGTCAATATGATTAAAAATGCGGGTTACACTCCTGTTGAAAGAGATGCCCTTTATAATGTGGTGAGGGTTTATAATTAGACTGTAAAATATTCGTAGAAAAAATTATAATTAGTAGTAAAATATTTATAATGTTAAGACATTTTACCTTAGAGTACTGGGTTGATGATAGTTGGTATGTTGGCAAACTAAGAGAAGTGCCAGGTGTTTTCAGCCAGGGTGAAACTCTTGAAGAATTGGAAGAGAATATAAAAGATGCATTTAGTATTATGCTTTCCGAAAATGATCCCCCACTTCAAAATAACTTTCAAACTAAAGAGCTTGAACTTGAGTTTTGAAGCGTCGTGAATTTATCAAAGAACTAATCAAGGCAGGTTATTTCTTAAAAAGACACGGTTCTCGTCATGATGTATATGTTAATCCTACAAATGGCAAAAAAGCACCCATACCAAGACATAAAGAGTTGAAAGACGCCCTATGCAAACTTATTTAAAAGCAACTTGGTCTTGAAGAATAAATATAAACTTAATTATTCTTGAACGTGACGCTCGTTATAATGTGGTGAGGGTTTATAATTAATATTGTATGAGCTACTTGACTATTAAATGGACTATATTTGTAGCGCTTTTTCTTACAGTTCCTGCAATGCTCTTTTTAGTTCAGGCAGTTATGTTTTACCCCGCAATATTTTATGTTGCAGGGATTGTATTTATGGTTCAAAAAACACTGATTAATTTAGGCTCACATGACACACTTACGTTTTTAGTTATATTTGTAATACATTTTCTGATCTATTTTGGAATTTATTACCTGGTATCCGTTATAGCAGCAAAGCTTATTTCAATTATACAGTCAGCCAATGTTAAAAAGATAATTGTTGCAACTATCTTGGCTGGATTAGTAATAATAACCCAGCTGCCAGTTTATGGAGGAGGAGGGCACGGCCCTATTAAGTGGGTTACTCTGTCTGAATCTTTGGCTGATTTTAATAAGTCTTATGGTAAGTTTACAGTAATTGCAGTTTATGGCTGTACAGCTTTGTTGATAGCTTCTTTTATTTTTTGGCGTAAAAATAGAAATTTATTAAAATCGAAAACCCCTGCATAGCGATATTATTTAGTTGGCAGCTCTTTAAATATGAAGTGATATCCCGAATATTGTTGTAAAAAAAGATCTAACCAGTTATTTCATATACTACTTGAATTGTTAATCGTAATATATTATAATTATTATAGAATTAGAAAGTAACGAAATGATTTTGAGGAGGTGAATGATGAGTAAGGATTTTCAAAATCAAGTTAGTACTTCTGGTTTTCCTACAGATAACCCCCTGTTTCAGCTTATTTCAGACTCGCCGCAAAACAACCTGATATTTTTTACCCAGATGAACGAAGATTGGACCAGAGGACGTGGTAACTTTTGTTGTATATGCGGTACCTATGAGCTTCATATGATGGCAATCGATCCAAGGCTGCATAGATCGATGTGCCTTGGTTGTTATAATGTGAAGATCAAACTGGATAATCAAATAGACAAGATGCTAAAGCCTTATAAGCTTACTGAAGAAATATTTATCACAAAAGACAAAGAAGAAAGACCAATTACGAATCTCATTCCAATTAGTAAAACTATATCGTTTAAAAATTAAATGCTGCAGCTCATAAAGTTATTAAAAAGGGTAGCGTTGTCCCCTTTACCTGTCTTACCCTAGCCTCTTTTCCCAGTAGTAGTTAAGTTGTTTACTATTCTTCAAATAAAGGCTACGATAGCAAATAATACCAGAGAAATAAATATTACAAAAACAAATAGCTTCATTTTTTATGATTCCCCGTTACCTTATTATACTATAATTGGTAAAAATACCTACCCTCTCTAATTCAGTAAGGTTTTTAAATCCCTCAACTATATTAATTATAATGAGCGTATGGTTCTAATAACATCAAATTTCTCTACGCTTATTTCAT
>Ga0209980_10000752_pt1 | contig 17842 bp, 21 predicted proteins | sample CR02metaG_FD_183611 | JGI IMG/M metagenome (GOLD analysis project Ga0209980, IMG submission 183611) | Deep subsurface microbial communities from Mariana Trench to uncover new lineages of life (NeLLi) - CR02 metaG (SPAdes) (version 2) | ecosystem: Environmental > Aquatic > Marine > Ocean trench...
GAAAAATCATTTTTCATGTAACTTTATTTTTTGTAAAAGGATATAAACAAAATTCTAGCAAATCTTACTCTGAATTATTTTTTTTGAATACTTGATAGTTTTAAGTGTTAATTTCTGAATTAATCAAAAAAGTACAATTTAGATAGTTAATATTTTGCACAACGAGTTAATAATTATGAAAAACTATATTTTAGAAATGTCGAATTTTAGAATTTAAGAAAATTGTAACAAACAAACTCCACATCATAACACTAGTTGTAACGGATTTTTTGTCACACGATATTCTATTGTTTTCAAGTTGCGTCCTCTCTTGCATGAGAACTAGTTACCTCATTGGCGAAACTCCATAACATGGAACAATACCTGCATTTTTCTATATGCTTGGCTAAAAAGATCCCCTCTTGAAACCGAACATCTTTAGGATCTAGTCCTAAATTCTGCGCCAAGCCCTCAATCCGTTCTATCTTTTCTGCATTCAACATATCTTTGTCACGCTGTGATTTCTACCTCTCGTACAGAGTGCTTTGTGATATCTTTGTGTAAGACAACATGGGATTCATCCTTGAATGTTAGATCGCATCTGTAACATTTCCATGCTATAGGTCTCATAGATAATATACGACTTTTGAATGTAATATGGAGTTGTATGTGCAAATAAGCTACAAATATCTTGAGAAAAAACAAAAACGCTAAATGTTAACGGAAGCCAACTAGTGCATCCTTTACGACAGCAAGCTGTATGCTTCGCCGGTAAACCGATGCCACATTGTTTTGGAGTATCTGGACAACGGGGATATTGTGTCAGCTTCCGTATCTATTGTTACGTGTTTAAATTATAATAGTATTTTTCAAGATAAAGATCGCTTTGGTTTTAAAATTTGTTTAAAAATTCTTTGTTTATTTAACATGTGTTCAGAAAAGATTTGTAAATTTTATTGATAACAAGGTGTGATAGTTGTTCTGTGGCAGAAGCATTTATGGCAGTATATGATGGTTAATCTAATTCCTAGCATCAAACAAAGTTGTTTAAGATGTGGAAAGAAGGCACTAATTACAGATACCGAAGCAGGTGAGATTTTTTGTGGTGGTTGCGGTTTTGTATTATCTGAGAAATTACAAGAATCTGGTCCAGAATGGCGTTCTTTTTCTGATGGTGAAATCAATAGAGTAAGGACTGGAGTTGGTACATCTTTAGCAATACATGATCAAGGCCTGTCAACAGTCATCAATCTAACAAACAGAGATGCCACAGGAAAACCTCTATCGAGCTTTATGAAAAAGACTCTCAAACGTCTAAGAACTTGGGATAGTAGGAGTCAAAGCGAACCTATTGATATGAACTTTAGACAAGCCTTCAATGAACTTTACAGACTCAAAGACAAACTCGCCCTCTCGGATTCAGTAGTGGAAAAAGGTGCATACATCTACAGAAAGGCTCTAAACAAAAAACTGGTGAGAGGCAGATCGATATCTGCCATGATGGGTTCAGCATTATATGCAGCATGCCGTGAGGTCGAGACCCCAAGAACCCTCAAAGATATTGCGGAAGTAATGAATATCAAAAAACGTGATCTGGCAACATATTACCGACTATTAGTAAAGGAATTAGACTTGAAGATGCCCGTCGTAGATTCAGTACAAAATGTGGCTAGAATTGCTAGCAAAATAGGGCTATCAGAAAAAACAAAACGTTATGCAATTGAAATTCTTAGAAAATCTGAAGAAAATAAAATCTCAGCTGGAAAAAACCCTATGTCACTGGCAGCAACTGCTTTGTATATTTCCAGTGTTAAAAATGGTGAAAATCATACACAAAAAGATTTAGCAGAAGCTGCTAGCGTTACAGAAGTAACCATTAGGAATAGGTCCAAAGGACTTTTAGAATTGTTAAAAAACTAAACCCCCTTTTTTTACATTTGATATGAACTAAATTGTTAGAAAAACACAGATCTGTTATATCTCTAAAAGAACTATTAGAAAATATGAAAATACATTGTGAATGTGGAATTTGTGGCCATACAATTGATCAAGAATGCATAATAAATGACTGCGATTGTTGTGTAAATTTTCATAAACATTCTGGGTAAATCTATATGTTCCAAGTAAAATGTGCTGATTGTGATTGTACTCTTGAAGAATGCAAGAATAGTTCATCTACAAAAGAATGTCTAAATTGTCATTGGGATGAATGTTGTTGTTGGTCAGTAATTAACTCAAGATTGGAATCAAATTCAAATTTCAGGGGATAATCTATGAAAAAAAAGACAATCGGCGTATTGATTCCCATAATTATAGTTGTAGGAGTTTTGGGAATATTTATCTGGCCAAATCCTGTAATACAAAATACAAGCTTTGCCTGTGCTTTAACTGAAGGCAATCCACAAGGTCCTTACTATATTGCAGGAGCACCATACAAAGAGAAACTTGGAGAAATACTTGAAGGACAAAAACTAATAATTTCTGGGCAGATCTTAAATCAGAACTGTGATCCTATACCAGATGCAATAATTGATGTTTGGCACACCGATTCAAACGGGAATTACCATTTTGAAGATTTCACACTTCGTGGAAAAATAAGAGCAGACGAAAATGGTCAGTATAAACTTGAAACCATACTTCCTGGTAAATATTCAGTAGCTGGAGCTATGCGCCCGGCACATATTCATGTAAAGGTCTCAGCTCCTAGTTTGCCATCGCATACTACGCAGCTTTATTTTGAGGGAGATGAACCCAATGACTTTTTTGTAACACCTTCTTTGATTTTGAAATTAGATGAAAAGGATGGAACAAAGTATTCTGAATTTAACTTTGTTATTTTTACTCCTTGATGAGTTTGAATACCCATTGATTCGAACTATTAAGCGTAATTACGCCCAAATTATTCCACGTAAAGAGAGCAGAATCCCCATGGCCCCATTGAAAAATTTTTTAACTGAATTGGAATGATAAGTTCTATGAAAGATGGATTTTGGAAATTCTTTATAGTTTTTGTCGCACTTGCTGTGTTATCTTTTTCATCAATGAGCTTTGCATATGGCCATCCTCATTCAGGAATGGTTGAAATCAATGGTCATTCACATGAACAACAAAATGAGATAATCCCTATTAATGAAAAAATTGGAATCGAAAAAACTTCTGTCTTTTTCCATGCACCTGCTAACAACAAACTACCATGGGGCTTTGTTGAAGGGAAAATTGCCAATCATGTTGCTGATTATCCGGTGATAATTCAATTTTATAATGAAAACGGAGAGGCTGCTCACTTTGCACAAACTGACGTAAGTGATGATGGTTTGTATGAATACAAGTTCAGAGCACTCACTATAGATCATGGAAATGTAATCAATATCTTTGAGGGTGATTATGCAGTGTACATTTTTAAGGTAGTATATCTGCATCCAAACACTAATCAGATTTAAAATCCTCTAAGACCTTTTGGCCTAATTACCTCTGGATGATCTTTCATCCAAGAAATTCGATCTAACATAGCTTGTTTGTCATGAGGAAATACTCCCTTGATGGTGTAGGCATTAGAACCATGGTTTGCTCTAAAAATTACTTGATTTTTTACATCTATTTGATTTACCAAATCTTTCAACTCTTCAAGAGCTTCAGAGTCTGATATTGGTATGAATTGTTCACCAAATTTTGTAAAAAATTCATTTTTAATTCTATCTTCCAAGTATAACGTTAAGGCTGCCAAGTAATGTGGTGAACATGCATTGATAACCTCTGCTGTACCATTGATATGTTCTTTTGAGTACGTCTTTCCGCCCAAACCAAGAATTACCATGCATGAAAGAATGTAGTTTGCATCTTTTGCCTTATTACATGCTTTGACTATTGTTTTTGCGACTGCACCTTTGGTAACTTTTTTTAAAATTATATCAGAACCACTTTCTATTCCCAAGTAAAGCATTGTTAGGCCGGCATCATACATCTTCTTCAATTCTTCTGGTGATTTTTTCAAAAGATTCATTGGCATTGCATAACAAGAAATCCTTTCTAAATTAGGAAATTTGTTGTAAAGATACTTTACAATCTTAACCATATAATCTGTTGACAAGTTCAAAGCATCTCCATCAGCTAGAAAAATTCTTTTGGTATCAGACATTTGCTTTGTTGTCATGTCTATTTCTCGTTTCACTTCTTCCCAAGGTCGTTCAGTGTATTCTTTTCCTCGATACATATCACAAAAGGAACATTCGTTAAAGGAACAGCCAAGTGTAACTTGAAAGATTAGTGATTGTGCTTCTGATGGTGGTCTATAAAGAGGAATGTCATAATTTAACATCATAAATTTGATCCAGCTTCTTATCATTTATCACTTTAGGTACGCACATTTTATTCTAATCTCTATCAATATGATTCTTAGACTCATTTAATTTTTCAATACATTTTTCTTTTTTTGGAATGGATTAAAATCTCAGAATTGACATTTAATCAAATTAGTCAAAATTATAATTTTTCACAATCCAAATACCTTTTAGTTTATTGAAATCACATATATCGTATCATATATGGCAAATGATCCTCATGCAAGAAGACTTTTGTGGTTTGTATTTGCTGGCTCACGTGGGGGATTAAATCGTCTTAGAATCATTTCTATTTTGAAGGAAAAACCTCATAATACAAATCAACTTGCTAATGAATTAGGTTTAGACTATAAGGCCATTCAACATCATATCAACGTACTTAAAAAAAATAATCTCATCATCAAAGAAGGAGAAAAGTATGGTGTTACTTTTTTCATTTCAACCTTTTTAGAAGTTAATATGGAGACGTTTGATGAAATTGCAAAAAAATTGGAAAAAAGTAAATAAGTATTGTAAAGGTGGATTCATCTAAATGGAGCCAACTTCAGCAATCCTATCTGCTGTTTCGATTGCAAACATGGCAGTACTGGGGATATTGATGTTTACATTTGGAAAAATGTATGCCAAGACAAAAGCACAGCTTCCAATTGGAATGATCGTAGTATCTTCAATGTTATTTCTTCATAATGTAATTGGTGCACTTGCTTATTTTTCAATGGATGAACTTTTCTCACATGATATATTTCCATACATGTTGGGAGTTGGAATTGCAGAACTGGTTGGCTTGTTGATATTTCTAAAAATAACATTAGATTAGATTTAGTTTATTTGTAAGACTGTTTTACAATCATAAGGTTGTAAAAAGATGGCACGTAGCATTTATGTAGATGGTTCAGGTGGTATTGATTCTGGATACGGATTTTTTGTGAAAGAAACCGGTGAATCATTTTATGAAAAAAAACCAGACATCACAAACAACCAAGCAGAATATCTTGCAATTATCTCTGCACTAAAAACATTTGTAAACACTGATGAAGAAATCACTATTTTCAGTGATTCCAAAAATACTGTATATCAACTAAACCATGAATATGCAATAAATAATGAAGAGCTTCGTTCTCTGGCAAGAGAAGCTTGGTCGTTGATTGCAAAATTTTCTAAAATTAAAATTTCGTGGGTTCCAAGAAGCGAAAATTTGGCTGGAAAAATGCTTGGAAGCTAGACTGAAAGGAGAGCTAATGAATTTATGAATAGCTTTATTATAGAAAATCATTTGAATTAATTCTATCAAAATGACTGAATCTGTTTTCCTTTCTCCACAATCAATCGCAATTATTGGTGCATCAGACAAAGAGGGAAGTGTTGGCCGTGCAATTACATCAAACATTATAAATGGATACAACGGAACTGTTTTTCCAATCAGTCTCACAAGACCTACAGTATTTGATAAAAAAACCTACAAGAGTGTTCTAGATGTTCCAGAATCGATTGATTTAGCAGTAATCATTACAAAAAACACAATCGTTCCTTCTGTGCTGGTAGAATGTGGAAAGAAAAAGATCAAAGGTGCAGTTGTTATCACAGCAGGATTCAAAGAGGTAGACGAGGAAGGCAAGAAATTAGAACAACAACTAAAAGATATTGCAAAAAAATACAATCTCAAAATAATCGGACCTAATTGTTTGGGAGTAATGAATCTTGATCCCAAAACAATGATGAATGCAACTTTTCTGAAAATTACACCAAAATCTGGACAAATAGCACTAGTTTCTCAGAGTGGAGCAATATGCGCTGCACTAGTTGAAGATGCAAGTGCTCAAGGAATTGGTTTTTCTGCAGTAGTTAGTATGGGTAACAAAGCAGTTCAGAATGAAATTGATGTTCTTGAGATGCTAAGAGACCACAAACAAACCAAAGTCATTGTAATGTATCTTGAAGACATGAGTGATGGTCAGAGATTTTTAAAAATATGTAAGGACATTACTCGAAATAAAAGAAAACCAGTTTTGGTATTAAAATCAGGACGAAGTCCTGAAGGAGCAAAGGCTGCTATGTCCCACACTGGAGCATTGATGGGTTCAGATGAAATTTATGAAGCCCTTCTAAAACAATCTGGCGCAATAAGAGTTGATACAATGGAAGAACTTTTTGATTATGCAACTGCATTTTCAAAACAACCACTGCCACTCGAAGGTGATTTAGTTATCGTTTCAAACGCTGGAGGTCCTGCAATAATTTCAACCGATGCATGTTCTAAAGATGGGATCAAAATGGCAAAAATAGAAGACATTAGACCAAAAATAGATGCAGTCATACCGCCTTGGGGAAGCTCAAGAAATCCAGTGGATATAGTTGGCGATGCAGATTTTGAGCGATTTAATAACGTCCTTGAAAATGTTTTGACTCACAAAAATGTGGGTTCTGTAATCACAATGTGTACCCCCTCTGCAACTCTTGATTATGACAAGCTAGCCGAAGTCATTGTGAGGATGTCTAAAAAACATAACAAGACTATGCTAGCTAGTTTGATGGGACTTGATGAAGGAATAAAGAATAGAGAAATTTTGGCCGAAGGCGATGTTCCTTATTATACATATGCTGAGGGAGCAATACGAACACTCAAAGCGATGTTAAAATTCGTTGACTGGATAAAAACCCCACAGGGTAATATTTCAAAATTTAAAGTAGATAAAAAGAAGGTCCAGAAAATTTTTGATAACGTAAGAAAGGAAGGAAGAACTAGCCTTCTTGAAGAAGAAGGAATACAAATTTTACGAACTTATGGATTCTCTCTTCCCAAAAACATATTGGCAAAAACAGAAAGCGATGCTGTTAAGGCTGCAAGAAAGATTCATTTTCCAGTTGTTATGAAAATTGTATCGCCACAAATCATACATAAATCTGATGCAGGTGGGATAAAAGTTGGATTAAAAAACGACAAAGAGGTTCGTAGTGCGTTTAGGGAAATTGTAAAAAACGCAAACAAGTATGACAAAAAAGCCCTCATCAAGGGAGTGCTTGTTGTTGAAATGGTAAAGGGAGGTAAAGAGATGATCATAGGATCAAAACTTGAACCTGGATTTGGTCCAGTAATAATGCTTGGTATGGGAGGAATTTATGTAGAGATCCTAAAGGATGTTACATTCAGACTAGCTCCTGTGACAGATAAGGAAGCTAATGATATGATTTCTTCAATCAAGACACAAAAGTTGTTGAAGGGTGTAAGAGGTGAAAAACCATCCGATATCAACAAATTATCAGAATGTATACAACGACTTTCACAACTTGTCACTGACTTTAAAGAAATCAAAGAACTTGATATGAACCCAGTTTTAGTAATGGAAAAAGGCAAAGGATGCAAAATCCTTGATGTAAGAATTGGTATTTGATCCTCTCAATTATTTTTAAGACTAATACAGATCTAGAATTTTTATACAACGTCACGGGATGGTGCTTATGGTAATTAGGACAGGAGAGGAATATATCGAGAGTCTTAGGGGTAAAAATCTGAAGGTCTACCTGTTTGGAGAACTGATAAAAGAACCAGTAGATCATCCACTAATTCGTCCTTCTATCAATGCAGTTGCAGAAACTTATGATCTTGCAGTAAGGGAAGAAGAACTAGCTACAGCCCATTCCTCAATAACTGGTCAACGGGTTAACCGCTTTTTGCATATAGCTGAAAGCGCTCAAGATTTGGTTTTACAAAATAAAATGCAGAGGAAAATGGGACAAAACACAGGAACGTGCTTCCAACGCTGTGTAGGAATGGATGCCTTAAACTCACTTCATTCAGTTACTTTTGAAATTGATGAGAAATATGGAACCAATTATCACCAGAAATTTTTAGATTTTATCAAGATGGTTCAAACTGAGAATGTTGTCATTGGAGGCGCAATGACTGATCCTAAGGGTGATAGAAGTAAAGGCCCAGCTGAACAAGATGATCCTGACATGTTTGTGCGCGTTGTTAAAAAGGATGACAAAGGCATTTACATCACAGGTGCAAAAGCACACCAAACAGGATGTATCAACTCGCATTGGATTATAATTATGCCAACTATGCGATTAACTGAAAATGATAAAGAATATGCAATTGTAGGTGTTATTCCAGCTGATGCAGAAGGAATTACCTACATCTATGGAAGACAATCATGTGATACTAGAAGCATGGAAGAGGGTGATATTGATTCAGGAAACTCAAAGTTTTCAGGACAAGAAGCAATGATGATTTTGGATAATGTGTTCATTCCATGGGATAAAGTTTTCATGAATGGTGAATACGAATTTGCATCAATGTTAGTTGAAAGATTCACCTGTTATCACAGAAGAAGTTATGTATGCAAGACCGGACTGGGCGATGTGTTAATTGGTGCAGCTGCAACAGTAGCGGACTATAACGGAATTCCTACAGTCTCACATATTAAAGATAAACTAGTTGAAATGACTCATCTTAACGAATCAATTTACGCTGCTGGAATCGCTTCATCTTATCAATCACACAAGATGAAATCAGGAGTTTGGATGAATGATGATATGTTAGCAAATGTTTGTAAACACAATGTAACTCGCTTTCCATATGAAATAGGTAGATTAGCTCAAGATATTGCAGGCGGCCTTCTGGTAACCATGCCTTCAGAAAAAGATTTCAGAAATCCAGAGACTGGTCCGCTACTTCGAAAATATTTGGTAGGAAGAAAAGGCGTCGATGTTGAGAACAGAATGAGAATTTTTAGATTAATTGAAAACATGACTATGGGAAGAAACGCAGTTGGATATTTGACAGAATCCATGCATGGTGCAGGTTCGCCCCAAGCCCAAAGAATACATATCGCTCGCCAAATGCAATTAGGTTACAAGATGAATTTGGCAAAGAATCTTGCAAACGTAAAAGATGACTTTATAGAACCAGCTGAACCTTCTGATTACTTTAAGCGAGTTTTCAAAACAAACAACAACGAAGAGTAAATTTAATCTTTTTTTTCTACAAAATCTTTAGAATTATTGTTTTTTTCTGATTTTGATTCAACTTTATTTTCTTTATCATTGATGTTTTTATTTCCCTCAGCTTGAGAATTTGTATAGGCATCATCTTTAGGAATTTCATTAAGAACATCCAATTTAGGGGAAGATTGGCTTGTAAATTCTTCTTCAGAATCTATAGAATCATCAAAATCAATTCCTTTTTCTTTTTTATTTTTTGAAATCTGTTTGAAAATCATAACCCCAATTATTATTGCAATGATCACATAATTGACTGGTGGTCTTAGAATTTGGGTAATGGCACCAACTTGAGGAACTACATTGGCAACTTTACCGATGAATTCCTCATCAGTTATGGGAAAATCAGTTCCCGGAATTGATGCTGGATTTGCATCTCCCTTGGTTCTTAATGTAAATGGATCATCATCAATGATGGAAACTACTCTGTGGACTATAACTCTGTCATGTCCGGACGGACGGTTAAAAACAATGATGTCGCCCACCTCTACTTCTTCAAATGGAGAATACCAAGGCAAAGATGGGAAAAAAAGAAATGGTGTATTACCTTGAACTACTAAGACATCGTATACTTCAAGTTCTGGAACCATACTGCCACTTGAGACTACAAAAAATGGATTTTCAGTTCCATAAAATACTTGCAGACTTATCCAAATTACAAAAACACCTATGCCTACAATTATGATGTCCTTGATAAATCCTTTTGAAATTTTACCAGCTGTCAAATTACGTTCCAGAACCTTGTTTCATGAGATAAATATTATTTGAATTTCACACTCTAGATCTTTGTGCCGCATTCTTCACAAAATTTTGATTCTTCATTGTTGACAAAATCACAGCTAGGGCACCTTCCCGTTTGCCTTGACGGTGATGTGGAAATTCCGCCTTCAAGTGTTCCCAACAAAACGATCTCGCCTACTTTTTGAATCTTATTCCAGGGAACCGTTATATCATTACCCTCTATGTTAGTTATTACTAGTACGATAGAGTGAGATGAATCTACGCCCACCTGTTTTGCTGTTCCAACTCTTTTTGCATTTTCATCGTAAACGGTCATTCCAACTATTGAACTAAATGTATCTACCCCACGAGCTTGATTTTCTGAAACCAGAGTTTCAGGAGTACTCACTTGAGCAAAGTCAGGCATCACTAGCGGAGGTTCATCAGCTGATGGAGACTGGACCATTGTATCTAGATTTGGTGAGATAGGCTTTGCTTTCCCTACATCACGTTGTTCCTCTGGTTTTCGAAAATCTCGGTATTCCGCTAAAGTTGAGCCACAAGAGTTGCAAATGTATTGACCCCTTTCAACTAAAATCAAATTCTCAGCTACCTCCTCGTTAGGATTTTCAAACTCAATCTTTGGGCTTCCTTCGTAATCCTTCTCACATGTATTGCAAAAGTATTTGGAAATTTTTTCAGATTCTAGTCTTCCCATAGGAGCCAAAAAAAGATCAGGCCCACCCAAGTTGCCTTTTTGTTGTTGTTCATCTGAAACATTAGCCATAACAAAACCACCAGATCCTCTTAACTTCTTGAGTCTTAGCTCAGAACTCATACTTCAGATTTATTTCATGGTCATTTAAGTATATTTCAACTAAATTAAATCATCAATTTTTAGAATGAAAACGATTCTAACTTTTGGAACAAATTCTGGTCAACATTTTTAGGTGTGTACAAAGAAACAAACTGCATAAATGGCAGTTACTAAAGTATCTGATACAAAAACATGGGAAATTGATGTAATGAATTCAAAGGTCCCAGTTTTTGTTGACTTTTGGGCAGAATGGTGTGGTCCATGTAGAATGGTTTCACCAGTTGTGGAAGAACTTTCCAACGATTATGATGGCAAAGTTAAATTTGTTAAAGTCAATGTAGATGAAGCAAATGAATTAGCATCAAAATACAATATATTTAGCATTCCAACTTTGGCAATTTTCAAAAACGGTCAGTTAGTGAGTCAGCAAGTTGGTGCTGCATCAAAAGATTCATATAAAAATATGATTGAAAAAACATTACTAAGTTCATAAACATCTTATGTTTTTTATTTTTTTAATCTAAAGTAATTAATAATACAAAACCAAAATTAAGCCATGTCGTTTGGTGAAATAGATACATTAAATCTTCTAAGTGAAAAGCTTGATAAGCTATTCGATGATTCTCAGAGTTATTACGAATCATTTTTGGATTCAAACAAGCTATACAAAGCAGGAAAACTAGGTGATAAAGAATTTTTTGAAATGATAGGTGATTATGTTGTTGCATATTCCGCGTTAGAATTCTTAGCAATCAAAGTGATTTTTGAAATGAAAAAAGCAATTGACAAAATAGCTGGAGGAAAAGCTATAGGCGGTACACAATCTCCTGGTCTGATGTCTGGTGTGGGTTCACCTGGAATGATGGGAGGTGGGATGGGTATACCCCCTCCACGTATGGGAACTGCAGAAAATCCAGTTGGTGTGCCCCCATCAATAGTTTCTGCAAAAGAATCTGGAGATATTGGAACTTTGCCATCTCCAGATCAATCTATGATTGCACAATCTTCAAGTGGAAAATCTTGTAATTCATGTGGTGCAGATTTGCGGCTAAATGCCAAGTTCTGCACAAAATGTGGTAGTAAAGTTTAGAAAAATTACAACATCAAAAAATAATTCTTAAAAAACATTAATTTTGAGTTGTACCGCAATTAGTGCAGAATTTCGCTGTTGCTGATATTTTTCCACCACACTCAGAACAAAATTTTGTATTAGAGTCAGATTCATCCTGTGGACTTCCATATATTCCACTAATTCTCACGGCACCAGATGGAACATATTTCTCATCATCAATGATTTGAACCGGTTCAAAGTCTCTTTCTTCTACAAATGTGTAAATTCTTGGAACTGTTTTTTCTTTGTCTTCTGGATCAGGAACTATATCTCCCAACCACAAGGCAAATCTCGTTAAGGTTAATTCAGGAGTTGAGAATGCAAGTGTGTGAGTGGACATGTATGATTCAGCTGCTTGTTTTCCGGTGAAAACCTCCATGAATTCTCATAGTCAGAGTTTACGTATAATAGTTTCTAGATAGTGGACCGGGAGGGAATTGAACCCTCGACTTCCGCGTTGCGAACGCGGCATTATACCACTAAACCACCGGCCCTCTCTTATCACTATCAGTTCAGTTTTTATTCATTTATTCAATGCATAATAGCCTGCAAATTATGATAAATCCTGATGACATATGATACATTGATTACCGAATCTCATGTAATCTTACCTCAAGGAATTCTTGACAAGAATATAATAATTGATGATGGCAAAGTCATTGGATTTACTAATGATACACCATCATGTGACAAAATAATTAATGGTCAAGGCCTTGTATCAATTCCGGGACCGATAGACACTCACGTACACTATGGAGTTTATTCACCAATTGATAAAGCGGCAGTTACTGAATCTCATGCAGCTGCAATTGGTGGAATTACTACAATGATGAGAATGCTAAGACTTGGGGATTCGTACAAAAAATTTTTAGACTCGCAGCTTTTAGCAAGTGCAAACTCTCACTACATTGATTATTCTATTCATGCATCAATATTTACCAAACAACAAGTTGATGAAATGCAATTTTGTGTTGAAAAAGGAGTTACCTCTTTTAAATTATACATGAATCTTGGTTCTGACGTTGGAGAGGTCTACATGGACATGGAACCAGGAAAAATAGTTTTGAGAGAAGCAAAGGTAGAAGTTAATCAAGAAATAGTTCAATCCGTCGTTGAAAATGCTGCCAATCTTGGCTGTCCAGTTTTAGTTCATGCAGAGGACTATGAATTATGTTCATGTGGAATTAAAACTGCGAAGGAAAAGAAACAGGATGGACTTTCTGCATGGTCTGAAAGCAGATCTCCAGAATCAGAAGTAAAGGCAATTCAAACTGTTTCAAGATTTGCAAAAAATTCTGACTGTACTTTGTATTTTGTTCATATTGGATCTGCTAGAGCACTAGAACAGATTAGACAGGAAAGAAAAAACGGAACAAAAATTTTTGTGGAAACCTGCCCTCACTATTTAACGCTATCTAATGACAAACAAGAGGGATATCTGGCAAAGGTCATGCCTCCGATTCGAACATTTAATGATATTTCCTCTGTCTGGCAGGCAATAAAGGAAAATCAGGTTGATGCCATAGGTACTGATCATGTTGCAAATTGCCTTAAATTGAAGCTTAGGGGAGAAGATGTTTGGGATGCACTTGCAGGATTTCCTGGAATAGGGACAAATTTACCAATATTGATCAGTGAAGGAGTGAATAGAGATAGGATTTCCCTTGATCAATTAATACGACTAACAAGTATGAATGCTGCAAAAATTTTTGGAATGTATCCAAAAAAAGGATCACTAGAGAAAGGATCTGATGCTGACATTACTTTGATTGATATGAAAAAGGAGAAGAAGGTTACAAGTGAACTTTTTGGCGGATTTTCCGATTATATCGTGTACGAAGGATGGAATCTTAAGGGATGGCCAGTTAAAACAATCGTACGCGGCGAGTTGGTATCTGATGATTTTCAAGTAATTGGTAAGCCTGGATATGGAAAGTTTGTTGAAAGAAAAAAACAGTTCTAAGAAAATCTACCAAATTCATCTCTAAACGATTGATACCAACTGATAGGAAAAATCATTCATCTAAAACCAGTTTTAGGTAATTATATCAAACTTTCCATTCGTTTTTGCTTTGTAAATTACATCAGGTTTTCTAGTGAAAATTCCAACTTCCATAACTCCAGCAAGCTGGATTATTTTTTGTGCAAGAACTTTAGGTTTTTTAATAATACCAAAACAACAATCTAAAATGAGATTTCCATTTTCTGTGATAAAAGGATAACCTCTTTCTAATGTACGAATTTTTGGTTTGCCACCCAATTTCTTAATTGATTTTGTCACTCCACTTCGTGCAAGAGGATGAACTTCAATTGGAACTGATCTGTTAAAATATTTTACAAATTTTGTTTTATCTGCCATGACTACAACTTTTTTTGCAGCATTAATCAGTATGTGTTCTCGTAGTAAAGCACCACCTCCACCTTTGATCAAATTTTTTTCAAAATCAATTTGATCAGCACCATCAAAAACTACGTCAACGTGGTCAACTTGATCAGCTTCGATCAATGGAATGCCACCTTGTTCAGCAATTAGTTTTATTTGAAGTGAGGTCGGAATTCCTTTTATCTTGATTTTTTTTGTTTTAATAAATGATGAAAGTAATTTTACAAATGTCGTTGCAGCTCTCCCACTTCCTAAACCTAAAACATAACCATCTTTTACAAATTTTAAAGCATCATTTGACAATGCCGAGAAGGCATTATCAAAAGACAATTACTCTACCTCAGCTTGTTCTAGTCTGGAGAGGGCCTTCATAATCTCTGCTTTAATCCTGGAAAGGTCATCCTCATCATCTTCAATTTTTTCTTCTTCAGCAAGTTTTATTGTTGGTTTTTGATTGTTTTGCTCAATCTGTGGTGGATTAATTGATTGTGTTTGTTCTACAATAATCTCTTGTTTCTGTGTTTCAGATTTTAGTTCTGGATTGTAAGAAGTTTGAATAATCTCAATTTTTTCACCAATTTTTTCTTTTGGTTTTAAAATTTCATCTATTATAGCATTTTTTAACGGTGTTGTTTTTTGTTCAATAAAGGGAAACTCTTGTGGTTTGTTTGAAATCTCTGTTAGAGTTGTTAATTCAATAGACTTTGACATCGGTGTTGATAATTGAACTGCTGGAACAACTTTTTGCAGTTCAGTTTTTTCTTGAATTTTTGAGGCATCGATATATCTTTCTTGTAATTTAGCTTCTGGTTTCTTATTGATTTCTTTTGGTTTCTGTTCTTCAACTTTAGGAATTTGAGAATTAGCTATAGTAATTTTTGATGTTAATTCGTACAATCTTTTATCAAGCTGTGATAACTTTTGATCCATTAGAGTAATCAGACCTTCTCCAACTTGACCAAGGTCAGGATGTTTGCTTGCAGCCTCTAACTTTTCTATCTTGGCAAAAATAATACCAAGCTGATGTTGGTACATTGATAACAGCCTATCTCGTTGAATCTTTCCGACACCAACATCGTTTTGATATAGTCTGGAAATTGTTTTTGTTAGAATTTCCTTTTCAATTCGCAGTGAATTAATCTGATTTTTTATTTGGGAATTTGCGCCTAAACTCACTAGTCCTGCTTTGTTTTTTGGGAATTTCTTAACAGCGATTGCTGTAAAGGCTCCCACAATTGAACTTAATAAAATAGCAATTTCTTGCATTTAGGTATACCATTTGATCCATGAATACTTTCTAATCTTAGCATCTGGATACCCACAACTTGCACATCGGTGATGACGCTTGTGATAAGAGTTGTTTCCACATCTCCTACATCTGATGTGAACCATTTTCCTTGTGTGCTGGCCCATCGAAGTTGTTCCTTTTACCATGATTCAATCACTCTGTCAAGATGGAGGTGGAGAAATCATCACCACATTGTCTCCTCGTACAACTATAGTGCCAAGGCTTTTTGCATCGCCCTCAGAAGGGATCTCTTCTGATTGTTCGAGTAGCAGATTCATGTGCTGGTCAAAACCAAGCAAAGTTCCTCTAATTGTCTTGCTGCCTTTGAGCTTGATCAATACTATCTTGTTGATGCTATCATCAAGTACCTTTACTGCCATATCTACGGACATTTACTTCACTTATTGGACCTCATTATGATGGATAATATTAAAATTTCATTGGTGTAATTTTGGATTTTTATCAGTAAGGCAAGTTTGACACTTTTTTTCAAGGTTTTTCACTATTTCCGTTATCATCTTCCTCCCTTCTTTTTTTGTTGATTTTCTAGGATCCCCCCAAACACCGTTTTTAGTTGCTTTTGGAAAAGACTTTGAGGCTAATTTTTTAAGCTTTGTAATTTCCTTGTGGGTCAATCCATCGGTTGTTAAACCCTTTTTTGCCAATTTCATTTTCACCTTATTAGAAATCGCAAGCATAAGTGAAGTTTCAACATAGCCTGCATGATCAAAACTTTGTTTCATAAAATTCCAATATGAGAAAACAAACACCCGTATCTTTCCTTTTAAAAGCTTGTTAGCCTTTCTACTAAACATATTCAGAGTTTTTTGATTCCCATGATGACCATTTATCACAAAAACAGTCTTGATTCCGTTGCTTGATAGTGACAAACAAAGTTCTACTAACAACCTCTGTAAAGTTGAAGGCTTTATGCTCAAGTTGAAAAACGGTGCATGCTCAAAAGACACTCCATACATAATTGTGGGTAGGAGTAAGAAATCCGCCCTCTTTGATAGATTCTCTGCAATCTCAGTCACAATATCCGAGTCAGTAGAGACTGGTAGATGTGAACCATGCTGCTCTACCGCACCTACAGGAATTATTGCTGCCTGCTTTCTCTTTTTGATAATTTTTCTGAGATTAGGATGGAGCTGATCTTTTACAATAACCATTAATTTCACTTGGATTTAATGTGCACTTTTCTCCAACGAACATCCAATTTATTATCAAGATGCATCTTTACGGCCTCTAGCAGAGTTTGAGCTTCAAATTTTTGGCCTCGTTTTTTGATATTTTCCAAGGTTTCGTTAGGATTTACTTTGAAGGAGCTTTGGAAAATTATTGGCCCTTGGTCTAAATTCTCTGTAACATAGTGAGAAGTAACTCCAATAATCTTTGTTCCTCTCTCAAATGCTTGGGCATATGCTAGTGCGCCAGGAAAAGCAGGCAATAAGGAAGGATGGACGTTGATGATTCTTTCTGGATATCTCCAAACAAAGTTCGGTGTAAGAATTCTCATATATCGAGCAAGGACAATTAGATCAATGTCGTACTTTTTGCAAATTTGAATAAGCTTTTCCTCAGATCTCTCTTGACCTCGTTCTTCTACTAGAACAAACGGAATTTTGGCTTTTTTGGAGATTGATGACAGAGTTTTCTCCGTTCCAACAATAACAGCGATTTTTCCCCTAATGGAGTTTTTTGATTTTAAAATTGCTTCAAGACAATGAGATTCTTTTGTCACAAATATAGCAATATTTTTTTTAGAATTAAGCTCGTGGTGAGAATTTACTTCCATTTTTTGTTTTTTAGCAAGTGTTTGTAAATCATTATCAAATTTGTTAATATTGATTTTCTTTGTAAAAGAGACTTCTAGATACATACCGAAAAGTCCTTTCATTACATTTTGGTTTACCTTTTCAATGTTTCCACTTCTTTGAAACACAAAATTAGTAAAAGCTGCAACTATTCCCTCTTTATCATTTCCAACCACTGTAATTCCTACGATTATTTTTTTCACGACGATTTTTGATGATCATACTTTATTAATGCTTAAAGAGCATCACACAAAATTCATTAAAGTTTATGCGGAAGGTGGGATTTGAACCCACGAACCCCTAAGAGACAGGGTCCTAAGCCCTGCGCCTTTGACCAGGCTTGGCAACTTCCGCAACGCAACTGCCTTTAAACACAAACTTAATGGTTG
>Ga0209980_10000754_pt1 | contig 17830 bp, 15 predicted proteins | sample CR02metaG_FD_183611 | JGI IMG/M metagenome (GOLD analysis project Ga0209980, IMG submission 183611) | Deep subsurface microbial communities from Mariana Trench to uncover new lineages of life (NeLLi) - CR02 metaG (SPAdes) (version 2) | ecosystem: Environmental > Aquatic > Marine > Ocean trench...
CATTCCAGGTGGCATTCCACCACCACCGCCTCCAGGTGGCATTCCACCACCACCGCCTCCAGGTGGAGCTGCGGCTTTTGAAACAGAAATTACATCATCAATTCGTAAAATCATGCAAGCTGCTTCAGCAGCAGCTGAAATGACTTGCAACTTTACTGTAAGTGGTTCAATAATATCACTTGATTTCATATTACTAACACGTCCTTTTAGAACATCAATACCTGTCCATTTTTCACCCTTGATTTGTCTTGATCTAAGTGTTGCAAGTGTATCAATGGGATCCATTCCAGCATTTTCAGCTAAGGTAATAGGAATAGATTCGAGTGCTTCAGCAAACTTTTCAGCAGCTAGTTGTTCTCGTCCTTCAAGAGTTTTTGACCAAGACCTAATTTTTGTTGCAGCATAGGTTTCTGGGGCTCCTCCTCCTGCTACAATTAAGGGAAACTGTATAACATCTCTTACAACCATAATTGCATCATGAATAGATCTCTCAACTTCATCAACCACTCTTTGAGAACCGCCTCTTAGTAATAGAGAGACGGATTTGGGATGTTTGCATCCTTCAACGAATACCCATCTATCTTCTTCGATTTTTCTCTCTTCTACTAATGCTGCGGTTCCTAAATCCTTTTCAAAAAGGTCATCAAGATTTGTAACAATTCTTGCACCAGTTGCTTTTGAAAGTTTAGTAAGATCACTTTCTTTAATTCGCCTAACAGCTAAGACCCCAGCCTTAGCTAGATAATGTTGTGACATATCATCAATTCCTTTTTGACAGAACACGACTGTAGCTCCTGAGCCAATTACTTTATCGACCATATCTTTTAGCATTCTGTTTTCTTCATCAAGGAATGATTTCATTTGTTGAGGATTTGAAATATTGATTTTAGCATCAGTTTCAGTCTTGCTAATTTCAAGTGCGTTATTTAATAAAGCAATTTTTGCATCAACAATTGATTTTGGCATTCCCCCATGAACCACTTCTTTATCAAGAATAATTCCTTGAATAAGGACAGAATCATTAATTGAACCACCAGCCTTTTTTTCAACTTTAATGTCGTCTTCATCCACCTTGTATTCAGTTCCATCCTTTTCGGTTACAGCAGTAACAGCTTTTATAACTAAATCTGCCAATTGACCTGAATTTTTTTTAACAAGTTTTGTTTGCATGGCAGTTTTTGCAATCTTAAGCAAGATAGCTTTGTCATTACCACTAACCTTATCAGCAATTTCTTCAAGAAACTGTTTGGCTTTTTTTGCAGCTTTGCGATAACCATCAACAATTACTGTAGGATGTACGTTTTGATTAATTAGAGATTCTGCAAATTCTAAGAGACTGCCAGCCAATACAACTACAGATGTGGTTCCATCACCTACTTCATTGTCAGTTGTTTTAGATATTTCTACTAGCATTTTTGCAGCTGGATGTTGAACATCAATTTCTTTTAGGATGGTAGCACCATCATTAGTAATAGTAACGTCACCTAATGAATCAACAAGCATTTTATCCATTCCTCTTGGGCCTAAACTACTACGAACAATTTCTGCAATTATTTTTGCAGCCGCTATGTTATTTCTTTGTGCCTCACGGCCTTTAGATTCGGTAGAACCTTCTTTCAATAGTATGACTGGTAAGGTTCCTCTAGGGCCTTGAATACTCATGTTTGTAAGGCATCTGTTTTCCCCTTTTATACGTTATTTAAATTCCAGAAAAATTTCTAAGAGTAAAATTTTCTAAATACGAATAGGTGTTTTTAAATTGGGAAAATTGCTTTACAGAGCATGACTGACTCAAAAAACAAAAAATCTTACAATTATGTTTTTTCAATGCTAAAAGACCACAATAAATGGTTTGAAAATTTAATTCCGTTAATTGCTAGTGAGAACATCCCAAGCCCTGCAGTCAGAGAAGCGATCATTTCAGATTTTGGAAATCGATATGCAGAAGGTTGGCCAGGTGAGAGAGTCTATGCAGGTTGTGTGTATATTGACAAAGTTGAGTTTGAGTGTATGGCTCTTGCAAAAAAACTATTCAAAGCAGAGTTTGCAGATGTAAGACCAATCTCAGGAGTTGTAGCTAATCTTGTAATTTATTCTGCTTTTACAAATCCTGGTGATGTAATGTTAGCTCCCTCTATTCCTGCGGGAGGACATATCTCTCATGGGAAAAAAGAACATTCAGGAACAGCTGGATTAGTACATGGACTCGAGATAGAATTCTTTCCTTTTGATCCTGAAGAAATGACAATTGATGTTGATAAGACAAAGAGCAAAGTAAATGAACTAAAAAAAGATGGAAAATTACCAAAAATGGCTATGTTTGGAGGTTCCCTTTTTCTTTTTCCCCATCCTGTCAAAGAACTATCGGAGTTTCTTAAGGGACATGACATGCATATCAATTATGATGCTGCTCATGTTGCAGGTCTGATTGCTGGAGGTAAATTCCAAGATCCATTTAGAGAAGGATCCGATTCAATGACTATGAGCACGCATAAAACTTTGTTTGGTCCACAAGGTGGGCTTGTTTTATCTTATGAAAAATTTGGTGATGAAATTAAAAAAGCAACATTTCCAGGCCTTACAAGTAGTCACCATATTCATCATATGGCTGCAAAAGCAATTACATTTGCTGAAGCTTTGGAGTTTGGAAAAGACTATGCAAGCGATGTCATAAAAAATGCCAAAGCACTAGCTGAAGCTCTTAGTGATTGTGGATTTAAGGTTCTAGGTGAAAAAAGGGGTTTTACACAATCACATCAAATTGCAGTTAATGTTCTTAACTATTCTGATGGTGGAAAAGTTGAAGCAGAATTAGAAAAAGCTAACATAATTGTAAACAGACAATTAATTCCTGGAGACATTAAAGCTGGGCGAAATTATTTTCATCCAGGTGGAATTAGACTTGGAGTTTCAGAAATTACAAGACTTGGTATGAAAAAGTCTGAAATGAAGGAGATTGCCTCACTTATCAAGAATGTAATAATTGAGAAAAAAGATCCCAAAAAATTGGTTTCAATAGTAAAATCGTTTAGAAAGAATTTCCAAAAAGTACATTATTGTTTTGACAAAAAACTTGGTGCTTATGATTATGTCAAGCTAAGGTAATGTGTTTTTTTCTAATTTGTATAATCCGTTAGAAGTAACTGATCTCCCTTCCTCCTTCCAAAAACTAAATCAATTTCATCAGCCAAAGTGTATATCCTTCCTTTAAGATATTCCCCTACGTCATATTTTTTTACAAGTCTTTTTGCTAGTTTTAGATATTTTTCGACAGAAGCTCTTGTAATTGTTTGAATTAATTTATTGCCACATATACAATGTTGTAATAGTGGCATTCTTCTGTAAGTTCTACTACATGCAGTACATCTAAAATTCTGTCTTCCATATGCTCTCAAGTTTCCCATAATATCTGGTACAAGATGAGTAGCAACTACATAAGATACAATTTTGTTTGTATCTACAGCATTAATTAGATCAGCATTTCGTATTTGGAGATCAAGCTTATCAAGCATTGATCCAAGTGTGGAGTAAGCACTACGAGATTTTGATGTTGTAAGAGTAGAAGTTGAATGTGTAAAATGGTATCCGTAAAATGCTTCTTTCTTTTCTAGTCTAGATTTTATTGTATCTACAGAAGTAACTTCAGTTGCTTGAAGCCCTTGTGACGTAGATTCAAAAAATGAGAGAGGAAAAATTTTTGATACTTCAAAGTTGTGAGCTTGAGGCTGGGATTCTTGAGGTAGAACTAAAGGTTGTACTAAAAGTGGTGCATCCATTAGACCACCAATTTTGTCAGAAAGAAACTGTCTTGAAAAATTTAACAAACTATCCATTAAAAGCATTATAGAATCTGCATCGCCATCTGCATCACGTCTTTTTGCAGAATGCCAAATTGGTGTTGCAAAGCAAACGTGGGTTTCTGTAAACCCAATGATTCTACCAACTATTCCGACCGATGTATGTGGGGCTAGACCAATTATTAGATGACCAATAAGTTCCTCAACTTTTTTGATATTGTAAAATGGTTTTTTCCCATAAAATTTTTCCAAAAGAATATCCAAGTATTTACATACTTCAGTTAGATATCTGCCGCTTTCGTTTGGAATTATGATGTCTTGCATTCGAAGTTCAACGATTTGTTCAGGATCGATTAGTGGTTTTCCATCCATGTCTTCATTATAACCAAGTTCAATCAGTTTGCTTACTGGAGTACCAATCCACGATGGTTTAAAGTGAGTAAGTGAAGAGTTGGTTGCATCAAACCTAACAGTTCCATCTTTGAAAACTGTTAGATGATGATCTTGTCGAATTAATCCTTTTTCTAATGGTTCAGAAATACGGTCTTGATTGATTAGTTCTTTAACTCCCTTGAATGGTTGATGAGCTCTGATTCCAATTTTTTCTTGTGCTAAGAAAAGTTTTTCTTTTAATGGAAATTTTTGATATGAATAAGAAGAGGCTTCTCTTTTACATTTTTGACAAAATGGGGTTTCAAGAGATGATCTACATATTCGACATGTGTATATTACTGAAGTCTTGTTTCCACATTTTTGACAAATTATGCCAATTGAAATTTCGTCACAATTTTTACATTTTCTATTGTTAATGTTTGTGTAAAAATTTCCAAAATTTGAGGCTTTAAGTAAATCACGTGTTGCACCTCCTTTATTGCCTATTGGAAATAAAGTGTGTACTGGAGGTTTCATTTGTCGTGGTGCAGCTTTTTCTGGTCTTCCAATTCTTACCCCAACTGAAGTTGAGAATTTATTTTGAATTTTAATTCCTGATGATTTAGAAATTATTTTTGAGACAGAGATTAATACATTAATTTTAATTGGTTTTCTAAATAATAAATTAAAGAAAACTTTAGCTTCTGTATCTTTTAGCAATAAAGAATCATTAGAAGCTTCGTGTGGTACCCCCAATTTTTCTAAAATAATTTTTGATTTTTTAGGATAAATTATAGTGTCATCATTAATAGAATTAGGTTGTAGTAGTTCTTTTAATTCAGAAGTTGAAATAAGATCCCAATAATAGAGATATTGTGGATGAAGAGGAATTTCAAGCTTGAGTGAAATTTCTAATGCTTCATCAAAGGTTGGAATTTTTGAAAGAAATTTTTCAAATTGGTTTTGTGGTTGGTATTTTGATAGTTTTTCTTTTAGCTCTTCATTCCAAATTTCCTCAACATAACCAGATGGAATTAATTGCGCGTTGTTTTCAACAAAATCACCAAATGAAATTAAAATGTCGCCTAAATGAAGAATTTTTTCAATTTGGTTTTTAATTTTTATTCCATGTTCTGTGTTTTTTATTTTTACTACATTTCCGTTTTCTAATCTTACTATTGGGGTTTCTATTGAATCAACAAAAGATGTTGTACCTCCCTTTCCTGGGATGTCAAGTTTTACTTGTGTTCCTACAGTAATAGTGTGATCTAAAATTTCACCAACTACTGGATGAATTCCTACACATGCAAATCCAGTATTACATGCTCTACCATAACGTAATCTAAAACCACCAACTTTGTTTGACATAGATAAAACCGATCTTCCTGTAATTACTTCGGACATTCTTTTTGTGGCAGAGTCTTCTTTGTTTCCTTTTTGAATTGCACCCTTAATATTATCAAGCCATTCCCAGCCATCTAAATTGTAAAGTTCAATTCGTTTTTGAAGTTTTTTTGCTCTACCAATTAGGCCGTCATTTAAAACTCGTAATGCACCACCTCTTACACGATCGGTATCAATTCTTGCCATGTTTCTATGATTAACAACCTCGTAAGGATCAGTTGCAACACCGGTTAACTCTACTGGAAGATTTGAAATTACTGTAGTCACGTCTTCATCAAGTACATGAAATTGAAAGCTGCCTTGTGCTTCTCTTTCGTATACTCGTAGTTCTTCAACAAATCTTCCTGTCTCATCATCAAAAGAGTTTGCTTGATATTTTGAAAGACCAGCAGATTTTCTAACATGATCTGCAATTAGAATAGTTACTGCAGATTCAGTCCCGCCAGCAGATCTCATAGGACCTGCAATAGACACTGAAAGATATTCTGTTCCATCCTTGTTTTTTTTGATTTTTACCTCACTAATTCCTTGTAAAGGAGCTATGGTAACTCCCTCAGTTACAATTGCTAATCCAACCCGTACAGCAAAATCAAGCCTTTCTTCAAGGGATGCATTTGATGGTAAAAATTTGCCTAATGCGATTTCTTTTGATAAGATTAGTGCAGAGAGCTCCTTTCCGTTTGTTTTTATTAATTCTCTTAAGTGATCAGCGATATCAATATCATGCATCTTTGCAACTCGATCAGCTAAATCAAATGCAATTTTTGGTTCAACGTTTCCGGATGAATCAACGAGGGTAGATTTTGCATCTGCTGCAACTTCAAAAATATCATATGTTTCTTTTGATAGATTAGCATAGTAATCAAAGTAATAAGCTGGCATTAAGACGTCTTTAATACGATTAGTTGCGGCGTTTTCTGACATTATGTCTTTATTTCTTAACGGTCTGTATTGCTTTTGCTATTTCGGTTAGTTTTTTGAGGCTTCCTCTTTTTTCTAATAGTGTTCCAATTACTAAAGCATCGGCTCCAGCTTTTACAATGTCTTTTGCAGTCTTTGGATCACGGATTCCACCCCCAACGATTAGAAAACCTTTGAATACCTTACGAACGGCTTTGACCATTTCAGGTCTAACGCTTGATAATGCACCAGAACCTGCTTCTAGATATACAAACCTCATTCCTAGAAACTGAGCCGCAAGAGAATAAGCGGCTGCAATTTTTGATTTATCAAATGGAATTCCCTTTACTGAACCTACAAACCATGCTGATGTACCTTCCCCAATAACCAAGTACGCAGTAGGCAATGCCTCTAATCCAAATTTTAGGACGTTTGGTGCACTTAATGCTTGTGCTTGAGAAATGTAGTAAGGATTTTCTGAGTTTAATAAAGAGCTAAATAGAATTGCGTCTGCGTGTGGAACCACACCTGTAACATTTCCAGGAAAAAGAATGATTGGACTCTTGACAGATTTTTTTAAATTCTTTACTAATTCAGCCATTTCAATTTGGTTGGTTGCAGAAGAGCCTCCTACCAATATTGCAGAAGCGCCTATTTTCTCTACATCCTTTGCTAGTTTGATAGAGGCCTGTAGGTTAGAAGCTTCTGAATCAATTAGTGGGAATATCAAGGCTGATTTTTTTTTCTTGAGTTGAGAAAACAAGTAGGATTCTACACTGCCTGTCATAACCACCGTTGTCAATACTTGGCACTTTAAAGTTTAATTGATTTAATGGTATACAAGTTTGTATAGCTATGGTGGAAGTAGAAGATTATAATTCTAATAAAATAATAAAGGAAATTATAAAAAAATCATTGTTTACGGAGCGACAAGTTGAAATTATTTTAAACAGAAAAAATTTGTTAGAATCAAAGTTTAACATTTCAAAAGGTGCGTATTTTAGGCAGGTTAGCCAATCCAGGAATAAATTAGTCTCTTTTTATTATTCAGTAATTCTTCTTCGTGGGTTAGGGATACTTTTGCAAGATGATATTGATGTGATATCTCGTCTTTCCGAACAGGTTAGTGTGATTCAAGATAGTGATGTTTTCCCAGAAAGAGAAGAACAAATCATGAGTGTGATGGATAAAGCAATTCGCCAAATCGGCAATGTGTGATTTTAGTCATTACTTTGGCCAATTTCTTTTTTCTCTTTGTGATATATGTATGATGTTTTAGTTGATGTAAAATGTAAAAATATGTTGTTCAATCACGATATATCACAATTATAAAATTTGATTTGTGATGTTAGTTGAGATCCCAGATCCTGAAGTGATTTTAGGAATTATAGCTGCATTTTTAGGTGGATTGTTTGTTTTGTTCATTTCTTATAAAATAAAATCATTGTTAAACAGAAGAGAAAAGCCTGATAGTCCATACTTGGAAAGATTTGATTTCTATGAAAGACAGTTAATTGATATGAAAATTCGTTTAGATTCCTTAGATATTGATGATCACGGCTCAAAATTGCCCTCTTCATATGAATTAAATCAATTTAATGAAAAATTACCAGAAATGGAAGATGAGGGGCTTCAAATAGAGCGCCGGCAAACAACTCATTCGCGTAAAGCCCGTCATATTGATAATCACAACACAACGGATTATGTGTTGGGATTAATCACTAACAAAGTTATGACATCACGTGATATTCAAAATGCATCACATAGATCTAGAGAACATACAGCAAGGTTGATGAACAAATTATTCAAGGATGGTTTTGTGGAAAGAAATACCAAAACAAAACCATACTCTTATTCCATCACTGACAAAGGCTTGATGAGATTAAATCAAACAAAAAACTTGCCAGAAACCCTAGCTTAGGACCTAAAACATGATTTTATTATTATTTAATAAAAATATAAATAAATAATATATATATATTATAATTGTATTAATTATAATATGTCTTCTAATGAAGAATTGGTGAAAATAACGTCTGGAGGAACGGTTTCTATCCCAAAACAGTTTAGAAAATATTTAGAATTACAGAAGGGAGAATATGTTAAAATGGTTTTGGAAGGGGACCACCTTTTGATAAGAAAGATAACAATCTCGTAATTGTTGGTTTTATAGCCTATCTGGACGTTTTTGGGTTAGCTTTATGGCATGATAAGTCCATTCCCGGCCAGTTTTAGCACGATCAATCCTGCTTTTATCAGCGAATCTTGAAAGGTAGGTGGAGATTATGCTTAGTTTTATAGGTTCGTTGTATTCGTCTTCATATTTTTCTAATATTATTGATGAGGTAAATTTCCCAACTGGAAAGTATTTATCTACTATATTCCAAATTTTGGCCCCCACTGTATCCAAACGAATTTCTTTTTGAGAGTCTTCAATATTCATCAAATCCATTAATTCAAAAATTTTTAGAATTTTTTCCCTAGTAATATTTCCTTCTAAATTAAAATTATATTTGGCTCCTTCTGAATCCTCCAAATCTATTCGTATTCGTTTTCTGGGCATGATGTAATCCTTCAGGAAAAGAAGTTAACAATTGAACAGATCCGCTAATCTTTGTTAAGTATACGGTTTGTTAACATTGACTGCCTGGCTCACGCCTAGTATAATTTTTAATTTTAACAATGTTTTTAATATTTTATAACCCCTCTACCTTTTTTCCATGCCTGGAGTGGAAGCAAAGGGGTTAGATTTTTTATATTAACAATGTTAATGTCAAACTTCACACCTGGACCTGAAATTAAAGGGTTAAAATTGGTTTTTTGGTGTTAGTTCTTAACATAAAATTAACAAGTTGTTAATCACTCTAACCCACACACCTGTGTTTCCACTCTTTTTGTTTTTAAAAAATATTTTTTTAGAATAACTAATAACTTTCCTATTTACCTATTATCCTAATTAGGATAGACAAGAAATACTGGTGTGTGAGTTTTTAAAAAATTTATGATCGGGGAGATCAGTCAAGTCAACCATAACAAACTCATTTGTAAAAAATTATCAGAGGATCCATTGAAGAGTTAAACGAAGATCCTACTGATCTCGAAAATGAGCACAACAACATTAGACCCAGTTGAAAAATTACTAAATGCAGTAGAAACAGGAAAGTCCCTAATCATAAATAGGGAAATTTTACACTTTACATACATACCAAAGGTAATACTTGATCGTGATTCTGAACAGGAACAGGTAACTCAATCACTAATACCTATTCTGAAGAAATCTCGCCCTTCAAACCTACTAGTTTATGGGAAACCAGGCACAGGCAAGACTTTGGTAGTAAAGAAAGTTTTATCTAAAATCCAAGAAAGGGTAGAAAAATCTCAATTCCCAATAAAACTAATTTATACAAATTCTAAAGAAGAAACAACTCTATATGGGCTTTTAGTAAGTTTTGGCAGACAGTTAGAATTAGATGAAAAAGAACTCCCTTCTACAGGACTTGCAATTAGTGAAGTCTTCAAACGTCTTTTAAAAACAATTAACAAAGGTAGACTAAACGTCGTTTTTGTAATCGATGAAATTGATTATCTAGCCCATTTAGTTAACAAGACGGGGAAGGACATTTTATACCAATTAACTCGTGCAAACGAAAGACTGACTGATGGCTCTTTAACATTAGTTGGTATTTCAAATAATCTTACCTTCAAGGAACGACTAGACCCTAGGGTAATTAGCAGTCTGGGGGAGGAAGAAATTGTATTTACTAATTACTCTGTAGAACAAATTCGAAAAATCTTAGAGGCTAGAATCCAAAACGCCTTTATTAAAAATGCTATAGAAGAACCAGCCTTGAACCTTTGTGCTGCCATGGCAGGGAGGGAACACGGGGATGCAAGAAGAGCAATTGATCTTTTAAGAGTTGCTGGGGAATTGGCTGAAAGAGAGCAGGCTGAATCCGTTAATGAAAATCACATTCGATTGGCTTCAAAAAAAATCGAGGAAAATAAAGAAATTACAGCATTACAATCATACCCACTTCATGAGAAAATCGTAGTTATCGCAGTGATGAAATCTACTGGATCATCAACAGGAGAAATTTACACATCTTACAAAAACATCTGTAAGGCAGTGGGACAAAAGGAGCTAACCACTAGAAGGGTCAATCAAATACTAGGAGATATTGAATTATCTGGAATTATTACTGGGAAAATTGTTCACCAAGGAATCCACGGAAATACAAAAAAATTCAAACTCGAAATATCTCCCAAAATGGTAAAGGATACTTTCAAAAACGAACTAACCTTTGAAGATATTCTATAAAACTAATCCTCAGAACCAAAATCTTTTGTGTAAACTTTGAATGTTTTCAAATTCACAATTACAGCTATTCCTGTCGTAGGTGTAATCCCTACTCCTGCTTGAAAGGGAGTTTGGTGTTGCCAAGCACCAGAATTTAGGATCAAAACCCCTCGATACGTATCAAAACCTACAACATGAACATGGCCTGCTTGAAAAATATCTGGGACTTCATCAATTACCATCATATCTTCAGTTTCAGGAGCAATTGGAGTTTGACTTCCATAGATAGGACTCAAATGCCTAGCTTGTAAAAAACGTCTCATGACCTCAGTCGGTTTATCGTAACTTAATCCTGGCGTGGTCCTTACAACATCATCTATACTTTGACCATGATAAAGTAAAACCTTAACACCATTTAACGAAACAATTGAAGGATTTCCTAACACGAAAAAATTTTCTTTATTCCATAATCCTAATTCATATTTCTCAGGTATAGCAGGTTGGGGCAAGGCTCTTCTTCCAGGATCATGATTCCCAGGAACTATGAAAATTTTGATATGTTTTGGTATTTTTTCTAGGATTTCTACAGCTTTCTTTAACTGGTCCTCAACATTGACAAATACTAACTCTTTATCTTGACCAGGGTAGATTCCGACTCCGTCTACTAGGTCACCACAAATCAATATAAAACGAATTTTCCGCGCAACTGGGTCAGGACTTGAAAGCCAAGAAATAAAATCATTGAGCTCTTTTTCCATAAAATACATACTTCCAATATGTAAATCCGACAAAAAGACTGCATACGTTTCTGTTTCTGACCGATTTGAAACATGTTCAGGAATGCCTGGAACAATTAGATCCTTTACTATAAAACCCCCGTTTTTACCTAGATTAATTTTTACAAATACGAATTGATCTATCAATAATCCTTGGGCTATTTTCTGTAAATCCTTATCAAAAACAATAGTTTCAATCGTACCAGTTGGGTCATCAATAGTTAGTTTGGTAATGTTTCTTTCAGAACTTCTTTCTGAGAGGAGGCCACACAGAAACATATCTTCTTTTGATTTTGTAGAAATAATCAACGAAATCGATTTTAATAATTTTGCTTCTGGTCTATTTGAAACGATTTTTTTTAATTTTTCAAAACGGCTACTAAAAAGAGCATTGTAACCTTCTATTCCTTCAGCTGTAGTAATTTTTAAAGTGGGATCAAATAAAACTCGATGCTCATTTAGTAATTTCTTATCTTCTTTTAGTCCTAAGAAGTCTTCTAAATCATCCTGATTAATTAAAAACCGTTTTTGTTTTGATTTTTCTCGAACAATTTGTTTAATTGTTAACTCTAAATCCTTGATTTCTACCCTTTCAAGCAATTCTAAGGCATTGGGATGAATTTGAAAACCTTTTTTCAAAGCATAATCAAGGGCGTATGAAAGTTCCTTTTTCATCATCAACAAATAATGAGAGTTTTAATTAAATCTGCTCGCCATAAACCCTCAAATACCCATCAAGAAAAAAGCTTTGTATTGGAAAGAAAAAGGATTCTTGTTTTTTTTATTTTCATGGGCTTGTTTTCATTATCTTATTGGATAGGCTCCATTTTTACAGTAGAACAAGAGGAAGCTGAAGCCTTTTTAGAAGAATTTGAAGAATTGATTGGTGATATTGATGGTCCAGGAATTTTTTTTCATAACGCAGCTATTGGTCTACCAATGTTTATTCCTGGTTTTGGTATTGCTTGGGGGTTTTTTACTTCATGGCAAACAGGGTATGCTTTTGCAGCTTTAGCAACAACAATTCCCATTTTGAGGGAAATACCCTCACTTGCTTTACTTTACCTCTCCCCATTTGGAATAATGGAATTGACTGCTTATTCTATCGGAATGTCGCGAAGCTTTCTTTTGATACATAAAATCATCAAAAAGATTTCAATCAAACAAGATGCAAAAATTGTTGGGATTGAAATTGCCATAGTAGCAGGACTGTTATTTGCTGGTGGCTTACTTGAAGCTTATATGATAGAAATTACTGATGTTGACCTCTTTGAATAGGCCAATAACGAAATTCATTTTTAGGCACACCTAGGAACAAAAAAGAGTCTGTAATGAGCATTTTATCTAAAATAATTTAGTAGTAAATTATAAACCAAATTAAGCAAAATCTAGACTATATGAAGGCAGAATATGCTATCCCTATTTTAGTAATTCTTACACTAGGTTTTTCCTTACAACAAGCAAATGCAGAACTTGTTGGGCAAGAGGCCTATTTGGTAGAAGGCACTGGATATGCAGTAACTGCGGATTCTATTAAAATTTCTGAAATGGATTTTCTTGTTGAGCTAGATAGACAAATTGGAAGTAGAGCATCATTGACTGTTCAAGATGGATTTGTAACGCTTGGTGACATGGATTACTTTGTTTCTGATGTAACTGGAACTGTATTAAATAATGGTCGTTTTATTAGAATTGCTGGTACTGCAAGTAATGATTTTGGAGATGAAGTCTCCATTAGTTTTTTTGGTAGAATTGTAGAAGACAGTACTGAAGGCAGTGTCTATAGTTTTACTGGTAGAATATCTGAAGGTTTTTTTTCTAGCAAAATAATCTATACATCAAAGGTTTCACAAATAACAAGCAGCTCAACAACAACAGATGTAACATCTACTGCACCCGACTTTGATAAACTTGGAGACAAAGAAATTCTTGTCACCATTACTCCTAATGCTAATTTACAAGGTTTTGGTATAGATTATATTCAAGCAAGATCAGTAGCAACCCAAGCTACTTTTGATCAAGGAAATGATCCAACTCGTGCAAGATATCTCTTCCCAAATAGACTTACAATTAACCCTGGAACAACTCTAACTTTCCAAAATAACGACGATGTTTCACATACAATTTTGAGTGCAAAAAGAGATACAAATGCTCGTGGCATTGGCCATGATTTTAGAATATTTCCTGATGGTAGGATAAACTCTGGAGAGATTCCTCCAGGAGAAAGTAGAAGTGTAACAATTAATGAGCTCGGATTTCTTTTCTTAGTTGATCCCGATTATCTCTGGGTTCGAATGGATGTTGTTTCATTTCCAGATATTGAGCCAGATATAATTGGAAATCCTATACGTCATAGACAGCAAAATAACTAACAAAAATTTTTACTTGAAATTAATATAAGACTCTGATTTTGCTTGGTCAAAAACCATTACTGATAAATCAGAAAAATCCTTTCCCTCTAATTCACTTACAAATCCAACAAAAGATGTTTCTTTTTGTGTTGTTAAAAATTCAAAAACATGAACTTTTAGCTTGGTAGTATCAAAGCCATTTTTTCTTAAATAAACAGCAATTTGTGAAGGCATAAAGTGCTTTTTTTGGTCTTTTGGCCAAGGACGTGGAACAAGAATAACACTAAAACCATCAAGTAACGCCCTCTGTAATTCTAATTTTTCATTTTCAATTGAAGTTGAAATGTGTAGGGTAATTACTTTGGATTTATCTAATGGAACTCTAGCCTTTGAGGCTGCAACTTGTATAGAACTAATTCCTGGTATAATTTTTACATCATCAAAAATTTCAATTATTCTATCTACTACTTCGGATTCAGAAAAATTAACGTCACCAGTAAATGGTATGACTAATTTTTTTTCTCCCAATTTTTTTGAGATGCTTTGATAAGTGTCTTCTTGATCTTGCATTGTAATCTCATGAACTTCTTTACCATCAATTAGTTGCTCTATCGTTTTTAACGTGTACTTGTATCCAACAACTATATCAGAATTTTTTATAATTTCTTTAACTACTTCTGTTACATAATTTGGAGAACCTGGACCTACTCCTACAACATTAACATTACTCATTTTAAGTCGTAATTTTTTGTCTGTCTTTTACATATTGTACTAGCTCTGACCAATCAGCTTTGATGTATTTCATTGGTGCTTTTTTTGGATATTTTACCCAATCTTGAACAACTGAAAATTCATATTTTTCTTTTTTTCCATTTTTAATAAATTCTAAATTTAAAACGCCTCCCCAAACTTTGTTCTCATGACTAATTTTTAGAATATCATCAAAAGAAATCACCATATTTTTTTTATTCTCCAAATCTATTTCTAATTTTTTTTCATCGTAGCCGTCATGACGAATCATTACGCTATTTGACTTCATGAAGGTAAGCACTTGTCTTTGAGCAACAGCAGCCCACCATCTTAATTTTGCTTCAGTTTTATTTACAAACATTAAATGACGATTTGTTAAGAATAACATTCCTTCTGTGCCAAGAATAGAAAATATTTTTTTGGATTCTCTCCAAACAGAAATGACATGGGCTTGGATTTTTTCATCAGAGTCCATAAACTAAACTCAATTTCACTCGTTAAAAACCAATGTTTAGTATTGCTTTTATTTGAGATAAAATAGCCCACCGTATGGTTTCGAAAATAATTCTAGTTGTTTTTGCTTTTTTACTCTTGAATGTTACAAACCAGAGTTTTGCTCAAAATGAGGATAAACTAGTAATTCTAGACACTAAATCTGGCTTGATAGTTATCGAGTTCTTTCCAGAAGATGCCCCAAATCATGTTGATAATTTTATTACATTAGTTGAAAGCGGATTTTATGATGATACCGTTTTTCATAGAGTTATCAAAGACTTTATGATTCAAGGAGGAGATCCAAAAACAAAACCTCTTGCTTATGATAGTATAACGGAATGGGGAACAGGAGATCCTGGATATACAATTGATGCTGAATTCAATGACATAAAACATAATCGTGGAATTGTTTCAATGGCAAGATCTCAACCAATAAACAGTGCAGGCTCACAATTTTTCATAGTACATCAAGATTCAACTTTTCTTGATGAACAATATACAGTGTTTGGTCGCATTGTAACACAAGAAAGTTTTGAAACATTAGATAAAATTGCAAATCTTGAAACTGCACCTCAAATTTCTGTACCAATGAATTGGGATCTTGCAAGACTTCTTAATGCAACTGTTGTAAATCGTTCTGAGGTAACTAATCTGTTAGAACTTGGGGAACCAGAAAGAATAACTTCTACAATGCAACCAACTTTGTCAAGTGATTATTCAAACGAAGATCTGGGATTTTCAGCAATGTTCCCTGATGGTTGGATGGTACAAGAACCTCAAAAAACTACTTCTGATACACCAGATGTTGCAGCAGTTGGTCCTCAAACAGATGACTTTCCTCCTACCATTACAGTAACTGTGCTTGACTCTAACGGTCTATCTATGGATGAAAGAATTACTCAGGGAAAACAAGCCTTAGAACCTGTAATTGAAGCAGGCCAACTAGAAATATTGTCAGAAGAAAAAACAAAAATTGATGGAAATGACGCTTTTACAATTCAAACAAAAGGAGTTTTTGAAACATCTTCTGGAGCCCTTAATGTAAAGTTCAAGGAAACTACTATTTTGAGTTCTGGCAAATTCTATATAATTACATTTGCAAGCAGTGAAAATAATTTTGATACTTTTTTACCAGATTATGAAAACACCTTAAACTCATTTGAAACACTGTTAAAAGAATCAGAGTCTAATGGAGACACCATTACAAGAGATATGGAAGAAACGATATCAACAGAGTCAGTACCAGGTGAAGAAAACGGAGGAGGTTGTTTGATTGCCACTGCAACATTTGGCTCAGAACTTGCTCCACAAGTTCAGATGCTAAGAGAGATTAGAGATAATACTGTACTTAATACTGCTTCAGGAACTTCATTTATGGTAGGATTTAACCAATTCTATTATTCATTCTCACCTGCAATTGCAGATCTTGAACGAGAAAACGAAATGTTCAAAGAAACTGTAAAGCTTGCAATTACTCCTTTGCTAACAACACTTTCTATCCTAAACTATGTTGATATTGATTCTGAAGAAGAAATGTTAGGTTATGGAATTGGAATAATCTTGTTGAATTTAGGAATGTACTTAGTTTTTCCTGCTTTAATTATTCAGCGAATTAGAAAAACCATTCACTAAATCACCAGAAATTTAAATGGTATAGACGTACTAATTTCATGTCATTTGAATCAGTTACAAAAAATGAACTTGTTTCCTATTTAGAAAATGAAGCTAAAATGCGAATTGATAGCATGATTGAAGGCGCAATGGAGATGGCAGAAGAGGTTCATGCTGGTGTGAAAAGAGAAGACGGGAAATCATCCTTTCTAGAAACTCATACTTGGCCAGTAGCTTTAGAAGTTTCAAAACACTATGTATCAGAAAATAAACTTCTTACTTCTCTCCAAGTAGTTAGTGCAATTTTGCATGATTTTATGGAGGATGATGAGAAAATTTTGGATCTGTATGCTTCAAAGACTTATGGTTTTGATGCCTATTTTTTGCATAGATTTGGTGATTACGTTTACAAATTAATAATGACTCTGAAAATAAAACCGCTTGGAAATTTTTCTGGTGCAAATGATGAGGAACGCAAATCTGAAAGATTCCGAGAATATTGTTGCATTCTAGCAAACTCTGCTTATGATATCAAAGCCATTAAACTTGCAGACAGAGTTAACAACATGAGATTTGTTTCTGATGTTTCTGGTAGTGATAAAGTTAATCGCTACATAAGAGAAGCAGAAGACTTCTACATTGCGTATCCTCTTCTTACTCCTCGTATGGATGATTTCTATACAAAGATTAGAGAAGCGTATGATAATTTACGCAAAATTAAGATCAGCGCTTAAAATTAAATTCCTCCGCTAGTGCCAGATCAATTTCTTTGCCTAACTTTTTTACTTCCCTGATGTGTCATTACAAGAGTAAGTTTTCCCATATTTTATACCCAAAACATATTTCCAAAGCCCTTAATTCAGATTCAAAACTTATGTTCAAAATTCATCTTCTAACCATACTGATAGTGAATTCCTTTTTCTCCACGAGGATGCCTCCATTCAGTTTCTTCTGAACAAGTTCCACAATCAACGCATCCTTCATGTTGGATCAATACCTTACCATTTTCTTCACTATAACATTTAGTAGGACATAACGTAACCATTTTTTTCATAAAATCACTAGTAGGATTTAGAA
>Ga0209980_10000755_pt1 | contig 17826 bp, 11 predicted proteins | sample CR02metaG_FD_183611 | JGI IMG/M metagenome (GOLD analysis project Ga0209980, IMG submission 183611) | Deep subsurface microbial communities from Mariana Trench to uncover new lineages of life (NeLLi) - CR02 metaG (SPAdes) (version 2) | ecosystem: Environmental > Aquatic > Marine > Ocean trench...
GCGGATTCTGACGAAAATCGCCAAATGTAAAGAAGCGTTAGACGCACTACACTAGTTCCCCCAAATATGTCACGTTGGTGTCATCTCCCCCGGTGCTCGGCTGGACACGCACCCTGTCATGCAGTCTCCGAACTCTCCAGTGGCCGATCAGCAAAGACCCTGCGCATTTTTTCAATTTCCTCAGGAGTATGGCCAAATTGACCTTCTCCCCATCTTTTGTTTTTTCGCCTCAGGTTCCTTGCCACCGAAACCAGCTGCTCGCGCAGCGCCCGGAGGATGAACTCGGAGTCGACGGAAAACTCACGGAACTCCTTCAATAGAACAGGGTCGGCAATCTTTTGGCCTGGCAATCTTTCATCCAGTTCCCTCGTTTTATTGACGCACCTGGCCAACGACCAGGCTATGCTATTGAATATGGATACGAGCTCGTTGCCGATGGTCTTGCCATAAAGACCCTGTCGATAAAGCTGAAAGGCATTTCCCAGGAGTGAAAGGATCAGCAACACACCAATGCCAACGAACCATCCCGTCCCGTTCTGTATATCCAGAGGTTGTGCCTTCGGGACCTTGGTGGCCTCAAGCTCAATGGAGCCCATGCGCACGCTAGGGACCTGTGCAGGGCGAACCTGGGCGTCCAAGGTGGCTCTCATGGTCCCTTCCTCTGCAGGCTTTTCTTCCGGTGCCTGGGGCGTCGGTGGAAGGGATTCGGTGCGTATGGGGGATTGCGCGAGGATAGCCAGCGGAAGGAGTGCGACCCCCACTAAACCTACCACATACGCAAGACCGTATTTACTCATGAGATCCTCCCTGTTCGGCTGACCTGACTGCACTGGAATCGTGTGAGGGCATCGAATCAAGATGACGACGAGTGATCCTGAACCCCTGTGAGAGTCGCCCATCTTTTCTGTGGTGCTTTCAGCGCTTCAACTCCAAAAACCCGAGCCGCTCAGACATCGGAGTCTGGGGGAAGACGTAACCACAAGTGGCACAGGTGCGTAATTTGGCATCCGAGTTGAAGGCCTCATACATTTGGCCCACCTCGACCGCAATGTCCCCTTGAGCCACCTCTCGAGAATGCACCTTTTCGTCACACTTCTCACAGAACCACACGAACTCCTCCATCTCCTCGGGGCGTCTCTTCCGTTCAATGACCAAACCCCAGGTCCCTGCCTCGCGCCGTGGGGAATGGGGCAGCCCACCGGGACACAAAAAGATTTCCCCCTCGCGAATCTTCACCACTTGACGACGCTCATTCGGAGACTTGATATGGAGCTCGAAATCTCCCTCGATTTGATAGAAAAACTCTTCTCCCTGCTCAATGTGAAAATCCAACCTGGTATTGGGACCTCGTAGGATCATCACAATGAAATCCTTATGGTAGGCCAGTACTCGATTCGTCTTTAATGGCGGGTTGAACAGATTAGCGTTCTCTTCCACCCAGCGCTTGAGGTGATAAGTAGAAAGAAATTCCATTTTTCTAACCCTCAGTGATGACTCTGCCAAATTTTAATCAGCTCTTGGGATTCAATGACATCAGCCCAACGCCCCATTCTCTTTAACGCCTCCCGGTGGCCCTCTTCCGTCCTCGTCCCAACGCAATCCTTGACGACCACCATAAAATATCCCCGGTAATAGCCATCCCGCACCGTCCCCTCCACACCGCCGTCAGTGGTGCATCCGACCATCACAATGGTGCTCGCCCCCCAGTGGATCATGCGGGACTCAAATTCCGTCCCCAGAAACACCGTCGCGCGGCGTTTGTCTATGGTAACGTCGTCCTCCTGTGGCTTGAAAGGTTCGATCAGCTGCCAGCCGAAGCTACCCCGCAAGCGCCGGGGCTTGAGCTTGCTTGGGTGATCGACGTTTTGTCCTTTCATTGCCCGCCTGATCATGGCCGGCGACTCATGATTCCATGGGTAGGGGGTGGACTGGGTATAAACCACAGGGATGCCTGCACGCTTTGCGATGCCAATCAGGGGAGGTGTCGTACGCAAAAACTCCTCTTTGTTAAAAGAGCTTCCGGCCTGGTCATTCTGCATGTCCCAGACTAGCAAAACGGTCCGTTTGGGATCGACTACTTCCTGCAATGTCTGTGGGATCTCTCGCCCTTCAAAGTCAATCATACCTTTCCCTCAAACTTATTCGCGTTGCAGGCAACCTCAAGCCGATTGCCGTCGGGATCCAAGAAACTGACCGAGCGGTTTCCCGCCACCTCGAGATTCTCCGGGCCACTAACGATAGGAATGCCTTTCTTTTTAAGGTGTGGGACAATGGCATCCACTTCTTCGGGGGTTCGCACATAAACACAGAAATGGTGCATACCGGGAAACTCCTCACCTGAAATTCTTTTCGCCCGCGCTGGTAACTCAGCCAGGGCGATGTCGTGATGCTCATGGCCAAAGCTCAAAAAGGACATCCTCGTTATCGGGTTTCTCGCCGAGACCATCATTCCCAGGATATCCTGGTAAAACTCCTCCGACTGCTCGAGATTCCTGACGTTTAGGACCACATGTCCTAGGATCGCTTGCTGGATACCCATCGTTGAACCCCTTGTGTTACCTGCATGGGTGGACATCAACACCCGCCGACTCGCACAAGAGAATATCCACCTACTTTATTTCTGTCAACTCGGTTGAACCCCATGCGCGGACGTGACCTCCCATTATTTTTTTTTAACCAATCTCCCTGGTTGGGTACCTCGACAGTTCTTGTGATACCTTGTATCATACCCCGGGAAAGGGTTCTAATCCCCTTTCCTCGATATCCGCAAACCTAGAGGAGGAAAATTCCCCATGGACGATCCGACTGGAATCAAAGCATCCGTCCATATCAGTTCTTCAGGGGCCGTGGATCCCGGTCACGAACTCTTTCGGGCCAAAGACCCGATGACAGTGGTCATTTTCGGTGCCTCCGGTGACCTTAGCAAGAGAATGTTGATCCCAGCCCTCCACCAACTCCAGGAATCCAACTACCTTCCGGATCGCTACGCCGTGGTAGGTTTTTCCAGAACTGAAATGACTGATGAGGCCTTTAGGGAAACCATGGTTGGCGAAATGCAGCAGCAAATGAAGGATGGGGAGAGGACGGTTCGTGCCGACAGTCCGTTGGTGCATGCCCTGCACTACCAAGCGGGGAATAACAATGAATTGGAATCCTTCAAAAAGCTAAAGAAAAAACTCGAGCAGTTAGATAAGAAATTCGAGTTGCCTGGCAACCGATTATATTATCTCTCGGTGGCACCACAATTCTTTTCCACCATCATCCACAATCTTTGTGCGGTAGGTCTCATCTGCGGCGCACGGGAGAAGACCTGGTCAAGGGTGATCATCGAAAAACCCTTCGGCCGTGATTTGGAGAGTGGACGCAAGCTCAACCGGGACATCAAGGAGTCCCTGGAAGAAAGTCAAATTTACCGGATTGACCACTACTTGGGCAAGGAAACGGTCCAGAACATTTTGAGTTTTCGATTCGGGAATTCCATATTCGAACCCCTGTTCAATCAAAAATACATCGATAACGTCCAGATCACCGTGGCCGAAACCTTGGGGATGGAAGGACGCCGCGGCGCTTTTTACGATACCGCAGGAGCCCTGCGAGACATCGTCCAAAACCACATGCTGCAACTGCTCTGCCTAATTGCCATGGAGCCCCCCTCCTCGCTGGAACCGCGGTCCATTCGGGATGAAAAGGTCAAGGTGTTACGTGCTTTGGTTCCCCTCACTCGCAGTGAAGTCGCGGCCTGCACGGTTCGCGGTCAGTACGGGATTGGCGATTTGGACGGGAAGCCTGTGAAAGGGTACCGGCAAGAGGAAGGGGTAGACCCAAATTCGGTGGTAGATACCTATGTGGCGCTTCGCACCAAAATCGACAACTGGCGTTGGGCCGGTGTCCCTTTCTTTCTGCGCACGGGTAAGCGGTTGGGTAACCGTGTGTCCGAGATCGCCGTCGAGTTTAAGCGTCCACCCCTCCATCTCTTCCAACAGCTTCCCGACAATAATGACATGGCACCAGTTAAAGCCAACACGAACGTGCTAGTCATGCGCATCCAACCCGATGAGGGGATCAGCCTTTCCTTTGCCTGCAAGCAGCCAGGCATGAGAATCGTACTCACCGAAGTCAATATGGATTTTCTATACAAGCATGCCTTTCAACAGCGCTCCCCAGAGGCCTACGAAAGACTCTTGCTCGACGCCTTACGCGGGGACGCCTCCCTATTCACGCGCTCGGACGAAGTCGAATTTAGCTGGAGGTTCATCACATCCATCCTCCAAGGCTGGGCGAATCTTCCTCCTCCGAAGTTTCCCAACTACTACCCGTTTACCGATGGGCCTGAGGAGGCGAATCGTCTGATGGAAGGCACTCAAACAGAGTGGCGTCAGGTGGGCAACATGGTCATCCGCACTCCCACCGAGTGATGGCAGGTCTTCGGACTCGAATCCCCTAGCAGGTTATTAAAAAAATCTGTTTGCAGGCTGGTCAAAAAGATCTCAGAGGCGAGGCTTCGGCGCGAGCTCAGCCGAGCGGCGCGCGAAAAATCGATGCGCGGAGGCGTACTTAGGCGGTACGTTGGAGCGACTCCGCTGGGAGCGGGAATGATGCCCCTGGCGATCGAGCACAACTATCCTAAACGCCTGCTTAAGGCAGGCTGGTGGCATATGAGTCTTTTTCAGCAGCGTGCTAGAGATGGACCAATCGAGTCAAGACATCAACCGTCTTCACCCTCTGCACCGTTGGCCCAACTTCCCTCACGTTCAGAAATAGCAATACTGGTGGCCAGGTCTTTTCGAGCACGGTGATGTAACCTGTCTCTCCGTCCCTGCCCCGAGGTTTTGTGTGGCTTGTCTGGGATGGCAATATGGCAAACTGGCTCGCCAGGTTTAACCGTCGGTAATGTGGTCATCCCCAGCACAACGCCGTCTACGGGTGATTTGAGCACGCTTTGCTCTTTCCCAAAGACGCTGACAGTCGTTGCGATGGGTTGGTTTGCCTTCACCGATTTTCCCGGAGAGACATGGTAACGGAGAATCCCGCCAGTCTCGGCGCGTACCCACATAGACTTTTCAACTCGTGACGTGTGTGCTGGCCCCAATGGCCGCCCGGGCATCATTGTAAGCTCCTTGAGCACATTCCGTACGCCTCGAACGCCAATCTTTAAAACGGCGGGCTCAATCTTACAGGGTTCGCCGGCTTCAAGAATTATTGTTGGGCAGCCATGTTTTGTGGCCTCCCGTCTTAGGGAACCCATTGGGCCTTTGCTATTAACAATCAGCTCGCAGCCAAACACCCCTGATAGGCGCTTGATGGACGGTAAACTGAGATCGCCCCGTATGTTCGGAAAGTTGATCCGTGGCGCCGCTGCGGAGTGGAGATCGATACCGTAGTCACTTTTTGCCACCACTTCTTTGAAAATGGTGTGGGCGATACGACCGCTCAGGCTGCCATCCATTGATCCCGGAAAGCATCGGTTTAAGTCACGCCTATCGGGCATGGTGCGCTGCTGGGTTTCAAAGCCAAAAATATTCACCACGAGGACCATGATCAACGTCCCCCTGGTCAACACCAGCGGCCGCCCAAATGCCAGCTCGTGAACAATGCCGACGCCGTTCAGCTCATCGCCATGAATGCCGGCGGTAACAAAAACACATGGGCCTGGATGCATTCCCCGAATGACCCGGATCGGCAAACTGACGGGCTCGCCCGTGTAGCGTTCGCTGACCTCCAGCTGGATGTCCACGGCCTGACCCATGGGCACGGTGACTTTACCGATCGTGAATTCTTTAGGGTTGGACATAAATTCTCCGCTTCCGGTCGAAAGTAGGAATCCCGTTTACGTAAAGCCTGCCCTCTACGCTTTAACTTTACGATGTCCTGCTTTCTTCGCCGGTAATTGGTTTCTCAACGCCGACAGTTTACCAAAGCAGAGCAATTTGTCTCCCGCGCTAATCACATGAGATCCCTTTGGGTTCGAAATGACCGTGTGGTCGTGATCGATGCTCAGGACAAGGACATCCTCGTCGCGGAGACTGCAGTTAGCGATGGACTTACCTGCCAGGTGCGACTTCTCACTCACCAAGAACTCTGCGACGCCGTAACCGGCCTCGAGGGTTAACCGTTGCCTTAGATCGATTTCTGGAAATAGCACCTGCTGCTCCATGTATTCGAAGATTAGACCGGCGATGTCAATTCCCGTTGCTGTTTCAATCCCCTCGAGTCCTGGAGACGAATTCACCTCCATAATCTTGGGCCCTTGGTCTCCCTCCAGCATGTCCACTCCGGCCACGTGTAATCCTAGAATTTGCGTGGCATGGACCGCGGTCTGCTCATAGATGGGATCTAATGTCACCTTTTCAGTGGTCCCACCCCGGTGGACATTGCTACGGAACTCCTGGCCCTGAGCGCGGCGTCGCATGGCCGCCACCACGTGATCCCCCACTACAAACGCCCGAACATCCCGGCCCTTGCTCTCCGAAACGAACTTTTGAATCAACACGTTCTGCTTGGTGCTTTGAAGCGTCTCAATAATGGCAGCAGCCACGCTCACGGTGTCAGCGAGGATCACTCCAATACCTTGCGTCCCTTCAAGAAGCTTAACAATCACGGGGGCCCCACCGACTCGCTCGATAGCGGGAAGGACATCCTGTTTACTGCGGACAAAGGCAGAGGGGGGTATTCCAATTCGGTGTCGGCTCAAGATCTGCAGGGAGCGAAGTTTGTCCCTCGACGTCATGATGGCCTGAGAGGAGTTCAAGGTGAACACACCCATTTGTTCAAACTGTCGTACCACAGCCGTGCCAAAGAAAGTGATGGATGCCCCAATACGTGGGATAACCCCGTCATAGGTGCTGAGACGTTTGCCCTGAAAATATAGAGCCGGCCGCCCCTCTTCAACAGAGATAGAAAATTTTGCCGTATCCAGGACTCTGACCTGGTGGCCACGTCTGAGTCCTGCTTCTTTTAGAGCCCGGGTACTATAACTATTTGGACTTCGTGAAAGGATCGCTATTTTCATTGTTATTTCCCTGTCAAATCATCGCTACCGCCCGGAACCCTTGCCTGCAAGATAGGATCGGTTCGGATCCACTACATAACCACCCCTGATGGCCTCTCTTCCCAGGAGCATGCGAAAGCCCATGGTGCTACGATCGATTAAAGTCAACTCAATGGACCTCCGCTGACCCATCAACATCAATTCTGTGAGGATCACAGGTCGCATTTTTGCGTCCCCGCTGGAGCTTCGAACCATGCGGCGATCAAACATCTCCACTTCCGCACCAATTCTGTCGCGATTGTTACGCTGGAAGGGATGGACATAGAAGCGAACCATGTCCCGACCTCGGCTACGAAAAATTTCCATATCGAAGGCGTGCAGCGCCGAAGACCGGGCCCCCGTGTCTATTTTCGCCTTGATGGCGGGAATCCCGAGTTTCGGCAGGGAGACCCACTCCCTCCAGCCAATAATAGGTTTATGGTTTGATTTCACAGGTGTCACGACGATCTGCAGCCTATGGGAGCCCGATTGAAATTAAATCGCTTGGAATTGCATTCCCTATAAAGCAACCGCGTGGAAGTTTCTTGAAACCTACTCAGTGTTCGGGTTTCAACGGCTGAGGCAGAGACAAAATGCGAACTCTGCCTAGAAAGCGAGGGTTCTCGGGATTGAATTTGCCAGGTATTTATTTCGCGGCCTGTTATTATATTAAGCATAACACGCATAGCCGGCTTAAATACAGCCAAGACAGAGTCTGACCTCACTCCACGTACCCTACGGGGTCGCCGTCGAAAGCAGTGCCACCGGAAAGTGGTGCAAAACCTGATGAAGAGGCAAGACCCATTTCCCCACTGCTTGGGTGGCTTTTAGGGTTTTCCCTGACAATAGGTTTTTCCAATGGCAAGGGGCCTGCTCAGGGAGGACGAGGTGACTTCTCCCCCATACCTTTGAGCCCAAGGGGAATTCACCTGGGGATACGAGTCTCGTGGCAAATCGCGGGACCACCACAAGGGCCCACAGGTCCTTTTCCCTTCTGGCGTAGGCACAGATGTTCTCGCTCCTTTTCCCGGAGGCCTTCAGAGGGATGTAGTTCCCCTTGAGGAACAGCTCACCGTGGGTTCTACGGAACTCCAGGGCCTCGGAAAGCAGGTAAAGTTTGATTCGACCGTCCCGCCAATTAGTAAGTAGTTTCTTTTTAAACCCCACCGGCCCGCCAGGTTCTCGCCCCTTGAGTTCATCGAGGAGTTTTATCCGTGTGGAAAAATCCACAGGCCGTCGATTGTCGGGATCTACAAGGCTCAAGTCCCAGAGCTCTGTGCCCTGATAAAAGTCAGGCACCCCGGGCGATAGAATCTTCAAAAGGCCCTGACCGAGGGAATTGATCGCGCCGTAGAAAGCGATCTCTTGTTGAAATTTAAGAAAGTCCGCTAAGAATTTGTTTGCGGCCGTGTTCTCTAAGACCCCATCCACGAAGCTCACCAAGGCATGCTCATGGGCATCATCGGGGTCAATCCAGCTAGTGTGGACCTTGGCTTCACGGGCTGCCTTGACAAAATATGCCTTGACCCGCTGCTTAAAGGTCGGGATTTCTTCCTTGGAAAAAGGCCAGGCGCCAATGAGGGTCTGATACAGGAAATACTCTTCGTTCGAATCCGGTATGAGGGTTCCCTTCACCTGGTGCTTTTTGACCCTGTTCCATTGGCTCCACTTGCGAAGATGCTGATCCCAATCCAGGGGCAACTCGGAGAGGACATTGATTCTTGCACGATGGTCTTCCCCGCGTTTGGTGTCATGAGTCGAGGTCCCATTGAGCGTATGAGGCCTATGGTTGAGTCGTTCTTGATTTTGAGCATGGAAACCATCGAGGGACAACTTCTCCGCGGAGGGATCCCCCCCCACGTCGTTTAGCGAGATCAGTCGGTGGTAGAGATACAGAGCCGTGTCTTCAAACCCCTTAGCCATCACCGCTCCACTCAACTGTTGCCATTTCATGACGAATCGGAGCGACTCCTCGTTGAACCGGCAATCCGTTGAGTCAAGCGATTCAAATAGAAAGACCCGCGTCAGGAAGTCGAATACTGTAGCCCCTAGCGTAACATTTCGACGTCTCGCTTCTTTCACGGCCTCTCCCAGGTAAAACCGATCCCTAGGTGAGACCTTACGGCTTCGGATATAGGTTCGGTAGACGGGAAGACACGCGGTAACTTCTTCGAGGGCCTGCCTCAGCTCATGGAAGGCAAAGGGAGGGGCGGAGCGGTCCTGGGTACTGAGGGAGTCCAGCAGTCTTCCCAACGAGCGGACTTCAGCCTTGAACAGCCTTTCAATGACATTCTTCTTTTGCTGATAGACCGCATCCTCGAATTCAGACTTCATTCCGGTGAATTCCCCATTGATGGTCTTCAGGTCTTTCAACCCCTTCCCATCCACGAACACACCGTTCACCGAGTTTAGGAAGTCATAGCCCGTGGTACCAAACACGGGCCACTCCCCGGGTAATGCCTCACCTTCAGCGAGGATTTTTTCCACCACCACATAGAGATCCTGATCCGCACTGGTATCCCCTCCCACGTGCCTCTGAAGCTCACAGAGGTATTCCAACGGATCATGGAGTCCGTCCACATGATCGATCCTGAGCCCTGTGACTGCCCCCTGCTGAACCAGCCGAGAGACCAACCCATGGGTTCTCTCGAAGACCGCCGGCACCTCCACACGGACCGCCGCCAGGTCGTTAATGTCAAAAAAGCGGCGGTAATTGATCTCCTCGGCAGCCAGTCTCCAGTAATCCAATTGATAAGCCTGACGAGCCAAAAGTTGTCCTAGGAGTGTAAAGCTCTTCGCACATCCCTTGGTGCCGTTACAGATTTTTATATTCTGGTCAACAAACTCTTTGATTTCAGAATTCGAGTTGTAGAGGGCCCAGAGTTGCTGCTTGATTCTTTCCTTTGCCGTTTGCCTTTCCTGCACCTTCTCAGGATCCGTTTCCGTCCGCTCAGGTAGACGCTTGACGGAGTCGATCAGCTTCACCAGCTCTTGCACGGGTGGATGTAGCGCCCCCGAAGCCTCCTGCCAACTCTGCAACCGATAGGTAAGAAAATATTCGTAAGACCTGGGGTCGAGGGGAAGTCTCGTATCATAGTAACGAACGGAGAGTCCATTGGTGTCCAGGACTAGGGAAAGCTCTTGATTTTCTAAAACACGACCGAGACGGTCTCCCAGGATGGGAAGAAAAATCTTGTTCTTTGCAACATCAGGGTCACACCCCCACTCGATGTCAAAGGTGGAGGCGTACAACGAGCTCTGGCCGTTTTCTAACACATCCATCCACCAAGGGTTCTCACTGCTCGCTGCCATGTGATTAGGTACGATGTCGAGCAGGAGTCCCATACCGTAGCGTTTGAGCTCCTGAGTGAGGGATCGAAATTCCTCCTCTGACCCCAGCTCCGGGTTAATCTGTGTTGGATCGGTCACGTCGTAACAGTGTAAGCTGCCCGAACGCGCCTTTAAGATGGGCGAGGCGTAGAGCTCAGTGATGCCGAGTCTGTGAAGATAGGGAACTAACGCCCGAGCGTCCGCAAAGCGAAACTCTCGGTTGAATTGAAACCGGTAGGTAGCCCCAGGGATTCTCAGCATGCCCATTCACTCCACACAAAGTGACAGCTTTCCGCCATGCCCTTGGAAGAGGTGGATGCAGATAGTGCGTTCCAATTAGGACTCCTATGGACGAGTGAACAGCACAAAGGCCTCTGGGGAGAGGTCCAGTGAAACTTTACCTTCAGAAGTTAGTTTTTTAGGGTGCGAGCTTCCGGGTCCATTCCAGCGTTCTTCCGCAGAGTCGAGCCGTTTCTGCCAATGCCCCTTCGGAAAGGGAAGTTCCTCAGAAACATCGCTTTCACCAAAATTAAATACCGCTGCTACCTCCTCCCCATGACCCCAATGCCGAATAAACAGGATCTTGGATTGTTCATAGGCTAGAACTTCCTGAGTTTCTTTGCTCAGATTTGACAGAGGGGGTATCCCCTTCCGTAGCCGAATCATCTCCTTATAAAAATCCCACAGAATCCGATGGTTCCCTTCGAGTCGCAGGGTGTGGTTCAGTTTCGCGCTCCAAAAGATGGCTTCGTCCTGCGGGTCCGGTGCATCTCCCCATTCGAAGGCACCAAATTCTTCACGACGTCCGTTCCGGACTGCCTCAATGAGATCCGAGTCGGAATGGCTGACGAAATAGGGAAAAGGAGCGGTCTCTCCGTACTCCTCCCCCATGAATAATAACGGAAGGAAGGGTGACAAGATCACAAGACCGGCCGCAACTTTTAGCCTTTCGAAGGAAACCAGTTGACTCAATCGCTCGCCCCTCATCCGATTGCCCACCTGGTCGTGGTTTTGAGAAAAGACCACAAAACGTTCGGCAGGCAGGTCCTTGGATGAAACGCCGTGCCGATGCTGACGGTAGGGGGAATATTCTCCGGAATAGACAAATCCCTCCCGAAAGGCCTTCGCCAGATTCTGGAGCGTGCCATAATCCTGGTAATAACCTGCTCGCTCGTTGGTCAGGAGCGCATGCAACGCGTGATGAAAGTCGTCGTTCCATTGAGCGTCTAGGCCATAACCACCAAGTTCACGCTCCCGGATGATCCGCGCATCGTTAGTCGCGCTTTCCGGCATCAAATAGATTTGCCGATTTAGGGCTTGTGCCTGCTCGTGCACCACGGTGGCAAGCTCTTCCAGGAAGGGTCGGGGGGAACGGTCCAGGATGGCGTGAACCGCGTCCAGACGAAGGGCGTCCACGTGAAACTCATTCAACCAGTAAAGGGCATTCTCGATGAAGAAGCGGCGGACCTCATCGCTGTGAGGACCGTCGAAATTGAGGGCAGGACCCCAAGGGGTCTTATAACGTTCGGTGAAGTAGGGGGCGTAATCGCCGAGACAGTTTCCTTCAGGTCCCAGGTGATTGTAGACCACGTCCAAGACCACTGCGAGACCTTTGCCGTGACAGGCATTGACGAGCCTTTTTAGTCCTTCCAGACCTCCATAGGAATTCTGGACCGCGAAGAGTTGGACTCCGTCGTAACCCCAATTTTTCTCGCCTGGGAACTGATTAACGGGCATCAACTCCAATGCCGTCACTCCCAGTTCCTTGAGCTCGTCAAGGTAAGAGATCATGGCATCAAAGGTGCCCTCGGGAGTGAAGGTCCCTACGTGCACTTCATAGATGATATAATCCTTCAGCCCGATACCGCGCCACTGCTGATCCTGCCACGAAAAACGGGAATCCATGACCTGGGAAGGACCGTGAACACCGTGAGGTTGAAACCTGGAGGCAGGGTCCGGTCGCTCCTTTTGGCCGTCCATTCGGTAGAAGTAAAGGGCACCCGGTTCCACGCCCTCCACGGTGGCACGATGGTAGCCCCGCTCGTCGTGTTCCAGGGTCACGATCCGTTCGCGGGGTGCCACTATTCGGAGTTCCACCTTCTTGTGGTGGGGGGCCCACACACAGAACCGACACTGTCCCTCCGAGTACAAAGGGCCTAGAAGAGTTTCTTGCCAGTGACTCATGGCTTAGTGACTTCGCTTCGCAGAAATAGGTTAGCTAAGGGCAGCGTGCTCTTCGATTTTCTTTGGACACTCCCCATTAAAACGACCTTACGTCCGCCGCCTCCGGATTTGGTCCACCTCACGAAGCACCTCCATGACCCGGGGCATTTGGCAGAACTCCTCGAAGCTGTAACGCGCCTTTTTTTTCCAGTTCGCGCATTCATCGCCAGATCCGGGCAGATTTTGCGAATCCCTTTCCAACCAGAGGTCCTCTAGGTTGATCAAAAGGAGGCGCGCCGGACTCGCACTCAAATAGGACAGACAGGCTCTCAGGAGAACCTGCAAATTCGTTGCATGGTTGTGGAGCCACCCACGGGAGCGCAGAAATTTTGTCAGGGCCTGTTGGAGTTTGGAACGCTTCTTATGCTCGACCCTGCTGCCTTCTTCGTTGAGTAACCCCAGCTGGACACGGTCCTGGATATCCAAGCCCTCCCAGAATGACCCAAAGGGGCGCATGTCGTGGGTGTTCATGCTCGCCAGAGAGTTAGGAGATGCAGTGCGCAGCGCGGTATGGGAATTGGAATGCAATTCATACTGCACCACATACATACGCTGGATATTGTGCCGCGACATGGCCGAATTGATGGATGCAGGAACAGTGCCAAGGTTTTCTCCAATTAGGGTCGCCCGATGTTTGTGCGACTCGAGGCTCAAAATGGCGTACAACTCCTCTGCGTTGTAGCGAGCATAGACACCGTGCTGAGGTTTCATTCCCTTAGGGATCCAAAACAATCGATGAAGCCCCATCACGTGATCGATCCGGAGAAAACCAGCATACTTCAGGTGGTGTTGGATCACTGCGATGGGATAACGGTAGCCTTGCTCTCTAATCGGCTCAGGCTGAAGGGGTGGAACTCCCCAATCCTGTCCTCCAGTGAAAAAGGAGTCTGGGGGGGCGCCTACGGAGACCTCCAGGGCAAACAGGTCACGCTCACTCCACACGTCGTACCCATGAGGATGAACCCCTAAGGGTAGGTCGAGATACAACTCGGGGCCTGAGGCCGAAGATCCCCTAGCCGAGGCACCGAGCTGCTGGTCAGCGAGCCATTGAGCATAAAGGTGGTACTGCTTGTCCTCTTCGTCGTAGTCCCCCGGTTCAAGGTGGCCATCTCGGAGACGTTGGGACCAAGTGGGCCAAGGGGAGCGTTGCTTTTCACAGGTAGCTCTAAACTGGGCGTATTGCTCGACCGCGGGATGGGACTGTAAATAACGGTCAAAGGCCGATTTTCGCTCCGAACTCTCCTTAAAGAAAACCCTTACCAGTTTCTCCATAACTTTACGCTTCATTCTCATCTGAGATCGGTAGTCGACCCTCTCGGTCAATCGATGAGTCTCAACTTCTTTTTGAAAATCAGCAGAGGCGATTAAGTCCCGCGCCTCTGGGCAGCTCTCCAACTCGGGGATCCGCATTACATCGAGATAAAATTCATTCCAGAACAAGCGGCTTGCAGGGGAGTAAGGGCTTGGATCGAAAGGTTCATCCAAGAAGGTAGCCAGGAGCGGGAGAGTGCCAACGACTCCGCCCCCTAAACCCTTGACCCAGGTGGACAGGGCCAAAAGATCGGTGAAGTCGCCGCTCCCCCAACTTCTGTTGGAACGTAGTGCATAGAGAGGTAGGAAGACCCCCCATTTCTTTTCGCCTTGTTTCGGTGATTCACTGTAGGCTTTGACAGGCGCGGAAATAACCAGTGAACGGTGACTTTTTTCTGCAACCTCCACAGTGAGCCGATGGTAGCCCCACGGCAATTTACCAGGTAGCGTGACACATTTAGCCACAGTGCCAGCAACTTTTCCCTGGGGGACAGTCGCGTTGGTCAATCTAGAGGTTTGGAATGTCCACTCACGAACCTCCCCCGTCTCGAGATTTAACTTTAAAGAGATGGAGTCCTTGGCACTGGCCTTAGACAGCCGGAGCACCAGTTTCACGGGCTGACCTTCCCAGGCTACAACAACCGGCTCAATACAACGTCCCCACAGGGTGTGATACCGCTGACTGATGGCACCCGATAAATCCTCCATGGATCCTGCCGGGACCCCCATGGCCCGTAGAACCTGCAGTATCGATTCTGGCGATGCTTGCCTTCGATGGCCCATCCCATCGGTATACGCCGTCTGCAGGTTATAAAGGCGGGCTAGTTGATAAAGCTGATTCATCTGGATGATCCCTCTAACCTTCAGTCAACCGGTGACACCAACTCTAAGATGCCCTCAAGCGGGACATGGATCCAGTCTGGTCGATGGTTGAGCTCATAGCCAAGCTCATAGATGGCTTTTTCCAGAAGGTAGACGTCCAGCAGGGTCTTGATCTTCTCCCCGGACTCGGAAACAAACAGTGTCTTCCGAGTCGCATTGAAATAGGACTGCAGGAAGCCAACGCTGACCCAGAAGTACCAGAAGCGAGCCCAGGTCTCGAGCTCGGGCATATCCTCTGGTCGGAATTCTCCGCTTTTCAACTTCGAAATGGCGGCGTAGTGGAAAGACCGAAGCATACCGGCAATGTCCCTGAGAGGCGATGTCTTGAGACGACGTTCGCTCACCGAACGGGAGGGTTCACCTTCAAAGTCAATGATGACAAAGTCTTTCCCAGTGTAAAGCACCTGGCCCAGGTGGTAATCCCCGTGGCAGCGAATCCGCTTGGCAGAGAATTTTTCTTCGAGAAGCACATGCAACTTGTTTAAGATTTCCTTCTTGAGATTCAAAACCTTTTCAGCATCGGCTCGAACCATTTCAGGCAGCCCCCTTAAGCGGCTGGCAAGAAGGTCCAACTCTTGGTCCGCTAAACTTCTCATGCTCTGATACACGGAGCGACAATAAAAGGGCGAAAACGGTTCAGGGGCAAAGGCAGGATCTTCCTGGCCCGAGGCCAGAGCCACGTGGAGCTCGCCCGTCCGTTGGCCCAAGAGTCGCGCCGAGGATAGATAGGATCCAATAATTTCCTGGGCTAGGGGGGGAATTTCTTTTTCCACCCAATCCAGCAGCTCTTCCCGCGGCAAAAACAGGCTGGCCACCTCCACCTGCTTTCTTGTCAATGCGTCTTCAAAGTAGCGTGCCAAACACTCCAGGGTATACTGCCAGGCATCCCCCTGATTTGAGACGAGACCCTGAAGGATACCAAGGGTGATGGGTTCCCCCTGGTTTCCACGGTACTCGAGGGCGCCGGCCAGGGGTGGAACGTGATGAAAGGAAGTCCTCTCCGCAGTGAAGTGTCCAATCTCCAGTTCGGGGTTTATTCCTTCGTGAAGACGCCGGAACATTTTGAGTATCAAACGATTTCCATAAATGACTGATGTGTTGCTCTGATCAGCCTTCAGGAGGGAAGACTCGAGAGCCATGTCTTCAGAACCCCGAACTTTGCGAAAGGCACGGGAGTGTGACGCCACCATCTCTCCCGACTTCCCTTTGATGCATCTGCGACGGGATATGGCATCGAGCAGTGATTGGCAAAAGCTCTCATCGAAAAAGGCGTCATAAAGAATTCCCTCCGAATCCTGTTCTCCGTCCTTCATCTGCACTCGTACCACGACCGCATTGCGAGTGTCCTGACTCAGCTGGACGGCCTGTTCTTCCGTCCCAAAGGCAAGGGGCAAAAGATAAGTCTCGGGGCGTCCGTCTCCATACTGGACCTCCAGGATGTTCAGCCAGGCCCTGGTTCCATCAAAGGAGACCGGGATCGAGTCAACAATTTTGACTGACCTCACGGGTCGAGCCTTGCCCCCAAACCAGCGACAGGTCTTGAGGTAAGCAGCCAAATGTTTTTCCAGTCCAAGTTTCGTCCCTTCGTCCAGTTCCCGATCCCACGGGCCTGACATCTCGAGCAGTGGCAGCTCGGTTGGGCCATCGGTCGTATCCACCTCAGGGGCGCGGGGAGGCTCCAGTTTGAACCAGTAAAACGTGTGCGGGCCTAGGGTTAGAAAATAAGGCAAACGGCCAATGGGGGGAAAATCTGTCTGACCAAACAGTTCCATGGGTACCATGCCTTCAAAAGAGGACAGATCCAGCTCTGCAAATTGGACAAACCGTGAGAGGTTGGCCACCACCAGGAGGATCTCATCGTTGAAGCGACGGATAAAAACAAGAACTTTCTTATTTTCCGGATAGAGGAATTCAATGGATCCTCGTCCAAAGGCCTGGAATCGCTTACGCAGCTGAATGAGCCGCTTCATCCACCACAGAAGCAGATGGAGATTGCGCTGCTGCGCTTCCACGTTGAGGGCTTCATAGTGGTACTCGGGGTCAATGATGACCGGCAGGTAAAGGCGTTGCGGGTTCGCCCGTGAAAAACCGGCATTTCGATCAGCGCTCCATTGCATCGGGGTGCGCACACCGTTTCGATCGCCGAGATAGATATTGTCTCCCATGCCGATCTCGTCCCCATAATAAATCACCGGGGTCCCGGGAAGGGAAAAGAGAAGACTGTTCATCAGCTCCATTTTTCTCCTATTGTTTCCCAACAGAGTGGCCAGCCGTCGGCGTATACCCAGATTGATCCGTGCCTGAGGATCATTGGCATAGACCTTGTACATGTAGTCACGGTCTTCATCCGTAACCATTTCCAACGTCAGTTCATCGTGGTTGCGCAGGAAAAGGGCCCACTGACTGTTTTCAGGAATCTCGGGTGTCTGGTCGAGGATATCGAAGATGGGGAATCGATCCTCCATATGGATGGCCATAAACAGACGCGGCATGACCGGGAAATGAAAGGCCATCTGGCATTCGTCCCCATCGCCGAAGTATGCCACCGCGTCCTCCGGCCATTGGTTGGCCTCAGCCAAAAGCATTCGGTTTTTGTATTTTCCATCGATGTAGTGCCGAAGCTCTTTCAAGAAGGCATGGGTCTCAGGCAGGTTTTCACAGGTAGTTCCTTCTCGTTCGTAAAGGTAGGGAACGGCATCGAGCCGCATACCATCCACACCCATGCCCATCCAGAAATCCACCCAACCAAAGACCTTCTTTTTGACCTCGGGGTTATCGAAGTTTAAATCAGGCTGATGGGAATAAAACCGATGCCAGTAGTAGGCCTTGACCATGGGATCCCACGACCAGTTGGACGGTTCGTAGTCCTTGAAAATGATTCTTGCCTCTTGGTACTTCTCCGGCGTGTCACTCCAGACATAGTAGTCGCGCTCACGACTGCCGGGCTCAGCCCGCCGAGCCCGTTGGAACCAGGGATGTTGATCGGATGTGTGATTGATGACCAGCTCGGTGATCACCCTAAGACCACGCCGATGGGCTTCCCTGAGGAACCC
>Ga0209980_10000756_pt1 | contig 17801 bp, 13 predicted proteins | sample CR02metaG_FD_183611 | JGI IMG/M metagenome (GOLD analysis project Ga0209980, IMG submission 183611) | Deep subsurface microbial communities from Mariana Trench to uncover new lineages of life (NeLLi) - CR02 metaG (SPAdes) (version 2) | ecosystem: Environmental > Aquatic > Marine > Ocean trench...
GCTGTCCGATGACCCCGACCATTACGACGACGCGGTGATCGAGGGCATCCGCCGGGCGCTGGGGTTGGACGCCGGCGACCCCATCCCCGGGGACCGGATCGATGCCGTCAAGATGGGCACCACGGTGGCCACCAACGCGCTTTTAGAGCGCGCCGGTGCCGAGGTGGTCTTGGTGACCACGGTCGGCTTCGCCGATGCCCTGCGCATCGCCTACCAAAACCGCCCCGACCTGTTTGCGCTCGACATCCGCCTGCCCGAACAGTTGCACGCCCGGGTGGTCGAGGTGCCCGGCCGCGTCCTTGCCGATGGCACGGAGATCGCTCCCCTCGACGTTAGCTCCGCGCGGGCCGGGCTGGAGGCGGCCCATGGGGCGGGCATCCGGGCCTGCGCCATCCTCTTCATGCATGCCTGGCGCTTCCCCGATCACGAGCTTGAGGTGGCCGAAATCGCGCGCCAGGTCGGCTTCACCCAGGTTTCCGTTTCCCACCAGGTGAGCCCGCTGATGCGCTTGGTCGGGCGCGGCGACACCACATTGGCCGACGCCTACCTTTCGCCCATTCTTTCGCGCTACGTGGACCGGGTGGCCTCGGCGCTGGGCGGCGCGCGGCTGATGTTCATGCAGTCCAACGGCGGCCTGACCGAGGCCGGGCGCTTCAAGGGCCGCGACGCGGTGCTGTCGGGCCCGGCGGGCGGCATCGTCGGCGCCGTCAAGACCGCCGCCCTTGCCGGCATGGACCGGGTCATCACCTTCGACATGGGCGGCACGTCCACCGACGTCGCCCATTTCGACGGCGAATTCGAGAGAAGTTTCGAGACCTCCATTGCCGGCGTGCGCATGCGCGCGCCGATGCTCGCCATCCATACGGTGGCGGCGGGCGGCGGCTCGATCCTGCATTTCGGCGACGGCCGCCTCCAGGTGGGCCCCGATTCCGCGGGCGCCGATCCGGGGCCGGCGTGTTACCGCAAGGGCGGGCCGCTGACGGTCACCGACGCCAACCTGCTGCTGGGCCGCATCCGGCCCGAATTCTTCCCCGCCGTGTTCGGCCCCGGCGCCGATCGGCCGCTGGACCGCGGCGCGACCGAGGCCGGCTTCGAGCGCCTCGCGCGCGACATCCTTGCGGAGACCGGTAAGGCCATGGCGCCGGAAGAGGTGGCGGAGGGATTCCTGCGCATCGCCGTGGACAACATGGCGGCGGCCATCAAGAAAATCTCGACCCAGCGGGGCCGCGACGTGACCCGTTACGCCTTGGTGTCGTTCGGCGGTGCCGGCGGCCAGCATGCCTGCCGGGTGGCCGATGCCCTGGGCATGACGGAGATCCTTATCCATCCGCTGGGCGGCGTGTTGTCGGCCTTGGGCATGGGGTTGGCCGACCAGCGTGCGCTCGGCGAGGCGGCGGTGGAGGAGGTCTTCTCGGCCGAGCTGATGGACGGCTTGGCCGGGCGCCTCGATGCCCTTGCGGCCGAGGCCCGCGCGGCGCTGCTCGACCAGGGGGTGGTGGATGCCGAGATCACCGTGGCGCGGCGCGTGCATCTCAGGTATCGCGGCACCGATACCGCGCTGGAGGTGCCCTTCGCCGCCCATGACGAGATCCTGGCCGCGTTCGCTGCCGCCCACCAGGCGCGGTTCGGATTCACCAGCCCCAATGAGACGCTGATCGCGGGCGCGGTGTCAGTGGAAGCGGTCGGCGCATCGGGCATCGCGGCCGGTGATTTGGCCACCGCCCCCGGCCGCGCCGGGCCGCTGGTCGCCGAGGCCCACGGCGAAATGGTTTGCCAGGGGGCCGCCCGACCGGTGGACCTGTTCGCCCGCGCCGGCCTCGCCCCCGGCGACGAGATCCTCGGCCCGGCCCTGGTCCTCGAGGAAGGCGCCACCACGGTGATCGAGCCCGGTTGGTCGGGCGCGCTCGACCGCTTCGGTCACCTGATCCTCACCCGGCCCGAGCCGCCGGTCCGGGCCGATGCCCCGGGAACCCGGGCCGACCCGGTGATGCTGGAGGTGTTCAACAACCTGTTCATGTCCATCGCCGAGGAAATGGGGGCGGTGCTGGCCAATACCGCCCGCTCGGTCAATATCAAGGAGCGGCTCGATTTCTCCTGCGCCGTGTTCGACTCTTGCGGCGGGCTGATCGCCAACGCGCCCCATATGCCGGTTCATCTGGGCTCCATGGGCGACTCGGTGCGCGCGGTGATGCGGGTACGCGGCCCCGGCATGTCGCCGGGCGAGGTCTACATCCACAACGCACCCTATGACGGCGGCACCCATCTTCCCGATATCACCGTCATCCGCCCGGTATTCGGCGCCGAGGGCGCCGAGGTGCTGTTCTTCGTCGCCGCCCGCGGCCACCACGCCGATATCGGCGGCACCCATCCCGGCTCCATGCCGCCGGCTTCCACCTCTATCGACCAGGAGGGCGTGCTGTTCGAAGGCGAGCTTATGGTGGAGGGCGGCCAGTTCCGCGAGGACGCCATGCGCGCGCGGCTCGGCGCCGGGGCCATGCCGGCCCGCAACCCCGACCAGAACATCGCCGACCTCAAGGCCCAGGCCGCCGCCTGCGCCCGGGGCGAAGGCGAGCTTTTGCGCATGGTGGAGATGTTCGGCATCAAAGTGGTGGAAGCCTATATGGGCCACGTCCAGGACAATGCCGAGGAAGCGGTGCGCCGGGTCATCGAGCGGCTGGCCGAAGGCAGCGCCAGCGTGACCTTGGATGACGGCAGCGAAATCCGCGTCACCGTGGCCGTCGACCGCCAAGGGCGCGCAGCCACGGTCGACTTCACCGGCACGTCGGCCATGTCCGCCACCAACTTCAACGCGCCCGAGGCGGTCTGCCGGGCGGCGGTGCTGTATGTCTTCCGGACCCTGGTCGATGCGCCCATCCCCATGAACGACGGTTGCCTCCGGCCGATCAGCCTGATCATCCCCGAAGGCTCCATGCTGAGCCCCAAGCCGCCGGCGGCGGTGGTCGCGGGAAACGTGGAAACCTCCCAATGCGTGGTCGATGCGTTGCTTCTCGCGGTGGGCCGCGCGGCGGCGAGCCAAGGCACCATGAACAACTTCACCTTCGGCGACGAGTCCACCCAGTATTACGAAACCGTCTGCGGCGGGGCCGGGGCCGGGCCTACCTTCCATGGCGCTGACGCCGTGCAAACCCATATGACCAATTCGCGTCTGACCGACCCGGAGGTGCTGGAATGGCGCTTCCCGGTGGTGGTGGAGAGTTTTTGCATCCGCAGAGGCTCCGGCGGGGCCGGGGTCTATCACGGCGGCGATGGCGTGGTGCGCCGCATCCGTTTCTTGACACCCATGCGCGCGGCGATCCTGTCCAACCGCCGCCGGGTGGCGCCGCCGGGGCTGGCTGGCGGCGGCGACGGCGCCAAGGGGGTCAACCGTGTGGAGCGGGCCGATGGCGGTGAGGAGGTGCTGGGCGCCACCGCCGAAATGGCCATGGGGCCGGGCGACGTGTTCGTGATCGAAACGCCGGGCGGCGGCGGTTACGGTCCGCCTGGGGGCGCGGATGAGGGAGATCCGCCAAAGGCCGGCCGGCAATAGCCTCCGCCGGCGGCATCGCTATCGCGCGCTGGGCGTGCCGTCTTCGGGTGGTTCGCGGTTGGTGTCGGGTTTGGCGCCGGGACCGTCCTCGGCGCCGCGCGCCAGGCGCTTGCGCGCCAACTCCGCGCCGGCTTTTTCCACCTTATGGCGTTGGGCGGCCACCTCGGCGCCGGTGCGCCCGAACCTTGCGCGATGCTCCCGCGCCCGTCTGGACTTCTCGTCGCGCTGGCGCTGCTTGCGGTACTGATTGAGGTTGACCACGTCAGCCATTGGTGAACGGCTCCTCTTTAATCCGCCATATATTAGGCGCGATATCTTTAATCCGCCATATTTAATAGGTTCAATTAACGCAAATATCCGTTGGCGCCGCAAGTCCCGTGGGGTACTTCTCCACCGGTGCCCTCGCGGGCTCGCGCGCATCGCGAATTTAGAGGACTGGCCGGGAACAAGCACGTGAAGAAGATACTGATAGGGTTTCTGGCGGTCCTGGTTTTGGTGGCCGCCGCCGCCCTTATCGTGCCCAGCTTGATCGATTGGAACGCCTATCGCGCGGAGATCGCGGCCGAGGCCGGCAAGGTCATCGGCCGGACGCTTTCCATCGACGGCGACATCGACGTCGCATTGTTGCCCGCGCCCAAGCTGACCCTCGCCAATGCGCGGCTTTCCAACCTTAAGGGCGCCGCCGATCCCGACATGGTGCGCCTTGCCGGCCTCGACCTTCGAATAGCCTTTTGGCCGTTGCTTTCGGGCAAGGTGGTGGTGCAATCGGTGGTGCTTCGGGGCGCCGATATCCGCCTCGAGAAGCTGGCCGATGGGCGGGAAAACTGGAATTTCAAAGAGCCGCGGCCCGCCGCGCCGGGCACCGATAGCGGGTTTGGCCAAGGCGGCGGCGCCGGGGATAGCATCAGCTTGGAGCAGGTGATCATCGAATCCGGCGCGCTGAGCTACCGCGATTCAGGGATTGGCACGGTCCAGCGGATCGATGGCATCAACGCGCGCATCGCCGCCGCCACCCTGTCCGGTCCCTTCGCCGCGCGGGGTGAATTCCGCATTTCCGGCGTGCCCATCGGTTTCGAACTGCGGTCCGCCCGCTTCACCTCCGGCGCCTCCACCAAGGTGAGTCTGGAGGCCCGGTTCACGGACGCCAAGGCCAAGTTGAGCTATTCCGGTTTGGTGAGCACCGGCGCGCCCAACTTCACCGTCACCGGAAAGATCAGCGCCCAGGGGCCCGATCTCGGCGCCTTGCTCAAAGCTCTCGGCCGCGCCGGCGGCGGCATTGGGGCGGGCCCATCGAAGCTAGGGGGCGCCCTGGCCCAACCCTTCACCCTGACCGCCGGGGTCACCGGCGGATCCGATGCCCTGTCGCTCAACGATATCGCCGCCGAGGTGGGCGGAACCCGGATCAGCGGGGCGATAAACATCACCCCCGGCGCCGTGACCAATGTCGATGGCACCTTCAAGATCAACCGCCTCGACCTCGACCGCTGGCTCGCCGCCGCGGCAGGGAAGGGCGGCGCGGCCGGAAAGGGCGGCGCGGCCGGGCAGGGCGGCGCCAAGGCGGCCAAGATTGATTTTTCCCTGCCTCGTGATCTCCGCGTCTCCCTGGATGCTGGGATCGACGGAATCGTGTTCAGGAAGGGGCTGATTCGCGACCTCCGCGTCCGCATCCTGATGGAAAAGGGGGCGCTCGTGATCAAAAGCCTAAGCGCCCGTCTTCCGGGCAGTACCGAGGCGACGGTTTCGGGCCGGCTCAAGGTGAAAAAAGGCCTGCCGCGCTTCGATGGACGGGTGCGCCTGGATTCGAGCGATTTTCGGGCGGTGGTGCGCTGGCTGGGCGGCGACGACCGGGCGCTGCCCCGCGATCGTCTGCGCCAGGTGCGCTTCCGGGCGGGCCTGGGGTTCGAGCCCCAGCGCATGGAGCTCCACGACATTGATCTGCGCTTCGATTCCTCCAAGGTTACCGGTGGCTTGGTGGTGGCGCTCCGCCGACGGATCGCCATCGGCGCCCGGCTCAAGGTGGATCGGCTGAACCTCGATGCGTATCTGCCGAAAAAGGGTGGGCCGGCGAAAAAGGGCGCCCCGGAATTCGATGCCGTCGCGCCTCCCGCCCATGGCGGGTTTGCCGCGTTGGGCGCGTTCGACGCCAATTTCAACATCACGGTGGGCCGGGCAACCTATGGCGGCGAGCGCATCGACGGGCTGGCCATGGAAGGCACGCTGATGGGCGGCGATCTCAAGCTCCGCAAGCTTGTCGTCGCCAATTTCGCTGGCGCCCGGGTGGAAGCCAAGGGCGTGGTGCGCAAGCTCGATAAATCGCCGGCGCCCGATGTGACCCTGCGGCTCACGGCCAAGGACCCCAGCCGCCTCTTCCGTTTGGCGTCAATTCCGATCCCCGCCGCGGTGGCCAAGCTCAGCCCCTTGACCGTTCAGGGCCGCCTGATCTCCCAAGGGGCGCGCTTCCACATCGACCTCGATGTCGCGGCGGGCAAGATCAAGGTTGCCGCCAAGGGAACCCTGGCCGGCTTGGGCACGGCGCCGCGCGTCGATCTCGATTTCCGGGCAAGCCATCCCGATTTCGTGACCTTCGTGCGGCTTTTCGATCCCGGCTTTAGCCCCGAGATTCGCGTGCGCGGGCCCCTTGAAGTCTCCGCCAAGGTGGTCGGCGCGGGGCTCGCACTCAAGCTCGATAAGTTCGCCGTCCGGTTGGGCCAAACCCGGTTCGTGGGAACCGCCACCCTGAACCTTGCCGCCTCGCGGCCGGCCTTGAAGGCGGATCTGGAGGGCGATGAGATCATCGTCGATCATTTCCTCGCCGGCCCGGGCCGGCAAAAGACCAAGGGCAAGCGGACACGTAGGGGCGCGCGCCAGGCCGGCGGCGGGCCGCCCTGGTCCGAAGAGCCCATCGATCTTGAAATGCTCAAGCTGATCGACGCCGACTTGCAGATTCAGGCCCGCGCCATTACCTGGCGGCGCTGGCGGGTGGCGGGGCCGCGCCTCGACCTGACCCTGGACGACGGCCGGCTCGATATTCGCCGCCTCACCGGGACCATGGTCGGCGGCGCTTTCCGCATGACGGGAGGCGTGACCGCGCCCGCCACGGCAGGCGGCGCGGTGCGCACCCGGCTCGATCTCGAAATCTCTCGAGTGGACCTGAAGCAGGCGATGTTCAATGCCGCGGATATCGACATCGCCAAGGGAAAGGTGAATTTCAAGATGTCGCTGTCGGGCCGGGGGGCGAGCTCAAAGGCCATCGCCCGGTCGCTGGCCGGCTCCGGCTCCCTCAATGTCACCCAAGGCGCCGTCAGCGGCTTCGACCTGGCCCGGGTTAATCAAAGGATCGCCCGGCTCAACGACGCGGTTTCGCTGCTCACCCTGCTACAGACCGCCATGGCCGGCGGCACCACGCGGTTCTCCAGGCTCAGCGGGACCTTTGCGGTCAAGGGCGGGGTGCTGAGGTCCAACGACGTTTCGATCATCGCCGACGGCGGCACCGGGGCGGGTAGATTGATGGTCGATATGGGGCGTTGGTTGATGGACGGCGACGTGCGGTTCCGCCTGTCCGGCAACCCCCAGGCGCCGCCCTTCGGCTTGCGCATGAAGGGGCCGTTGGACGCGCCCCGGCGCATTATCAAGGCCAATGCCCTTCAGGCCTGGCTCGCCGAGCGTGCCGCCCGCGCGCTGCTCAATCAGTTCATAAGACGGCCGCCCCAAGACGGCGGCACCACGGACAGCGCCAGCCAGCCGCCCCCGTCTACCAAGGAACAGTTCATCAGGGGCATCTTCGACCTGCTCAGGAAATAGCCGGAGCGGCGTGCGCCTGGAGGCGGGAGAGCACGTAGAGGCGGAGCGCGCCCGACAGACTTGCCGGCTTTGCGCCGGAACTCGCCTGGGCCGTCCGGGCGCGGTCCACCGCCTCGATCAGCTGCGCGATACTGAGGCCGTCCTCACTGGCGGCGCGGCGGAGCTCTTGCCAGAACGCATCCTCCATGGACACCGAGGTGCGATGGCCGGCGATGCGCACCGAATGGCGGCGCGGGGTCACTTGGACGTGGCCGGGCCCGTTATAAAGATAGGATTTCGCCATTGGTCGGCGGCGTCTCGATGAGAGAGGCGAAAAAATTATTGCCCTTGTCGTCGACGATGATGAAGGCGGGGAAGTTTTCCACCTCGATCCGCCAGACCGCTTCCATGCCGAGCTCGGGGTATTCCAGCACTTCGACCTTCTTGATGCGTTCCTGGGCGAGGCTCGCCGCGGGCCCGCCGATGGAGCCGAGATAGAACCCGCCATGGGCCTTGCAGGCCGCCGTGAGCGCGGTCGAACGGTTGCCCTTGGCCAGCATGATCATGGACCCGCCCGCGGCCTGGAACTGATCGACATAGGAATCCATGCGCCCGGCGGTGGTCGGGCCGAAGGCGCCCGACGCCATGCCTTTGGGCGTCTTGGCGGGTCCGGCGTAGTACACCGGATGGTTGCGCATGTAGTCCGGCATCGGTTCGCCGGCATCCAGCAGCTCCTTGATCTTGGCGTGGGCGATGTCGCGCGCCACCACCAGGACCCCGGTCAGCGAAAGCCGGGATTGGACCGGGTGCTTGGTCAGTTCCGCCAGCATGTCGGCCATGGGCGTATTGAGGTCGATCTTAACCACGTCGCCCGATAGGCTGGCCTCGTCGATATCGGGCATGAAGCGCGCGGGGTCCATCTCCATCTGCTCTAAGAACACCCCTTCGGCGGTGATGCGGCCCAGCGCCTGGCGGTCGGCGGAACAGCTGACGCCGATGCCGACGGGGCAGCTGGCGCCGTGGCGCGGCAGGCGGATTACCCGCACGTCGTGGCAGAAATACTTGCCGCCGAACTGGGCGCCGATGCCGGTCCGTTGGGTCAGCTTGAGGATATCGGCCTCGGCCGCCCGGTCGCGGAAGGCATGGCCGGACTCGCTGCCCGCCTCGGGCAGGGTGTCGAGATAATGGCAGCTCGCCAGCTTCACGGTCTTCAGCGTCAGTTCCGCCGAGGTCCCGCCGATGACGATGGCGAGGTGATAGGGCGGGCAGGCGGCGGTGCCGAGGGTGCGGATCTTCTCGTCAATGAACCGCATCAGCGAATCCGGATTGAGCAACGCCTTGGTTTCCTGATAGAGAAAGCTCTTGTTGGCCGAGCCGCCGCCCTTGGCGATGAACAGGAAGTCGTAGGCCTCGCCCTCGGTGGCGTAGATCTCGATCTGGGCGGGCAGGTTGGAGCCGGTGTTGACCTCGTCATACATGGAAAGCGGCGCCAGCTGGGAATAGCGCAGGTTATCCTCGGCGTAGGTTCGAAATACTCCCTCGGCGAGGCGCGCTTCGTCGTCGCCCCGGGTCATCACCCGATGCCCCTTCTTGCCCATGATGATGGCGGTGCCGGTGTCCTGGCACATGGGCAGAATGCCGCCGGCGGAAATATTGGCGTTCTTCAACAATTCATAGGTGACGAAGCGGTCGTTGTCCGAGGCCTCGGGGTCCTCCATGATTTTTGCCAGCTGGGCGAGGTGCGAGGTGCGCAGGTAATGGGCGATGTCGAAGAAGGCGACGCGGGAAAGCTCGGTCAAGGCCGCGCCGTCGATACTCAGCACCGGCGCGCCGCCGAATTCAGCGGTCTTGACGTAATCCCCGGTCAATTTGCGCCACGGCGTATCCGCCTCGGCCAGGGGGAACATCGTTTCATGAATGAAATCCGGCATCTCTGTCTGCTTCCGGTTCTGGGCCCGGGCTCCGGGCCTGGTTCGATATTTCAGTGGTGCGGCGCGTCGGGTACTTATTTGCGGAACTTGTCGAGGGAGACCACTTTTTCCCCGGCCCCATCGCCGCCCGCCACTGCCTCGGCCTTGCCGATTTTGGGCTGCGCGCCCTCGCCCTTGCCGATTTTGGGCTGCGCGCCGCCGCCCGCCCTTGTCTCGCCCTTGCCGGCCTTGGCGAACTGAAGGCCGAAATCCACCGAGGGATCGACGAAGGAAGTGAGCGCCGCGAAAGGCACCTGCAGATGTTCCCTTTTTCCGCCGAAGGCGAGGCCGATGGAAAACCCCGTCTCATCCACCGATAAGTCCCAGAACTGATGTTCGAGGACGATGGTTATTTCTTCCGGATATTGGGCCCGGAGGTGATCCGGAATTTCCACCCCCGGCGCGTCGGTCTTGAAGCCAATATAGATCTGGTGACTACCGGGAAGCCCGCGGGATGCGACCTCCCGAAGCGCTTCCCGGGCGACGCCGCGCATGGCGTCCTCGACCATTATTTCGTAATTGAGCGGGGTGTCGGCCATGGCGGGAACGGGAATCTCCTGTGGCGCCTCGGCGCCGGTGGCCGGGCATCCTTAGTTTATACAGCCTGGGCGCACCGCCGTCATCCCGATGAGGGGGAATTTGGAAGAAAAGACTCCGCCGCGCGCGCCGGTGGCCGGGCGGTGGGGGGCTTCTGTTGCCCGGCGCCCCCCGGGCCGCGCTTGCTTACTTAAGCAGCGAGTGCGAGTTCATTGTCGTTCGCACCTAAGGTGTGACCCGATAACGGTGGTATCATGCCGGGCGAAAATTTTGCCTTTACCACGCACGTCGATCCTATTTCGCCCCCATGGAATACCGCCTGTGGGGTACCGCCTGCCGCGGTTACCAAACGGAAATGGTGGAGGCGCCGGGTACCGCCCCCGGGTCCGCAACGCTTATTTCACAAAACGTTTATCGCCATAGCCGCCGAAGCGGCATGTCCAATATAGGTGCTCCGGGCGCCATTTGGAAGGGGCGGCATTTGGCAAGGGGCGGGCGCGCCGCTTCCCCTGCCGGGGCTTTGGGGGCTCTAACGCCCGGCGCCACCCATGCCCCGGCCCAGCTTGAAGGCATAGGCGCTCACGCCGATCATCACCAGGCCCATGACGATCAGGGCGACCGGCCAGCCGATGACGTTGGCGAAATACTCATATGTGAAATAGCTCAGATAACCGATCAGGCCGAACACGGCGACCACCAGCATGGCCCGGCTCGCCAGGCGGATCGAGAGGTAGACGAGGAACCCGTTGACGCCGAGATAGGCGATCTCCGCCGGCCCGACCTGGACCGCCGCGAAGACGCCGCCCAGCAGGCATCCGCCGCCGATGAAATACCAGAACGGGGTGATGGAATGATGGCCGCGCATGGCGGCAAAATGGCCCAAGAACAGCGCGCTCAGCCCCACGGTGATGGAGGTGACGTCGCCGTCCACGTCCAGCCAGACCATGGTGGTGCCGATGAAGGCCAACCAAAATATCAGGGTGAGGAACAGCAGGCTGGCCCGGTCCAATTGGGCGAACGCCATGCCCTGCTGCAGGGTGAGGACTCCGAAAACGATCAGGGCGGCGAGTTCCGGTTCGCCGGCCCTGGGGACGAATTCGTCCAGGAACACGAAGAGCCCCGCGGGCTGTAGGAAGGCGGCCACCAGGAAGAGCGGCGTCACCGCTTTGGCGAAACGGAACTCCCGGTGGGCGACCATGCCCAGCACGAAGGCGACCATCCCCGGCCCCAGGGTGATGACGACCCGCTGAAGGGGGCCGATATCGGGCCAGATCATGGAACCCAGCAGGCCCAGCCCGGCGAAGATGAAGGTGCCGCCGGTATAGGCCAGCAGCGCCTTGACGATACCGCCCTGGCGTTCCGGCGTCTTGGGCATGGTCATGTGCTGGGCTATCTCATCGGCCGCGATGCCGTGGCTCTCGGCCAGGGCGACGATGCGCTCGAGGGCTGATTGGCGCTCCGATATCATGTCTTCGGTGCTACCGCCCGCCCGGCCCGGGTCCGGCCGGGGTCATTTTTCAATCCACCCGATGAAATGGGTGGAATAGGCGGAGATGGCCCGGGCCCCCACCACGGGCACGGTACGGACACCCTTTCTCAGCACGTGGGTGCCGCGGTTGTACCGTCCCCAGCCGAACAGGCCGCCGAACAGCCCGCTTCCGCCCCGGGAATAGCGTTCGAAAATGTAGCCATCGGGGCTCTTGGGATCGGCATTGATCCGGCTCCGGTTCAAGGCATCCAGTTCGGGATCCATGATCTTTCCGTCGACCACGTTTTGGAAATCGATATCGATTTTCTTGGCGTAGAGGGCCTTGTGGTCGAACACGTAGATGACGGGCTCACGGAGGTATCTCGGGACTTTCCCTGTCTTAGGGCGACGGTAGCGAATGTACAGTTTCCCGTCGTCGATGCCGATGCGGTAGGGAGTGTTGGCCGAATTCGGGGAATAATTGGTGGCGAACACGGCGTCGTATTGCGGGGCCGGGACGCTCATCACCGAGGCCTTGCCGGCCAGGAAAAAGACCGCAATCAGCGCCAGAGGCAACGCAATTCCCATCACCAGCGCATAATTTTGCTTGAAGAATCGTTTCATGAGTCTCGGCTTCTCACGGTTGGCCACTCCGGCCAAATATGAAAATACCCCTCGGTCTCGGACCGCGTATGACCTGTGCCCATAAAACACTAGAGCATTATCCGGCCAAATTAAACCAATCGACCGGATCGCGCCCTAGCGGCACTTCCGGCCCGGGGGAGGCCGATCAAATTGATTCAATTCGGCCCCATAGTGCTTTAAGGTGCCACCGCCCAGATCGAAGACACCAACCGGTCCCATTCCGTCCCCCGATGCCCCTGACCCCAGAGCAAACAGCCGAGATCGAAGCCCAGCGGGCGGATTCCAGCGCCACCCGCCGGCCCACGGTCGCGGCCCTGGAGAAGGTCCTCTACCAGGCCCTTCCGGTGCTCGATCACGGCTTCATCCGGGTTATCGATTACCTCGGCGACGACGCCGCTATCGTCCAAGCGGCACGGGTCTCCTACGGCAAGGGAACGCGCAAGCTCAGCACCGACCGCGGCCTGATCCGCTACTTGATGCGCCACCGCCACACCACGCCGTTCGAGATGTGCGAGATCAAGCTCCACGTCAAGCTGCCGATCTTCGTGGCGCGCCAGTGGATCCGCCACCGCACCGCCAACGTCAACGAATACTCGGCGCGCTATTCGCTCCTCGAGAACGAGTTCTACGTCCCCGACCGCGACTACCTCGACAGCCGCCGGGCCGAACGGCGCGCCGAACGCCAGCTCGAGCTATTCGACCGGCCGCCCCCGCTCCCGCCTGAACACCTCGCGGCCCAGTCCCGGGGCAACCGCCAGGGCCGCGGCGGCACGCTGAGGGGCGACGAGGCCGAGGAAGCGGTGCACATCATTCATAGCGAGAGCGAGCGGGCCCATACCCACTACGAGAAATTGCTCAACGAGAAGGTGTCCGGCGAGGTCATCGACCCGGACCGGCAGGGCCTGGCGCGGGAGCTGGCGCGCATGGTGCTCCCGGTCAACTTCTATACCCAGTGGTATTGGAAGATCGACCTTTACAACCTGCTCCATTTTCTCGGCCTGCGCACCGATGACCATGCCCAGTACGAGATTCGCGCCTACGCCAATCTCCTGTGCGAAATCGTCGAGAAATGGGTGCCGCTGGTGTGGGAGGCGTTCAACGACTTTCATCGGACCGGCGCCGATTTCTCGGGACCCGGGCTCGAGGCGTTGCGCGGGCTCCTCGACGATGCCAAGCTCGCCGACGCCGACAAGCTCGAGGAGCTGCGCAAGGGCACCGGCATGAGCCCGCGCGAATGGCGCGAGATGATGGAGGCGCTGGGGCGAGAGGACTGAACCGGGCCGCCGCCCGCCCGCGACCGGCGCGGCGCCAAAGGTTCAACGGGTTCTGCTGGTTTGGTCCATGCAGCGCATCAAGGGATTGGCCGGGCCGTCCTTGGCGCGTCGTTCGGCGAGCAGGTGTTCGATGGTCGCCCATAGGGTGGTCACGGAAAGCGGCTTCGCCACATAGGCGTCGCAGCCGGTTGCCATGATCTGGTCCTTATAGAGCTTGGCGGGCAGGCTGGTCACGGCGACGATGGGAATGGCCCTAAGCGTCTCGTCGTCCTTGATGATCTTGATCAGGTCGAGGCCGGAAATTTCCGGGACGACGATATCCATGACGATGAGGTCGGGCCGCGCCGTCTTAAGGCACTCAAGCGCCGCCGGCCCGGTCGCCGCGGTGAGCAGCGCATAACCCCGGGCGGTGAGGATTTCTTCGAACAGGGCCATGTTGAGCGCATCGTCCTCGATCACGAGGATGGTCGCCTGGGGCTTGCCCCCCCGCGTGCCGTCTGCGTCCTGCATCCTTTCCTCACCACCTTGAACCATGCCGAACCCGCGGGGCCATGACGGCGGCGTCGCTGTCAGCGCCGCGACGGATCCCAATTTTCGAAGGAAATGGCGGGCTTCGATGGGTCACCCCGCCGTGGGTTCGATTTGGCCTCGGCCCGGCGCGCCGCCAGTTCCTTCCAGGAGCTTCGGACCAGGATGGCGTCGACCAGGGCTTCCACTTCCTCGCGCGCGGAACCTGCCGTGGCGGCCGCGGGACCCAGCTCCGCGGAATCGAGCACCGTCAACCCCTTCAAGAACAATTCCCGGAAGATCACGCGTTCGTGGATGGATGGCAGGAAATGAAATCCCAGCCGCTCGGAGAGCTTGCGGAGAATTACGATGACCGAACGGTGGACCCGGGTCGGCACGTTGGGTAGCCGGTTGGTGATGATCAGCCAGTCGATAGGCGGCGCGCCCATGTCGGCCCGCCGTTCGGACATGAAGAGCACGAGTTCGCTGTAGGCGCTGGGCCCCGAAATCTGGCTCGCATCGTTATCCACCCTGACCAGGGCATCGAGGTCGAGAAAACTGGAATTCAAGGGCGTGATGAGGGTATCGGCGAGCACGTGCGCGGCCCGGGCGAGCACGTTGTCGCTGCCCGGCGTATCGACGACGATGAAATGGCGATCGCCGAGGCTCTCGAGCGCGGTCACCAGCTGCGCCAGTTTCTCGTCGACGGCCTCCGGGTCCATTTCGCTGTGCGGCAGCGAAATCTGGCGGTGCTCGGTAAACACCAACCGCGCCGCCTCCTGATCGGTCGGCGCATAGCGTTTGCGGTTCTCCACGAACCGGGAGAAGGTGCCCTGGCGGCCGTCGAGGTCGACGGTCCCCACCCGCAAGCCGGCGGCGGCCAGGCCCATGGCGAGATGGATGGCGACGGTGGATTTGCCCGAGCCGCCTTTTTCGTTGCCGAGAACGATCACCGGGGGGCGATCGTCCCTCAAGAGCCAAGAGTTGAGATACGGTTCCACGGCGTCGGCTCCCGCGCGGCCCGGTCAGTTGGGCCGGGACAGGCGGGGCCCCAGGTCCGGCGGCGGTGGCGCCGCTTGGTGGTCCGCCGCCTCACCCAAGGAGCGGCGAATGTCGTCCAGCAATTCGCTCTCGGCGCCCGCCGCCTTGGCCGGAGAAAAACGCGTGATCCAGCCGTTCCACTGATCCTTATGGGCGAGGGCGAAGCGGTCGCAGGCCGCCATTTCATCGGGGCCCAGAACGAAGCGCAGCCACACCATGAAACGCATCGCCGCGGGCTGGGAGTCCTCTCCCAAAAGCGGGCCCCAGTTTGCCGCGCCGGCGCCGTCACGGGCATTTCCGGCCGCGGCGTCCGCGTCGGGGCGCGCCCGTCTACCGGCGTCACGGATATTGGCGTTGCCGGCGCGGATCAGACCGTCGAGGTCCCATTCGTAGTCCATGATCCCGGCCTTGAGCTTGCCGCCCTTGCCCGGCCGTGGCGCGGACGGGGCGGGGCGGGATGCCGCCGCCGAAAGGCCAGGGGGACCGGTCGTCCTGGGTGATTCCGCGACCGCGGCGTAGCCCTCGATATAGCCCGCCGCGGCCAAGGCGGCGAGCGCGGCTTGGGCGCGTTGGGCGGGGAGACCGGTGGCGCCCATGATATCGGCGACGGTCGCGACCGGATCGGAACAAGCGGCGAGGTGGTTGAATAAGGCGATGGCCGCGCGCAGCGAATCCGCCGAGAGGACGCCGTCCCTGGCAATTAGGACAGGAAGCCTGCCCTTTCCTAGTCCGGAAGCGAATCGATAGCCCATTTGACCCATATTTAGTGGTCAACTAATTAACGCTATACAATATACAGGTATTTGCTACACTGCAAGCCGTCAGGGCAAGTTGCCGGGTCGAGGCCTGGGAAATAGTCGCTGTTTTCGTTCATCGCATGGGGCGAAACATGGGGCTGAACGTCCGCTGGGGTGCCCGATCCCGTCCCATGCTCTACGGAGTTTTCCTCGCTCGAGGGAAACGGAGACCGAGGGAGCGGATGAAACCATGAAACTCATTGCCATCGCCTCGCAAAAAGGCGGCAGCGGGAAGACCACCCTCGCCGCCCATCTCGCCGTGGAGGCGGAAAATGTCGGCGCCGGGCCGGTCATGCTGATCGATGCGGACCCCCAGCGGACGCTGGCCCAGTGGTGGGAGGATCGCAGCGCCGCCGGGACCTTCGTGCCGGGGCTTCTCAAAAGGACCGGTAAGGCGCGGGGCAATTCTAAGTTCAACCTTCTTGCCGACATGGAAAGCATGCGTGAATTCGGCGCCAATTTCGTCATCGTCGACACCCCGCCCGGGCTGACAACCGAGATTCAGGAAGCCGTCCGCTATGCCGACCTGGTGATCATCCCGGTGCGGCCGAGCCCGCACGACCTCAGGGCAAGCGCTGCCACCGTGGCCCTGGCCCGGACCTTCAGCAAGGATGCGATGTTCGTCCTCAGCGGGGCGACGGTGCGGACCCGGATCTGTGCCGATGCGATCCTGGCCCTGGCCCAACACGGTCCGGTGGCGCCGGTCATCGTTCACCAAAGGGTGGTCTTCGCCGCCGCCATGATCGACGGCGGAACGGCCATGGAAGTCCAAGCCAATTCCAAGGCCTCCCAGGAGATCGCCAGCCTTTGGCGGTTCCTGAGCGACCGCATGGAAGGCAAGGTCGAGCTCGCCCTACGCCGGGTGAGCTGAGGCCGGACGCCAAGGCGCCGCCTATTCCACCACGATCTTGGGGCCGCCGCGGCCCGCGCCCGCCTTTTCCACGCGTTCCCAGACCGCCCTGGCAATGGCGCGGAAACGTGCCGCGTGATCGGATTCGGGGTTCGACGCCACCACCGGCGTGCCGGCGTCCGACGTTTGCCGGATTTCGATGTCGAGCGGGATCTCGCCCAGGAACGGAACGCCCAACTGGGCGGCGCAGTCCCGTGCCCCGCCATGGCCGAAAATATGGGATTCCTCGCCGCAATGGGGGCAGGCGAAACTCGACATATTCTCGATGATGCCGAGCACCGGCACGTTCACCTTATTGAACATGGCAAGGCCCCGGCGGACATCGATCAGGGCGATATCCTGGGGGGTGGAAACGATGACCGCTCCGGCCAGCGGCACCCGTTGCGCCATGGTCAACTGGGCATCGCCGGTGCCGGGCGGCATGTCCACCACCACCACGTCGAGTGCGCCCCAGTTTACGTCCCGCATCATCTGCTCCAGCGCCCCCATCACCATGGGCCCGCGCCAGATCATGGGCGTGTCCTCCTCGATCAGGAAGCCGATGGACATGGCCTTGACGCCGTATTTTTCCAGGGGCTCCATGATCTTGCCGTCGGCCGACTGGGGCCGCGAAGTTATGCCCAGCATGCGCGGCAGCGACGGCCCGTAGATGTCGGCATCCAGGATCCCCGTGGCATGGCCCTCGGCGGCGAACGCCAGGGCCAGATTGGTGGCCACCGTCGACTTGCCCACGCCCCCCTTGCCGGACGCCACGGCGATGATGTGGGTGACATCGGGCAACAGGGCCTGGGCGTGTTGCCGGCCGCCCGGACCCGGCCCCCCCGGTCCCGGCCCGACCGCGGGGGATTGCGGGGCAGGGGGGGTTTGCGATGGGCCCGCCGCGGCCTCGGCGGTCAGCACAGCCGTCACCGAGACCACGCCGGGCAGCGCCATGACCTTATCCTCGGCCTCCTTGCGCAGTCCCTCGAGCGCCGGGCCGCGCGCGGCCTCGACCTCGATAGTAAAGCCCACGTTGCCGTCGCGCAGCACCAGGCCCTGCACCCGGCCCAGGGCGACGATGTCCTTGCCGTGATCCGGGTCCCGCACTTCCGCCAGTACCGCCAGCACCTGGTCCTCGGTCACCTGCGCCCGTTTGTCGTCCATCGGTCCCGCCTGCCGTATGTCGGTTGGATTTATCGGCATCTCGGCGGCCTAAGCCGCGTTGCGTCTCCCGCCAAGCTGCCGTATAACCCTGCATATAGTTGAGGCGGCCCTAATTGCAAAGGAAAGATCGGATTTTCCCGCGGCAAAGGGCCGAAGATCGAATTCCCATGATGATGACGGAG
>Ga0209980_10000757_pt1 | contig 17795 bp, 8 predicted proteins | sample CR02metaG_FD_183611 | JGI IMG/M metagenome (GOLD analysis project Ga0209980, IMG submission 183611) | Deep subsurface microbial communities from Mariana Trench to uncover new lineages of life (NeLLi) - CR02 metaG (SPAdes) (version 2) | ecosystem: Environmental > Aquatic > Marine > Ocean trench >...
CCTATGCGCGCAACCTGGGCGCCCTCAGCTATGGGCTGAGGAGCCTCTATTACGCCACGCCGGCCCACGAAGCCACCCTGGCCGGCCGGATTCCGGCGGGGCTCGGCTTCGTCCCCGTCGACCCCTGGCCCGGCGACGCCGGGCGCGGGCGGGCCATCATGGAAGGGCACTTCGTCTTTGCCGGCCGCGCCATTTCCATGGAGCCCGGCATCAGCGCCGCGCGGCCAGGCCTGGCCTTCGAGGGCGGCGCGGCGCTGTGGTCGGCGCCCGCATTGGGGCGGGACTGGCTTGCGGAACTCCACGGTTTTGGCTGGCTGCGGGATCTGCGGGTCGCCGGCGGCCTGCCCGCGCGCGCCGTGGCCCGGGCGTTGATCCTCGACTGGATCGCGCATTCCGGTCGTTGGCGGCGGCTCGCCTGGCGCCCCGATATCCTGGCCAGCCGCGTCACCGCCTTGATCTCCAGCGCCGATTTCATCGGCCAGAGCGCGGCGCCGGGTTTCGCCCCGGCGTTCCTGAAAAGCCTCACCCGCCAAGCCCGTCACCTGCTCAGGGTCGGTGCCGGCGGGCTCACCGGGGCCAGGCGCTTGACCATGGTTAAAGGTCAGGTGTTTGCGTCCCTGGCGCTGTTCGGCGGGCGCGGGGGGAAACGGGTCTTGAGGAGGCTCGAACGCGAACTCGCCCGCCAGGTGCTCGCCGATGGCGGCCACGTGGAGCGAAGCCCGGCCCAGCAGCTCGGCGTGCTCCGGGATCTGGTGGATATCCGCGAAATCCTGATCCAGGCGGGGCGCCCGGTTCCCCTGGCCGTGCAAAACGCCATCGACCGGATGGCGCCGATGCTGCGCTTTTTCCGCCATGGGGACGGGGGGCTGGCTTTGTTCAACGATTCCGGCGAGGGCGAGGCCTGGCTCATCGACATGGCGCTGACCCGCGCCGATGCACCGGGCAAGCCGCTCGGCTCGGCAACCCATTCAGGCTTCGAGCGGGTGACCGCCAACCGCACCCTGTTGATCGCCGACATGGGGCCGCCACCGCCGCCCGGCGCCCGCGATCATGCCTTCGCCGGCACGCTTTCGCTGGAAATGAGCGTCGGCAAGGAACGATTGATCGTCAATTGCGGCGGCGGGCCCGGCCTAGGCGCGGCATGGCGCCAGGGCTTGCGCGCGACCGCCGCCCATTCCACCCTGACCCTGGCCGATACCAATTCCACGGAAATATTCGAGGCCCCCGGCGCCGGCAGCGAGATCGGCAAGCACCCGACCGAGGTGACGCGGCAGTCTTCCCAAAGCGACGGCGCGGTCTGGCTGACCGGGCGGCACAATGGTTACCAGCGCGGATTCGGCCTCATTCACGAGCGCCGGCTCTGGCTTGCGGCCAACGGCGAGGAACTGCGCGGCGAGGATATGCTTCTGCCCCAGGGCAGGACCGGCCTCGCCCAGATGGACCGGGCCCAGATGGACCGGAAACGCGAGGACCGCAAGCCGGCCATTTGGCCCTGGCGGCGGGGGCGGCCCAAGGTCTTCCATGTACGATTCCACCTGCACCCCGGCGTCTCCGCATCCCTGGTGCAAGACGGCACGGCGGTTCTCCTCCGCTTGCCATCGGGCGCCGGCTGGCGGTTCCGCGCCGAAGGCGGCAAAATTGCGCTGGAGAAATCCGTCTATCTGGGGAGCGGCGAGGTCAAACGGTCGAACCAGATCGTGGTCAGCGGCGGCGTCACAGCATTTGGCCCCCGGCCCGGGGCGGTGGTCCGTTGGTCCCTCAGGCGGGTGGCCGGGCGGTCATGACAGTGGCCCCACGCCGCGCCACCACCCGCCGGAAGAGGCCGCCATGGATATGTTGCTGACCGCCAGAGGGGCGGGCTTGGCCGTGGTCTTGGCGGCGGCCACCGCGGCCACCACCTGGATTTTAACCCGCTGGGTCACCGCCTGGCTGATCCGCCGGGCCGTGCTCGACACCCCCAACCAACGCTCGAGCCATTCCGATGCCATTCCCCGGGGCGGCGGCATCGCCGTACTGGCCGTCGCGTGGCCGCTGATCGCCGCCCTGGTCTGGCTCTACCGCCCTGGCGATAGTGTTGCCTGGATCGTCCTTGGCGGCGCCCTGGTGGTGGCCGTCGTCTCGGGCTTGGACGATCTCCGCGGCGTGGCGGTGGCGGTGCGGCTCTCAGCCCACGTCGCCTGCGTCGCCGTGGTGCTGGCCTTCATCCCCGGCAAATTCACCTTGTTCCAGGGCCTTATCCCGGTCGCGCTGGATCGCTTGGTCGCCGGCGTCGCCTGGATATGGTTCATGAACCTCTACAATTTCATGGACGGGATCGACGGCCTCGCCGGGGTCGAAACCGCCTCGATCGGCTTCGGCGTTTTCGTGCTGGCGGCCTTGATCGGCGCCCAAGGGGGCCCCGCCACCACCGTGGCCGGGTTGGTCGGACTGATCCTTGCGGCCGCCGCCTGCGGTTTCCTGGTTCTCAATTGGCACCCCGCCCGGGTATTCCTGGGCGACGTCGGCTCGGTGCCCCTCGGCTTCCTTCTCGGCTGGTTGCTGACGACATTTGCCATGTGGGGATACTGGGTCGCCGCCTTGACCCTGCCGGCCTACTATCTAGCCGATGCGACCATCACCATCGCCGCCCGGGCGCTGCGCGGCGAAAGGGTCTGGCAGGCCCATGCCGGTCATTTTTATCAGCGCGCGGTGCAACGCGGCTGGAGCCATGGCCGCGTCGCGCGGTTTATAGCCGGCGGCAATGTCATGCTGGTGGCGCTGGCCGCGTTTTCGACCCAGGTGGTGAACACCACCGGCGATCTGATTTGCCTGGGCGGGGCGGCGGCGATCGTCGCCCTGATGCTGGCCTGGCTGGCCCGGGCCACGCCGCCCGGGGCCGAACCCGAATATTGAACCCCGCCCCGTCCTGGCCCGCTCCGTCCTGGCCCGCCCGGCCCTGGCCCGATGGACTTGCCCTGGCGATTGGCCCACAATGCCAAGGGGGATCGCAAGGCCGAGCCCCTTTCAACCGCGGGCAATCGGGGATCGCACCGGCCAATGAACGGCGCCACCAGACGGCTCCTCCGCTTGGGCATCATCGTCGTCCACGACGGCGTGATGGCGGCGATTTCATTCGTCGCTGCGCTTGCTCTGCGCCTGGGAGGCAATCCGCTCGACTATTCACGAGAGCTCGTGCTCACGGCGACCCCGGCCTTTACGGCGGTGGCGGTCTGCGTCTTCGCCGCCATGAAGTTGCACCAAGGCGTGTGGCGTTACGCCTCGCTTCCGGAATTGTTGCAGATCATGCGGGCGGCGGCGGCGGCACTCTTGGTGTTCCTTTTGGTTTTATTCTGGGTCACCCGGTTAGAGGCGTTGCCGCGCTCGGCGCTGGCCATCAACTGGTTCGTGCTGGTCGCCTTGCTGGCGGGCACCCGCGTCGTCTATCGGATGGTCAAGGACAAGAAGATATTCGGCCTGGCCCCGCGCATTGACCCGGCGCGCATTCCGGTCCTGTTGATCGGCGCCCATGACGGAACGGACATGTTCATCCGCGCCATGGGCAGCGCGCCCAACGCCCGCTATCAAGTCGTCGGCATCGTCGATGCCCGGGATTCCCGGGTCGGGCGGCGGATTCGCGGGATCGAGGTGCTGGGCGGCATGGCCGCGCTGGACGAGATCATGGAGCGGCTGACCAAGGCGGGCCGCCGTCCCCACCGCTTTGTGGTCACGGAACCCCACCTGACGGGCGCGCCCATGCGGGACCTCCTGGAGCAAGCGGACGGCTACGGGATCACCCTGTCACGCCTTCCGCGCCTCACCGATTTCACCCCCGGCGACGAAGCGGCGGTGGAACCCCGTCCGGTCGCCATCGAGGACCTTTTAGGCCGGCCCCAGCAGGTGCTCGACCGCACCGCAATGGAGGGACTGATCCGAAACCGCCGGGTGCTGGTGACCGGTGCCGGCGGCACCATCGGCGGCGAACTGGCGCGACAGGTCGCGGCCCTCGGGCCGGCCCACCTGACGCTGTTGGACAATGCCGAATTCGCGCTCTATGGGGCCGACCAGGAGATCGCCGAATGCGCCGCCGAGACACCCAGGGATCAGGTGTTGGCCGATGTCCGCGATGGCCCGCGCATGGCGGGCGTGATCGCCGATTACAGGCCCGAGCTGGTGTTCCACGCCGCCGCGCTGAAGCACGTGCCCATGGTCGAGGCCCACCCGGCAGAAGGCGTGCTCACCAACGCCATCGGCACCCGCAACGTTGCCGACGCCTGCCTCAAGGGGGGCGTTAGGGCGATGGTGCTGATTTCCACCGACAAGGCGGTCAACCCGGCGTCGGTGATGGGGGCCAGCAAGCGGGTCGCGGAAAGCTATTGCCAGGCCCTTAATCTGGCGGGCCATGGGCCGGGCGGGGGGCCCGCTACCCGGTTCATGACGGTGCGTTTCGGCAATGTGCTGGGTTCCACCGGGTCGGTGGTGCCGCTGTTTCAGCGCCAGCTTGCGCGGGGCGGGCCGCTGACCGTGACACACCCCGAGATGAAGCGCTATTTCATGACCGTCCGCGAGGCCGTTGAATTGGTGCTGGAAGCCACCGTGCTGGGCACGGAAGAGGGCGCCGGTGCGGCGATCTTCGTCCTCGACATGGGGGAACCGATCAAGATCATCGACCTCGCCCGCCAGATGATCAGGCTTGCCGGCCACGACCCCGATCAGGATATCGCCATCGAGATTACCGGGCTCAGGCCCGGAGAAAAACTCACCGAAGAACTGTTCCACGAGACCGAGACCACCGAGGCGACGCGCTATCCGGGCGTCCTGGTCGCCCGGCCGCGGCCACTGGGTCTCGCCCTCCTGGATTCGGGGCTGGCCGAATTGGACCGGGCCGCGCGCGCGGGCGACGGCATGGCACTCCGCGCCGCCCTGGCCCGGCTGGCGCCGGATTACCGCCCGAGCTTGACCGACGCCATCGCCGGGCACGGCGCCAGATGACCGTCGGTTGCCCCAAACCATCGCTCACCCGCCCCACCGCATCGATGAAAGGCTGCACTCCCATCCATGACTGATTCCGCTTCCCTTGCCATTTCCCGCGCCCTTCTCAGCGTTTTCGACAAGACCGGCCTCGACCAGTTGGGGCGGTTCTTAGCCAGCCACGGCGTGGAACTGGTCTCCACCGGCGGCACCGCCCAGGCGCTTCGCCATGCCGGGCTCGAGGTCTCGGATGTCGCCGAACTCACGGGCTTTCCCGAAATCATGGACGGCCGCGTCAAGACCCTTCATCCCATGATCCACGGCGCAATCCTCGCCCGGCGGGATCACGACGGCGACCGCGCGGCCATGGAGGCCCACGGCATCGGGCCCATCGATCTGGTGATCGTCAATCTCTATCCCTTCGAGGCGGCCGTGGCCAAGGGCGCGGGCGCCGCCGCGTGCGTGGAGAACATCGATATCGGCGGCCCGGCCTTGATCCGGGCGGCGGCCAAGAACCACGCCTTCGTCACCGTCGTGACTGAACCCGCGGACTACCAGGCCTTGCGCGCCGAGATGGATGCCCATGGCGGCGGCACCACCGAGGGGTTCCGCAAGGCGGCCGCGGCGCGCGCCTATGGCCGGACGGCGGCCTACGATTCCGCCATTTCGGGATGGTTCGCCGATCACCTGGGCGAGACCTTTCCCGCGCGCTATACCCTCGCCGGCAGCCTGAAACAGGCCATGCGTTACGGCGAGAATCCCCACCAAGACGCCGCGTTCTACCTCGATGCGTCCCATCCCCGGCCCGGCGCCGCCACCGCCGCCCAGATCCAGGGCAAGGAGCTCAGCTTCAACAACCTCAACGACGCCGACGCCGCCTTCGAATTGGTGAGCGAGTTCGATGAACCGGCCGTCGCCATCATCAAACACGCCAACCCCTGCGGGGTGGCCCTGGGCGACGACCTCAAGGGCGCCTATCTGCGCGCGCTCGCTTGCGATCCGGTGTCCGCCTTCGGCGGCATCATCGCCGCCAACCGGGAGCTCGACGGCGAGACCGCCGAGCAAATCGTCAAACTGTTCGCCGAAGTGGTCATCGCGCCCGAGATCAGCGAAGAGGCGCGCCGCATCCTCGCCGTCAAGAAGAACCTGCGCGTGCTCGCCACCGGCGCCATGGCCGACCCCGCCGCCGCCGCCATGACCGTCAGCCCCCTGGCCGGCGGTTTCCTTCTCCAGAACCGGGATGCCGGCCGCATCGGACCCGAGGATCTCAAAATCGTCACCAAGCGCGCGCCGACCGAGGCCCAGATCGCGGATCTGCTATTCGCCTTCACAATCTGCAAGCACGTCAAGTCCAACGCCATCGTCTACGCCAAGGACGGCGCCACCGTGGGCGTGGGCGCGGGCCAGATGAGCCGCGTCGATGCCTCGCGCATGGCCGCCTGGAAAGCCGAGGACGCGACCCGCGCCGCCGGCGAGGAGGGCACCCGGACCAAGGGTTCGGTGGTGGCGTCGGACGCCTTTTTTCCGTTTGCCGACGGCCTGTTGGCCGCCGCCGAGGCCGGCGCCGAAGCGGTCATCCAGCCGGGCGGCTCGATCCGCGACGACGCGGTCATCGCGGCGGCCGACCAGGCCGGGCTCGCCATGGTGCTGACCGGCATGCGCCACTTCCGCCATTAGGGCAATTTCCGGCCAAATTGAACCATTTGGCCGGAGTGGGATCGCGGGCGACGGCGTCACCTTCCCGACCGGTCCCTTGTGCCCGGTTCCTTGAGCGGCCAGAGGATCACGAATCCGACCACAAAGAAGGCCAGCACCGTGGCCATGCCCGCCCGTTGGGAGTCCGTGGCGACCGTCACCCAACCGAGAATCGCCGGGCCAAGGAAGGCGGTGGCCTTGCCCGAAAACGCGAAAAGACCGAACATCTCCGCCCGCATGTCGGGCGGCGCCATGCGCGCCATGAGCGACCGGCTCGCCGCCTGGGCTGGGCCGAAAAAGATCCCGATAGCCGTGCCGAAGATCCAAAACCAAAGCTTCGAGGGGACCACCAGGATAAGGCCGCCCAACAGTGTGAGCCCGACAAGGGCGATGAGGATGGTGCGCCGGGCACCGATCCAATCATCGACCCAGGCGAATCCGGCGGCGCCGAGCCCGGCGGTGAGATTGAGGGCGATGCCGAACAGGATGACCTCTTCCACCTCCATCCCCCAGGTGCCGGCGGCATAGATCCCGCCGAAGGCGAACAGGGTGTTGAGCCCGTCGGTATAGATCATCCTGCCGATCAGGAAGCGGAGGATTCCGGGCCGTCCGCGAAGCGCCCGGAAGGTTCCCGCCAACTGGCGCAAACCGAGGCGCACCGCGGCTATCGCGCCGGGACCGGGGCCGGTCTTGTCGGGGACCATCAGGAACAGCGGCAGGGCGAACAATGCGGTCCAGGCGGCGGCGATGGGGGCGGCGATGCGCACGTGTTCCCACGCCGTTCTGTCGAGGCCGAAGGGAAGCGCCTCGGCCTGAACGAAACCCAGCAGCACGATCGACAGACACACCAGGCCGCCGCCGTAGCCCAGCCCCCAGCCCCAGCCCGAGAGACGCCCCAGGCAGTCTTCCGGGCAGATCTCCGGCAGCATGGCGTTGTAGAAGACGATCGCCAGTTCGAAGGCGAAATTGGCAACGGCGATCAGGACCAGGGCGAGAAGGATCCAATCCGGCCCGGGGCGAACCCACCATAAAGAAGCGGTCGCGCCGATGCACAGGATGGTAAAAGCCCCAAGCCAGGGCTTGCGTGCGCCGCTGCAGTCGGCGATGGCGCCAAGCACCGGCGAGGCGACGGCAATGGCGAGCGCCGATGCGGTGATCGCCGCCGCCCAAAGGCCGGTGCCCTGTACCGGCGTGACGGCCACGCCGCGGACGAAATAAGCGGCGAATACGAACGTGAGAATGACCGCGGGAAACGATGAGTTGGCCCAGTCGTAAAGGCACCAGGCGACCCGCGCGCGGCGTCCGGCAACGGGAAAGTGCATTAGCTCTCCACCAGCAGCCTGAGCTGGCGGACCGCCACCGCGATCATGGCGATATCGGGCGTGCCCGAGGCCCGCATGTCGGCCAACATCTGCTGGACCCGGTCACCCGCCGCCTTGTGGGCATCGGTCCAGATGTCGACCACCACCTCGGCCGCCTTGATGCCGCCGGCGGCATCCATGACATGGGTCACCAGATCGAACTGGAGCCCGTAGAGCTCGTCCACCATGGACTGAACCGCCTGGCGCTGCCAGGGGGTCTGGGCTTCGATCGCCCGCGCCGCATCGCGCAGCCAATCGAACCCGAAACGCGCGCCAATGCCGAAATAGACCCGCGCCGCGTCGGTCACCGCGGTGGCGTCGCCGCCGGCCACGCGGACGATATCCAGCGCCGCGCCCATCAGCGGCAGGCGGGCGATCCCACCGGCCAGGCGCGCCGGCATGCCCTTGTCCTCGAAATCCCTTCGCCGCGCCTCCACGAAGGCCAGGTCGTTTGCCGAGCCCACATCGGCGAGGCACCGGCCCAAGGCCTCGATGCACGGCTGGAACAGGGCGACGTTATGGGTGATGTCCAGGGGATGGTGACCGTGCCGAAGGAACCAAAGGGAGGCCCGTTCGATCAACGCCTTGATGTCGATCAGCGCCGCGGTCTGCACCTCTACATCGAGCTTGTTGTCCAGCGCCTCGATGTCCCGCCACAGGGCCTCGCAGCCGAAGGCGTCGCGGACGATGGTGAACGCCCGGGCCACCGCCGGCGCCGGTCGGTCGCTGCGTTCCTTGAGATCGTTGACGAAGGTGAATCCCGCCCGGTTGACCACCTGGTTGGTGATCGAGGTGGAGATCAGCTCGCGCCTCAGACGGTGATTGGCGATGGCCTTGGCGTAGGTCTTGCGGACCGGTGTCGGGAAATAGGCGACCAGGTCATTGACCAGCAACGGATCATCGGGAAGGTCGCTTTCCAGCAGCTCGTCATAGAGCGCCAGCTTGGCATGGGCCAGCAACACCGAGGTTTCCGGCCGGGTCAGGCCCAAGCCCGAATTGCCGAGCCGGGCGAGGCCTTCCTCGTCGGGCAGCACGTCGATGCTACGGTTGACGCGGGTCGCGCGCTCCAAGGCACGGATCAGCCGGGCAACGTTGGGCAGACGGTCGGCGGCTTCGGCTTCGGCGACGGTCAGTGCGCCGGTTTGCAGGTAATTGTCGCGCAGCACCAACTCGGCCACCTCGTCGGTCATGGCGGCAAGCAACTTGTCCCGCTTGGCCATGGTCAGGCGCTTGTCGGCGACAACCTGGCCGAGCAGAATCTTTATATTGACCTCGTGGTCCGAGCAATCGACACCGGCGGAGTTGTCGACCGAATCCGTGTTGAGACGCCCGCCGGCGCGGGCGTATTCGATCCGTCCCAACTGGGTGATGCCGAGATTGGCGCCTTCCCCCAGCACCTTGCACCGCAGGTCGCGTCCGTCGACGCGGGTCGGGTCGTTGGCCCTGTCGCCGGCATCGAGGTGGCTTTCCGCCGACGACTTGACGAAGGTGCCGATGCCGCCGAACCACAACAGGTCGACATCGGCGCCCAACAGCCGCTTGATCAGGTCATCGGGAGCGATGGCGCTCTGGTTGGTCTCGAGAAGGGCCTTCATCCGCGGCGAGAGCGGCACCGACTTGGCGCTGCGTTCGAAGATACCGCCGCCCTTGGAAATGAGCCCCTTGTCGTAATCCATCCAGGTCGATCGCGGCTTGCGGAACAGGCGGCGGCGCTCGGCAAGGCTCTTGGTCGGATCGGGGTCGGGATCGATGAAGATATGCATGTGGTTGAACGCCGCCAGCAGTTTGATGTGGCGCGAGAGCAGCATGCCGTTGCCGAACACGTCGCCGGCCATGTCGCCGACCCCGACCACGGTGAAATCGTGGCGCTGGATATCGCGGCCCAGTTCCCGAAAATGTCGTTTGACCGATTCCCACACGCCGCGCGCGGTGATGCCCATCTTCTTATGGTCGTAGCCGACCGACCCGCCCGATGCAAAGGCATCGTCCAACCAAAATCCGTATTCCCGCGCGATGCCATTGGCGATGTCGGAAAAGGTCGCCGTCCCCTTGTCGGCGGCCACCACCAGGTAGGGATCGTCGCCGTCCTCGCGCACAACCCCCTGGGGGGCGATCACGCGGTCCCCGTCCCGGTTGTCGGTGATGTCCAGCAGACCGCCGATCAGCGTCTTGTAACAGGCGATGCCTTCGGCGATGAACGCCTCGCGGCCGCCTTCGGTGGGCGGGTGCTTGACCACGAACCCGCCCTTGGCGCCGACCGGGACGATCACCGGGTTCTTGACCGTCTGGGCCTTCATCAGGTCCAGGATCTCGGTGCGAAAATCTTCGCGCCGATCGGACCAGCGGATGCCGCCCCGGGCGATCGGGCCGCCCCGCAGATGAATGCCCTCCATGCGCGGCGAATAGACGAAGATCTCACGCCAGGGCCGTGGCAGGGGCAGTTCGTCGATAGCTTCGCTGTCCAGCTTGAAGGAAACGTACGGCTTCAACCCGCCGGCCTCGGTCTTCTGGTAATAGTTGGTCCTGAGGGTCGCCAGCACGAGGTTGAGAAAGCGCCTCAAAATCCGATCCTCATCGAGGCTCTCGACCGAATCCAGGGCCTCCTCGTATTTCACCTTCAACGTGACCGCGCGGGTTTCCGCCTTGTCACGGTCGGCGGGATCGAACCGCGTCGCGAACAAATCCACCAGCAAGCGGGCAAACCCCGGGTTGGAGGCGAAGGTCTCGATCATGTAATCCTGGGAGAACGGCGCCCGGGCCTGGCGCAGATACTTCGAATAGGCCCGGACCAGCACCACCTCTCGCCAGCCCATGGCTTCCGTCAAGACCAGCTGGTTGTAGCCGTCATCCTCGATTTCGCCCCGCCACAGCCGGGCAAAGGCCTGTTCGAATTTTTCCTTGAGCTCGGCGAATTCGGGCTCTTTGCCGCCTTCGGGGGAGACGCGGCGCTGCATCCCGAAATCGTGGATCCAGACGGTTCCCGCCCCCACCGGCACGACTTCGAAGGGAATTTCCTCGATCACCCTGAGACCCATGTTTTCGAGCATGGGCAAGACATCGGACAGGGGCAGCGGGTCTCTGGAATGGTAGATTTTAAGGCGCAGCTCATCGGCGGCCCCGCCCTGGCGGCGATAGAGGTTGAGCGCCACCTCGCCGCCGGCCAAGGCCTGTTCGGCCATTTCGATGTCGTGGACCGCCTGGGAGGCGGAGAATTTTTCCCTGTAGGCTGCGGAAAACGCGCGCTGGTAGCGGGTGAACAGCACCACGCCCTCGCGCTCGCCGTGGGCCGCGACGAGAATGTCGTGAAGATCCTCGGACCATGAACGCGCCGCGACCGCCAGGTCGCGCTCGACGGCCTCGCGGTCATAGGCGCGAACATTCCCCGGTTGCGTCTTGACGATGAAATGGACCCGGGCCAGGGGTTCATCGCCGATATGGGTGTAGTAGGCCGAAATCGTGCCGTCCATGGCACGGCAAAGGATTTCTTCGAACCTTTCGCGCAAGGACGATTCGAAACCCGCCTTGGGCGTGAAGACCAGGCATGAGATGTAGCGCTCCAGCGGGTCGTGGCGCACGAAGAGCGCGGTGCGCTGGCGTTCCTGGAGATGCAGAATCCCGACCCCGGTCTCCATCAGATCCTGTGCAGATATTTGGAACAACTCATCCCTCGGGTAAGTCTCGAGGATGTGCAGCAACGCCTTGCCGTCATGGCTGGTGCGGTCGAACCCGGCATTGGTCATCACACGATCGATTTTGCGGCGCAGAATGGGGATGAACCGCGGACTCAGGGAATAGGCGTGAGAGGTGAACAAGCCGACGAAGCGGTGTTCGCCGGTCACCCGGCCGCGCCGGTCCAAGGTTTTTATGCCGATGGTGTCCATATGCACTGCGCGGTGCACGTTGGACCGCCGGTTGCCCTTGGATATCGTCACCAGGCCGGATTTCGCGAGGGCACGGCGCACCTTGGCCGAAAGCCGCTCGTCATCGGTCTGGAACACCCGGGCCTTGGGATCGGCCAGGATGCCAAGGCCCGATCCCCCGACGATGGCATCGGCGGCGGTGACGTTGTTACGCAAATCGTATCGCCGGTAGCCGAGGAAGGTGAAATGGTCGTCGTCGATCCAGCGCAGGAACGCGCGCACTTCCTGAAGGGCCTCGTCGCTGATCCCGGGCAGGTGACCAGGGAATTCGCTGATGATCTCGCCAAGCCGGGCGCGCATGGACCTCCAGTCCCTGACCGCCACGCGGACGTCGTGCAGCACGGGCGTGAGCGCGCGTTTGAGCGCGGCCATTTCCCAGGTCGTCGCCTGTCTGTCGAGGCCGACATGAATGAAGGATTCTCGCGCCGGGTCCGCGCCGGGGGGCGCGATGCGCGTGATCACCCCCTTGGCGCCGCGCTTGACGGCGATCACCGGATGGATCAACAACCGCACGCCGTAGCCCCGGCTGTTGAGGGCGCCGGTCACCGAATCGACTAAGAACGGCATGTCGTCGTTGACGATCTCGATGGCGGTGTGATCGGAATCCCAGCCGTGGTCTTTCCGCGAGGGGTTGTAGACCCGGATCAACGCGCGGCCTGGCTTGCGGGTCCGGCCGAAATCAAGCATCGCCATCGCCTGACCGGCGAGGTCGGCATCGCTCAGGTTGGCTACGTCGTCATGGGGTGCCCGCGCATAATAGGCCCGCACGAAATCCTCGGCGAGCCGGGCGCGGGCGCCCTTGCGGCCACGTTTGACGATGCGGGTGATGCGCGCCGCCAGCTTGCGGGTCTTTCCATCGATAACTTCGGCCATGGCCGTATCCCCTTACTCGAACCGGTTTGCGAAATACCGTCGTTTGCCCAATAAATTCAACGCATCGCCTGGCAAACCCCCGCCGCCCTCCAAGGATTAGTTAAATATGGTTAATTCTTTGTTATGGCAATGATCGCGTGACGCCCGGGGCCATGGTGCCGGGGGTCATCGAGTTTCCGTTCAACCCTATTCGCGAACCTCGTCCACCAGCTCCCAACCACGCTGCTGATGTCGCCAGAGAATCCAAAGGCTGAACATTATCATGCCACTTGCGATGGTTGGCCGTACGGCGCCTTGCATCATGAAAAGGGGGACGGCAAGGCAGATCGCCATGGCCGACGGATAAATAAGTGTCCACCGGACCTTTCCCCTGAGCTTCTGGTAATGGGGGAAGAAGATCGAGAAAGCGCCGAGGATCAGGAAGAACAGCGACCAGGGGCGGGTTAGAAACAGGGTCAGGTCATCGCTGGTCGACAGCGCCCGGTTGAGGTTCAGCTCGGCGATATGCCCCAGCACGACACCGAGGATCATCGGCGCCAAGGGGAATCCCATGGTCTTCATGATCAGCCCGAGCACGCCGAAAATGAGCAGCGTCCACAAGTCGAAGACGATGTTGTTCAGCGCGAAAATCCCGATCCCGCAATAAGCCAGGATGACGCCCGTCAAGATATACATCCGAACCTGGGTCACCAGGACGAAAGCGCGCAGGCAGATAGCCTGCATGCCCACCATGATGAAGTTGGCTAAGAAGAACGCCAGGAAGATGCCATAGGCGAGCCTTGGCTCATCACTGATAAAGGTGGGGCTCGGAATGACGTCATGGATCATCAGGGCGCCTAGCATGATCGCGGTCACGATGTCGCCGGGGATACCGAGCGCCATCATGGTGATGAGCGCGCCGCCGGCGGTGGCGTTATTGGCCGATTCCGGTGCGATGATTCCCTCGGGCGTTCCGGTGCCGAATAATTCCGGCGTTTTGGAGGCCTTCTTCGCCTGATCGTAGGCCAGGATATTGGAGATCGACCCGCCCGCGGCGGGCAAGATGCCGGTAAAGACACCAATCAACGACGAGCGGATCAGATGACCCCAGTGTTTTAGCACCTCGCGGATGGCCTGGGCGTGTTCGATGCGGACCGCCTCGGCGCCAGGCGGCATCAATGGTTGCTGGGCCGCCTGGCGATCCTGGATATCGCTGAGAAGCTGGCTGAAGGCGAATAGGCCAACCAGGACCGGCAGAAACGCGAATCCCTGTTCAACCGGTTCAAAGCCAAAGCTGAACCGTTCCACGCCGTTGATTTCATCCGAGCCCACGGTGGCCACGAGGAGCCCGAGCGTGCCTGCGATCAGCCCCTTGACGAGATTGTCTCCCGACAGGCTCGCCGTGATGGTGAGCGCGAAGAGCACCAGGGACAAGAAATCCCATGGTCCGAACTCCAGCCCGATGCGGGCGAGCTGGGGCGCCAGCGTCATCAACAGGACGGCACTGATAACGCCGCCAAAAAATGACGCCCAGACGCCGATCCCAAGCGCCAGTCCCGGTTGCCCTTTTCGGGCCATGGGAAAGCCGTCGAAGGTGGTCGCGACCGAGGATGGTGTGCCGGGAATGCCGGTCAGGATGCCGGCCATGAGCCCGCCCGATAACCCGCCGACAAAAACCCCCAGCATGGTCGCAAGGCCCTGGATGGGGGACATGCCGAATGTAAACGGCAGGGTGAGCACGATCGCCATGGTGATGGTGAAGCCCGGAATGGCGCCGGCAATCAGGCCCGCGGCGACGCCGAGCACCATCAGCGCCATGGTTGGGACCGTGAAAAGGGCATCGGCGGCGGCGAGAATGTTTTCGATGATCACGGCGCGCCGGCCTTACCAAATCCGAAGGATTTCACCCTCGGGCAGGATCACCCGAAGTCCGAATGTGAAGACCGCCCACATGGCGCCCATGGCGACGGCCGCTATGGCGCCATGAACGGCCATCCGCCGCACCCCCCATCCGCCGAGGAAGTTGAATACCAGAAAGACGAAAAGGGTGCTCCCGATCAGCATGCCGAGATAAGGCAGTGTGAAGAGAAACAGGCCGTAAATGGCAAAGCAGATCAATGCATTGCGGTAGGTCGAAAACCACCCGGCGATGCCGCCACCGCGCCCATGGTCCGTTGGGTAACGCCCGCGCAGGGCGTTCGCCAAATATAAAATGCACAAAACGCCCTGGCTGATCAGGATCGCGCGCGGCCAGACTTCCGATCCCACCGTGCCGAAACTGGTCTTTCTTATGGTGAAGGTCGCGGCGTAGAAGACGCAGGTCAGAGCAAGCAGAAAGGCGGCGGCAACGATGTCGCGATTGGTGCGCGCCATGACGGGTCCGTCCCTAGTGCCGTCTGTTAGAGCATTCACGGGCGATTGGGCGGCCCCGCCACGGGGACCGCCCAATAACCTCGCATTGCCTAATTGCCCTTGTACATGCCGACCTTTTTAGCGATCCCCTTCCATTTGGTGAAGGTCTTCTTCCAATAGGCGGTCGACGCCGCCGGCCCCTGGTAATTGATCGACGTCCCCTTCCTTTCGAGCGAAGCGATCAGCGCCGGATCATTGGCGGCTTTTTTAAACGCCTTCGCCCAGAAATCTATCTTTGCCTTGGGCGTGCCCTTGGGTGCCGATACGCCGCGGTCGGTGCCGGTCACGAGATCGATGCCCATCTCGCGCATGGTCGGCACGTTGGGGATCAACGGATGACGCTTCGCGGCATAAATGCCGAGCGCCTTCAATTCGCCCGCCTGAATATATTTGACCGCCGCCGCCAGGTTGATTTCGCCGATGGAGATATTATTAGCAAGCAGGGCGGTCATGCGCTGGCGCGTGCCGTCATAAGATATGTGTTTAAGCTTGATGGCGGTCGCGTCCTCGAGCAGCAGGAACCAGAAATGGCTGGTCGAGCCGAGCGTGCCGCCGGTCAGGATGGTGCCCGGCTTGGCCTTTGCCGCCTTGACGAGATCACGCGCGTCTTTCCAGGGCACGGTCTTATTGGCGCCGATGACCGGCGACGTCCGCGTCAGCATGGCGATGGGCTCAAAGGCATCCCAGGTAAACTTGACGCGTCCGGTGAGATAGCTCGACAACGCACTTTGGTGAATGGCGAACAGGGTGCAGCCGTCGGGCTTGGCCTTGCGGGCCACTTTGGCGCCCTTGTTGCCGCCCTGACCCGATATATTGACCATCTGAAGCTGCGGCTTGATGCCGGTCTTATTGACGGTCTCGATAACCAGCCGGAAAATCACGCCGGTTCCGCCACCGGGCCCCCAGGGCACGATCAGCTTCGCCGTTCGGCAGGGAAATTCCGCCGCCTGTGCGGGAAAGGCCATAACAACGGCCAACGCCGCAACGGCCCATGCCGTCAGTTTGTTCGATGTCTTCATGTTCCTGCCTCCATAAATTTGCCGAACAAGATCATTCGGCGCACAACGATAAACGCTAATGCGTATTCCGGCCAAAGAAAATCAATTTGATGGGTGCTGATCGGTTTTCGGGGCAGGCGCGGCCGAGTTGCGCGATGCGGGCTCGATTAACGGGGCCATGGTGCCGGGGGGCAGCGGGAGTCACGGAAATACCACCGATGCCGGTCGGGCGGTTACCCCGATTCGCCCTCGGCTCTGAGATGGGTTTCCATCATTTGTCTATAGGGCGCCGCGCACCCGCGATCATCGAAGACCGGCGCAAGAGGCGGTGCGGGCAACGGGAGATCGCAAAAGCCGCAAATTTCGGCAAGGCTCGACACCGGATCGGCCACCACATTTTCGTAACCGACGGCCAGACACCGCCGCGGTTCCTTCTTCGACCACCAGAGAGCAGCCGAGCGCCACAGCTCGATCTGTTTTATGGTGCTCGCAAACCGGTAGCTGTAGCCATCCAAGGGTACAACATAAAGACTGAAAAATATTTTGAAGGCATTGTCCCAGGCGTCGCGGTTCAAAAGAAGCATCACGGCGTTGGGCAGGATTCTGAGAATTTGGGGAATGCTATTCATGACATACATCGCCGGTATGGTAATCGTGTATGCCGAACAATCGCCCGCGCGTTCGGCGAATTTGCCGTAAAAAATTTCCTGAAATTCACGCAAATAGCCATCCGGCAGCTCTCCGAGCAGCCTGGAAAGTTTAAGCCCCCCGCGTTGGTTAAGCTCCTCGATAGTTTCGGAGAAAATATTGGTCTCATACCCCCTTTTCACACCGGGGATGTTCGCCATGAGTGCTTCGGTAGTCGATTTTCCCGCCCTTTGCATGCCGGCGATAATGATCAAGGGCGGCAAACCGGAAACATCCGGTGGGTTGGTCTCGGGCTCATGGGCAGGATCATCGGGCCCGGGCCCGGGGTGTTTGGCGAAGTCGGTCCCGGGCTCGACATCAATCGGGTAGGCGCGGCGGAAATCCGCATTCGCCTGGACAGCCACGCGCCACGCCTTGTCATGGTTCCCGGCCTTATCGAGGGCACGGGCCTTCGCAAAATCCAAAATCAGCCGCGAATTGATTTCGTCCGGGCCAAGGGCCGCGCGGGCGCTTGTGATCGCCTGGCATAAATCAAAGCCCCATTGGTCGGGTGTGAAATGGCTCAATCCCGCCAGGGTGCCGGGCGAGACCGGGTCGATATTGAAAGCGGCGATAAACGCTTGCAGGGCTTCGCCGGATTTGTGCCAATCCAGGCAGAAATTCCCCTTGTTCTCAAAAACTTTTTGATTTTCGGGCGCACAGGACTGGGCCCGAAGGATGAAACGTTCACCTTCCTCATAGGCGCCGCGGCGTCTGCATATTTGCGCCAGCACAATGAGTGCATCGACGGAGTCGGGCTTCTGCCGGAGAAGTTTTCTCAACGGGATTTCGGCTTGCCGGGGAGAATCAAGCTCGTAGAGAATCCGCCCCAGTTCAAACAATGCGGCATCATCATCGGGGGCGCGGTCAAGCACTTCGCGATACTGATCCGCAGCCTCGGAAAGTTTGTTTTGCCGGTAGAG
>Ga0209980_10000759_pt1 | contig 17768 bp, 12 predicted proteins | sample CR02metaG_FD_183611 | JGI IMG/M metagenome (GOLD analysis project Ga0209980, IMG submission 183611) | Deep subsurface microbial communities from Mariana Trench to uncover new lineages of life (NeLLi) - CR02 metaG (SPAdes) (version 2) | ecosystem: Environmental > Aquatic > Marine > Ocean trench...
ATGTCTCATCACCACCGAGGTGACCACGACTTTTTGTATTTCACCATGCACACCAATATCTTACACGTCTTTTTTGCGCCCAACTGCCGTTTCTAGGTTGAACTCTCTACGCATGGGCACCCTTCGATCAACCACGAAACAGACGATCCAGGCTTATACCTCCTGGTCAGAGGTGTATCTCAAGGAATGGTATCGTCGCACCTATCGAATACCTCTCCACCTCCAAATCTGGATCGAACATCTACCTCCGCGCTCGCAAGTTCTAGACCTGGGTTGCGGCCCAGGACAGGATAGCCGCTATCTTCGACGACGAGGATTTCACGTCGTGGGGCTAGATCTGACACGACCCTTTCTCCAAGCGGCAAGAAAGCGAAGTCCGAAGTTGCCTCTGGTTCAGGCCGATATAGAACATCTCCCCTTTTCACCCGAAACCTTTGACGGTATCTGGGCTGCGGCTTCGTTGATTCATCTCCCCAAAACAAAACTCAAAAAAGTCCTACGACAGGTTCGCGCTCTCACTCGCCCAAGTGGCTTTCTTGCCGCGACATTTCTTCACGGTAAAGGAGCCGGGCTCCTGCCTGGCCAATGGATTCCTGGCCGATATATGTGCAAATGGTTGAAGCCAGAATTACAGGATGTCTTTCAACAGGCGAGATGGCACATCATCTCTGTACAGACGGTGAGTAACCGAGAACGCAAAGGAAGATGGCTTAATTTGATTGCAAAGCGGAGGACGTAAGGCGTGAAGCGTGCTACGTGAAGCGTAACGCTCGGAAAGTATTTTTCTTCACGCTTTACGCATCACGCATTACGGTTTCCCCCATCATTTATTAAGGCGAGACACCACTTTTGAGGACAATCTCACAAATATGATCTAACCGTTCGATATGCTCATAGGCTGACCAGGGATTTGAGGTCATCGCGGACAGGCTCCTAGTTCAACCAGTTCCCTGAGCACCTGTAGATCAACAGGGAAGGGCAGACGAAGAAGGTAAGGCATCTTCCTCAGTGGATGAAACTGTACCCGCAGACTGTTGGTTTTGAGATATTGACGCCTCCGGATTATTCGAAGGCACTCGACCCAACCACTGCTTCAACATTCTTTCGAGCACATCGAGTTTAACCGGTTTCGTGAGGAAATCATCCATCCCGGCTACAAGGCATCGCTCCCGATCTTCGGCCATCGCGTTGGCGGTCAGGGCAATGATTGGAATGTGTCGCTGGTCGCTCGTATCTCGTCGTTCGTCGTTTCCGAAAGAGGAATCACGATTAACGAGCGACGAGTCCCGAGCGACGAGCGACGTTTCTCGTTTTCTAATTTCCCGCGTCGCTTCGTATCCGTCCATGTCCGGCATCATGCAATCCATCAGCACCAGATCATAAGGCGTGTGTTGGGTGGCTGTGACTGCCTCTTGGCCGTTGGCCACCACATCCACCCGGTATCCCAACTTCGTGAGCATCCGGACCACGACTTTCTGATTCGTCTGATTGTCTTCGGCCAACAAAATGCGGGAGTGGGCCCGCTCGGCTGTTTCTGCGACCGTATGCTTGGTGACCAAACTCTGCGATCCCGCTTCAGGCGGTGTGGGCTCTGCAGAAGCCTGGATGACCTGGCACAATGCCCGATAGAACAGATCGTGATGGAGGGGTTTCGTCAGATATCCATCAAAGCCCGCTTCTTGCGCGAGCTTGCCATCACCCCGACGGCCCAGTGAGGTTAGCAGTACCAACCGGGTTGAGGCCAGGTCCGGATCCGCTTTGACCCGCCTAGCAAATTCCAAGCCATCCATTTCCGGCATCTGCATGTCCACCACAGCTAGGGCGTAAGGATCGTTTCGTCTAGCCGCGGCTTTGAGGAGTTCCAATGCTTGAAAACCAGAATCCGCGGTTACTACTCTCATCGCCCAACTGGCGGCATAATGCGCTAAGACTCGCCGGTTGGTCGCATTGTCATCCACCATACAGACAAAGAGCCCTTGAAGATTGGTTTCAGTGGAAGGGGTTGGCTCCTGGGTTATCGGCTGCTTTTCCAGGGCCAGGCTGAACCAGAAGGTGCTGCCTTTTCCCTCTTCGCTCGAAAAACCAATGTCGCCCTTCATTAACAGGGTTAAGTTTTTACAAATGGCCAGCCCCAGTCCGGTTCCCCCATATTTACGAGTGGTGGAACTATCAGCCTGGCTAAACGATTTGAATAGCTGCCCCTGTTTCTCAGCCGGAATGCCAATGCCCGTATCCGACACCTCGAACCGCACGGTCACATGATTCGAGGTTTCCTCTTGCTTGGATACCATGACACTGACTTCCCCGGATTCCGTGAATTTCACCGCATTGCCAATGAAATTCATGAGGATCTGGCGGATCCGTCCTGGATCGCCTTTGACCAGCCTGGTTACGTCAGGCGACACTAGCCCAACCAGCTCCAGCTTCTGGGCTTGGGCTTTTTCAGCCATCAGATCCAGCGCCTCATCGAGGGTGACTCGGAGATCGAAATTGATTTCCTCCAGATCGAGTTTTCCCGATTCAATTTTGGAAAAATCAAGAATGTCGTTAATCACGCCGAGCAAGACTTCCCCGGAACTCCGCACGATTTCCGCGCACTCCCGCTGTTCCGGGGTCAGGTCCGTATCAAGCAGCAACCCGGTCATGCCAATCACGCCATTCATCGGGGTCCGGATTTCGTGGCTCATGGTGGCCAGAAATTCTGATTTGGCCACAGCTGCGGCTTCCGCGGCTTCCTTGGCTTCGAGTAACTGCGCATGGTGGCGCTCGCGCTCCATCACCCGCCCCAATTGCATTCCCACCGCCGTCATGATTTCCAAGAGCCGGGCCTGAGGGTCTTCTTTTTTGCGGGAATAAAATTCCAGCACCCCAAGTACCCGTTCGCCACTCATGACGGGAAAGGCGAAGCCGCCGCGGACCCCAATCTCCGGAGCCATCTTTGCACGAGGAAAATTGGGATCTTTGGTGACATCCGAAATCCAGGCAGGGCGCTTTCGTTTCAACACTCGACCGGGAAGCCCGATGCCTGAGACAAACCGGGTCTCTTCGGACACCCGCCGAAATGTCTCAAAACCTGTTTCATTTTCAAAGTACCAAATTCCGCTTGACACGAGCTCCCCTGACTCTTCATCGACCAAAAGAGCATGGCCCACGGGCCAATCAGTATGCGCGCAGATCAACCCTAAGGTGATTTGCAATGCTTGGACCCCGCTCTCTGCTTCATTGGCTGCCATGGCAACTTCCTGCAACAGGCCGACTATTCGCGCCTCGTCTCTCACGGCGGCATCGGCTGCCTCCCGCCGGAAGGTTTCGGCATTGACGGCATCCAACACCCGGTTGTATTGACCCGCAATCTGACCCACCTCGGTGTGGGGCTCGATCGTAACGTGGCGTGAAAAATCGCTGGTTTGCCGTTGGTGGTCCATTTCCACCAACAAATCTAAAATGGCCGTGCTCGCACCATGCTCCGCGACATTTAAGCCTTGATACTCTTGTTCTTCCGTTACCCGTAAAGGTGAGAAACGATTGATTGCATAAAGAAGCCCGTACCCCAGTCCAAAAGCCCAGACGAAACCGCTTGCGACTCCAAGGACTTGCACGCCCAGTTGCTCCCAGCGGCCTAGGCCAGTCCCATACATGTCCGGGTCCGCAAGCAAGGCCACGGCAAGGGTGCCCCACACCCCGGCAAATCCATGGACCGGCACAGCGCCAATCACATCATCAATCTGCATTTTTTGGAGCCAAAGGGTTGAACCAACAGCAATCGCCCCTGCAATCCCGCCGATAGCCACGGTTGCCCACGGTGTCATGATATGCGCGGAGGCTGTAATGCCCACCAGGCCGGCCAGGATGCCGTTCATCGTGACCAGGACCTCGGGATATCCGTAATACTTCCAGCCGATGGTCAACGCGGTGAGTCCACCCACGACCGAAGCCAAAATGGTATTGGCCAACACGATTGGCACCTGATTATTGAGTTCTAACAGGGATCCGCCGTTAAACCCCAGCCAGCCAAACCACAACAAAAATACTCCTAACGAGGCGAAGGGGAGATTATGGCCTTGTATGGGAACCTGCTGATCAAATCGGCCTTTGCGCGGGCCCAAGATGAGAATCGCTGCCAGGGCTACCCACGCACCTACGGAATGGACGACGGTTGAACCGGCAAAGTCGATAAAGCCCAGGTCCTTGAGCCATCCACCCGGACTTCCAGAACTGGATTCCGCCCACATCCAATGCCCCGTCACCGGGTAGATCAGCGTGGCAATGACCACGGTCACTATCAGATATCCGGAAAACCGCATGCGCTCAGCCACGGCTCCAGACACTAAGGTCGTCGCGGTTCCGCAAAACACCAGCTGAAACAAGAAAAACGTGGTTCCCATGGAATCATTGACCCAGTTAAAAAAGAAGTCGCTGGTGCCGAACAACCCGAAGGCCGACATGCCAAACATCAACCCGAAGCCGACACACCAAAAAATCAGGGAGGACACGCAAAAATCGACAAGGTTTTTAATGGCAACATTGATGCTATTTTTCGCCCGAACCAACCCGGTCTCTAGGCAGGTAAACCCTGCCTGCATGAGCAACACGAGCGCCGTACAGACCAACAGCCATGAGGTGTTTAGAAGAGAAGACAGGTTATTCATCAGAACATATTTTTCAGTATTGCGTCACTAACTTAAGTCTTTTCATTTAATGAAAAGTATTTCGATTTGGACATGATTGGTTTATTCTCGTTCCTTCTTGTTTCGGTTCATCTAAAGCTAAAATTAAGTGGGCTCTCTTGTTGCCCATTGTTGATACGCCTGCTTAGAAAATTGCCTCCCTGTGGTCGCAGCATCTTATGCTGCCCCCACCTCATGGGCGCCATACGACAGTGCAGCTACAGTCCCTTTCTCGATGGGGCCAGGCCAATTTCGTTATTCAGGGGTGATCTCAAACGACTATGGGGAACTGTTTGGTGGGAGGCTCTGCTTGGATCGAACTTGCTTACCAAAAAGGGTGTATTGACCAAATGGAAGACTGGAGGATGGTGAGGTTTACGGAAAGAGGGGGGACGGATGAGCTTCTAGGTTTCCACTGAACCCCTTTTCCCTTCATAAAAAATCATATCAGGCCTTGTTCTTCATGTGGTACAGAAAGAGGTAATTTGTTTAATAAAATGAGGTGCATCCTCGTTTTTGAGAGTGGTACTTTCTTGCAAAGATGGGTGCTTCTGCGTATGCTCACCGATACTGTGTTTTTCCTCAGACCACCGTATGTCAGAACAACAACACATTGAAATTTCCCGTCAGGAGATTGATCGGCTGGATGATGAAATCCTCCGACTCCTCAATGAGCGATCGCATCATGTCATTGCCATTGGCAAGGCCAAGCGGCAAGCGGACCCCAATGCCCTTCTTCATACCCCAGGGCGTGAAGCAGCCATTGTCGACCGTTTGACGAAACTGAACACCGGGCCCTTTCCCAACGACGCGATTCGCCCGGTGTATCGGGAAATCATGTCGGCATCCCTTTCCCTTGAAGGTATACAGACCGTTGCGTACCTGGGTCCTCCTGCTACGTTTACGCACCTGGCCGCCCTGGGGAAATTTGGCCAATCCGCTGAATACCTTCCGGTCAGTGGGATTAAAGAAGTCTTTGATGAAGTCGAACGTGGGCGGGCTCTTTACGGGGTGGTTCCGATTGAGAATTCAACGGAAGGGGTCGTCAATTACACCCTGGATATGTTCATCGATTCCAACTTGATCATCTATGGGGAAGTGTTGCAAGAAGTCTCCCATCACTTAATGTCCAAAGCGGACACCGTCGATTCGGTCAAAACTATTTATTCACATCCCCATGCGTTGGCCCAATGTAGGAATTGGTTGGAAAGCCATGTCCCTCACGTTGCCATTCGGGAAACACCCAGTACGGCAGGTGCCGCGGAAAAATGCGCGGCCGAACCGGATTCCGCAGCTATCGCCTCTGAGCTGGCAGCCCAAATGTATGGCTTGAAAATTTTGAAATCGCGGATCGAAGACAACATTAACAACTTCACACGATTTCTCGTGCTGTGCAAACATGCCTCTGATCCCACGGGAAAAGATAAGACCTCGATCATGCTGTCGGTCAAGGATAAGGCGGGCGCATTGTACGATTTGCTTCGGCCTTTTGCCTCAAACGGCATCAATATGACCAAGATTGAATCACGACCATCTCGACGGAAAGCCTGGGAATATATTTTCTTCGTGGACGTGGAAGGCCATATCAATGATGATCGGATTCGCCGAACTGTCGATGAAATAAAATCCCGATGCTTGTTTTTGAAAATCCTTGGTTCCTATCCTATGCATTCCTAAGGAAGAAAAAAACGTCGTTCGTCTCTCGTATTTCGTATCTCGTAAAAAAAAAGAATACGAACGACGAAATACGAACGACGAGATACGAGATACGAAATGTCCCTCCACGTTCACCCCGACATTGCCAAATTAGTCCCGTATTCACCTGGGAAGCCCCTGGATGAATTGGAGCGAGAATTAGGCATTCGAGGAGCCGTCAAGCTGGCGTCGAATGAGAATCCCCTTGGCCCTTCTCCCAAGGCTCTTGCGGCGTTGCGTAAAGGAACCGAAACACTGCATCTCTACCCGGATGGCGGTGCCCATCATTTAACCCGAGCCTTAGCGGATCACCTCAAAGTATCGCTGAACCAAATTATCGTCGGTAATGGTTCGGATGAAATCATTAGCCTCTTGGTCAAAGCCTTTGTGGCTCCTGGTGACGAAGCCGTGATGGCGGATCACACGTTTGTGATGTACAAACTCGCGGTCATGGGTGGGCATGGAGTCATCAAAGAAGTGCCCTTAAAAGAGTGGTGTCATGATTTGCCCGCCATGGCCAAAGCCATCACGGATCGAACGCGATTAGTGTTTCTGTGCAATCCCAATAATCCCACTGGGACCATGATCACCAAAGATGAAGTCGCAGCGTTTATGGCGGACGTCCCTGATCATGTCATTGTGGTTTTTGATGAAGCCTATTATGAATATGTGCGGCATCCGCACTACCCGGATACCATTCAGTATGTCAGAGAGAACCGGCATGTTGCCGTCCTTCGGACCTTTTCCAAGATTTACGGATTAGCCGGGTTGCGCATTGGATATGGGATCACCACACCTGAAATTGTGGATTACCTTCACCGGGTCCGGAATCCCTTCAACACGAATGCCCTCGCTCAAAAAGCCGCCCTGGCCGCGTTACGGGATGACGAACATGTGGCCACCAGCCGAGTGCTCAATGAATCGGAAATGGCGGTGGTTGAATCAGAACTCCGTGATCTCGGGTTCCAACCGATCCCAAGCCAAGCCAACTTTTTATATTTTGATACCGGTCGGGATGGGCATAACATCTTCAATCATCTGCTGAAGGAAGGCGTGATTGTTCGTCACATTCGCGGCTCCATGATTCGCGTGACGATCGGTCAGCCCGAGGAAAACACTCGATTCTTGAGGGCACTCAAAAAAGTCATCGAACAATGACGGTCATCTGATCAGGGGAACACTACTCATGATAATCGTATTTAAACCTCAAGCGACAGAAGAAGACATTGATCATGTCACGGATCGTCTACGAGAGCTTGGTCTCAAATCGCAAATCTCTCAAGGCGAAGAGCGCACCATCATCGGGGTGATTGGGGATGAGCGCCTGCTGGACAACCAACCCTTGAGTGTCTTCCCAGGCGTTGAAAGTGTCACTCCGATCATGGCGCCTTGGAAGCTTGTCAGCCGGGAATTTCAAAAACACGATACGGTCATTGATGTCGATGGGATCAAAATCGGAGGGAAGCTCCTCACGATTATGGCTGGACCCTGTGCCGTGGAAAAATTGGAAATCACCGTCGGCATTGCCCGGGAAGTAAAAGCTGCGGGTGGATGTATTTTACGGGGCGGTGCTTACAAACCGCGGACCTCACCGTATTCGTTTCAGGGGTTGGGCCGAGAAGGGCTGGACTTTCTCGTCGAGGCTAAGAAGCAAACCGGTCTTCCTGTAGTCAGCGAAATCCTCGATCCTCGTGACACCGATGTGTTTTTAGAAAAAGCCGACATTATTCAAATCGGCGCTCGCAACATGCAAAACTTCGAGTTGCTCAAAGAGGTGGGGGCGTATGACAAGCCGGTCTTGTTAAAACGCGGTATGTCGGCCACGATTAAAGAATTTTTATTATCGGCGGAATATATCATGTCGCGTGGAAACCGAAACGTCATGCTGTGTGAACGCGGCATTCGAACCTTTGAAACACATTATCGCAACACCTTGGATCTCTCGGCAGTGCCGGCCTTGAAGGAATTGTCTCACCTGCCTGTGATCGTGGATCCCAGCCATGCCTGCGGTAAGTGGAATCTTGTGGCCCCGCTGTCAAAGGCCGCGATTGCCGCTGGCGCCGATGGGCTATTGATCGAAGTCCACTCCAATCCAGAATGCGCCATGTGCGACGGCGAAGAATCCCTTAAACCTCACCGGTTCAAAGAACTCATGGGCGATCTCAAAAAAATTGCCGAAGCCGTGGGACGAGAATTGTAATCTAAAGTGATTCCCAATACGTTCCATAAAATCGAAATCCGAATATCGAAATCCGAAACCAATCCTAAATCCTAAATTCGAAATTTTCCATTTGGTCCTTCTCATTTGTTTCGGATTTCGATATTCGAGATTCGGATTTTCGCCATCAGCTGAGAGAACGGAAGTTAATTGAAATAACTTTATGACTGTACATTTTAAGCAGGTGACGATTGTCGGGGTCGGCCTCATCGGCGGATCTCTAGGCATGATTCTCAAACGAGACGGACTGGCCGATCATGTCGTCGGGGTGGGCCGAACAATTGAGAACTTAGAATTGGCCATCAAACTCGGAGCCATCGACCGGTACGAGCAAGACCCTACACGTGCCATGCCAGGAACCGACCTGGTGATTTTAGCCACACCGGTCGGAAGCTATGCCCCGCACCTGAAAAAATGGGGCGGGCTTCTGGCTGAAGGAACCATTGTCAGTGACGTGGGAAGCGTGAAAGGACCACTCGTCGAGCAGTCAGAATCGCTCTTGCCTGCCGGGGTTCACTTTGTCGGTGCGCATCCGATTGCTGGGAAAGAAACGTCCGGCGTTGGGGCGGCATGTCTGGATTTGTATCAGAATGCTTTATGCCTGTTGACCCCTACGACCAAAACCAATCCTGAGGCGTTACACAAGATTCAACAGATTTGGGAAGCAACGGGTTCGACCGTGCGATCAATCGATCCCTTTTTACACGATTGGGTTTTGGGAGCCGTGAGTCACTTGCCCCACGTTGCCGCCTTTTCCTTAATGAATGCCCTCAACGATCTGCAGGGACAAACCAAAGGTGATCCGGACTTGTTGGATTTTTCCGGTGGCGGACTTCGAGATACGACCAGGATTGCGGCTAGTTCACCCGAGATGTGGCGAGACATTTTTTTATGGAATCGGGACAATCTGATTCCGATGATTGAAGCGTTTGAACAACATTTGGGCCGAATGAAGACCTATATTAAAGAGCACGACGGTTCCGGGATTGAACACGAAATCGCCAAAGCCCGCGACGCTCGGCAACGCTTGAAATGAGTTCTCTGACCATCACACCCAAAGGTCCTCTTCGCGGAACCGTTCACGTTCCAGGGGATAAGTCGATCACCCATCGGGCTCTGATTCTCAGTGCCTTGGCTGAGGGAGACTCGACGATCCGTGGTTATTGTCGAGGCGAAGATTGCTTGCATACCCTTTCAGCATTACAGAAGCTGGGAATTCCAATAGAAATTGAACCCGACCAAGTCCATGTTTCTGGAAAAGGATTGTGGGGGCTCACGGAACCTGCGGAACCTTTGGATTGTGGTAATTCCGGCACCGGGCTTCGCCTCCTCACCGGAGTGTTGGCGGGACAACAGTTCTTCACGGTCCTGACCGGTGATGCCTCCTTGCGAAGTCGGCCCATGGGCCGCATTGTGACACCCCTTCAACTCATGGGCGCCCACATCCAAGGACGAAAAGGAGGGAATTTAGCTCCGCTGGCCGTGACGGGTTCGCGATTAAAAGGATCTGACTATGTCTCCCCCGTGTCGAGTGCCCAAATCAAATCCGCAGTCCTGTTGGCCGGACTTTTTGCTGAAGGGGAAACACGATTTTCCGAGCCGTTGCAATCCCGCGACCATACCGAGCGGATGTTTCGGTTCTTTGGCATCCCGTTTGATGTGGAGGGGAATTCGATTCGCGTAACAGGCGGGCAATCTTTTCAGGCTAAAGACCTTTTCGTTCCTGGGGATCTTTCCGCCGCGGCATTTTTCATTGTCGGGGCCTCGATTGTTCCAGATTCAGAGGTCAGGATTCCTAATATCGGGTTAAATCCAGCCCGAACCGGTATCCTCGATATTCTCACCGAAATGGGCGCCAACATTCAGATTGACAATCAACGGGATGAGTCGGGCGAACCCGTAGGCGACCTTGTGATCCGAACCGCTCCGCTCCATGGTATTGCCATAGGTGCTTCGCAAGTCCCTACAACTATTGATGAATTTCCGATCTTCTGTGTGGCGGCTGCGCTGGCACAAGGAAAAACCACCGTCACCGGCGCGGAGGAACTTCGCGTCAAAGAGACAGATCGTATTCAGGCCATGGCCACTGAGCTGAAAAAGCTCAATGTCGCCATTGAGGAAACGCCGGATGGGTTTGTGGTTCAGGGGGGATCGAGCCTTCAAGGTGGACATTGTCAAAGTTACGGGGATCATCGCGTGGCCATGGCCATGGCGATTGCCGGATTGACCGCCGAGTCTCCTACCGTGATCGACGATACTGATTGCATTGAAACATCCTTCCCGGGTTTTCATGGCAAGCTATTGGAATTATTGACAAATTCCAATTGAATCCTATAATAATCGATATTTTAGACGAGAATCTTGAAGGCGTCTGCCAAAACGCGACGGTTAGTCATTACTATTGATGGTCCTGCTGGGGCCGGAAAGAGTACGACTGCTCGAGCGTTAGCCACCAAGCTCGGGTATATCTATTTAGATACTGGCGCGTTGTATCGTGCGGTAGCATGGAAAGCGAAGGTCTCAGAAACCAATTACTCCGACTCTATTGCGATACAAAACCTCTTGCAACAGATGGACTTGCATGTGAAATTAGAAGACGACACTACTCGCACCATCGTGGATTCCCAAGATGTGACTGCCTATCTTCGAGATCCCGAGGTGACTCGCGTCGCCTCAACGGTGGCTGCTATGCCAGAGGTCAGAGACTGGTTATTGCCTGTTCAACAACGGTTTGGTCAAACAGGTGGAATCGTTGCGGAAGGGCGAGATATGGGAACTCGCGTGTTTCCTGATGCCGATGTAAAGTTTTTTTTGAAGGCTGATCTTGATACCCGAACAACACGGCGGTATCAAGAAAGCCGTCAAGCCGGACATGGCGGAAACCAGGAAGATATTCGGAACCAAATTCATGATCGCGATACGCGCGACCAGTCACGGGATATCGCCCCCTTGGTTCCGGCTGCCGATGCCGTCGTGATTGATTCTTCATCTTTGACCGTTGATGAAGTTGTGGCCACCATGCTGGAGTCCATCTCGGCTCACCTATGAGGACCTGAGAGAAAATAACTTGAACCATATCGCATCCAATCTTTGGACCCTCTTTGAACGGACCTCAATCGAAATACCCTCACCATAGCTGTGCTATGCCTCGGGTGTTTCTCAATCGTTCCGTCCAAATCCGGCCCAAATCTTGGCGCGATATGGTCCAAGGTATTTTCCCTCAGGTCCTGAGCACCATCGTCTATGGGATCTTGTGGATCCTGTGTCGAGGACTGGGTCGTCTGTTCCTTCGATATCGAACGGATGGTGCTGAACATATTCCCCGAACGGGTGGGGTTCTTTTAGCCGCGAACCATGCTAGCTATGCGGATATCCCGTTACTCGGGTGCGGGGTTCGGCGGCGTCTTTTCTATTTAGGTCGCGCCAATTTGTTTCCGAATTCGGTCATAAACTGGATGCTTCGGTCTTTGGGGTGGATCCCGTTGAGACCGGAACGCTGGGACCGAAAGGCGTTTCAGTACGCCATTGACTTGCTCAATGCGGGGAAAGCCGTGGTAATTTTTCCTGAAGGCAAAAGATCGCCGGACGGAAATTTGCAGCCGGGAAAGCCCGGGATTGGAATGATCGTTGCCGAAGCTCAATGCCCGGTCATTCCCGTATACCTTGACGGCACGTTTCGGGTATTGCCGATGGGCGCCTCTTGGTTACGGCCTTATCCGGTGGCGGTGAAGTTTGGGAAACCCGTAGACTTTCGTCACGACCTGGAGCGATATCAAGGCAAGGAACTGTACACACATATTAGTCAGACTGTCATGGACCGGATTGCTGATTTGAAGCGCGTGGGCCAATCAGGTGAACCGGCATTATAAACCAGGGTGATCTAGCCACCACGTCAATCTAAAGCTGGAGACCCCTATCACCTCCGTAGCCCTACTACGAGTGAAAGACTGAAGGAATTGAATGAGTACCATGTCCGACCCCATTGAAGAAATTGACGAGAGTACGTTAGCCGCAATGTATGAAGAAACCTTCCGGAATTTTGAGGAAGGCACCATTACCGAAGGTCGAGTGGTGGCCATCCAAAAAGACCGGGTCATTGTGGATATTGGTTATAAGTCGGAAGGCATGATTCCCATGAATCAATTCCTTCCTGAAGAACTCCCCACCCTAGCGGAAGGGGATTTGTTCCAGGTGTATATCGAGCAACGCGAGGATTCCGAAGGCAATCTCGTTTTGTCCAAAGAAAAAGCGGACAAAATGAAAATATGGGAAGAGCTGGAGGTGTCCCACAACGAAGAGAAAGAAGTGCAAGGGAAAGTCATTTCCCGTATTAAGGGTGGCATGATGGTCGATATAGGGGTGAAAGCTTTCCTGCCCGGGTCTCAAATTGACTTAACACCGGTGAGAGATTTAGATGGTCTCGTCGGCAAAACCTTCCCGTTTAAAATCATTAAAATTAATCACCGGCGCGGAAATGTGGTCATCTCTCGCCGCGCATTGTTGGAAGAAACCCGAGATAAAAAGCGTCAAACGACGTTAGCCACGTTAGCCGAAGGACAGTTGATCGAAGGCACCGTGAAAAACATCACGGACTACGGGGCATTCCTGGATCTTGGCGGCATCGACGGGCTCTTGCACATCACGGACATCTCGTGGGGTCGCGTTGGTCATCCGTCAGACATGTTCTCTGTCGGGGATCGCCTGGAGGTGTTAGTCCTGAAATACGACAAAGAGACAGGAAGAATTTCTCTTGGCTTAAAACAAAAGACCGCGGATCCGTGGATGGAAATTGCCACAAAGTATCCAGAAGGTACCCGCGTGGCCGGCAAAGTCGTCAGCCTGACAGATTATGGGGCCTTCGTGGAATTAGAACCTGGCGTTGAAGGTCTGGTCCATGTGTCGGAAATGTCATGGACTCATGAAGTCCGTCATCCTTCCCGCGTGGTCACCGTTGGCGATGCGATCGATGCGCAAGTTCTCCATGTTGACCAACAAGGGCGTAAGATCTCCCTCGGGATGAAACAAACCGCCCCCAACCCATGGGATATCATTCAGTCTCGGTACCCCGTAGGAACCCAAATCGAAGGCAAGGTCAAAAGCGTCACGGACTTTGGAGCCTTTGTGGGCTTAGACGAAGGCATCGATGGGTTGATCCACATTTCGGATATGTCCTGGACCAAACATATCAAACATCCGTCGGAGTTGTTTAAAAAGGCCCAGCGCGTGGAAGCCGTAATTTTGCGGATCGATAAAGAAAAAGAACGTTTGTCCCTGGGTTACAAACAACTGACTTCTGACCCTTGGGAAACGGAAATCCCATCTCGCTATCAAGTCGGTGGCACAACGTCCGGGACCATTACAAAGATCGCCGATTTTGGCGTGTTCATCGAATTAGAAGGGGATGTGGAAGGGCTCATCCATATTAGTGAAACCGGCAAAGATCGACAGGGGAAATTGGAGGAGCTGTTCAAAGTTGGCGAGCCCATTACCGCCAAAGTCGTCAAAGTCGATTGCGAAGAACGAAAGATCGCCTTGAGTGTGCGGGAATTCTCACAAGAAGCGGATACGGCTGAACTTGAAACCTCAAATAGTTCGCAGGGCGATATCGACCACAGTCTCGGGCGAGCTGCCCAAGACAATGACACTGCTCCTGAGCAAGAGAGCGAGTAAGGATTGGGGCATGTCTGACGAGACCACATCACGCTCAAAACCCTCTCGCTGGCGGCGCATATTTTGGATGCTCCTCGGTGCCTTGATGTTGACCATGATTGGCAAGGCCCTGCTCCCTGACCTGGCCAACATGGGAAAAGAACGTATTGCCCTCATCAGAATTGAAGGTGCCATCCTTGATTCACGAGCCACGGTAGGGGAACTTGAACGATATGGCGAAGATCCCCTCGTCAAAGCGATTGTTCTGCGTATAGACAGCCCGGGCGGAGGGGTCGCGGCTTCGCAAGAAATCTACAATGCGGTTAAGCGTGTTCGAAAAGACCATCAGAAAACCATCGTGACATCGATGGGCACCGTGGCCGCATCAGGCGGATACTATATTGCCGTCGCCTCAGATCGAATCTTGGCTAATCCGGGAACATTGACTGGAAGCATTGGGGTCATCATGCAATTGGCGAACTTTGAAGACCTCATGGAGAAAATCGGCATTCGAAATACCGTCATCAAAAGTGGCCAATACAAAGATGTCGGCTCTCCCTTTCGAACGATGACCGATGATGAACGGCAATATCTACAGTCCGTGATGGATGATGCTCATCGTCAATTTATCGAAGCGGTGGCGGATGGCCGTTCCTTGGACATTGCCGACGTGGAAGTTCTGGCTGATGGCCGAATTTTCACGGGGCAACAAGCCAAGGATGTGCTCCTCGTGGATGAGCTTGGTGATCTCCACCAGGCGATCAAACTCGCTGCTGAAATGAGTGGTATGAAAGAGCATCCCTATGTGGTGGAAACCCAGAAGCCGTTCTCCTTTCGGGAGTTCATGGAGAACCGATTTCTGGGCGGCGTATCGGCGATACCTATTTACACGGGCCTCAACCTAATGTATTTCATGGCTTTATAAGGTTGACAATGAGACGCTGATCGTCCCTGACTGTTACACTCCGCTTTTCGCGCGCCAAACGACTGTAACTACTCGGGTGGATAGACTGAAGGCAGAAGGTTTTTAGGGGGCAATCATGCGTGATCATACAACACGTTGGGCATTATGAATGATAGCCTTCAGTCTTTAGCCTTCAGCCTAAATACCTGAGTAGTTACGACTCATCTATGATAAATCAAGGAGAGGGTCAATGACCAAAGCACACTTGATTGAAAAAGTCGCAGAAAAATCCACGACCTTAAGTCGGCGAGATGCTGAGAAAGTCGTGAACTGCATCTTCGATTCAATCCGTGATGCCTTGAAAAGAGGCGAGAAAACGGAAATACGAGGTTTCGGAAGTTTTCGATTACGGACCAGGCGAACCAAAGATGGACGCAACCCCAAAACCGGAGAAACCGTGGCTGTCCCCGAAAAACGGATGCCCTTTTTCAAGGCCGGGAAAGAAATCAAAGAATTACTGAACAGTGATTCAGCAGGAATAGATATATGAGTCCCTCAGAGCCTGAAACCACCACCACGACCGTCAGCTGGACTTCCGATGCCCTTCAACGATTGGAGCGAGCTCCAATTTTTTTACGCGGAATGGTCAAACGAGTGGCCGAAAAAAAAGCCGGTGAGCTCGGGCGACAGGAAATCACCGGAGAGCTACTTGATCAATTCAAAAAGCAAATGATGGGTGGGATGGGTGGGGAAGCGGGCATGGCCGAAGCCGCCGATCAATTGGCCAAAGGACGTTTGCCCTGGACGGCGGAAGCCAAGAAACGATTGGAGACGGTCCCTGAATTCATGCGTGCGATGATTCAGAAAATTGCCGAAGAAGTCGCTCGTGAGGGTGGCCATATGGAAGTCAATGTTGACTTGTTTGAAAAAGTTGAATCCATGGGAGAGCGGGCCGAAGAGGCAGTGACGCCTCTCGAATGGACCGAGGGCGCCCAGGCTATGTTGCGTGATAAAATCAAAAACTCTCCTCCCATCGCACTTGAATTTGTGACAGACATGCTCAAGCGTGATGCCGAAGATTTGGCTCGGGAGTCCGGCAAAACAGTCATTGATGAACCCACCCTCACTTCCATTTGGGACGCTCCACAGGAACGGGTAGCCTGGACCGATGAAGCCTGGAAACGGTTGAATACTTCACCGGATTTTGTCCGTAGCGGTATTCGAAAAGCCGCAGAGCGCCGTGCGAGAAAGTTGGGACTACAAGAAATTGACTCGGAACATCTCACCGTGTTCCGGAATGAAGCCATGATGAAAGCGGTCAAACGCATTCGCGCGTTTGGTTACCAAGAACTCACCTTCGACGCTTTTGATGATGCCCTGCACAAAGTCAAACGGCTCAAGGGCAATGATCAAGCGGAACAGCGCCTTTCCGAAATTCGAGAGTTTATGACTAAGGAAAAACCCGAAGTCGGTGTGTTGGGCGAAGAATTGATGGATCGATTTCGGAAGTATCTCAAAGGGGAAGGCAAGCTGTAGAACGCGTGAAGCGTAGGGCGTGAAAAACCTTAAACCCGAAATTCGAATATCGAATATCGAATATCGAAACAAATCCTAAATTCGAATTTTTCAATTTGGTCATTCTCATTTGTTTCGGATTTCGATATTCGAGCTTCGGATTTACTCTCTTGTTCTTCCGCCATTGCAAAGGGAACGGAAATAAATTGGAATAGCTATAAGCACGCCTCACTTTCCTGCTCTCGCGGCATCCCTAGCTAATTGATCCACGATCTCGTTAAACTCTTCTCCTGAATGTGCCAAGACCTTTACCCATCGAAGATCCATTCCATGTGATTTCACAGTGGCAACATAAGCCTGGGTAAAAGGCGTTTTCGCCTTCCAATAACCTTTCACCCATTCTTCCAATCCTTGGTAATCGAAATAAATGGTCGCGCTGGAGATACCGCGTTCTCCACACCATTCCAGCGCTTTCAACACGGCTTGAATCTCACCGGCCACATTGCGATGTTGCCGGGCCTCTTCCGGAATATCATTCCCACTGGCGCGATGAAGTTCCCGGCCTCCCTCGCGAATGAGATAGCCCCAGCCGAGTTGCATGGCGTTGCCATGGTTATGGATACAGGAGCCATCCACCCAAATATGAACAGCTGTCGATGATGATGGTGAGGACGGATCCTTCTTGGCACCTTGCTTGGGTTCAGGCACCTTGTCTTCCATAAACGACTGAGCTTCTTCTTGGGTTTTGAAGGATTTATAGACGGCGCCGGGATATTCTTTGACTTCCGCAGCACAGGAATCCCACGTCGTATAAATACCGGGCGAACGCCCAACCCGAACCGCGTAGTATTTCATGGTGATGGCCTGATCAAAAATGAAAAAACGATTTCCCGATTGATGATAACTGACCAACACTCTTAAGCGCCAGAAGGAAAAGGGGCTGTTCAAAAAGCCCCATTGTCTGACCCGCCCAACCCAGGCGCGCCAAGACGCGCCCTTCCACAGGCAAGGCCGCAGGCCCTTTGGCGCGCGGAGCGTACGCGAGTACGTGAGCACGACAAAGGGCCGAGAACGCCGCTGGCGGACCCTTCGGCCAGACTCAGGGCATGCTTTTTCAACA